>MDTE01120147.1_pt1 | contig 46134 bp, 47 predicted proteins | sample 811231 | NCBI WGS metagenome assembly MDTE01 (sample SAMN05326651, study PRJNA326480) | marine metagenome | isolation source: seawater | place: Indian Ocean: Red Sea | collected 2010 | reverse complement strand
AATGAACTGGCAAACTCGCTGGCCAGGGCACGCTTCAAAATGGGAATCATTTCCATACATTGAAACAGGCCGTGAAGTAATTACGGCCCCTAGTCCTAGCGGCCTTGAACACTATACGAAATATATAACAGCATCAGGAGTCATTATTGTTGGAGGAGAAAAAGTACCAGCTCGTGCAATGCTGGCAGCCTATGATCGTGTGAATTATATGCTCTCTGCTCGACCAGAGTTTCACGACATTCTTAAAGAGAACAACGTCCGTATATCTTTATTTGGACCAGGTTCAGGAAGCACAGCCTCTGAACTACCAGAATTCAAAGGTGAAGACGAGCCAGGTGGATTTTCAATGGGAGTCACTGATGCTGCAATGACTGCCAACGCAGAGTGGTTGTGCTATCCGGGAAATCCAGATCGGGGTGGCGATCCTGTCATGCATGAATTAGTTCATACACTTAACGGCATTGTCTTTGAGCAAATAAACGAGTTGTATTTCTATGAGCGAATATATGCCCTTGCGCTGTCAGCTATCGACAAGGGGATATTTGCAACCAACTATACGCAGCACCTTGAAGATGGTGAGAAACAAGGTATGAAACATTACGTTGGAGAATACTGGGCCACGACAGTTGAAGGTTATTTAATGGACATGGAAGGATTTAAGAATTCGCACGATACGCATGAATGGATCAAGGAGAATGATCCTGATTTATACGATTTGATTGTCAGATACTTCCCGACTCAAAAATGGGACCTGTGCACTGGGGTACTCAAGAAATAAGTCAATAAAATGGCAGGGGATTCCAATAAATCTAATATTTTCAGTAGCGTAGGAATGTGGAGAGCTAAGGAATATTAGTAAGTGTTTTCAAATAAAGCAGCCTCATAGTTACCTAATAAAGCAGAGTTTTCCACTAACTTATTCGCTAAAACACAAACCTATTATTCCTATATACTTAATATCAATTTAAAGAGATAAATATGTTAGATCTAATAGAACTAGATGTAGTAGCAGGGAAAGGTGGTAATGGAATTATTTCCTTTATCCATGAGCGGTCAAGACCTAAAGGCGGACCTGATGGAGGAAATGGTGGCTGGGGTGGCTCTATTATTGTCTCTGCACACAGCAACCTAAGGTCTTTAGACCACCTGATAGGAAAACCCGTAATTGAAGGATCCCCAGGGTTCCCTGGGCGATCTGCAAACAGGACTGGACGCAACGCAAAACCTATCAATATTAAGGTTCCTGTTGGAACGGTGGTTACAAATATTTCTACGGATCCGCCTTCTATTATTTCGGATTTAGATTCAGACGGAATGCAGGCTATTGTTGCGCTTGGTGGAGACCCTGGTTATGGGAATCTTCATTTTGTAAATTCTACGAACCAAGAACCTCTTCTTGCTGAAGGAGGAGCACTTGGCGAGAAGAGGCGGATCCGCTTAGAGGTTAAAATATTATCTGATGTTGCCATTGTCGGTGTTCCTAATGCAGGAAAGTCAACCTTGCTAAGCCGGCTTTCTAAAGCTAAACCTAAAGTCGCAGACTATCCCTTTACAACGCTTGAGCCTTCACTTGGGGTGCTTGAAGGTTTTGACCGATCAGTCGTGTTGCTAGATATACCAGGCCTTATCGAAGGAGCCCACACGGGCAAAGGCCTAGGCCTTGATTTCCTTCGCCATGTTGAGCGAGTAAGAACAATTCTTCATCTAATAGATGGAGCCAGTGATGATTTGGTTGACACTCATCGGCTTATTGAAAATGAAGTTGAAGCACACTCTGCTGTACTTAGAAGCAAGCCCAGGGTCGTTGCAGTTAGCAAAATGGACATACCTGACGCAAGAGCAAACTTTGATTTATTTGCAGAAACCTTAGAGAAAGCAACTCTAGTGCCTCCGATTCCTATTTCTTCAGCAACAGGCGAAGGACTTAGGGAGTTAGTGACTGAGTTGTTGAAAAACGTACCTGAAGAACCCAGAAAAGAAAGCGAAACTACACCTCTCTTACCGAACAAAGAAAGGCCTAAATATGCTGCTCCGAAAGTATATTTCGAAGAGGGAGTTTATTTCGTAGAACATACAGGAATAGAAAGAATTGTTGAGGTTTCAAACTTAGACAATTGGAGCACCCGGATGCAACTGCATCGGGAGCTGAGCAGAGTAGGTATTATAAAGGCCCTTGATTCAGCTGGCGCGAAATCGGGGGATACGGTCAGAATTGGAAGCATAGAATTGGAGTGGCAATAGTGAAGAAGGGGATATTAGGAGGGACATTTGATCCTATACACCTAGGGCATCTTACGTTTGCAGAAATAGCAATCAACTCTCTGGAGCTAGATGAGCTCTGGCTGATCCCAAACGCAATACCATGGTTAAGACGTGAAAAGCCCTTTGCATCGCCATTAGACCGAATGGCGATGGTAAATGCTGTTACAAATGCGAATTCCAAGCTTTTCGCGTCCAGCATTGAAATTGATCGTGCAGGGGATTCCTACACAGTAGACACTCTTGAAGAGCTCTGCTCGGGAACGATGGCACAAGATGAGGTGTATTTATTATTAGGCGCAGATGCGTTGGAGACCATTTCAAAATGGAAAAACCCTGCTCGGATTTTTGAATTGGTAACCGTAGTCGCCGTGCCTCGAAATGGCCGCAGCCCGTCAATTGCGGAATTAGATAGTGTGAGTATTAATTCAAACGGAGGGGTATTATGGCTAGAAATGGTATCTATGCCAGTTAGTTCCACTTTAATTCGATCAATGTATGCACGAGGAGAAGACGTCAGCGAGCACTTGCCCGCAGAAGTCATTGACTACATTAAACAAACAGGGATTTATGAAGACCTACCAAAGGTGATTCTAGAGGATACAAGCAATGATGATTGATCAAAGGCGACTACCAACCTTGCTGCTTGAAGAGGCAGTGAAAGTCGGGGCACTCAGTTTTGGCGATTTCACGCTTTCTTCTGGCAAAAAAAGCCCTTACTATTTTGATGGAAGACTTCTTACATTATCGCCCAGAGGAGCAAGCATTGCTGCTAAAATCTTGCTCCCAATATTCCGAACTGAAGGCATCAGTGCTGTCGGAGGTCCTACACTAGGTGCTGATCCTATGGTTGGGGCTATTGTTGCTATGAGCAGCTTGGACCAGGAAGAGCCAGTTAGTGGTTTTATAGTACGAAAGGCTGAAAAGGGACATGGGCTAAGCAAACTGATAGAAGGCCCTATTGTTATTGGAAGCAGAGTAGCCATAGTAGACGATACATGTTCAACAGGAGGAAGCTTGATCCACGCTATTGACGCAGCTAGGGAAGCAGGGCTAGAGGTATCTTCAGTAGCCTGCATCCTTGATAGACAACAAGGTGGTAAAAAAGAAATCCTCGACCGAGGATTGAAATTTCTTTCAATCCTTGAAGCTGATGAAACGGGGAAAGTAAAAATCAGCCCACAATCTACTATTTAAACATCCAAATTCTGGACCTGCCTAGCGTGTGCCGTTATAAAGTCTCTTCTTGGAGCCACAACATCGCCCATCAGCATGTTAAACGTCTCATCAGCGTATGCCGCATCTTCTACAGAAACCTGAAGCAACGTTCTGGATTCTGGATCCATAGTTGTTTCCCACAGCTGTATGGGGTTCATTTCACCCAATCCTTTGTATCTTTGGATAGAGACACCTTGCTTTTCTGCTTGTTTCTCCAGCGTTTGGCGGAGTTCAAACCAAGGAATTGAGGAAGCGACTTCATTGTCACGCTTAATAACATTATATGTTCTTCCATTGATCCAAGTTCCAACAGTATTGAAATGAGCCAACGCACGATGTGTAGCGGGTGATTCAAATATAAGTTTTATGTCTACAGAACCAACCCCTTCGATGTTGAGGACATAGACACCACGTGATTTAACCATGTGAGGCGTAACTTTATGCCCGCATTTCTCAAGCCATTGTTGCACTGCCTCGAATGTCTCTACGCCTTGGAATTCGAGACGGTAATGTTTTTTGATTACTCCACGCAATAAATCACCTATTAGGCGTGGATCTAAGCCCAAAATTTCGAGAGAAGAAGACCAAAATTGAAAATCTCCTAGGTCTCGAACTAAGCCTTGTAGTTCACTTCCTGACATGTCGGCTTTTCCATCACTAGAAACCACAGAAATATTGCCGTATAGCTGTTTTGCCATCCAGTCATCTTTTGCCAACTCGTCAAATTGATATTGCGCGGATCTGCCCCTCGCAGTTCGGTATAAAGGTGGCTGGGCGATATACAAAAAGCCATTATCAATTAAGGGACGCATATTTCTGAAAAAGAAAGTCAGAAGTAAAGTTCTGATGTGTGCACCATCGACATCTGCATCCGTCATTATTATGACTTTGTGGTATCGCAGCTTAGGAATGTTGAAATCCTCACCTAAGCCAGCTCCTATTGCAGTGATCAAGGCTCGAATTTCTTCGTGCCCAAGCATTCTATCTGGCCGTGCTTTTTCAACGTTAAGAATTTTGCCTCTCAACGGTAATATAGCTTGGTTTTGGCGATCCCTACCTTCCTTTGCAGAGCCCCCAGCAGATTGGCCTTCAACAAGGAATAATTCTGATAATTCGGGATTCCTTTCCGAGCAATCCGCAAGTTTACCGGGCAAAGATCCGCCGTCCATTGCATTCTTTCTTTGTACTAGGTCACGAGCTTTTCTTGCAGCTTCCCTGGCCCTTTGAGCAGTCATGCATTTGTCTATAAGCCGTTGCGCTTCTCTGGGGTGCTCCTCCAGGTAAAACTCAAGGGCCTGGAGCGTAGCTTGCTCAACATGAGTTTTCGTGTCCGCATTTCCTAGTTTACCCTTAGTCTGACCTTCAAACTGAGGATCTTCTAGGCGGACACTTATAATAGCAGTTAGTCCCTCTCGAACATCATCACCAGAAAGATTTGTCCCTTCTTCTCTTAACAGCTTGTTTTTGCGAGCATAGTTGTTGATGGCTCGTGTAAGTGCAGCGCGAAAGCCAACTAGATGCGTTCCGCCGTCTACCGTATTGATACAATTTGCAAAAGCTAACGTAGTTTCATAGAAGCCACCATTGTACTGAAGGGCTACTTCAACCATGGTCGTTTCAACCTGCTTCTCGAAATAGAAAGGAGCATCTTGCAAAACTTCCCTGTTGTGGTTTAAATGCCTGACAAAAGAAGATATGCCTCCTTCAAAGTAAAACGTTTTATCTTCTAGTGGGTTTTTCTCGGAACGCAAAGATATCCAAATGCCTTTATTCAAAAAAGCCATTTCCCTAAAACGCTGAAGGAGTGTTTCCCTGTCAACAGAAGTTTCACTGAATATTTGTGAATCAGGTTTAAATGTAATCGTAGTACCGGTTTTTTTAGAATCCGGTCCCTCTAAGGCTCCTTCATCGACCATATCTGACTGAGGTATGCCTCGCACGTATTCTTGCGAGTATAAATGGCCCCCCCTTTTTACTTCAGCCCTCATCCATTCAGAGAGCCCATTTACAACAGAAGCACCTACGCCATGTAACCCGCCTGATACTTTGTAAGCACCACCCCCGAACTTCCCTCCAGCGTGAAGAGTAGTCATAATAGTCTCTAGCGCTGATTTCCCTGTGGCTTCATGGATATCGACGGGTATCCCTCGCCCATTATCACTGATTCTCACATAGCCATCTTGGAGAAGTTCTATGGCAACGTGGTCACAATGACCAGCCATTGCTTCGTCAATTCCATTGTCAACTATCTCATATACCAAATGGTGAAGGCCTCGATGGTCGGTGCTTCCAATGTACATCCCTGGGCGTTTCCGCACTGCTTCTAAGCCTTCAAGAACTTGAATATCCGAGGCGGTATATTCGGCTTTATTCGTTTTTGGAGATGACTTTGACGCAGCGGATTTCGCTTTACGAGAGGAATCTAAATTACTAGCCGCATCACTTTTCTGATCTGCCATGAGGCCGTCACTCCTTGACTAAAACTATGTGCAAAAAACAGTATAAAATCGCTTATCAAAAAAGCGAGGTTTATGGCTATTTAATGATACGAGCATTGTATCGTCACGAGGGTCTTTGGTCAAACCTGTAGATGTCAAAAAACAAGAAGGTACAGCATATAGTGGAAATGATGCTCTCTTGACTACATTCGAGTACTAGCGCAACAATCGAAGTAGGGATGAGGGACACGCAAATGATCCAAGCAATAGCTATTGATGGACCCGCGGCAAGCGGCAAAACAGCGATAGGTAAAGAATTAGCCAAAAGCCTAGGCTTCGTTTTCCTTGACACAGGCTTGATGTATAGGGCGATAACCTTTTGGGCATTAGAAGAGAATATCGATTTAAATGACCTGAGGGCATTAGGCGAATTAGCGCAAAGTAAGGCTAAAGACGCTGGAGAGTTCGCGCTTCTTGGCGGTAGTGAAATTCTACATTCGCATGCAGTGGGCAGGCACGTCTCAATTGTATCTCGTGAATCAGTAGTTCGTGAGCCTTTAGTTAAGCAGCAGAGAATTATCGCAGAGTTGGGGCCTATTGTGATGGTAGGAAGAGATATAGGAACCATTGTTTTACCTTCTGCGCTGAAAATTTTCCTTGAAGCTTCTCAGGAGGTCAGGACTAAACGTAGATTAAATGAATTGCTGGAAAAGGGCAGAATAGAGACTTCATCATCCGCAGGCCAAGAAATCGAATTCCGGGACGAATTGGACTCACAAAGGGAGATTTCCCCTCTTATCGCAGCCCCTGATGCGATTAAAATCAACACTGAAGAAATAGGTATTGCTGAAGTGGTTTTGCTTATAAATAAGGCTATAGATGATACTTAGTAAATCCGTATACAGATTTGTCAAAATCCTCGCCAGAATAATGATTCCTACTTTTGGCCGATTCGAAGTGGTCGGAGTAGAAAATATACCTAAAGTAGGAGCGATAATTATCGCTCCTAACCATATAGGTTGGGCTGATCCGCCAATGTTGTTTCTTGCTATTAGAAGGAAGTTGCAATTCATGGCTAAAGCAGAGTTATTCACAAATTCATTGGCTTCTTGGTTCTTGAGTAGCGTAAATGTTTTCCCTGTGCCAAAGGATCGATCTACTGATGCTGTATCATGGGCCATTTCTCAATTAAATCAACATAGTGCTGTTGTTTTATTCCCAGAAGGGACACGGAATCCTTCTGGCTTAAAACAGGGCTCAAGTGGGGTTGCGTATCTTGCATATAAAACTGGCGCAGAGATCATACCGATAGGGATCACAGGCACGGAAAAAATGCAAAACCCAATAAGGCTCTTTTTCCCGTTATGTAAAATCCGAATAGTAATCGGCAAGCCATTTACCGTTCCTAAGTCGGATGATAAAAATTCACGAAGACAAGAACTGAATGCTTGGACCGACCACATAATGCGGAAAATTGCAGAGTTGCTGCCAGCAGAATATCAAGGAAATTATGCTAAAAACCCACCCTAAAAGGCTTCATGGGTGCTATACTTTCGCGCCGCAAGTAGTTTCAATTCGTTTGCACTTACACCAAGGTGTATCGGAGGAATTTTTTGGCGCTGAATAATGAAAAATTTGTTTATAAGCTAGATGAAGGTTCTGCGAATATGGTGTCATTGCTTGGATCGAAGGGGGCCCATGCTAGCGAAATGAGCCGTAATGGGATCCCAGTTCCTGCAGGTTTTGTTATAACTACGGAAGCTTGCAAAACATACTTAAAAAATCATGTGCTTCCTGACGGTTTATGGGAGGACATTGTCAACCATGTGCACTTATTAGAGTCTCAAACTGGCCGAGTCTTTGGTGGTTCAGGCGAACCTTTAATTGTTTCTGTTCGATCAGGCTCGGCCGTATCGATGCCAGGAATGATGGACACTATTTTGAATATGGGTACGACGGACACGACTGTTGATTCTCTGGCAGAGATGATGGGTGATCGAAGGCCTGCTATTGATGCGCAGCGTCGATTTATTCAGGGTTTTGGAACGGTAGTTTTAGGAATAGAGCGTAGCATTTTTGAAAAACCGCTCGAGTCTATAAAACTTAAAAATGACTATGCACATGACTATGAATTGCCTCCAGAGAAACTAGAAGAATTGGTTGAGATTTATAAGGCATCTATTCTTGAAGCTACTGGGAACACATTATCAGACGATCCATGGGTTTTATTGAGGCAGTCTGTTGAAGCAGTATTCACATCCTGGAATAACCCTCGCGCCATAGCGTATCGTGACCATGAAGGAATATCGCATGATATGGGCACTGGCTGTGTAATTATGGCAATGGTTTTTGGTAATCTTGGTGCTGATAGCGGTACTGGCGTCTTGTTCACTAGAAGCCCTGCAACTGGCGAGAAATTTCTATACGGTGAATTCTTAGAAAACGCCCAAGGGGAAGACGTTGTTGCCGGTACAAGGACTCCTTCTAGCATTGCAACCCTCGCTGACGAAATGCCGGAAATTTATAAACAAATTGAGAAAACAGCACGGACGCTTGAATACCACTATCGAGATGTTCAAGATATTGAATTCACAGTTGAGCGTGGCAAACTGTTTATTCTCCAAACTCGTAATGCCAAGAGAACTGCGGCAGCAGCAGTTAAAATTGCAACTGACTTAGTGGCGGAAGGTTTGATCACAAAAGAACAAGCAATAAATAAACTGCCCGCTCAAGACATCGCGCAAGTTCTTTTGCCTCACTTTGACCAAAAAGCACTAGAGGAAGCCGAAGCGAAAGGGCTAGTGTTTGCTCAAGGGATGAGCGGATCTCCAGGAGCAGCGATTGGGCAAGTAGTGTTAGACCCAGATAGGGCGGCGGAGTTAATAGATCGTGGGATTCACACAATACTGGTCCGGAACGAAACAAGCCCCGATGATGTACATGGAATTATGGCAGCAGAAGCTGTGTTAACGGCTAGAGGTGGCATGACTAGTCACGCTGCAGTGGTTACCAGAGGATTAGGCAAGCCAGCAGTGGTAGGGTGTGAGGCATTGCATGTTCAAAACGGCCAAGTCACATACGAGCAGGTAACAATAAAAGAAGGCGATCTTATAAGCCTAGACGGAACAACTGGCAAAATATACCTGGGAGCGATACCGCTGAAGGATCCAGATCCGACTGAAATGCAAGGTCTCAAGATGATCTTGGAATGGGCAGACCAGATCAGGACCATGCAAATTTGGGCTAACGCAGATTCGCCTCAAGATGCCGCACGAGCAAGAATGAATGGAGCGCAGGGAATAGGCCTTTGCAGGACAGAGCATATGTTTTTTGACACCGAAAGGCTGAAGCATGTGCAGAGGTTACTGGAGACAGGCCCTGAATCTTCCAAAATGCAGCACAACATAGATAAGCTCCGCTTACAACTTGAAGTTTCTCCAGCCTCTCAAAAAGAAATTCTTTCTAAGCGGCTAATAGATGCTGAGTATTCGTACGGTAAATCTGAAGCGGCTAAAATATTCCACACCGAACTAAAAGAGCTAGAAAAGTTCCAGACTAGCGATTTTAGTGAGATCTTAAAAACGATGGAAGGGCATCCGGTTGTTATTCGATTGCTCGATGCGCCACTCCATGAATTTCTCCCAAAGTATGAAGACCTAATTTCTGAATTATCTCAGATCAAATCTTCAGAATCAAAAGAATCCTTCAAGGAGAAACAAAAAATCTTTGAGCTTGTTGATCACCTGCGTGAAAGCAATCCCATGTTGGGGCATCGCGGAACGCGTGTGGGTTTAACGATGCCTGAGGTTTATGAAATGCAGGTGCGCGCAATCTTTACTGCTGCTGCTCAGCTCACCAAGGAAGGGTTGGATATAAGACCTGAAATCATGATTCCTATCGTTTCTCATGTGAATGAACTCCGATGGCTCCGCCCTCGGCTTGCAGAGGTAATAGAGGAAACTTGCCGAGAGATAGGTGCAACAGTGCCTTACAAATTTGGCACGATGATCGAGGTTCCTCGAGCTGCTCTTACTGCGTCTGAGATAGCAGAAGAGGTGGAGTTTTTCAGCTTTGGTTCAAATGATTTAACGCAGATGACATTTGCCTTCAGTAGAGATGATGCTGAAAGCAAATTTCTAAACCACTACGTAGAAGAAGAAATACTGAATACAAATCCTTTTGAAAGTATCGATGCTAATGGTGTGGGGAAGCTCATGCAGATTGCTACAACGGAAGGCCGAGTGACAAAACCCAATCTTGAGTTAGGCATATGCGGCGAACATGGGGGAGATCCTCAAAGCATTTCCTTTTGTAACCAGCTGGGCTTGAATTACGTTTCTTGTTCGCCCTTCAGGGTTCCTGTTGCTAGGCTTGCTGCTGCTCAAAGCGCACTCGAGCAAAGAAGATGAGTTAGAATACGCTAGTATGAATCTTCAACAAAGCGATCCTAAAGAATACGTACTTCGAACTGCGAAGGATAATGACGTTCGCTTTATTCGTTTATGGTTCACAGACATATTGGGCAACCTAAAAGGATTCGCCATCACAGTTGCAGAACTAGAGGGTGCGCTAGAGCAGGGCATGGCATTTGACGGTTCTGCCGTGGAAGGCTTTGCTAGGGTGAACGAAAGTGACATGATTGCCCTGCCCGACCCTAATACCTTTTCCATACTGCCCTGGAGGCCAACCCAAAACGCAGTAGCAAGGATGTTTTGTGATATCACGCTGCCAGACGGTACTCCTTTCGAGGGAGATCCCAGAAACGTTCTGAAAAAGGCTCTTAATAGGGCAGCTGAAATGGGCTATTCTTTTTTGGTAGGCCCAGAAATGGAGCAGTTTTATTTTAAAAGTTCCGATGATGCAACTCCATTAGATAATGGCGGATACTTTGATTTAAACCCATTGGATACGGCAAGTGATCTTAGGAGAGAGACCGTCCTGACGCTTGAACAGATGGGGATACCGGTTGAGTATAGCCACCATGAAGTGGCTTCGAGTCAACACGAGATTGACTTAAGGCATACAGATGCTCTTACTATGGCTGACTCAGTAATGACATATCGGCAAGTAGTTAAAGAGGTTGCTCTTCGCCATAATGTTTATGCAAGTTTTATGCCGAAGCCACTTGCTAACCAAAATGGAAACGGGATGCACGTCAACCAGTCCTTAATCAAAGGAGACGTCAACGTATTTTATTCACCTGATGACCCAAATAGGCTTAGTCAGACAGCGCACCAGTATATATCAGGGCTAATTAGGCATGCTCCCGAAATCGCTATCGTATGTGCACAATGGGTAAATTCTTATAAGCGACTTGTTCCGGGTTTTGAGGCACCCGTTTTCTCTTCTTGGGCAGCAGTGAATAGGGCGGACCTAGTGCGAGTCCCTGCCTACAGACCTGGCCGTGAATCATCAACTAGGGTGGAATTTCGATTAGCTGATCCAGCCTGTAACCCTTATCTTGCATTTTCAGCGATGCTTACCGCTGGACTTGAGGGTGTGAAGAATGCTTACCCTTTAATCCCACCTGCAGAGAAAGATTTATCAAGCCTTACGCCCCAAGAGCGAATTGAAATAGGGGCAAAGCCATTGCCAGGCAGCCTGCATGAGGCTATTGAAGCATCAACCGGCAGTGAGGTCTTAAAAAAGGCATTAGGGGAACACACATACCTTAGTTTGTTAGAGAATAAGCACATTGAATGGGAGCTATACCGTTCTGCAATAACAGACTATGAATTGAAAAGATACCTACCTTTGCTGTAAATGCTTTATAGCTCCCCAGAATCCAGCTAGAATTGTCTGATGAGTTCCTACCAAACAGATAGTCGCAACCAATTCGCCTCTATTAGAGAGAGGCATGAGCAATGGGAAAGAGACCACTTATCTCCGCTTGCTGTTTTCAGCTCAAAAACAAAAGGCAGAAAACTGGAGGAACCGACTGATGACTTGAGAACCGAATTTCAGAGGGACAGAGACAGGGTGATACATACCAATGCCTTCCGTCGCTTAAAACACAAAACTCAGGTTTTTGTAGCTCCAATAGGAGATCACTTTGTCACGAGGCTGACACACACGCTGGAAGTTTCTCAAATTGCTAGGACAATATCCCGAGCTCTGAGACTAAACGAAGATCTTGTTGAGGCAGCTGCACTAGGCCATGATGTAGGGCATACGCCATTTGGGCATATTGGGGAACAAGTCCTGGATAGCTTAATGCCCGAAGGCTTCAGGCATAATGAACAGAGCCTTCGCACCATTGATGTTTTGGAAAAAGATGGCGAGGGCCTTAATTTAACAAAAGAAACACGGGATGCCATTCTTTTTCACTCAAAGCCGCGCGGGGATTTCACTAATTCAAGAGAATTAGACAAATTAACGCTTGAAGCCCAAATTGTGCGATTTTCGGATGCAATTGCATACCTTGCACATGATATCGGAGATGCAATAAGGGCAAGAGTATTAAGAGAAGAAGACCTACCTGCGGATGCTCGTGAAGTATTGGGTACGCGTCACTCCCAAAGAGTGGATTCTATGGTTAGAGATGTCATTTTTTCTTCATGGGATTGCGCTGGATATGAACAAACCGATGCTTCAATAAGATTACGCATGAGCCCCCAAGTATCAGCAGTAGTAAACGATCTAAGGGAATTCATGTTTGACAATGTTTATATGCCTGAGGGACACGGGCCAGAAGGTAAACAAGCAAGGAAGATAGTCGAGTTCTTATATGGAAATTTCCTAAATAACCCTGATGAAATACCCGAGAAATATTGGGCATGCGGAGATTCAGTTGAAAGAGTAGCAGCAGATTATATTGCTGGGATGACCGACCAGTTTGCCTTATTAACAGCTGAAGGTTTAAGACCAGGGATTACGGCGGATGTTTTCAAAGGAAGAATTTAATAGCAAGTTATGCACTTTTATGACGAGTAGCACTTGCGTTTCCAGCCAATGTGGAGAGTAAACTTGCACAAATGGCGCAATGAAATATGACTCTCAGCGAAGATATCAAAACAAGAACAAACATTTTGGATCTCGTGCATCAATATGTTCCGGATCTAAAACAAACAGGTAGAACTTACAAGGCACGTTGCCCGTTCCATCAAGAAGCAACTCCCTCGTTTGTGGTATTTCCAGATCGGCAAACTTGGCGTTGCTTTGGTGCCTGCGCTACAGGTGGGGATGTGTTCACCTTCATTATGAAAATTGAAGGGATAGATTTTCCTGCAGCATTACGCAACTTGGGAAATCAAGTAGGCATAGAAGTTATCGATCAAAAATTCGACAACGCGCCCAAACAAAGCCAAATCCAGTTAATAAATTTGCAGGCACAAAGATTCTTTAGGGAAGAGCTAAATTCTGATAGAGGATCTTTTGCACGCGACTATTTATTAGGCAGAGGCGTGAGCGAAGAATCCACAGCTTTATTTGGACTAGGCTATAGCCCTGTGAATGGCAATGAGCTAGTTCAATATTTGGAAAATGCAGGGTTTCAAAATGAACTTCTCGTCAATGCTGGTCTTGCAGCTTCTAGTGAAGGAGCTAAGCCTCGAGCTCTATTCCGAGGCAGGCTTACTTTCCCGATACACAACGAATCCGGGGGATTGATTGGCTTCGGTGCGAGGTCTTTGGACGAAACCATGCCGAAGTATCTAAATACGCCTCAGACGCAAGAGTTTGATAAAAGCGGCACTTTGTATGGGCTTGATAAGGCGAAATCTGGCATTAACGGAGATGGCAAAAGAGTGGTGATCGTCGAGGGCTACATGGATGTTATAGCGGCTCATCAGGCTGGATTTCGCAATGTTGTTGCAAGCATGGGGACTGCCTTAACTACGAAGCAGGTCGAATTGGCGTTAATTCATGCAGATACAGTAATACTTGCCATGGATGCAGATAAAGCTGGTCAGACTTCAATGTACAGAAGCCTGGTCGATTTAGCCCAGCAAAACACAGTGATGACAAACAATAAACAAAGGCGGAAAGCATTTATGCAGAAGTCTCCGGCGTTTGAAATTTTCAAGGTAGCTCGAATTACGACAGGGAAAGACCCTGATGAGCTAATACGTACAGAACCTTTATTGTGGAGTAAAACTATAAATGAAGCGCCCTCTTTGGCTGATTTCCTTTTGATGGAGGCTCCTAAGTATCTAGAAGGCCTTTCCGATTTTGACGGAGATCAAGTCATTAGCGCCCTCGCCCAAGTTGTATTCGCATCAAACTGGAAGGTACAAGATAAGTACGTAATGCAGTTGGCTCAAATAGTTGGTACCACTCCAGAAAGACTGGAATCTAATCTGGCTAAGCTTACGGAAACCAGGGTTCAAGCAGATTACACAGTGAAAAGATCAACAGCTGCAGCCTCACCTTTCAAATCAACTGTTGGAGATCCACTAGAGGAGCATGCCTTAGCTATTGCAGCACAATTCCCGGAGTTTTGGGGGAAAATTGCCAACTTAGAAGTTGATCGGATCGTAAATCCAGAGAACCGAGCAGTGTTGAGCGCGTTTAAGCAGAATGATACAATTGAGCATGCTTTGGAAAGCTTGAATGGACAAGCTGCTGAGCAGCTTGTAACGTTGATCGAACTTGCTTTGCCGGAGATGGACCTTAAGCAGAGATCTGATGCGTTTGATAGTTGCATTAAGCGTTTGGAAATAAGATTTTACAGGGAAATCAAGCAGCAGGAAGAAACATTACTCGAAAGTATAGAGGAAAATGATTTCTTAAGCATGCCCAACCTTGATGCGAATGAACGGTTGAAGGATTTGTATTCTAGCGGCACCTAAAAAATTATCACCCAATAGCCCTTTGAGCACCAAGGGAATGGAGAGAATGAAGTGGCAACACGTAAGCGAGTCAATTCAAAGACAGAACCAGATAAGGAACTTACAGTTGACTTAGAAAGCGCACTGACCGACGGAGCGGCTTCGGCAACTGCAGTTGTTGAAGGTGAATCTGTTGCCCCACCTTCAGCTGAAGAACTAGTGGGTATTGCTCAAGCTGTGGCAGAGGCTGCTGCTGCTCCATCAACTGAGGCAGAGCAACACGCTGCAGCAGAACAGGAAGCCACTAAAAAAGAAAAAGAAGTTGAAGAAGTAGATGAAGGCACTGAATTAATAGACGATCCTGTTCGAATGTACTTGCGCGAAATTGGCAGGGTAACCCTCTTAACCGCTGCTGATGAACGGAGGCTGGCAAAAGAAATAGCAGGGTACAAACATATTTCGAAAATTAAAGATGACTTGGGAGTCAAAGAAGATGAAACGATCCCTGCGACGGATGTTTCAAGAACCTTACTCCTTCGGTTAGTTCAGCAACAAGAACTAGTGGAAGCCTTAGTCAAATACTTAGGAATAAATGATCCAGTCGATTTAGGTACTTTAGTTAGTGACGAACGTATCCGTGACGCAATTGATGGTGAAATTAGCTTAGAGCTTTTAGATTCACTTGCTGCCCGATTTAAAGCAGAGGACCCCTTGGAGCTGATGCCTTCAGTAATAGCACTTTCACTAAATAGTAGGCTCTTACCTGATTCTGCTGTTGAATCTTTTGGGCGAGAACTGAAGATAAAAGATATATCCGATGCTTTAGAAGATGCAGATCTTGCTATCAAATTAGCTAGCGATGATATTGCGCTGAGATCTTACTACGGGAAAGTGGAAAGGGACGGTATTAGATCCCAAAAGCACCTCGCTGAAGCTAACTTAAGATTAGTGGTCAGTGTGGCAAAAAAATATATAGGCCGCGGAATGTCGCTTTTGGACCTTATACAAGAAGGCAATATAGGGTTAATTAGGGCTGTTGAGAAGTTTGACTATCGCAAGGGATACAAGTTTTCTACTTATGCAACATGGTGGATCCGGCAAGCTATCACTAGAGCTATAGCTGATCAGGCTAGGACTATTCGTATCCCAGTGCATATGGTGGAAACAATCAATAAGCTGATGCGCGTCAGTCGGCGATTGGTTCAGGAATATGGGCGCGAACCTACGACATTAGAAATTTCTGAGGGTATGGAAGTGCCCCCCGAAAGAGTGCGAGAAATACTAAAAGTTTCTCAGGAACCAGTCTCTTTAGAAACTCCTATAGGGGAAGAAGAAGATTCTCACCTTGGAGACTTTATTGAGGATAGAAGTGCTCCTGCTCCGGCAGATGCAGCTACCTTCCAATTACTAAGAGAGCAAGTGGACGATGTTTTAGCTTCTCTAAGTGATAGGGAGCGCCGAGTATTGAGGCTAAGATTTGGCTTGGAAGATGGCCGAAGCCGCACTTTAGAAGAAGTTGGTCGTGATTTTGGTGTTACCCGAGAGAGAATACGCCAGATTGAAGCCAAGGCGCTTAGGAAATTAAGGCACCCTTCAAGGTCTAGGAAGTTAAGAGACTTTTTAGAATAACTAAAGCGCCGGGCTTAATTAGATAACTATCAAATCTCAGACAGATCCAATTCTGTGCTTTCAGTCTCTGCAGCCGCATATTTTTCGTATATCAGTAGACTAAGTATGAAAACGTAGGGCTGGATTAAAGCGGAAGAAATAGAAACGGCCAAGAGAATTCCCACTTGATTTATACCGGCGCTTTCCACAGCTCCCGATATAAGCAAAGGCAGAATACCTGCTACTAGCAAACTAGGAGCTAAGTACCCCAAAGTCTTTAGCGTTTTTCCTTTAACTAAAGCATTGCTTCTAAAAACAGGATTTACTAAAGAAATAACGGATGTAGGAGTACGCGGGTTTTCAAGTAAGACCACAGGAACATACAGAGCTGTTCTCGCCACTATAAACAGTAGCATTGGCAGCACCAAAAAAATTAGAAATGGGATTTCAATGGTAGCAACCTGAAATACCCGAACAAAAATTGCTAACAAGATACTTGGGATAAGTAACCTGGGAGCCAAAAGGAATACAAAAAAATAGGCATTAGAAATTGAAGAAGAAGCGCCCTTCCTGATTATTGAAACCAAGGCAATCACAGCAGCTTCAGAAATAGTAGCGGGGATTATTGCAGCCAAAAAAATAAGCTCTCCGGATAAAACCGAAGCTTCTCCTTCCGAATTGATACTGGAGATTAGGCCAGCTGAAAAAATACCTAGGAATGCAGTCGCGAATACAGAAGGAAATAGTGCCTGGTATTGAGTGAGTGTGTTTGAGAATAGAGCTATAAAGTCTAGTTGCGTGTTGTTATGCTCAGGTAATTTCATTTTAGCAGCTCGGTTTTCCATCTTATCCTTTAAGGCCCATTAAGCACAGTATTTAAACTAATACAATTTGCATATCGGATGGAGTTAAGATTGATACGATGGGAAAGGCAAAGATTTTAAAATGCAAAGTCAAAATATTATTTGTCCAGAACTTTTTAATTTCAAAAAAACTGTAGAACATTTAATGAATTATAGGCAACGATCTGGAGCAGATCTCTTGGTAGAAAATACCTATCAAAGAGTAATCAATTACAGGGGGACCCTATTGCCAGTATTGGTCAGGGAATCACCACAACCGAATGAAATAACAATTTCAATCCCTGATCAGTACGAAAAAAGTGATCTAGGCTATGCTTCAGTAAAAATAGCCAAAATTTTAGGATTTGAGGCTGACTTAGAGGGCTTTTATAAATCTGTAGAAACTGACTGCCCTATTGCAAAAATCACACAAACATTTCACGGGCTGCGGCCTTCTTTATCAGACACGATGTTCGAAGCGCTTGTAATAGCAATAATTGGGCAGCAAATTTCCGCTTCTGTGGCAAGAATTATCAGAGATTTGATAGTAGATACGTTTGGTGATGAAGTATCTGCATTTTCTAAAACTTTAAAATCTTTTCCTAGGCCTGAAGCTATTCTTTCCGCTAGTCACGAACAATTGCGAGCTGTGAAGTTGAGCAGTCGGAAAGTTCAATATCTTCAGGGCCTTGCACTGATGTTCTCTGAAGGCATCATAAATGAAGACAAATTCTTATTAATGGACGATGAATCAGCCATTCAACATTTGGTTAAGGGGCGAGGGATAGGCAGATGGACTGCGCAATGGATTCTCATAAGAGCATTAGGGCGTCAGGATATTTGCCCAGCAGGTGACCTGGTGCTAAAAAAAACCATATCGGAGTTATACAACATTAGGACACCCCTGTCCGATTTAGATTGTGAGATATTTATGAAGAGGAAATGGGCCCCTTACAGGAGCTTAGCCACTACTTATTTGTTTGCAAATTTGCGAACAGAAAGAGCATTTATCGCGAGAAGCAAAGGGATTAAAAATTAAAAACCAGGGATTCCCAATCCTGATAATCCCTTTTTCTTTCCAGAGCTCAACTGGCGCATTAATTTTTGCATTTGTTTAAATTGATTCAAAAGGCGATTTATATCAGCTGGGGTGTGGCCACTTCCGTCGGCAATACGCTTTCTCCTGCTACCGTTAATCAAATCTGGATGGTGCTTTTCCCAATTTGTCATCGAAGAAAGTATAGCGTCAATTTTCCTAATACTTTCGTCGCTAACGCCATTGACTGGTAATTTTGACCCCATTGATTTTAGACCGGGGATCATATCCATTATCGAACCTATTGAGCCCATTTTCTGAAGCTGTTTTAGCTGACCCTGAAAATCTTCAAGATCGAAGGTTGCTTTTCGAACCTTTCTCTCCAACTCCTTCGCCTGTTCTTCTGTAATTTGTGCACTAACCTTTTCCACCAACGTTAAAACATCACCCATGCCAAGAATACGTGACGCAATTCGTTCAGGGTGGAATGCTTCAAGGGCGTCCATTTTTTCGCCGACCCCAGCAAATTTAATTGGAACTCCGGTGGCACTAGTTACGGTTAAAGCGGCGCCCCCACGAGCATCCCCATCTAGTTTTGATAAAATAATTCCAGTCAGTCCAAGTATTTGATGAAAACCTTCTGCGGCATTTACTGCATCCTGTCCTGCCATGGCATCCACTACAAGTAAGGTCTCGGACGCATCGGTAGTTTTCTTTAAATCCCTAAGCTCGTTCATTAACTCATCATCGGCATGGAGTCTCCCACCGGTATCTATAATTGCCCATTCAGCGCCTATCTTCTTTGCATGCGTGAGAGCATGCTCTGCTACTTTCAACGTTTTATCAGGGTTTGAATTTTCCCTGAAAACAGGTATGTCCAGTTGTTTGCCCAGAGTTTCAAGTTGATCCATAGCAGCAGGTCTTCTGAGGTCTGCTGCTACTAAAAGTACTTTCTGGTTTTTTTTTCCTTATATGCAACGCGAGCTTCGCAGAGGTTGTGGTTTTTCCTGAGCCTTGAAGCCCAACAATCAATATGACTTTGGGAGGAATCCCTCCCGTTGATAGTCCTTGGTTTTCATTACCTAGCAGGTGAACAAGCTCATCATTAACAATTTTAATTACCTGCTGCCCTGGAGAAATACCCTCAAGCACATTTTCCCCGATAGCTTTTTCGCGAATTCTTTGCACAACATCGCGAGCAATACGAAAATTCACATCTGCTTCAAGTAGAGCCAAACGCACTTCCCTTAAAGCTGCATCCACGTCTGATTCACTGAGTCTGCCCTTGCTGGAAATCATCCTAAGCGCAGCTGTGAGTTTTTGAGTCAAGTTTTCAAACATAGAGAAAGGGTATCACGAAATCAAAATACAGCATTTATATTACAATCCGTGTTCCTTATATCGCCCGAGTTGGTGTATGTTTTTGTACGGAGAAAACATGGCTTCAATAGAAAACATATCAAGAGGGTCTCCTCGCGTTCCTATAGGATTGGGGAGTTTAGAGGCGCAGTTGATGGAGCTTCTTTGGCATTCAGGAGAATTCCTCCGAGGCCAAGAAATTTTAAAAAACCTACAGGGTCGACACAATTACAAAACTGTGATGACCGTTCTAAATCGCTTAGTAGAAAAAAAACTGCTAGAACGAACTTTGGAAGGGAAAGCATACCTGTATAGAACCGTTGAAACTCGAGAGACATTTATTCGTTCAATAGCCGAGGATCTAGTGGGGGGTTACAAAAAGGCTTATGGATCTTTGGGGCTGCAGTACCTTTTGGATGCAGCTCAAACAGAGATGGGCGGCTCAATAAAAGATACAGAACCAGCCAAACAAGATTGGGGCGATGAAGATAAGCCCAGTCAATCGTCGAGGATAGCCACTTTGTTGACAGTCGTAATTGGCCTGGAGGTGCTTAGGATTATATTTGGCAGAAAGTAGTTATTTTTCTGGCTCTGATAGCCATCCTACTTTCGCACGCGCGTACCTGCCCATAACCTCGTCTTGCTCTGAAGTGCCTCCGCTGATCCCAAAACAACCGATCAATTCCTTACCTCTGAAAATAGGAGTGGAACCGCCTGAAGCGACGATCTTCCCGTTTGTCATTATTGCAGAATTGATCATCATTTGAGGGTTTCTTTCCTGAAACCACCTTCTAATAGTTAGGCCATCTGGAAATCGAGGGCTCATGGTTCTGAAGGCAGCCACAGTATGTGCTTTTGCATAAGCAAGCTCTGCAGTTAGCCAGCCAGCGTCATCCATTCTTTCCATTGCAATTAAATGGCCTTCGGGGTTGACTACTGCCATTGACACAGGGACTTCCATTTCTTCGGCTTTTTCCCAAACATACTTAAAAAACTCACGAGATTCCGAGACTGTTACCCAACCGTAAGGCATTTAATCCTCCCCAACATAAAGTTTAGTATCGTTATTTTAGCAGCCCAAGCCATCTCTGGCATTTCAGTTAGAACTAGAGGGGTGTCTAGCCACAACTCCAGCTAACTTCTCCACTGATTTAATAACTGCCTGGGTTCCCTCTTCACTTGCGCCCAAAGATTCAGCTACATCCAGCCATTCTTTGGATAGCTCGGTCACCGCTAGGGGGACATTTGAGCTATAACCAGCCTCAAGCACCAATCTTAAATCTTTTTGCTGTAACTTAATCATGAAACCAGGAGCAAAATCACCATTTATCATGCGAGGCCCTAAGTTATTTAGCTGCCACGATCCAGCTGCACCTGAACCAACAGCCTCAATTGTTTTTTCCAAATCAGATCCATGAGCTGCAGCAAAAACCATTGCCTCTGCAACTGCAGAGAGAGTACCAGCTACCAAAATTTGGTTAACAAGTTTCGTTGTTTGGCCCATCCCATTTGAACCCATGTGGGTTATTCGCTGACCCATCGATTCTAAAACAGGAAGGCATAGGGACAGAACTGCCTCATCGCCTCCTACCATTATAGCGAGTGTGCCTTGTTCTGCTCCCCACGAACCACCACTGACAGGGGCATCTAACATGGAAAGGCCGATGCTGGATAACCTACTAGATAATTCTTTGGTGGCACTAGGAGATATAGTGCTCATGTCGATAATAGTAGAGCCAGCGGCCAGATTCTGGGCGATCCCGTTAGGGCCTTCAATAACTTCAAGCACATCAGGAGTATCCGAGAGCATAGTTATAACTATATCCGAATCTTTAGCAAGTTCTGGAATTGACGTTGCTACTTTGATGCCGAATTCTTTCAAAGGATTGGCTTTTTCGGCAGTCCGATTATAGACAGATACTGGAAAGCCTGACTGAGCGATATTTCTGGCCATAGGGGCGCCCATGATTCCAGTACCCACAAATCCAACTTTTTTTACAATTGTCATAGTATTTAGCTCCTATTTGAGTAAGGGTTGTACAAATTCAGCGCAGGGGTTTTTTCTTGGCCATCCCGACTCGGCGAGGCAGATGACTTGGTGATTCGGCTTGCTTATCTATTACCACTACAGAACGCACGCCTAATAATAGCCGCTCGTCCAATTGATTTACAGAGCTTATTGACCCTCCCAAAGTAATTGCAGAACTGGTAGATCCTTCAGCTTCAGCTTTTGCATTTACTCCGCGAGGGCTTAACACGATACCCCCAATATGAACGAAAGGAAGGGTTAGTTCCAAGACAGTGGGTAGGCTGCCAAGTGCGCGAGCTATGCATATAGAAAATTGTTCACGGAAATCAGGTTTATGGGCCAGAATTTCCGCGCGTTCAGCTATGACAGAAACGCTAGAGAGTTCCAATTTTGATACTACCTGATTCAGGAAAAGAGATTTCTTCCTGGTTGCTTCCACTAAAGTGACATCAAGAGAAGGAAAACATATCTTAAGCGGGATACCCGGAAATCCTGCCCCTGACCCTATATCTATTAGGCTGGGTGAACTATCAGGGAATGCGGCTATAAATGGTAAAAGTGCTAATGAATCTAGGAAGTGAACCCTTTGAATATTTTGCAACGCACTGGCTGAGGTTAAATTCAGATTGGAGTTTTCTTGTGACAAAAGTTCAGCATAAATTTCAAACTGTCTAATTTGATCTAGAGATAAAAAAATCCCAAGGTGTGCTGCACCGACAATCAAGTCATGTGAATCTCTCAAGATATTTAAGCCTTTTAATAACCAACCAAGTTTGACCCTAGTTCAGCAGAATCGTATGATCGCTAGAGTTTAATAGTCTAAGGGAGGAAGGGTAATGGCTGCTACTAAAGCTTTTTTATTAATCGAGACACAAGTAGGAAAAACCAAAGATGTTGTGGCCGGTTTGGTTCGAATAAAGGAGGTAGCATCTGTAGATATGGTAACAGGCCCTTATGACATCATTGCTACTATCGAAGCCGGGGATTTGGCATCGGTAGGAGAACTGGTTACTAGCTCTGTGCATGTTATAGGAGGAATCGGAAGAACCGTTACTTGCTTAGCCGTAGGCGACGCTTAATATTGTGACCTAAATGAAAGAAGATTGCGTTTTTTGTAAAATCGTAGCGGGAGAAGTACCAGGCCAAAAGATACATGAAGATGCCAAAGTAATAGCAATATCAGATATTAACCCCGTAGCTCCTGTTCATGTTCTAATAATACCCAAAAAACACCTTGGGAAGCTAGAAATGTTGAATGAGGAGGAGATGGAAGTTGCAGGATATTGTTTTCAGATCGCTCCCGTGGTTGCAAGGGCTAAGAAAATTCTAAATGAAGGGTACCGGTTAGTTCTGAACCAAGGCGAAAATGCTGGCCAGGAACTTGACCATTTACATTTGCATTTGTTAGCAGGGAGAAATTTGAAAGGGATGGGTTAAAAATTGGAATTGCCAACTTTGCTTATCAAGCATTTGAACGGGTTGCCAGAAGGCTTGGCTGCGCATGTGAAAAGAGTACAAATAATTGCTCGAGATCTAGCAAAAGTTCATGGAGTTGACCCGGATATCGCTGAGTTGACTGCTGCTGCTCATGACGTAGCTAGGCATATAAACCCCAAAAGGCTTTTGGAAGAAGCAGAAAAGCTAGGGCTAAAGATTAACAGCGTCGAACGTTACAATCCTATACTCCTCCACGGTGCTGTAGGCTCTGCATGGTTAGAGGCTGATGGATCTATTGAAAACCGTGAAGTGTTAGAAGGAGTCAGGTGGCACACAACATCTCACCCTGATTTGTCTCAAGTTGGTCAAGTGGTGATGCTTGCTGACAAACTGGATCCAGTCAAAGCAAAGAAATTCCCATTTCAAGAGGATGTGCGAAATGCAGCTTTTAAGGATCTCAAGGATGGTACGCTAGTTTTCTTAGAAGGTGTTTTTAAGCAACAGCAAGACCGAAAGGAGACGTTTCACCCAGCAGCGGTCGATACTAGAAATTCTATAATTCTAGCCACGTATTGTTAATAGGAAAGGGGCTAGAATCTTGCAGGAGCATGCACGCGCAGCTAGCCTACCTAGGCTAGGATGAGTGATTATTTTTTAAGGTGATGAAATGGAAACAGAGAAATTAGGATTATTTGAAGCGATATACACTCAACGAGCGATTCGGAGCCTGAAGTCGGAGCCTGTTCCGGATGATGTATTGGCTAAAATCGTGGAGGCAGGAACCAAGGCACCTAGTGGCGGAAATAGTCAGCCATGGGCATTTGTTATCGTCAAGGATCAAAAATCTATTTCAAAAATAGCTCAATGGGGCAAGGCGGGCTTTATGGCGATGTATGAGCGTGCCTTAGAAAGACTAAAAGAGGGAGACCCTTTGCCTTTCCCTAGACTTAAGCCTCTAGTAGAAAAATTGGAAGAAGTGCCAGTTTTTATTTTCCCTTGCCACGTTCGCCCAGAAGGAGGATCCGCTTCTCCTGGTGGACAATCTATTTACCCGGCTACACAGAATATGCTTTTGGCAGCTCGAGGATTAGGGATTGGAGCAGTCTTAACGAATCTAGCTTTGGGCTATTCAGATGAGATTAAGAACTTATTAGGCATTCCGGAGAACGTAGACTTGATGGCTACGATACCAATGGGATACCCCGACAAGGAGAGGTACGGACCGACTACTAGAAAGCCAGTTAGTGAAGTTACGCACTGGGATCGGTGGGGTGAAATGCGCTAGCAGTGGCCTAAACAGAGAAAGGTGGGTTGACAGAATAGAACAAAAGTTCTATTCTGTTCTTTAAACAGAACTTTTGTACTTATTTGTGAGCAACACCTCCTTCCTCTGTAATCTTTGCCTTGGCCAAATATTTGCAGGATGTTAATTGGATGGTGTTACGCTTCAAATGGAGGGTAACAGCTATGACTATACACGCAATTCGAGGCCGAAGAAGAGATCAGCCTGCTTTGGACACACTTCCAGAAAACGTGCATTATAACGATACTGGATGTGAAGCTTCTGCATATTGCTTGGAGTGCCCCCTTCCGAAGTGTAAATACGATGACCCCATTTGGTATCACCAATTTAAGCAAGAATCACGCGACGAAGCAATTTTAAATACCTACGCGAAAGGAGCTACAGTCTTTGAGGTAGCAGAGTATTTCAGAGTAAGCTCAAGAACAATTCATCGCGCATTGCGAAGAGGAAGAACTTCCATCTTGGGAAGTGCCGGACTTGTGTCAGTCTAGAGTAAAGCTAGAGGGATCAACTTTTTCGAAACGGTCTAGGCCGAGCTGTACAAGTGTTTGGTGGTTAAACTCTTGCGCAACGGTATTGAAATTTGCCACTCCAAGGTCAATGCCAACTGTAGTTCTTAGGGGTCGTTGGCCTAAGGGTGTTTTAATAACTTTTATTACAGTGTCAACAAAAAGGCTAGGGGAAGTGGGAATGTCTGGGTCGCTGAACATGCGTTCGAAAGCTGCCATGGCTAGCTCCCTACCTTTAGAGAGCTCACCGTATTGCTCCTGTATATAAGTATCGTTAGGAATTGCAACCCTGCTATGCGCCCCAGTTTCGAAAGGTCCTGGTTCAATAATTACGGAGTCAATTCCAAGCGGAGATAGTTCGTAGCGATATGTTTCTGCTAGAGCTTCAACAGCATGCTTAGCTATTTGATAAACCCCTCTTAATGGGGCAACAGTTCTACCGATAATTGAAGAGATATGGATAAGCAGGCCTGAATGGGCAAGTCTCATGCTAGGCAAAACAGCACGATTGACCCTATGCATGCTTAAAACATTAAGATCAATCTCTTCTGCAAGCTGTTCAATAGTAAAAGATTCTAAAACTCCATGTGCACCTCTACCAGCATTGTTAACTACAATGTCGATAGCCCCTGATTGGGTAAGCACCGAAGCTACTCCAGAATTAACAGATTCGTTAGAAAGTACGTCTATGTCCACTACCCTGAGAGGCAGATGATTTCTTTTAGCAATTGATTCTAATTCGTCAGCTACTGGTTTATTGTGGCCTGCGGTTTCGCGCATAGCGGCATATGTTAAGAAACCTTGTCTGGCCAATTCTTCGGAGAGAATTCGACCGAAACCCCTACTTGCACCTGTAACCAAAGCTGTTTTCATGATACTCCATATCCATGCTCCAATTAGGCAAGCCCTCAATAAAGATCAAGACATATGGTCGGGGTGATTGGATTCGAACCAACGACCTCCTGCACCCCATGCAGGCGCGCTACCAAGCTGCGCCACACCCCGCCAAAATGGTTTCACACGGTATCACAAAGCATCTTAGGCCCTCCAGCATTGGTTCGTATATAATTTAGAGATTCAAATACTCTCAGGAGCAAGCATGGATGACCTACGGGGATCATTAAGAAGCCTTTCAGAAAGAATCTCAATAATAATGGTGCGGCTTTGACGTTGCATCAATGCTCCATCAAGCACAGGAAATAGAAAAAGAAACTTCCGCACCTAATTTTTGGGACGACTCATTCCATGCTCAAAGGCAGATGAAACTGATATCGAAGCTTAGAACCCGAGCCAATCGATGGATTGACATTGAGGAGCGTATCAAACTGTCTTTAGAACTTTTAGATCTAGCACAAGAATCTCAAGACGAGAGGATGATCGCGGAAGTATCTTCAGACACCCCGGCAATTTTCAATGAGGCCGAACAACTTGAGCTCGAACTCGTTTTAGCTGGAGAGTATGATGAAAATAATGCAATTATCGCGATTCATGCGGGGGCAGGTGGTACCGAATCTCAAGATTGGGCAGAAATGCTCTTGCGCATGTACACACGCTGGGCTGATAAAAGAGGATTCAAGGCAAACATTCTAGAAAGTTCAAGCGGTGAGGAAGCGGGTATTAAAAGTACGACACTAGAAATAACGGGATCATTTTGTTATGGCTACGCAAAAGCTGAGCGAGGAGTTCATCGATTAGTAAGGCTTTCTCCATTTGACGCAGCTCATGCAAGGCATACTTCATTTGCCCTAGTAGAAGTGTTGCCAGAGGCCGAGGATGACCTAGAAGTTGAAATTAGGGCAGATGACATAACTGTTGATACATTTAAAGCTAGTGGCCCTGGGGGGCAACATGTTCAAAAAAGCTCTACTGCGGTTCGTATTACCCACCATAAAACAGGAATTGTAGTCTCTTGCCAGAACGAACGATCCCAGCTTCAGAACAAAGAGACTGCTTTAAAGATTTTAAGAGCTCGGATTATGGATCTTGAGTTAGCGAGGCGGTCAGCAGAGAAGGCAAAGTTGAAAGGAGAGCATGTAGCAGCAGGATGGGGAAATCAAATAAGAAGTTATGTACTGCATCCTTACAAACTAGTTAAGGATCATAGGACTGGTAATGAAAGCACGAATCCCGAACAAATATTGAGCGGAGATTTGGACCAGTTTATGCGGGCTTATTTGCTATCTACGGTCGAAGCAGCGGATTAAGGAGCCCAGAAACGGGGCTTGCGCCGATATATTTTTTAAAGAAAAAGGCTAATCTTTGGTTGCACGCCACACATGGAAAAACCTTTGTCCAATTGTAAAGGCTCCAAGGGCAATAATTACAACCAGAGCATGTGAATATAATCCGGTTAATAATCCCAAAGTCAGGACAATGACTCTTTCTGGCCTTCCAAGTAGACCGACATCACCCTCTACCTTAATACCCTCCGCTCTTGCACGTGAGTAACTAACCAAGAGTGAGATAGCAAGTGTGCCAAAACTTAAATATGCACCAAAATCATCACCATTTCTAGTGCAATATATAAGCAAACCCATAAGAAGAACGGACTCGCCAATGCGGTCCATAAGTGAATCAAAATACGCACCAAAACGACTGGCAGTACCCGATAACCTTGCTACTGCTCCGTCAAACAAATCAAGGATCGATCCTCCCAAAAAAATCAGACCCGCGGTTATAAATTTCCCTTCCGTAACGAAATATGCGCTTGTAATGCAAATAACCGTACCTAGAAATGTAATAGAATTAGCATTTAGCCTGAAAAATATCAGTATTTTTGCTATAGGCTCAGTAAAAAATCTCGCTATAGTAGATTTCATCTGTATTCGTGGTGTGATTTTTTTCATTGAATTCAATCTTTTTTGGTGTTAATCGAAATAGCATACCTGTAATAAGCTTCAATGTTCGCTGATATCTTGCTCCATCTATAAGCTTCGACACTTTCCCTGCCTCTTGCACCCATTGCCTTGCGCAAATGAGGATCTTTTATAAGTTGTTCTAGCCCCCATGCTAATTCTTGATCATCACGTGGCTTTACAAGAAGTCCTTCAACGCCGTTAGAAATAACTCGACTGAATCCATCAATCCTCGAAGCTACAATCGGTTTTGAGGAGGCCATTGCTTCAGCAAGAATGATTCCAAAACTCTCCCTGCCAGTATTAGGCGCACAGAAAATATCAGCCATTTGATAGTAACGAGGGAGTTCGTCATAAGGAACACCTCCCACTAATTCCACATCTTCCAGCCCATGCTGGCTGAGTAACCCCAAAACCTCCTCGCCTGGATTCCCTGAGCCAACGATTATCAACCGTAAAAACGGGTATTTCCATTTCAGCCTGCTATACGCTCTTACGAGATACTTCAAACCTTTACGGCGTTCAAGCCTAGAGACGAAAACAATATTAAGCTTGGAATCATTGAATTGCTCTATAGGTTTCAAAGGAGTGGAAAATCTTTCTATATTTACTCCGTTAGGGATAATCGAATATTCACCAGGGAAAAACTTTTTCACTGTTTCCATTGCAGGGTGTGAAACTGCAATGCGACCATGAAGATGTTCCAAATACCTTTTTGCATAAAACCCCCATAATCTATAAAAGCGCGTACCTCGGGACGTATGAAATGTGCCTATATTCGTGGACTTCGAGTACCTTAAAACGCTAAGTGATAACCAGGGCATTGCAGGTTCATGGAGGTGGCATATATCAAAGTTTTCTTTCATTAAAATCGCCCTGATATTACGTTCACGCCAATATGACAGCGAAACTCTAGCAATAGAACCAGCAGCAGGAATTGGTACCGGCCTCCCCATTGGTATGAAGTCTGGTCCGTAATCCGTGCTTTTGGAATTGGCTAACGGAGCAATAATTTTAACGGAGTTGCCTGTACCAGTTAGCTGATCTGCTAGATTGGCTACATGATCATTAACACCCCCCGGGGTCGCGTAATCATAAGGAGATACTAAAGCTACTTTGAGCTTCTTGGGCTCATTCGAATTTATGCTCATGGTACTTTGCACATTAGTGGACAGCTCATTCTGGTTGAATTTTCACAAAATCTTCCACCATGTCTCTTGCCTCATCGTCAGTGTATTGAATAGGAGGTGATTTCATGAAATAAGCGCTTGGCCCTTCTAAAGTACCAGAAATGCCATTATCCAGAGCAGTCTTAGCACACCTGACGGCATCTACAACGACTCCTGCTGAATTAGGACTGTCCCAGACTTCAAGCTTTAGCTCCAAGTTTAGAGGGACTTCACCAAAAGTCGTGCCTTCGATTCGTATATGACACCATTTTCTATCTTTAAGCCAGGGAACATAATCACTAGGTCCTACATGGACATTATCGTCCCCAATGTCGTATGGAAGCTGGGAAACGACAGCGTTAGTTTTTGATTCCTTTTTTGATTCGAGGCGCTCCCTTTCTAACATGTTCATAAAATCAGTGTTCCCACCGAAATTGAGTTGATAGGTACGATCTACTTTAACTCCTCGATCTTTGAATAAATTTGTAAGGACTCTATGCGTAATCGTGGCGCCTACCTGCGATTTAATATCATCTCCAACTATCGGAACTCCAGCATCTTTGAATCGGCGCTGCCAATAGGGCTCTCTTGCTATGAATACAGGAATACAGTTAACTACTCCACATTTTGCAGCAAGTGCCTGCTCCATGTACCACTTTGTAGCCTCTTCTGAGCCAACTGGAAGGTAATTTATTACAACATCTACTTCTCTTTCCTTCAAGATATCAGATACAGCGGGCATTTCATCTCCGGGGTCTGGAGCTTTCTCAATGACCTGGGAGAGATACTTACCGATGCCATCATGAGTCATGCCTCTTTGGACTTCTACTCCCATCTTAGGCACGTCCCAGAATTTAACAGTATTATTCATGCCCTCAAAAATAGCCTCAGAAACATCCTTGCCTACTTTAGTGGCATCTACATCAAATGCAGCAACAACTTCAATGTCACCTATATGATAATCCCCTAGGATTGGGTGCATTATACCGGGTATAAATTCATCTGCGGGGGCTTCCCTATATTTATATATACCTTGCACGAACGAAGAAGCACAATTTCCGACACCGACGATTGCGACTCTGATTTTACCCACTGAAGCCTCCTTCAACTTTTCATACATTCAGAGTAGACACCTCAGTATCGAAAAGCCATGGGTCCTTGGGCCTAAATATAGATATTCAGTATTAAAAGACGTCTAAAGAAAACCCTATTCCTGCGGGTGTTTCTTTGAAATCAAGCATTGACCTACTTAGTTGGAGCGCTACGTCTGATTCCAACCGGAGTATGCCAAGTCCATCATATTTGATAACTATATCTTCTGAGTCAGGTGCATCAATAACAATCCCGAAATCCCCCTCACCAGTCCATTTGGGAGGGATTGTAAGCCTCAGTATTTGGCTTGGGCTCAAATCTCGGTTCCTGACTATTTTTGCAAGTTCCGATTTAGCCTTCTCTGTTACTGTTAGCATGCTTCAAACTCCGGCGCGAGGTCTGATGGATTGGGTAGGTCAAATACTTTAATAGGCTTCCAGCTTGAAAGTGGCCTATCGTACCTTACTATTGCTAAGAAGCGACCATCTGTCGAGTATACGCGTCTAGATTCTAAATGTTCAGTTTTAATTTCAGACAAACGTGCAGATACGGATTGTCCGTTAGTCAACATTTTTTCACCATTACTATCTACGACAATAGATGGTAAATCTTTCGCGCCAGCATCAGGGGGCGCCAAAAAATCAATCCATGCATCTGAAAATGCTAGGGATTCTAATTTTGTCAGCGAAATTGAAGAGGAAAGCTCGAAAGAGCCACCTTTAAGTCGGATTAATTTACTTAAATGCGCCCCGCATTGTAGCTCTTGACCGATATCATGGGCTAGCGCGCGAATATAGAAACCGCGTCCGCATTCAACTTCAATTTTTGCTATAGGTGGGGCCCAATCGATTGTGCATAAACGAAAAACTTTAACTTTGCGAGGATCCCTTTCGATATCTATGCCCTGTCTTGCGAGCTGATAAAGTCTCTTCCCTTGATATTTAATCGCGCTATACATTGGAGGTAGCTGTTCTAGTTCACCAACAAATTTTTGGAGTACCGACTCAAAGTCACTTTTTGTGACACGGGATGCGTCTTGAGTAAAAATGATATTTCCATCGCTATCAAATGAATCGGTTGTAACACCAAGTGTTATATCCCCTTGATAAATTTTCCCACCGCTAACCATGTGATCTACTAAACGAGTTGCTTGGCCTATACAAATTGGGAGCACTCCTGTTGCTAGTGGATCCAAGGTACCAGCATGTCCGACTTTCTTTGCGCCTGTTAGGCGCTTTACAGTCCGAACTACATCCATAGAGGTATAGTTTGCAGGCTTGTCGATATTTAAGATTCCGTTAATATTTTTTCGGGACATTAGTTAGAATTTTCGAATGAGCTATAAATTTGAATCAAGTATGGAAATTACTAAGTTGTCCTGTGGCATAGATGGCATAACCTTAAATGTAATTTCTGGAATGTGCCTTAGTTCCAAACGTGTACTAAGTTCCCTGCGAATATATCCATTTGCCGAGCGAAGTGCATTGAGGGTAGATAATTGACTTTCTTTATCACCTAGGGTGCTTATAAAAATTGTAGCTGTTCTCAGATCAGGGGTAAGCTGTACGTGGTTTATTGTAATTAATGAAGATACACGAGGGTCATTCAGTCCCGATGAGATAACTTGGCTGACTTGAGTAGCTATTGATGCAGCGATTCTTTTACTTCGGATTTTCAAGGACCATCTCTTCGGTTATGAACTTTCCTGACGATGCGACTCGATAATATCGCCTTCAACGAATTCAGAAAAACCATCAACTCGGATTCCACATTCGTAACCTTGCGCTACCTGCCTTACGTCATCTTTAAAGCGACGAAGACTACTTATTGGGCCGTCAAAGATTTCAACTCCGTCTCGCATAACTCGTGCCATGGATCCTCTAGATACTTGGCCGCTGGAGACAAAGCACCCAGCGCTGTTACGACCTCTACTTAGTGCAAATACAGCCCGAACTTCTAAGGAACCTTCTACGACATCACGAAGTGTCGGCTCACCCATTCCCATCAAAGCTTTTTCTATATCTTCTGCCAATCTATAAATGATGCTGTAATTCCTAATTTCTATTCGATCTTGTTCTGCAAGTCTCTTTGCACCTGGTTCTGTTCTGGTATTGAAACTAAGGATAATAGCTTCAGAAGCAGCTGCGAGTAACACATCACTTTCTGTGACGGTTCCAGGAGCAGAATGGATAACTCTAACGCTGGCCTCATCAGTTTTAATTTCGCCAAGAATTTTTTGAACTGCGTCGACACTTCCATCCACATCTGTTTTTAAAACAATGTTCAATGCATTGCCCGTGAGTGATGCACGCGTGCTAAGCTCTTGTAGAGAACCACCCCTTTTTTCGTCGTTAAGACGAATCCTTTCTGCAATGACTTCTCTAGCAGAACGGTCATCATTAACAGTTGTTAATCGGTCTCCTGCGTTAGGCAATTCGTTGATCCCAAGCACTTCAACTGGCATTGAGGGGCCAGCTTTATCTACTCTAGTACCATTTGAATCAATCAATGCCTTAACTTTGCCTTTTGAGGTTCCTACTACAATAGTTTCGCCGACTCTTAAAGTGCCTGTTTGGATCAAAATAGTGGCAACTGGACCCCGGCTTTTATCAAGCTTCGCTTCCACGACGGATCCGATAGCTAGTCGGTCTGGGTTGGCTTTCAATTCTGATATTTCTGCCACAAGTTGAATACTTTGAAGCAAATCATCTAACCCGGCCCCTGTTTTGGCAGATACCTCCACATCTAAGATATCCCCACCCCATTTTTCTACTAGGACCTCACGCTCTGAAAGTTGCCTTCTGACCCTTTCTGGATCGGAATCAGGAACATCGATTTTGTTTATGGCTACAATCATCGGTACGTTAGCAGCCTTTATATGATCTATGGCTTCAGCTGTTTGGGGCATTATCCCATCATCCGCTGCGATAACTAAAATTGCGATATCGGTAGATTGAGCTCCTCTAGCCCTCATTGCAGTAAATGCCTCATGGCCAGGGGTGTCTATAAATGTTAAAGTTTCTGAGCCATACTCAACTTGATAAGCTCCGATGTGTTGAGTGATGCCGCCAGTCTCTCCGTCTGCTATGGAAGTTTTACGGATAGTATCGAGTAGCGATGTTTTTCCATGATCAACATGGCCTAATATTGTTACAACAGGAGGGCGAGGAACTGCCTCAATACTATCCTCTAGTGAAATTTCAATATCCTTAGGCTTATCGGAGGCGCTGATTTTTTTGGCCGAATAACCAAGTGGGCGAGCGACTGTTGCTGCAGTTTCAAAATCTAATACATCATTTACACTTGCAAAGATCCCAGCTCGCATTAGGAGTTTGATCACCTGTACTGAATCGGCTCCTAGTTTTTCAGCGAGGATACCTACAGTTACCGTTTCAGGTAGCTGCACTGGTTTCAGCGCAACTGTCCTAGTGGTTTGAGTAGGTTCTTCTTGGTTAACCATAAATTAGCTTCTCCGTGCGCTTTTGGTGGTCAGTTCTTTTTTCTGCCCAATTGATGGCTGAATAGACGACAGTAATTTTTGAGTGCTACCTGAGTTAATGCTACCCCTAAGAGCCTTGGGCAAACGATCCGTAGTCGCAGCCTTTTCCCAGCACACTGATTCATTGCATAAATAGGCGCCTCTGCCATTTAGCTTACCAGTCTCATCAAGGACTACTGAACCGCTCTCAGCTCTAACAATTCTGAGTAAATCACTCTTAGGTGATTTGGAATTGCAGATAATACAACTTCGGAATGGCACGTGCTTATTTCGCAAGTTATTCTCTTTCATACAACCAAGAACAGATCACGCTATTAGCGATTTCCGCGATTGTTAGGTTTCTTTTTTGTACGTTTGCGTCCTGTGCCTCTTGAAGCACCATCATCATTATCCAGAATATCTTCAGCGAATCTAAGACCAGAAGAAGGAGAGGTATTAAGATCTGGCACTACCCAAATATCCTCTTCGGTATTTTCAGTTATCTCTTCAAGTATTTCTGTTTCTACCTGTAGCGATTCAGAATCCTCCAAATCCAATGATTCTAGGGCTAAAATCTCCTCTACGCTTTTTGAATTTGATGGTTCTGGCAGTAGGTCTTCAGGTGCAGCCTGATCTTCCATTGAGCTTTCTATCTCTAACTCCAAAGAAGAAGGTAATTGGGCATTCTGAGCTAAACTTTCTAGATCTTCATCAGCTACTGGTGCATCAGGTAGAGAAAGTTCAGCGTTTTTTAGGATTGCGGTTTCTTCTAAAACAGGAGCTTGGGTAGCATCTTCATGTTTTGCTACTTCCCCTTCTATATCCTGTTTCATTCGTTCTATTTCAACCTCTGTAGAACTCTTTATATCCACTTTCAGGCCGCACAGTTTGGCCGCTAGTCGAGCATTTTGGCCATCTCTACCTATAGCAAGGGACAATTGCCTGTCCTGGACAACTACTGAGGCAGTCTGCTCCAGTTCATCGACTTCAACTTTCAGAGGTTGGGCCGGACTTAGTGCATTACTTAGAAAGACCGCGGGATCTCGCGACCATTGGATTACATCAATCTTTTCTCCCTGAAGCTCATTCACTATGTTTTGGATTCGGATTCCTCTTAATCCTACGCATGCACCTACAGGGTCAACACCTTCTTGCTTTGCGAAGACAGCAACTTTGCTTCTAGATCCTGCTTCTCTAGAAATACCTCTAATTTCAACGACGCCGTTGTATATCTCAGGAACTTCCATTTCAAATAAACGTCTAAGCAAATCTGGATGGGCTCTTGTAACAATGATTTCCGGACCCCTGCTTGTCCTATCAACGGACAAAATCATAATTTTAGCTTTGACGCCTGGTCTATAGCGATCGTAGGGGGATTGTTCATCATGGGGCAAAACCGCTTCAGCTCGACCATTTAAATCTATAGTAACTGGGCCTCCGTAGCGTGCTTCACTACGCTGAACAGTGCCTGTGAAAACCTCCCCTTCTTTTTCTGCGAATTCAGTGAATACCAATTCGCGTTCTGCTTCACGTAGGCGCTGTATTACTACCTGCTTGGCGGTTTGTGCCTCAATCCTTCCAGCTTCTTGCGGCTCCATTTCAAATTCAATCACATCGCCTATTTGGGGGCTCCCCGAACGTTGAAGCTTTTTCGCTTGTGCCAGAGTTAGCTCAGTATCTTCATCCTCTATTGTTTCAACAACAGTTTTGAGTTGGAATACGGAAACATCTCCAGTACTGGGATCAAGGTTAACTTTGATTTCAGCAGTTGCAGGGGCACCATTTTTTTTATATGCAGATACCAATGCAGCCTCAACTGCTGACAAGACCATATCTCTTGGTAGGTTACGTTCGGCTGCTAATTGGGTAACAGCGATAAGAAAATCACTTTTCATTCGGATCGTTCCTCCTGGAAGTATAAGCCCGAGCGTTAAAAACACAAAAAATGAAAGAGTGGGACGAGCCCACTCTCTCACACATACATTTTATGCCTAATTCGACGAAATTGTCCAGCGCACTCTGTATATATAAACTATATGCCTATTAACGATGAGCTGTAGCAGAAATGATCACTGATCAAAAAAAATCTTTCGGGCCAATCCTGAGATACTTGTTCTCGATAGTGATGGTCCTTTTATTTGTCAGTTGCGTGACAAATAAAGAGGTCGATCAAGATTTATTGGTTACGCTTCCCGGCGATGAATCTTTTCACAATTCACAAACTGAGTGGTGGTATTTCAACGCACACTTAAATGACAATGAAGATCAATCTAAACGTTGGGCTCTCCACCAAGTGATATTCCAAGTACATGAAACAGTTAGTGAGAGGACACTATATGTGGCCCACGGTGCGTTAACAGATGTGGAAGAAGAAAAATATTCAACTACAGAAAAAATCAAAATCCTGCCTAATCTTCCAAAGCAAACCATTAATGGATTTAATTTTGAATTGAGTGATTGGTCTATTGAAGGAATTAACGGGGATTTATATTTCTTGAAAGCGCAATTTGATGATTTAAAGATTGAATTAAGCATGCATAGTCAGAATGATCCGCTGCTGCATTCCAACAATGGAATAGTGGAACTCGGGCCAGCAGGATCTAGTTACTATTATTCAAGACCCCGACTTCGGGTCGAAGGAACGATCATTGATGATGAAGGAAAAAGGACGAACGTTTCAGGTTTGGGCTGGATGGACAAACAATGGGGAGATTTCAAGCCGTCAGTGATTGGTTGGGACTGGGCAAATATCCAGTTGTATGACGGAACAAATATCATGTTAACTAGACTGCTTAATTCAGAGGATGAAGAAATCGATCTTTATGGCAGCTATTCAAAAAATGGACATTTAACGCACCTATCAAATGGTATTTTTTCTTTCTCTCCCAAAGTAAATAAATCTGTTCAGCAAAATGTAGATGGAGCAGGGTATCAAAAAATCTGGGAGGTTGTTATAGAAGATAAAGCTTTGGAACTAACCTTATCACCACTCATTCAACATCCATCTTTTGATAGTGCAGCGCTAGGAATTCGGTATTGGGAGATTGCAGTAGATGTTCTAGACAAAAATGGACAAACTTTAGGCCAGGGTTTTCTCGAAATTACTCGGCCGATACAAAATTAGACTATCAAATTGCCTATCCGAATCCCATCTTCGCTCGGGACATATGTATGAAGTGCGTAAGGAGAGTCATCAGTTTTTTCCACTAGCCCTGACTCTATTAAGGACCTGAGCGCAACCTCTCCAAATAGCGGTGCAAGATCTAATGAATGATCAGGGACTGATGATTGTCTTTTTTCATATTCTTTAATAATTTGCCGCATGAGTTTTAGCGGATAATTTTCCAATTCACTATGCATTTGAGCCATTACTGAGGTAGCAGCAATTTTTTTATGAAATTCCACCAATGCTGTTTCCGGATCCTTTGTAGTTCCGTCAGTTAGATCGCCACTCATTTTCCCCCTCTTTGAGGTAATTATTCAGTCTATAAAGGATCGAATTCACAAGTCCAGGCCCTTCGTAAATTAATGAAGTGTAGATTTGTACAGAATTAGCCCCTGCGTTCAATGCATTTATAACATCGCTTGACGAAGATATGCCTCCGCATGCGTTGATAACAGAATCAGATCCCAATTCGGATCTGATTGCTGGCAGTGAATTTAACATGTCCTGAAATAAGGGCTTGCCACTTAGACCTCCTTTCCCAACCTCAAGTAGATTGCTTTCAATTGGAAGTGTGTTGAAAGCAGTTACACCCGTTACACCAGCCTCTTTACATACTCTCACCAGTGACAAAACTTCTTCAAGGGAATCATTGCCAAACCAGGCAGGTAGTTTGACGAATAGTGGTTTGTTGCGTGAGATATTTAATTTATCAAGAAGCACCTTAAGCCTTTGGCTAACTTGGTATTCTTTTACACCTGCAGTGTTTGGAGAACTAATGTTGAGTTCGATTGCACTGCTTATTGGCTGCAAGGTTTCGAAACAGTGAATAGTATCCTGTTCATTCAAAGCTGCAATGCTGACAATAACTGGTGTAGCGGTCTCTGACTGGTTATAAGAATTCAGGTTTTTGACAGCAGAAGAAAGCCCTTGCCCAGGAAACCCCAGAGAGTTGACCAAGGAATTTTGTTTCACATTCCTAAGCAATCTAGGTTTTGGGTTGCCACGCCTAGGTTCTAGAGTAACTGTTCCGCAAACTAAGTATCCGAATCCCATTCCAGCAAGGCTTCTCAAATATTCTAAATTCTTATCGAAACCTGCAGCTAAACCAATAGGATTAAGGGCAGATAGACCCCCCATTGGAACTAAAAGCCTGTTTGCTGACACCCCTGTTACCATGCTATGGAGACTCCAAAGAGGTCTTATCTTTAAAGTTGATATGGCAACCGTTTGTGCAGATTCAGGTGGAAGTAGAAATAAAAAAGGACGAATAACGTATCGATAAAAAGGAAAGCTCAGTAGCGTCCGAATTATGTTGCGAACAGCCATATGGATCCTTAAATAGCAATAGATTTGACGCGATAGCTGCGCTCTCCCCTAGGAGCTTGGACAATTATTTTTTCGCCTTGTCTATGGCCTATAATAGCTTTTCCTACAGGAGATGCTACAGAAATCTTACCTAAAGTCGGATCAGCTTCAGCAGAGTCGACGAGTGTGTACTTGAGAGTTTTACCGGATTCCTCGTCTAGCAATTCAACCTTGCTTCCAATCTTGATACTGCTAGACTTGCTCGGAGTTTTGCTTTGGTCTAAAACCACGCTTCTACGAATCATTTCTTCAAGTTCTCTAATTCTACTCTCAGTGTTTATTTGCAATTCTCTTGCAGCTTCTAATGGCGCATTGTCCGAAACATCACCATCAGAGCGAGCTATTCCTATAGTTTCTGCGATGGAAACTCTTTGGTTTTTCAAGTTTTCTAATTCGTTGAGCATGGTTGCATGCCCTTCAGCTGTGATTTGAATGGTTTCGTTATTGAGAGAACTCCTGGAAGACGAAGTTTGAGCAGCGGCACGTGGGATTTTCACATGTGGTGCTAAAGAGTGAGAAGAAAGGCCATGTTTCTTTAGGTAAGCAAGAAAATCTTTTATGAAACCAAGCTTCCCGCTAATATCCCCCCCAGCGGCAATGACGCCTTCAGCATAACTGGCGATTTCTGGAGGTGCGAGGGATTCAACCAATCTTGTCCAGCCAATCGAGCGACCAAATCGGTGTAACTCTTTTTGCGCATATTGCCCATCAGCTGATTTCATTAAACCGGAATTGGTCAAATAGCCAGTGAGCGCGTCAGACATGTTTGTCATCAAAGATTTCCTAAAATATGGAGTCCTGACATAATAGGGTGACTTGATAAAAAGCGTCAACGAATTTTGTGGTGAACATGAATAGCAGAAATGGAATTTCCAATTTTGAGGAATCGTATAGAATATCAAAGAAGGTTTTGCAATTCGAGATTCCTGTAAGATAATCTTTGATTGATTAATATTTTGAGTGAGGGATATGGGCGGCAAGCGTTGGTTCGGCAATAACTTCGTTTATTTAATGATTTTTGTGGTTCTAATCATTGTGTTTTTCACAATGGTTTCTTCCACTGACGGTTCAAAATCAGCAAGCCTTACTCAAATTCTTGATATGGCTAAAAGGGATGAAGTTACCAGGATAGTAGTTGATGGTGATCGATTGATTGTGACCCCGAGGCTATCTCCTAACGAGCCTCTTAGCGCTACCAAAGAACCCGGGACAAGCATTTTTGAAATTTTTGCTGCTGAAGGCATCCAGCCTGCTGAAAAAGGCATTCAGATTGATGTCAAAGAAGCAGGCGGATTCGGGAGTTTGTTTGGTGTTTTGCTTCAATTCTTGCCTTTAATATTCTTTGGCGCAATTTTATTGTTTATGATGAGACAGGCCCAAGGTACCAATAATCAGGCTTTAGGATTTGGTAAAAGTCGAGCTCGTATGCTAACTGGTAATAGGCCGACAGTTACTTTTCTTGATGTTGCCGGTGTGGAAGAGTCAAAAACAGAACTGCAAGAAGTCGTTGAGTTTCTCAAATACCCTGAGAAATTCCTAGAATTAGGTGCACATATTCCCAAAGGCGTGTTGATGGTTGGTCAACCGGGTACAGGGAAAACTTTGTTGAGCAGGGCAGTTGCAGGCGAGGCAGGAGTGCCATTCTTTTCAATTAGCGGTTCTGAATTCGTTGAAATGTTTGTAGGAGTTGGAGCCTCTCGTGTCAGAGATTTGTTTGATCAGGCTAAGCGTAACGCCCCTGCAATAGTTTTTGTCGATGAAATTGATGCAGTAGGACGCCAACGAGGTGCGGGGCTTGGTGGTGGTCATGACGAGCGTGAGCAAACCCTTAACCAAATTTTGGTTGAGATGGACGGATTCGACACTAATACCAACGTTATAGTTATAGCAGCTACTAATAGGCCTGACATACTTGACCCTGCTTTATTGCGACCAGGTCGATTTGACCGAAGGGTAGTGTTGGATTTACCAGATATCAATGGTAGAGCTGCTATTTTGAAAGTGCATAGCGAAGGAAAACCGCTAGCAAAAGATGTAGAAATGAGTGAAATAGCACAATCTACACCCGGGTTTTCGGGTGCTGATTTAGCGAATTTGGTCAATGAAGCAGCGATCTTAGCTGCAAGAAGATCTAAGAAGAAAATAGGGCTAGAAGAATTTGCAGAATCTGTTGATAGAGTAATCATGGGGCCAGAAAGAAGGACTAGGGTAATATCGCAGCGAGAAAAAGAGATAGTTGCATACCATGAAGGTGGGCACGCCATCGTTGGTCATGTCTTACCGAATGCTGATCCGGTTCAAAAAATCAGCATAGTCTCTCGAGGATTAGCCGCTGGATATACTAGATCAGTTCCTGAAGAAGATCGCCTTTTCATGAGAAGAGAGCAGTTTTTGGACCGAATGGCGATGGCTTTGGGTGGGCGCGTAGCCGAGGAGATCACCTTTGGTGAAGTCACAACAGGGGCTGGCAATGACTTGGAGCAGGTTACGCAAATGGCTCGAGCAATGGTCACTCGCTACGGCATGAGTAATAAGCTAGGCCCCAGAACTTTTGGCCAGACCCAAGAATTAGTTTTTCTAGGCAGAGAGATCTCAGAGCAGAGAAATTATTCTGAGCGTGTGGCTCAGGAAATTGATGATGAAGTTAACGGACTGATATTCGAAGCTTATGCGCATGCTAAAAAAGTATTAAGCGATAATTACTCAAAATTGGCACAGGTCGCAAGGTACTTAATGAAAAACGAAACTGTAGAAGGTAAGGCTTTAGCGGAGCTTTTTGATTCTGAAGCACCACCACTCGACGGAAGTGCCGCTGTTGGTGCAAGCTAAAATCGGTTCTTGGTTTTTTAATCGAGTGGTATTTCCCGATAATAAATTCCCCATTTTTGCGAGATTTCTTGAATAGAAGGAAGATTTAGTTCAAAAACTTCCTTTAGGAAACCTGCTAGAGAGTGCGCGTGTACTGATTTCTCATCACACACCCAGTTTGCGTTTGAAGGCACCACATAAACCAATCCGCTTTGGTGTTTGCATCCAATTTGAATTCTGTCACCGCCATTACTTCTTTTAAGCACGATTCCACTAGTCATTGACACGCTCCTAAGAGTATTTAGTATATGCTCGCTGTAACTCCAAATCACCTATATAATTGATCTATGCAAAAGGAAACTCGGTTAACAAGCCTAGCAACATGTGCTGGCTGAGCAGGAAAGTTTAACGCCGAGGTTCTCGGTGAAGTTTTACAACACATTCCTCATGCCAGTCATCCCGAACTTTTAGTCGGCATAGATACAGGCGATGACGCTGCTGTTTATAGGCTATCTGAAGATCTTGCAATTATAAATACAGTTGATTTTTTCCCACCAATAGTTGATGACCCGTATGAATTCGGTGCTATTTCTGCGACAAACTCAGTTAGTGATGTATACGCAATGGGCGGCAAGCCCATTTTAGCTTTGAATGTTGTTTGCTTCCCGGAAGATCAGCCAATAGCAGTTCTGACTAAAATCCTCGAAGGAGGATCTAGTGTTGCAAGGGAAGCTGAAATGCTAATAGCAGGAGGACATACCATTAAAGACAGTGAACCAAAATATGGAATGGCTGTTACTGGTATTATAAATCCCAATAAATTAGTAAAAAATATAGGTGCTAAACCTGGTGATTTCCTAGTACTAACAAAACCAATTGGCACGGGCATAATTTCCACAGCAGCTAAAAACCGAAACGCCAAACCGGAAGTCCTAGATAATGCTATTAGGGTTATGAGAATTTTAAACCGAATGGCTTCAGAAGTGATGAATTCGGTAGGGGTGAGTGCTGCTACAGATGTAACAGGATTTGGTTTGATTGGACACTTGACTGGAATGATGGAGGGTAGCTCGACAACCGCGCTATTGCAGTCTAATGCAGTCCCTGTTCTAAAAGGCGCTCGACCTCTACTAGAACAAGGGGTTGCACCAGGAGGAACTATTGCCAATTTGGGCGCAGTTGATGCTCGCGTAGGTTGGGGCCGGAATATTACAGATCAGGATAAGTTGCTGTTGTGCGATGCTCAAACGTCAGGCGGTTTGTTGATGTCAGTACCGGGTGATAAATTAGATATTTTTAAAAAGCAACTTGCATCAAATAATGTGTTTAACGAAGTAATCGGGACAGTTCTTGAAGCTCAGGAATTCCCTATAATTGTTGAGTAGTGACTTTTGACGTGGTGAATACAAATGCAGATATCTCAATCAATTAAAGCGACCCTTATTAGCCATGCGATTAATGAAATGCCTAATGAATGCTGTGGGATTTTAGCTTCTAAGAATGGCGTCGCTGTAAAACATTATCCAATTACCAATACCGAGCAAAGCCCTTATAGGTACAGTATGGATGGCAAGCAGGTTCTAAATGCTTATAATGAAATTGAAGATAATGGATGGGATTTGGGCGTGATATACCACTCTCACACCCATACACCAGCATATCCCTCAGCTACTGATGTTCGGCTGGCAACATGGCCTGATGCTGAATATATCCTTATTTCATTAATGAACCCAGAAAATCCCCAAATTCAAAATTTCCGGATAGTAGAAGGAGAGATTTTTGAAGCCTCTCTAATATTTTCAGAGTAAATTTCATTTACGTCGATGCTGAATTGAAGTCAGGGTACTTTAATAAAGCAAGGCAGATTTTAAGGAGCATATGAAATACGTTTTGGTGTTGTTTATGACATTGCATTTTTTCATTGCCTGCTCATCGGAACCTTTGGATCGAAAAACATTTTCCTCGCTGATCTCGATCGAAGAAGTATCCGAAATTTTAGGGCTAGAATTAGTTGATCAGGAAGTTGCTATAGATTCAGTTAGTACAAACGTACGGCACCACGTTTTCACTTACGTATACGGTATGGAGAACAAGTATTCAGCTTTATATTCTGAGACTAATGGCAATTCTCCTTTTGCTATGTATGTATTCCAATTTGCAACTGATCGGCACGCAAGGGAAACTTTGGACGACTTTGTTTTAAGCGAAAACTTAATTTTAACTCCGGCCAAGGTAGGACACCGATCGTTTATGGGCACCCTTTCTGGATCCGGAATTTCAGGGGCTATTCAAAACCCAGACCTTGTAGCATTTCTTACTGGAAGGCTAATTGTGGTGATGGAATTTGACCCAAGATATGGAGAAGAGAGGAGAACAAATCAGTTAGAAATTGCAGAAGCGCTAGACAAAAAGTTATGAAATTAAGCCGGCAGTGTTTTTTCGAAGGTTTTGTAAATGCGTTACAAATTTGCGAGCTTTGCTCTGCTTCTCAAGTATCCAGATGATACTCTGCTCTAGGATTTTCTCTATTTCATATTCGATATGATTGTCCAAATGAATGCTAAGAGCATCGCTTAGTCTATTTCGATCGAAATGTCTTAGTACTTTCAAACTGTTAAGTGAAAGGGTGCACAATTCACTGGGATTTACAGTGCATTCTGAACAAACTACACCACCAAATGAAGGGACATACGAATGCTGATTCGGCTGAATATTTGTGTTGCATAATACACAGCGGTATAGCTCTTGCTTATACCCAGTTTCCTCTAGTGCTTTAAGTTCTAGGTAACGGGAGATGATCAGGGGGTCTTTATTTTTATTGAGTTCCTCCAGTGCGTTTAGGAGAAGCCAAAAAATGCTGCGATGAGGAACACCTTCTGGTATTAGCGCATTCATAAGCTCCGCTAAATAAATGGCAATTGCCAATCTTTCCAGGTTAGACTTCAAATTCACAAAGCTATTCAAAGAATCTGCGGCTGTTACAACATTTAAGTGATTGCCTAAGCCTACATTTAAGTTTGTGAGGTTAAGCAAGTCGGTATGCCCACCCAATCTGCTATTAATTTTACGAGCGCCTCGAACCCGGGCTTTAAGTTTACCTACTTCAGGAGTAAGGATTATTACCGTGCGATCCGCCTCTCCATCATCAAAAGAACGCAATATAATCGCTTGGGTTTTTAAAGTTCTGGATCTCTGATTTAAGCCTTTTGTGGTATTTAAATCTAGTGTAGGTTCATTCATCAGTTTGATCCTTGCTTTGCCAATCCTTTGGTATTATCAGATTATCAATTTGTTTAGAAAAGGAGAATAAAAATAGCTAGCGAAACACTATGTCGTTGTAGCTGGGTCAAAAAAGATGACTTTGCCATGCAACAATACCACGATCAGGAGTGGGGAGTCCCAACTCATGATGATATTCGCTTATTTGAAATACTTTCGCTTGAAATTGCTCAAGCGGGGTTATCCTGGAACACAATCCTTAAAATGAGACCTTGTTACAGAGAAGCCTTTGACAATTTTGACTTTAGGTCTATTGCAAATTACGACTCAGTTAAAATTGAGTTTCTATTGGCCAATAAGGGTATTGTCCGAAACAAGTTGAAAATTCTTTCTATAATCCATAATGCTAAGCAAGCTTTGCATATTCAAAATAAATTATGCTCTCTGGATTCCTTTTTTTGGCAATTTTCTCCCGATAAAAAGAGAGATGACTCTTTAGAAGATGATTTCTTTTTCCCTAAAAAAATGTCATTAGAATTAAGGCGCCTAGGCTGGAAATTTATTGGGCCAACTATTTGCAATTCCTTTATGGAGGCCGCGGGAATGGCAAATCACCATTCGAAGGAGTGTTTCCTTGCGCCAGGAAATTAAAGTGCTTGTCTTCCTTCAAATGCGCGCGTTAGTGTCAAATCATCTGCATACTCAAGATCACCCCCAACTGGAAGGCCGCGGGCTAGCCTAGTTATTTTTTCTACAAATGGAGAAGCCAATTGCTGTATATACATTGCCGTAGCTTCGCCTTCTACATTTGGGTTTGTTGCTAGAACCAGTTCAGTGATATTAGTTGAATTAATTCTATCTAGTAGCTCTTTAATTCGAAGGTCCTCCGGACCAATGTTGCTCATTGGGTCAAGAACACCATGTAAGACATGATAGATGCCTTTAAAAGCTCCTGTCTTTTCTAAAGCCAAAACATCCAGTGGATCTTGTACTATACAGATTCGCGCTTGATCTCGATAACTATCTTGGCAAATAGGACAAGGATCCTCTTCAGTTATATTCTGACATTTATTGCAAAATGTCGTTTGCTCTTTAACTGAACTAATCGCTTCTGCTAGGGAAATTGACTCTTCCTTTGGCATCCTAATCAGCCAAAATGCTAATCGCTGTGCCAATTTTGGCCCGATGCCAGGCATTTTGTTAAATTGCTGTATTAATTTTGCCACAGGGGCTGCAATTGCATGATTGCTTGGAGAGTTAGGCTGGTTCATTCTAAAGTATTCCTGGCAGGCCAAGTCCACCTGTGATTGCTCCCATCCGTTCATTGACTAATGCTTTTGATTTCTCTAAGGCATCATTTACAGCAGTCATAATTAAATCTTGTAGCAAATCGATATCCTCAGCATCGATTACGGAGGGATCTATCGTAATCGAATCTATAGTCTGCTTTCCAGTGGCTATTACTTTCACCGCTCCACCTCCTGCAGAAGATTCAACTTTTGCTATGTCCATTTCTTCCTGCGCTTTAGCTATCTGTGATTGAATCTGCTGGGCCTGTTTCAAAAGATTGCGGTTGCCCTTGGGTTGAGGTTGTTTCCATTTCATTTGTATTTTCCTCCGTAATTTGGCTACTTAAATCCCCGTTTTCTTCATTTATGACTGTTTGATCATCCACTATTTGCCCACCAAGGCTCATAGCTGCCCTAATGAGATGACCATGAGTGCTATCTGAGGAATCAGCTTGCTTAGAGCTGATGGCTTCGACCTTTAAAGTGAATTGGCCTCCCAGCGTTTCGCTTAAAACTTGCTCTACCGCGAGCCTGCAGCGTGGTTCATCTAGTTCTTCTTGAAGCCTTTCGCAGTTTGATTGATGTGAGAACCGGACAATCAAAACATTGCCCTCAATAATTCTTTCCCTTGAACTCCTTAACAAGGCACCTACATCAAATTTATTCCTTGGTATCCGGCTCAAGGATCTCAGTATGGAATTCCACTCAGACAATAACTTCCCATCCGATGAATTTTCTGGTGCAGAAGGTATATTTGAGTTGTCGGTATTGATTGCTTTACTTTGAGTTACTTCTTCGGCTATTTCCCCGGCTTTGGCAGGCGCGAGCGGTTGAGGTTCTTTTCTCACTTTACTCTCTGCAGGATGATTTGCTTGGAGGTTAGGTTT
>MDTE01042901.1_pt1 | contig 46139 bp, 33 predicted proteins | sample 811231 | NCBI WGS metagenome assembly MDTE01 (sample SAMN05326651, study PRJNA326480) | marine metagenome | isolation source: seawater | place: Indian Ocean: Red Sea | collected 2010 | reverse complement strand
CGCGCGGCGTCGACGGCGACGGGGACGCGTCGACGACGCGTCGATTGGCCAAGTAAAATCGACTCGTCTCGGTCCGTCCGCAGAGACGTCGCGCGAGACGACGTAGCACACCATCCGTAGCGCCACGAAGTGATCCATCCGTTGTTGATTTTGACGTTTTCGTCCCCGTCGGCAGTCGTGAAATCCAAAACATATCCAAACCGTCCCGTCCCGCCCGTCTCCACACACCACCGCGCGTTCGTCGACGCCGCGCGCGCGCGACGAGGCACCGAAACGATGACTCCGTCCGTCTCCGTCTCCGTCTCCGTCTCCATCGCGCGCGCGTCGTCGTGTTCGGCGTCGTCGTCTTCATCATCGAAATCATCGAAATCATCGAAATCAACGCCGCGTTCGGTCGCCGCGCGCGCGAACGCCGCCCGACCCATCGCCGAAGGGAGCGTCTATCCCGCCAAAGAGCACTGCAGCGAGTGCGGTCTGTGCGACACCCGTCACATCGAACACGTCAAGGAGGCGTGCGCGTTTCTCGGCGACGGCATGTCCCGGATAGAGACGCTCGAGCCGCGAGTCCACGGACGCTCGAGACGACCGTCTCCCGACGATGAGGATCGTCTGGGCGTGTGCGAGGAGGTGTTTTACGCCGCGAAAAAGCGTCCGGTGACGGGCGCGCAGTGGACGGGGATCGTGACGTCCGTCGCGGTGAAGATGTTGGAGACGGGCGCGGTGGAGGGCGTCGTGTGCGTGGCGGGACAGCCGGATGATCCGCGAGCGCCGAGACCGATATTGGCGACGACGACGGAGGAAATCATGAGCGCTCGAGGTGTGAAACCGAGTCTGTCGCCGAATCTGAGCGTCTTGGCGGAGGTGGAGGCGAGAGGATTGAAGAAGATTCTCTTCGTCGGCGTCGGGTGCGCCGTGAGCGCTTTGCGAGCGGTGGAACCGTATTTAGGTTTGGACGCGTTGTACGTCCTCGGCACGAATTGCACGGACAATGGGAAGCGAGAGGGGTTTAATAAGTTTGTCAACGCCGCGAGCGAGGATCCGGACACGGTGGTTCACTACGAATTCATGCAAGATTATCAAGTGCATCTCAAACACGCCGGCGGATGGTACGAAAAGGTGCCGTACTTTTCGTTACCGGCGAATGATTTGGTCGACGTCATCGCACCGTCGTGTTACTCGTGTTTTGATTACGTCAACGGTCTCGCGGACGTCACGGTGGGGTACATGGGGGTGCCGTATCTGGACACGCCGATGGATAAACATCCGCAGTACGTGACGGTTCGCAACGCGCGCGGGCGAGAAATGATGGATTTAATTCGAGACGATCTGGACATCACCCCGTCCATGTCCAGTGGCGATAGACGCGCGTTCGTCATGCAAACCGTCGTCGCGGACGACGAGGCCAAGCTCGGTCGCGGTCCGGAGAAACCGGCGCCGATTTTTGTTGGAAGAATCATCGCGTGGTTTCTCACGAAATTCGGTCCCAAGGGTAAAGAATTCGGCATGTATTCGCTCGATTACCACACCATTCGAAACTGGATCTACGTCAATCGCGTGTGGGGTAAAGAACGAGCGATCGAACACGTTCCGGAGTACGCCAAACGCGTCGTTCGAGAGTACGACGCCGACGGCGCCGTCTCGGCGCGTCTTCGCGAACGTCGAGGATAACACGCGCGGAAATCAAATCATAAAAAAGAATCTACCGCTATCACAATCAATTACAACGCATGCATTCGCGCCCTCGACCACGCTCGCGTCGACGCCTTCGTCTTCGTCCCGCCGCTCTCGCGCGCTCGCGCGTTCCCGCGCTACCCCTCCCGTCGTCCCGTCGCCCCTCTGTACCGATGCGGATCCTCCTCCTCCGTCGACGAACGCGTCTCACCCTCCACCGCGGACTCCCACATCTCCGTCCCCGCCGCGACCCCGAGCGCGCTCAGCGTCGCCGCCTGCGCGTATATTCTCGAGTGAATGAGTTTCACGCTCACCGCGCGTCGCGTCGACCCTCTCGTCTGCATCGCGAACGCGGCGCCGAGACCGAGGAGCCAAAAAGCCCCGATCGCTCGCAGTTTATTCGCGCGAAGCGTTCGCGAGACGTCGTCCACCGCGGCGGAGAGGGACATGACGACCGACGCGCGCCGCGCGCTGACGCCACACGTCGTCATGTCCGCGAACGAGACGACGCCGTCCGACGAGAACGACCGAAACGCCGAGGGACTCGACGTGGACGCCATCATGCGTCAACTGTGCGACGAATTCAAGGCGAGAAACGGTCGCGAGGCGACGGCGGATGAGATGAAGCAGTGGCAGGCGCAGCTCCTCGAGGCGATGAAGGATGGCGGTTTAGAACTCTGACGCGCGCGCGAGAGAGCGTTCGATCGAGACGGGGGGTGTGGCGTCGCGTTCGCACGCGTCGTCGTCGCGTCGAGTCGCGACGAGGAGGACGCGCGATGCGTGGACGCGCTCGCGTTTTCGTTTCGGTTTTGTTTTTTTAAAAACCAAAAATCATCGAGGCGCGCGCGAAACCCCGTTTCCACTCCCCGGAGGCGTGAAATATTCCTGCGGCGGTGTCTGTGCGTAATAATGATCGAAAGTATCTTCCGGTTGCGGTTTCACCAGACTCGACGTGTCGTCGTAACACGCCGCGTTGCGTCTCGCCAATTCGCTCGCCGATACGAATTTAAAATCTCGAAAATCAAACCCCGGACTCACGCCCTCACCGATGATGGCAAACTCCGCGCCTCGCTCCAACACCGCCGCCTTATACGTCCCTCCTTTCACCACCAACTGCGGCGTCTGTCCTCGCTCGACGTCCGGTCCGAGCGTCTTTCGTTCGTACGTCCCGTCCGCGCGCGCCAGGTGATACGTCACCGCCCCGCCCGCGTGGTGATAGTGCACGTGATCGCTCTCATTCAGCGCCCACCACTGATGATCGCTCTCTCTCGTGAGCATGTAATAAATGCTCGTCATGTGATTCCTCGTCCCGTCGTCCCCGGTCTCGGTGCGTCGATTCGTCGTCGTCGTCGCGTCGGCGGCGTCGGCGTCGGCGTCCGTCGCCGTCTTCCCTCGGCTCGACATGGGCGCGGCTCCCGTGCGGTAGGTCTCGACGAAGAACCCGCCCTCGGGATGAGGCACGAGACCGAGTCGATCGATGTACGCCTCTTTATCCCGTCGCGCGGCGTCGCGTCGGCGTCGAGACGACGACGACGTCGCGCGCGGTCCCACGAGAAATGATGACAATCGGGACGACCGCGCGAGGGTGACGACGCACGCGCCCACGCACGCGCCGAGGGCGACACCTCGAACGAAAACGGCGGTGCGATCGTCGGAGGAGGACGAGGTGGGCATCGCGCGGTCGCGGACGACGACGGGAGTCGCACAGTGACGAGATGAGACGAGACGCGATGGATGACGCGTCAGACGACGACGGCGGGCGTCGCGCGCGAAAAAAGAATCCGCGAGGCGTCGCGCGCGACGCGTCGTCTCGCGCGTCGACGGGGACGGCGCGTCGAGCGAGGACGAGGGCGCGCGAGGGACGAGGGCGCGCGATTTGATTCGATTTGATTTTTTTGAAATCCACACCGAACCGATCGCGTCGCGTCGCGTCTCGTTCGTCTCGTTCGTTCGCGCTCGAGGGCGACGAAGACGGCGACGGGAACGGTCTCGATCGATCGGACGCGATGAAGACGGCGCGAGATCCTCGCGTCGGGTTGCTTCGCGCGGCGGCGAGACCGACGGGCGCGGCGGCGGACGCGGCGGCGGCGAGAGGCGGCGGGGACGCGTCGACGCGAGGCGGTGCGCGCGCGAACGCGAGCGCGGGGTTGACGCTGGATGATTTGATCCTGCGACGCGCGGTCGGTGGGGGCGAGGGAGGCGGTGGGACGAGGGAGGGCGGCTCGAAGGGCGCGTCTCGAGGCGCGGCGGCGAGCGGGATGGTGTTCTCTCGAGCGCGAGCGCCCACGGTGGTGACGGGATGGGAAAATCCGCACGAGCGTCGAGATGAGACGGCGAGGGCGGGCGATGGGCGTCGCGCGCGCGTGGATGAGAAGACGAGAGAGTACGCCGAGGATCGACGCTTGGCGCGACACCCGACGGAATTGGCGGGAACTCGAAACGCCGTCGGTGTCGTTCGAGAGACGGTGGATTACAACGCCGGGTACCTTTCGCCGAACGAGGTGAACGCGGACTTGGACGGACCACCGTCGCCCGTGCGGGGATTCGCGCAGAGATTGATGTCGTTGGAGGCGTCGCCGACGCCTCGCGGGAAGCACTCGCGAAAACGAAGCAAGACGCAGAAGAGCGCCGAACCGGAGGATGCGTACGCGTTAGAGGAGAAGAGAAAGCGTGCGCGAGCGCGCGCGAGCGCGACGGAGGCGGAGGCGCTCATCGCCGCCGCTCGGAGGATGCCCGCGAGTCCGGGAAGCGACGCGGGAGGTCCGGGATCGGCGTCTCGCTCTGGTCGAGCGTTGCGCGCGCCGGGCGCGTTCTGGGCGTCGTCGAGCGACGCCGCGAACGGAAGGCGCGAGCAGTCTGAACCGGCGAAACGCGGGCCGGGGAGACCGCCGAAGAATGCGAAACAGTACACGCCGCCGACGTCGGAGGACGAGTACGAAGCTTTCGGCGAGGACGAGGACGAGGACGGCGGAGACTATCGACGAGGCAATGCGAACGCGCAGCGCGCCATGAATAGAATTAGACAAGGAGCGCGTCCCGTCGGTCGTCCTCGAGGTGGCAACGCGCAGCGAGCGAGCGGTTCTCGCAAGGGAAAGCCCGGACCCAAGCCCGGCGCGGCGGCGGCGAAGAAAGCTGCCATGATCGCCGCGGGCATTCCGATTCCAGTGTTACCTCCAGGCGTCAAGCGCGGACGCGGGCGTCCGCCGAAAAGCATGCTCGTCATTCCAGACGGGCCGGCGAACGTGCATCTTTCAGACTACGTCCGTCGATCCATAGCCAAAATCGATCCCGACACCGCGGAGCGAGTCAAACCGAACAGGGCGAGCGATCGCGAGTACGACGACAAGCCGAACAAATTGAGGATACGATCACCGAAATACGATCATATTCACGTTGAAGAAGAGAAGACCGCGTGCGTGGCGTGCGGACGAGTCGACGGCGAGGACAGAATGCTTCTGTGTGACGGTTGCGATCGAGGGTATCACACGCACTGTCTCGTTCCCAGGCTGGATAAAGTCCCGGAGAATGAATGGTTTTGCTACGAGTGCGTGAGCCACAATCGTCCCAAAACGGCCGCCGCCGAAGCGTTCGAGCTACGAAAAGCCGCGAAGGCGCACAAGCCGACCTACGAAGCGTACGACGAACGCGAAGAGTACGACGAGGATGGTCAACGTCTCAGCGTCAAGTTAAAACTCAACGGCGAGCGCAAGCGTAAACCAGGACCGAAGCCGGGCTCGAGAAACAAGCTCATCAGAAGACACAGCGATGGGTCGCGCGATGAGCGCGCGCGAGGTTCCATCGACGATCCGGACACGATCGAAAAACGTCCGGTGGGTCGTCCTCGCAAGGATCCAAACGCGTGGTCGGACGAACAGCTCGAGGCGTTACAAAACGCGCAGGTGCGCGTCGATCTCGGTCGTAAAAACTTTTGGACCGAAGTGGCGAGTTACGTACCGGGTAAAAGCGCACGCGAGTGTCAAGCCAAAGTCTACGCCGGTCTCGATCTCGGCGACATCGACGGCGACGAAGGCCCGGCGGAGGACGCCGAAGACGCCGAAGACGCCGAAGACGCCGAAGACGCCGATCTCTCCGAGGACGATCGCGCCTACTTCCGCGAGCGCACGCTCCGAACGCCCACCAAACCCAATTCTTCTTGAGAATACATCCATCGCTGGCGCCATCGCGTCCACGCACCATCCGCGTAATTCGATTTTATCAAATCAAATTCAATTCGCGCGCGCGCCGCTCCGCGAGAGTGCCCCATTCGATCCCCCCTCCCATGCGTGACCGAACCTTCGGCGCCCTCGCTCTCGCCGCGCTCACGCTCGCCTTCGTCTACTACACCCTCTGGCTCCTCGTCGTCCCGCTCGTGGACGACGGCCACCCCGCGCTCGCCCTCTTTCCCCGTCCCGAGCTCGCGGTGGCGCTGTCGGCCCATCTGGGCGCGGGCGTCGTCTGTCTCTCCGTTTTCATCGTCGGCGCGGCGATGATCGTCCATCGACCGCGAAAGGGAGAGAAACGGGCGTGATCGAGCGATGTCGAGCGACGAGGACGGCGACGAGGACGAAGAGCGCGTCGGGGAGTCGGAGATTCGATTGGTGTCCCAATTACGACGAGACCCGGGACGCGACGAGACGTGGAGCGATACCGACGCCGAGGACGCGAGACGGGCGCAGAGAGACGAGATCACGATCCTGACGAGTATTTTTGACGAGCGGGCGAGAGGAGAAGACGCGGAGGCGGCTCGAGATGGCACGCTGTACGACGACGAGGACGAGACGACGAGGACGAGGAGATTTCGACTCGAGTTGGAGATCGAGTTGGAGCCGTCGTCTTCGGGGGAGTGGGTCGTGGAGACGGCTCGAGAGGACGCGTGTGACGACGAACGAACGAGAATTCGCGCGAGATGGATGCCAAGGATTTTTTTGGAATTTATTCTGCCGGAAAAATACCCGACGAGAGACGCGCCCGCGTTTGTCTTGACGTGCGACTGGTTGTCGAATAGTCATCTAAGTGCGCTTTGCGCGAGATTGGACGACATGTGGGACGCCTCGCGGGCGAGCGGCGCTATCGGGGAACCCATCGTGTACGATTGGACCGAGTGGTTGAAAATTTCCGCGATGGAGGAGACGCTCGTAAACGCGGACGGCGTCTTAAATCTGTCCAAGAAGGCATCGGGGTGGGCCGGCGACGGATTCGAGTTGGACCCGCGCGGAATCGCGACGGCGCGAGACGCGAGAGAGGCTGAGTTTTCTATATTACGCGCGGATGCCGTCGGACGCCGACGAGAATTTTTAGCGAGCGAGGATAACGTTTGCGGGACGTGTTTCGCCGACGACGTGAGAGGCGCCGAAATGCGTCGCGTCTCGGCGAGTTGCGGGCATCGCTTTTGCGTGGACTGCGTCACGCGCATGGCGCGAGTGCACGTTCGAGAGGGCACCGTCAACGAACTCGTGTGTCCCCATCCCGACTGTTCTTCCTCGATGGATCCGCAGACGTTACGAGAGGTTTTAGACGACGAAGAATTCGCAAAGTTTGAAGCAATCGCGTTGTCGAAGGCGCTCGACGCGATGCAAGATTTAGTGTATTGCCCTCGATGCGAACATCCGACCATCGAGGACGAGGACCACTGTGGCAGATGTCCCGGGTGTCTGTACACCTTTTGTGGACTGTGTCGATCGGCGTGGCACGCGAGATCGGAACCGTGTTTGAGCCCCGCGCAGCGACTCGCCGTTCTGGAGGGACGCGCGCGCGGCGACTCCCAAATGTCCGAGGAGGCTTTACGTACATTCAGAGAAGAGATGGCCGACGCCTCGGCAGCGGCGTACGTCGCTCGCAACGGTCGAACGTGTCCAGACTGTCGTCAGGGCATAGAAAAAACCGAGGGATGCAACAAGATGACGTGTACGTGCGGCTGCTTCATGTGCTGGACCTGCGGCGCGAAACTCTCGGGCGACGGGTACTCGCATTACAGAAATGTCAACGGCGAGCCCGGCGTGAGCACGTGTCAACTTTTCGATCTCGACGCCGTGCAAGCGTGGGAAAACGAGATGGCGGCGCTGCAACTCGGCCGTCGAGGCGGCGGCGAGCGCCGGCGAGAGCGCGCCGCCGACGTCGTCAGGTGCATTCGATGCAAAGCCGCCAACGCCAGATTCGATGGAAACAACCACGTTCGATGTTGGTCGTGCAACACCTCCTTTTGCGCCGCGTGCAGGCGGGTCGTGGGGAAAACCTCCGAGCATTACGGTCCCGGAAAGCCTTGTAAACAACACGCGTGATGCCGTCGAACACATTGTTAAAAAATTGTAATATTTACACATTCGCGTCGATCGGTGCCGGGACGTCGAGGAGATGTCCGTCGTCGTCAGCCATGGTGCGGAGGGTGAGACTGATTCTCGGCGCGCGAACGCTTCGCGAACCGTCGGCGAAGACATCGACGTCGCGAGACGGTATCCCGTGGGTCCAGCGCCATCGCGCGTCGTCGCGAAGGAATAAAACGTCTCCGGGATCGAGTCTGACGGTGAACGAGCCGCCGAGGGCGTCGACGATGGGGATGAATTCCATGGCGACAGTGGAGAGGAGAGAGAGACTGGCGACAACGTCGCCGAACGCGTCGAGGTCGACGTGCGGTGTTAAACCGTCGCCCGGCGCGTATTGATTCACGATGCACTGCTTGAAGTCGAATAGGTGACGTTCGGCGTCGGCGACGTACCCAGTGGTGGACGCGAGATCGCGCAGCCGGGTCGAGAGTTGTACGACCCACGCGGGGAGAGGCGAAAAACACATCGCCTGGTCGGTGGTGCGCAACCATCCCTCGCCGTCCAAACACTCGTACACGCGCGTCAGTTCAGTCTCCGAAAACGCGCGTTTGATGTGGAGTAATCCTCTGGCGGCGTACGCGCACGTCTCCGTCTTCATCGTCGTCTCCGTCGTGGGCGCTCCATGCCCGCGCGGTCACGCGAGCATTGCGTCGAGCGCGTCGAGCGCCACCTTGGTTTCGGAATTCGCGTCGACGTCGTCGGGATCCTTCATCCCGGCGATCGTCTCTCGAGCGCGCGCGATGCGCGCGATCGTCCCCTGAGACCTGAAATCGTCCACTGCTTTCGGATACTTTTCGAAATCCACGCACCGAGCGATGTCGAGAAGCACTCTCGCCGCCGCTTCTCTGCAATTGACGTCGTCCGACGCCAAACACGCCGCCGCGTTCGGTACCGCCCCGAACTCGATCGCCGACGCCATGTCCCCCTCGCTCTGCGTGAAGACATGTTTCCCGAGCGTCAACGCCTTGACCCGCACGCGCTCGGCGCCCGGATGCCCAATCAAACGCGCGCACGCGCGCGCGCCTCCGCCCAGCGAAAACGCTCGCCGCGCCTCCTCGCACCCTCTGACCACACAACTCAGCGCGTACAGCCCCTTCGCTCGAACCTCATCGCTCCCATCTCGCTCCACCACGTTCACCAACGCCCCTATCACCCCGGCCTCGACCGCGTGTCTCTGCGCCTCGGGATGATTTTGCGTCGTCGTCGCCAACGCCTCGCACGCCGCCGCGCGAATCGTCGCCCTCTCCCGCGTCAACGTTCCCACCAACGCCTCCATTCCACCGATCGCGTGTAAATCCCCGGCGTTATCCACGCTCTCCACTCGTTCGATCAGATCCTCCAGCGCTCGTTCGATCGCGTCCTCGTCGTCGTTCGACGTCGCGCTCGCGCCTCGCCGAAGCGTCTCGACGTCCTCCTTCATCTTCGACACCTCATTCACCAATCCCGATTCCATCGCCTCGTAAAACCATCGTCGCTCCTCGTCGGTGAATTGACGCGCGTGAGACGCGTCTCTCGCCTCCTGTTCGTCGTGCGCGCCCTGTTGCGCGAGCGACCTGCGTCGAAAACGTCTCGTCAGCGTTCGAGTCGAATGCGTGCGAATGGACGGCGAATAGCGACGACGCGCGCGCGATGCGTCGGCGATGACGCGCGGGAAACGCACCACTGTAACAACGCGTTCCAGTTGACGGAGGACGGCGGCGTCTGCGACGCATCGCGGGACGTCATCGCGCGCGCGGGATGATGAGGTTCACGAATCCGTGTCCATCTCGACACCTCGACGCGCGACGCCATGGCGTTCGCACCGACGCGCGCGAGACTCGCGATGACGCGCGGTCGCGGTGTCTCTCGATCGCGACCGCGATCGCGCGCGAGCGCACCGCGACCGCGCGCGACGACGACGGAAGAGGATGACGATGCGCGCGCACCGACGTCCGGGACGTCGACGCCCGAGTACGGACGCAATCCGCTCACGGGCGAACCGCTCGAGGCGGAGGGACAGTTCACCGCCATCGTTACCGGGATCGTGAGCGTGGCGCTCGCGATCGGGTACCTCGGACTCGCGAACGCGTTGGATTCGAGGGACATGGCGCCGCCGCCGCTCGAGGCGATGGGCGACGGGAGCGCGCGACCGGCGGATGAGATTCGCGAGAGGTGATTCGCGAGAGGACTCGGATGCAATAATGATGATAGCGATTTTCTTTTTTACTTTTACGTCGCGGTGATGGACGACGACTACTCGCGAACCGGGGGGAGAATCTTCACGTCGCAGTTTTCTTTTAACCACTTGAAGGCGAGCTTCGCCTCGAGCGTCTCTTGCGCTTGGGCGTAGAGCTGGTTTTCGTCGTACGGCGTGCCAAACTCTTCGAATTCCGCCTTGGCCTTTTCGACCTCGGCGAAGAGGTCGTCGCCGCTGACTTCGAGGTTTTCGAGCTTGGATAAGTGCTCGCACGCGACGGTGCGTCTGCACACGCGCTCGATTTCATCCTTTTGCTTTTCGAGGTACTCGTTCACCATCTTCGCCGACGCCAACTGTTCGAGCGCTTTCGGGGCTAATTTCTGCTTGACTTGCATGGCGAGAATTTGTTCGGAGTACATGTTTCTTCCTTGCTCTTCGAGTAGAGAGCGAGGGATGACGACGTCGCACATGTCAGCCAACACGTCGACACACGCCTCGTCGATGGCGCGATTGAGGTCAAACTCATTCTTCGCCTTGATGCTCTCTGAAATCTTCGCCTTGGCGTCGGCGACGGACGTGGAACCCGGGTAAATCTTTTCAGCCAACGTGTCGTCCAGCTCCGGGTAATCACGGCCGAAGAGCTCCTTGACGGTGACGGTGAATCGCGCCTTGACGTCGCGAACGTACTCCTGCGGCCAGTCGCTCGGAAACGTAATCTCAAACGTCTTGCGTTCACCGGTTTCCATGCCGATGAGGGCGTCGAGCAATCCCGGAAGCTTGATGTTTTCGCTGTCGGTATCGAGCTGGAAATTTTCTTGCTTCATACCGCCGAGAGCGTCGCCGTCCGAGCCGTCTTCGGCGATGCGGCACGCGTCGATATCCACCACCGCGGCGTCGCCAGCCTTCAATCCACGATCCGTGAGCACGCGAAGCGTGGCCATATCCTTCAACGCATCATTCACAAACTGCTCCACGTCACCCTCCACCGTCGAATCATCTCCCGGCGACTGCACCTCGACCGAGATGGATTTATAGTCTCCGGTGAACTCGATCGTCGGCTCCATCTCCACCAAAACCTCGTACACCATCTCCTCACTCGGCGCCGAGTGCACGCCCGCGAAAGACGCAAACATATCCATAAAATGCGTCGTAATTCGCTCCGAATCCTGCAACGCCGTCGCCGCCACCAATTCCATCGCCTCGGGCAACGAATTCTGCAACGCCTCCTCCACGCACGCGCTCTGAAACTCCCGCTTCCCCACGTGATTGATCAACAATTGCATCGGAATCTTCGATTTCGCCTTCGATCCCTTCTTCGACGCGTTAAACCCGGGCACTTTCACCGTATCGTTGAATCCCTCGACGACGACGTCGTAGTACTTTTGCAGCAATCCCTCGGGAACGCGCACGCGAAGCCGCGCGCGGCCCTCGCCGGCGTCCGACGCCTCCACCACGCATCCACTCTTCGTCGTCACCGTGCGCGCGTCCACCGCGGTCGCGGCCGCGGTGGTCCCGACCGCGCGACGCGAACGACGCACACGCGTCGTCCGCGCGCGATTCGGGGCGACGACGACGCGCGCGCGCGAGGAGAGACGCGCCGTCGGGACCGCACCGGCGGCGGCGGCGTGCATCATCTCGCGCGCGAGGAGAGACGCGACGCGCGACGCGCGGGTGCGAGCGCGAGCGAGAGAGAAACGGACGCGAGACGCGCGTTCGTGGACGAGCGCGCGAGACCTCTCGGGACGAGGGCGTCGGCGTGTGCGGACGACGAGGGGACGCGCGCGAGGGACCCTTTATCCGTGAGAAAACCTGAGATGGGGGACATAAACCCTCGATTTGCATACAACGATGGTATTAGGACCGTGTGGAGATTCCAGAGAGAGTGGGGCGTTTCGGGTATTCTGGTGTTACTGTGTATATGAATACGATCTATGTGTCCGAGTGTGAAATGTTTATGTTTTTGTGTCTGTCCCGCGTCCGGTCGTTACCTCGCGCGGGACATCGACGCGCGCGTCGATGACGTCCGCGGCGTCCGCGAGCGTCGCGCGCGTCGCGCGCGAGGACGCGCGCGGTGCGTTTCTCTCGTCGATCGCGCGCGCGCGCGACGCGTTAGCCGACGACGACGCCGACCGGCTCGAGAAGACGCTCGATGACGACGATGACGACGATGATTCGCGCGACGCCGACGTCGACGCTCGCGCGCTCGCGCTCGCGGCGGACGACGTCGACGCGCTCGCCGCCGTCGCGCGTCTTCTCGAGTCGTCCGCCGCGAGCGCGCGTTCGGTGAGCGAATTTGAGGACGAAGACGCGTCGACGCGCAAGTCGGAGCGCGCGGCGGCGAACGCGGCGCGCGCGGCGACGCTGTTTCGCGACGCGCTCGCGTCGTCGTCGACGACTTCGGAAGGCGAGGGGGAGGGGGCGATGGATGGATTCGATGGGTTCGATCGAGCGTCGGCGGTGAAGAAGGTGGCGAGATTGGGTCGAGAGGCGTGCGACGAGACGAGAGACGCGACGTGGGACGCGTCTCGCGAGCGTCTTCGCGCGTCCGGTTGGCCTCCGAGTTTGCGTCCGACGGCGTTGAAGTCGTTTTCGTGGTCGCTGGGTGATGACTCGGGGTCGTCGGGCGCGAGAGGGGATGGGACGTTGGCGCGCGCGTTTCGAGCGCTTCGCGCGACGTCGGCGGCGAGGAGCGCGTTCGCGGGCGAAACCTCGTTCGCGCACGACGACGTCGCGCTCGCCTTCGTGGAAGACTTGGCGGAATCGCTTCGCGTGACGTTCGCGACGACGGGTTCGCTGAGCGATCCGAGACGACCGGAGCGTCTGTGCGCGTGCGCGGCGGAACTCGCCGAGACGACGCCCGGCGTCCTTCGCGCCGAGCTCGATCGCGTCGTCTTCGCCGACGACCCCAAAGCCTCCGTGACGACGGCTCGAAACTATCTCTCCATGCTCGTGCACGCAACCTCCGACGTCGTGCGCTCGCACGTGTGCGTCGCGTGCGCCGAGAGCGAAGATCCCTGGTGGTTACACGTCGCCGACCAATGTCGAGCCTTCGACGAGCGCGTCTCTCGGCTCGCCTACCACGATCCGGAGTCCACACCCAGGCTCATCGACGCCCTGGTCTGCGACCACGCGCACGCCGAAGCCTGGCTCGACGCCGAGCGCGAGCACGCGACGTCGCGCGCGGCGAAAATCTGGCGAGAATCGAAACATTGGACGAGCGCGCGCGGAGACGGCGACGACGTCAAGGCGCCGTACGTCGCGCAAACCGTCGTCACCGAGACCAAAAACGCCCTCGAAAGCGCGTGTGGGTTATCTAGAACGGATTGGCGCTCGTACTTCGTCAAGAGGGTCATCGCTCCCGCGCTGGATGACTTCTTGGACGAGTGCGAGGCGCGCGCCGTGGGGTCGAGAGGGTTGGGCGCGCTCGTGGCGTCGACGGGGAGCTGGCGGTCGGGTTCGGACGGCGCGGCGACCATCGCGTCCGCCGTGAACGCGTGCACATTCGTCTCTCGAGCGTTTCGCGCGATGGCCGAGGAGACGGAGGTGTTGGCGTTCGGTGGGGAAGCGTTCTTCGAGGAATACGCGAGGAGAATGGAAAAATTCGTCGAGAGATGGATCGACGCCGTCGCCGACGCGGCGGCGTCGCAGTTCGCCGATAAGGTCATCGGGGACTTTTACGCGGGATCGACGCACGCGGGGAGGTACGAAACGATCGAAGACGATGAGGACGACGAAACGATCGAACGAAACCACGCGCCGAGTGGGTACATGCTCGCCGCGTTGGGACCGCTTCGAGACAGAACGCGAGACGCTCGAGACGCGTTCGGCGCCACCGCGTTTGAAAAGTGTTGGCGCGCCATGGCGAGTAAGACGTCGCGCGTCGTGTTAGAGCGCGTCGCGTGCGTCGCGACGTTTACGCGCGCGGGAGTGAAACAATTCGATCGCGATCGAGTGGCGCACGCCGACGCGTTCGCCGAGTGCGCGTCGTCGTCGAGAGGCGCGGCGGCGCTCCGAGCCAAGACCAAGGCGCTCGTCGATTGCGTCAGCGCGCTCTCGTGCGAGACCTCGACGGCGCGAGATCTCATCGATGCGTTACAGAGCGACGGAATGAAGGGATTATCTCGTCTCAACGCGCTCAAGACGACGCTCGGAATCACGACGTTGGACGACGCGTCGCTCGGGCGCGTTTTGTCCCGCCGCGCGGACGTCGTCGCCGCGAGCGCGAACGCGTCGCAGTAGTGAACCGTGTAACATTTCTATGAGGAGATAGGGTTCAGAATTAACAACAAATCCGTGCGAACAAAGGAAAGACGAGGCGCTAATCGCCAATCTCTCGCCCCGACGCTCTTCGCGCGTCACCCCGCGCGTCTCTGGTCCGGGTCCGCGACGATCAACTCCTCCAATCCCCAATCCTCATACGATCCGTCCGGCATGTACCGTCGCACGATAAACGGCACTCTCTTCTCTCTCAATTCCTTTCCCGCGATCTCCAACGGATCCGTCTCTCCCTCCAACTGCACCAACACCGGCGCGTTCATCGAAATTTGCAACGCGCGCGTCCCCAAAATTCTCGCCCGCTCGTATTTCGTCATGTACGGCGTCGTCGTCCGCTCGTGTCTCGGCACCGCTCGACCGAGTCCTCGTCGTCCGCGTCCATCGAGTCGTTCGTCCGATTCGATCACCTCGCGCGCGTCCGCGTCCTCGTCCGCGTCCTCGTCCGGGAGGTCGTGGTCGATCGCGTCGTCCCGGTCGACGTCGTCGTCGCCGTAATCCTCGTGGTCCTCCTCCATCGCGACGCGTGCGCGACGAACGTTGTCGTTGTCGTTGTCGTCTTCGCGTCTCTCGTTCGACGATCGGCGGGTCGCTCGTCGCGCGCGCGCGTGTGACGACGACGACGAGACGCATGCTGCGGAACCCTAAACCGTGATGGAAACAGATGGGCTAAACATGGCTTCACTACGTATGTATGTGCATTACAGATGATGTGCACACGCGCGCGCCTCGCGACGACGCTCGGCGACTTCGCGCGCGACTCGGTCGACGCGTTCGACCGCGCGACCGATCGCGACCGTCGTCGTCGTCGTCCCTCGCCGTCCCTCGCTCGACGCTCGCGCGTCGTTCGCGCGCGAGACGCGCGCGAACCCGATCGGCGCGCGCGACGCGAAGAGACGCGACCGATCGATCGCGACCATCGGTCGCGACGAGAGAGACGAGAGACGGACTCGCGAGAAAAAACGCGCGCGGTCGTCCATCTCTTTCGCCATCTCGGACTCGGGCGTCGGTCGCGAGGCGTCAGTGCGCGACGTCCCGTTCGAATCGAATCGAATCGAATCGAACCGAACCGAACGACAATCGTCATGTCGCGCGCGTTGGCGTCTCGCGCGACGCGTGTCGCGCGCGCGTCGTCGACTTCATCGCGCGCGTCGTTCGAGGACGTCCTCGCGATGTCACGAGGACGCGCGAGGACGACGCGAGGAGGCTCGAACGGGTCGTCCCTCGCATGGCGCGCGATGATGACGCTCGCGCGCGCGCGCGCGACGACGACGCCGTGGTACGCCGCCGCGCCGGGTGGACGCGCGGTGACGCTCCTGTACGCGTTCGCGAGCGCGAGCGATCGCGCGAGGTGGGAAACGTTCGGGGATTTCGAACACGGAGGCGCGAGCGCGTGCGCGCTCGAGGCGGGACGCGCCGCGCGGGACGCGCGGGACGGGGTGGCGCGCGCGAGGGTCGACGCGTCGACGTCGACGACGGGGGAGGAGGAGACGACGGGGGTGAATCGTCGAGAGGCGCTGATGCGATCGTACGCGTCGCTCGTGGGAAGGATCGATTGCGGCGTCCCGGCGTCGGCGTCGGCGCGGTTGCGGCGAAGCGGTTTCGCGGGCGCGAGGACGAAACCCTTGGAAAAAACGTTTATGAATCCAGATCCGTCGATGGATTTCGACGCGTTCGATGCGTTGAGTTATCGCGTGCGAGGAGACGGTCGATCGTACATCGCGAGCGTGCGCACGGAGAATTGGATGACGGGGGACAGCGCCGAGGACGTGTGGCAGCGCGTCTTCTCGCCGCCGGCGGGCGAGTGGGCGGACGTCGTCATTCCCATAGAATCCTTCACGCAAACCCACCGAGGTCGCGCCATGTTTGATCACGAGCGCATGTCCGCCAATCGAGTCGTCTTTCTCGGTCTCGCCGTCGCCGGAAGCGCCAAGACGGATCTCGACGAGCGTCGCGCGGAATCCGACGGCGCCTTCAGGCTCGACGTGCACTCCATCTGCGGGTTACGCATGACGGACGATGAGATGGAGGCGCACGCCGCGGCGAGGCGCGGTCACCAAAATTATCCCTGCGGCGGTTTCGCCGCCATGGCTGTCGAGGCGTTAGATGATGAATAGAGATGGAACGCGTCGCCGCGTCGCCGCGCGCGGAGAGACGAAACCGAACTCGAAACCTCGACACTCCTCGTCGCGCGTCGTCGTCGACGTCCTCCTCCTCGTCGTCGACCGGAAACACGCGCGCGATCCCGATGCACGCCCCCGGCGTCGCCGCGCGCGGTGCGTCCACGCTCCTTCGCGCGCGCGCCAACGTTCGACTCGAGCGCGTGTTTCGCTCGCCGACCCATCTCGTCCCCGCGCGCCGACGCCGCGCGTATCACATCCCGGCGCGCGCCGGATGGAACGATTTCGCCTGGTCTCGCGCGACGATCGCGTCGAACGAGCGCGCGGCGTCGACCGAGGGGGGTGAGCTTCGATCGATCGCGCTGGACGTCGGCGCCGACGCGGCGGCGGCGTACGCCGTCCCGGGACAGTTTATCCAGATACGCACGTCCGAGGAGGGTAAACCGGCCTTCATCGCCGTCGCGAGCGCGCCTGGGAAGAGCGCCGCGGGAGCGGGGACGCTGGAACTGTTGGTGAAGGCGCAACCTGGAACGACGGCGAGCGATATCTGCGCGTTGGCGGTCGGCGCCGAGGTGGAGACGTCGCCGGTGATGGGAAAAGGTTTTGATCTGAGCGCCGTGAGCGATCGATCGCGAGCGATTTTGTTCGCCACCGGGTCTGGTATTTCTCCCGTGCGCGCGCTGTTGGTGAGCGGCGCTCTCGCGGGTAAGGAGCGCGTGACGCTGTATTACGGGACGCGAGACGTCGAGGCGACGGCGTTCGCGGAGGAGTCGGCGACGTGGCCGTGCGAAATCGTGCGCGTGTACTCGGACGAGAGCGGCGCGCACGTGCAAGACGCGCTTCGCGAGGATATCGCGAGCGGGAAGATCGACGTCGACGCCACGTTCGCGGTTCTGTGCGGACAAAAGGAGATGGCGGAGGATGTCATCGCGCTCCTCGGCGACGCCGGCGTGCCAAAGGACGCGATGGTGATGAATTTCTAGACGCTCGCTCTTTTTTAGTGTTACAGTACATCGCTGCGTTTCGTTTAATTTCTATCGTCTCCTCTCGACGAACCGAGGGCGGAGCTCCGCTTCCGCGCCTCTCTCGCGCGCTTGATGGCTTCCTCGAGCGCGCTCACGTCGGTGGCGGAGGTCGAGCGGTTCATGGAGCCGACGCGGTGCATGGGCACGGCGCCGTCCTCCTCGGCGATGATATCGGACTTGGACGGCGAGCGTCCGAATGGGTTCCGCGAGAACGGCATGTCGCGAATGTCGCGCTCGCCGTCGTCTCTCCCGCCGTGGAAACTATTCATGCTGTTCGAACGCGGAAGCTGCGCGGAGCGCGCCCTCTCCAAAAGCGAGTGCGTGGGCGAGCCTTGCTCCGAGCTCGACGAACTGCCGCCCGAATTTCTATGACTCGTGAACATCTCAAAGAATTGATGTCCGTAAGAGTCGCGTCTACGCATGCTCTTCTGCGTGTGGTACCTCGGGCTGTCGGGAACGTCGGTGCTCGGTCGCTCGTCGAGCACCTGATCGTAAATTTCAATCGGGCTCTGCGCCTTCCAAGCCGGAAGTCCGCTTTTACCTCGCACGGACGGTTGCGCTGACGATGACGTCGTCTCGGACATGTTCGCGCCCGCGGCGCGGAAAGACGAGAGATCGACGGATGTGGTTTGTGGCGCGCGGAATTTCGGAACGTCGGACACCGCGTCCATCGCCGCTTGAAGCGAGCTCTTGCCTTTCATCGGCGTCGTCGGCGTCGGCGTGGACGGACGAGCAGGATCCGCGGTACTTTCCGTCTTCGGCGATGACGGCGCGTCGGTTCCACTCGTCTGCGCCGGGGGATCGGATGTGAATCCGAACGGGCTATCCTTCGCCGGCGGGCTCACCGAGGACGCCTCGAGGCGTTCGCTCGCTAAAGACACTGTGTTATCTCTCGGCGCCCCAGGAATGACGACCGCAGTCGCAGACGTAGTCGTCTCCGGAACCTTTGGCGATGATTTCGCGGGTGCCACGAACGCATTCGTCGTCGCCGGCTTCGGTTCGGGTTCCGGAGCCTTCGTGGGCGTCTTCGGCACTGGTAAAATCTTCGAAGGCGCCACGTCCGCTCCGGCAATCTTGATCGGCGCCGTCACGGGCGTTTCCGGCGGCACGAAGGCTAACTTAGTGCCATTCACGAAGCCAGTCATCCCGAGCACCTTTTTACTTGTCTGTTCCAAGTCGCGTCCGTTGCTGTTCATCAACGCTCGGACGGGTAAATCGTACGGCCTATTACCGAAAGGTTGTTCAATTTGCTCCGCCGCGGCTTCGATACCGAAAAGTGCGAGCGAAAGAATCGCAGTCACGGGAACGACACCCCACACGCCGACCTCGTGCACTAAAATCATCGGTAACGAGCACATGTACACCATGAGCGTCGATTTCAAGTGGGTGATGATGCAGCCCGGAGGCGGCTGGTTGACCACTTTTTCGCAGCTCCCGTAGTTATCCATGATCGCGCCCACTTCGCAGTGCATCGTACTCGCGATGGCGGGTGGAACGTAGCCTTTTCTAAACGCATCTACCACGCACGCTCGAAGCTGCTCGAGACAGAAGAGAACCTTGTTTTCGGCCAGGAACAAACCTTCCAAATCTCCTGCGTCGAGAGGCGTCGTGAGTTGGCTTAGAATGGCGCCGTCGTTGAGCACCGTGCCGTTCAAACGATCTGCCACGGTCTCTTTCAACGCTCCGATGAGACCTAACATTCGCGCGGTGAGCATGGGATCATCCGGCGCCACCCACGTGCAAAACGTCCCGCCGAGATTTTTGCAGTAAAACAAAATATTCCCGAGACACGTTCGGCCGTACCACCAGCGCTCGTGCGCGTTGTTCCATCTAAACACGAGCATGAAACCCATGGGGAGACCTAAAACACCGTGCATGAACGGTGACAGTCTGAACATGTTCGTACCGAGACGAACCTTGGCGAACGCCACCGCGCACGCGCACGTCGTGCTCAAGAGCGTCGGCTGCACGGGACCGAGTTCGCGATTGATCACCCATCGCGGGTTCCTACCGAAGACCGCGCTAAATAACCCATCGTCGCTGAATTCCAACGGGTTCTCCGGATAAAGCAACAGAGAGGCGAAGAACAATCCAGTGCCGAGAATGGAGAAGAGCACGAGCCGCGTCGTCTTGCTCGGATCGCGCGTGATCCAAATGTTCAACAACTGCTGCATGATTTTCGTCAACTCTCGCTCCGTTTCCAACCACGCGAGCTTATACCAAGGATCGAACACGATGACTTCGTCGTCGTCCTCTTCCTCCTCCTCTTCTTCGCTCTCATCATCGTCGTTACCTCCGCCTCCGCCTCCGCCTCCTCTCTTCCCGCGCGCGTCGTCGTCGCCGCCACCCTCACCGCCCGCCAACACGGGTTCGGACTCGTTTGACACCGTCGTTCCCGCCGCGGACTTGATCGATCCTCCGCTCGTCAACGGCGGACTCTTCGGCGTCGCGACCTTCTCCCCCGTCCCCGTCTCTTCGTTGACTTTAGGTTTCGTCTTCGTCGTCGCCTGCGCTTCACCGTTCACATCCGGCTTCTCCGCGCCCTCCTTCGCGCCCGCGACGCCGTCCGCGCCGTCATCGCTCATCTTCCCTCTCTTCTCCCGCTTCGACGGCGGTAACAGCTCCTCTTCGCTCAGCGCCAATCTCGGCGCCGTCTGACTCGTCGGAGCGCTCCTCGCCGGTTCCGCCGTCGACGTCTTCTCGTCACCACCCTCGTCTTCCGTCGACGAATCGTTCGCGATCACGGGCGCGATCGCCGTCGTGTTCTCGCGCCTCTTCTCTATCGCGAGCGTATCGCTCGACCGTCCGTCGCCGTCGCGGTTTCTCGCGTCGCCGCTCGCCGTCGTCCGTTTCTCCAATCCAGACGAAGAACCCGTTCTCTGCGCTCCCACGTTGGCGTTCGACGCGCGTCCATCGCTCCTACCCGCGCCGAGCAAAGGTTCCTTCCCATCGCCGCCGTCATCGCTCGTCGCGTTCGTCGCGTCGGCGCGCACGAGGATGATTCCTCGCGCGGGCGAACGAAGAATCACGCGCGAGAGATTCCTCGTCGGTCGCGCTCTCACGCGCGAGAACGCGCGCGCATCGAGCGCACGCGCGGTCGACGTCGCGCCCACGCGAGTGACGAGCCCGCGCGGCGCGCTCGAGCGCATCGTCTCCGAGGGCGAGACGAGCAGTGTGGACGAAGGGGCCGGGACGCGTAACCGAAATTGAAAAATGGTAGTATCGTACATCGTTACGGGTGACCTCCACTGACGAGCGAATGAAATCCCTCGCGCGCGTCGATGTCGCCGCGCGACGATCGTTTCCGCGCGCGAGTTCACGGGAGACTCGCGTCGTCGTCGTTTCGATTCCGTCTCTTCGGCGGCGTCAGAGCTCCTCCTTGACGTCCCGAGCGATTTTATCGTAATCCATCGACGGGCCGTACCTCTGAATCACCCGACCTCGATCGTCGATCAAAACTTTCACGAAATTCCACTCCAAAGGCGCCCCGCCTCGATCCTCGCGCTGCACGCGGTTCAAGACGGGATTATCGCTCGTCGTCGTCGGCTCGAAGAGCACGTCGAGCACGCTCGAGAAATCTCTTCTCAACTCCTCCTCCGTCCCCTGTTGACGCCCGAAATCGTCCGTGGGAAATCCTAATATACGCAATCGATCGCCGAACGCGTCGTGGAGTCGACCGAATCCGTCCACGTTGGCGTCTCGATAGCCTCACCTCGACGCCACGTTGGTCACCAGCGTGAGCGCGCCCGGACGCGCGAGCGACTCCGCGGGCACGCTCGCCCCGTCGATGTCTCGAAGAAAGCCGGCGATGTCGTGAAACACGCCGAGGTCTCCCGCGAGCGGTTTTTCGGTCGCGGCGCGAAGTCTCTTCGCGTGGTCGCGCGCGTTGAGAAATGGGCGAACCGACGCGAGGGCGACGATGAAAGCGAAGAGGGCGGCGGTGAAGACGATCGGACGGGATGGGAAGGCGCGCGCGTGGGAGCGCGAATGCGCGCGCGCGTGGGAGCCGCGGCTCCCACCGCGCTCGACGTCCATGCGCGCGCGGAAGTGTGGATGGGTGGGATTCGAGCGTCGGTTGCGAATGCGAGATGAAATACACGCGCGCGCGCGATCACGGCGGCGCGGTCGAGCCACGACCGAGCTTTGCGCTCGCCACCTGACCCTCCCAATTTTCTCTAAACTTTCTGTACACGGCGAGCGCGGCGAGGGCGTCCTCGGCGGGGTCGTGCGCGGCGTCGCCGCTCTGAATGCGAAGCGCGCAAAAATCTCTCGCCAGATGGCGAAGTTTTCGAGGCCTGGCGAATCGCGGTGGACGAAGCAGTGGACGCCACACGGCGGTATCGCGAACGTCGTCGCGCGGATGGTGGAGTTGGAGCGCCTGGAAGTCGTTCTCGAGGGCGTGGCCGACGACGATGCGACCTCGGATGAGCGCGGCGACGTCTGCGCGCACCTTTGCGAATTCCGGCGCCGACGAATCGACGTGTCGAGGCAATATACCGGACACGTGCGTGCGATAATCGGTCACTTTTTTGTACGCGCGACTGTACGAACAATACAGCGCGTTACCGTGTTCGTTCAAGACGCACACCTGGGCGAGCATGCTCTCGAGGCCGCCGTCGCCGACGCCGACCATTTCGCAATCGAGCGCCACCACCTCCGTCTGTGAACAATCGTCGCTGAACGGTTTCGGTCGCTCGAGCGCGCGCTCGTCGCGATCCATCGGTCGAACGTTCGCGTACGCGTCTCGGTGCGAACGCTTCCGAGCGTCGTCCCACGACGCGGCGCCGTCGATGCATCCGTTCCCGACGACTTCGTCTCCGGCGACGCATCGCGCGAGACCGAGCGCCACGTCTCGTCGCCACAACTCTCTCACCGCGCGCCAAAAACCATCCCCGGATTCGCCCTCGCTCGACGATGACCCAACGAATGGAATGAACGCCGACGACGCGTCCTCGTCCGACGCTTTCGATCCCACGAGCGCCAATTGATCCGCGCGCGCGTTATCCGCGTGCGGCCCGCCGACGTGCGCGCGCACTTTTTGAATCACCGTCCTCCCACGCCTCGCCCGCAACACGTACGCCGTCGCCACCGTCACCGCGTTCACCCCACTCACCTCTCGCAACCTCCCCTCGCACACGCGCTCCATCGCTCGACACACCCACCTCGAATCGCTATGTATCGTCACCTTTTCGTCGACGTCGTGTCGACTCAGCGCCGCGAACGCCGCGATGGTCTCCACCACGTTATTATCCATCGATCTCCGCGTCGTTCGCCCCGCAAAGTTCAACTCGTGCCCGAACGAGTACCACACCCCCACTCCCGACCGTCCCTTCCCGAGATCGACGCTTCCGTCGACGTAACACTCGTCGCCCGCGTCTCGCCGCCGCCGCTCCGCCGCCGCCGACCGCCGTCGTCCCTTCCCCCCGCCCCGCGCGCCACCGGCGCTCGACCGCACGACGACGCGCGAATATCCCCGCGCGAACGCGCGTTCGAGCGCGGTCGCGCGCCCGCCCAGCGCTCGCGTCGCGTAAAACCACACGACGAACCAAAACACGTCCCATCGCGCGCGAATCAATGATCGCGTCGTCGTCCTCCCCATCGCGATCGCGCGCGCTCTGTCGCGCGCGCGCGCGATCGACACCGATGTCTCCAATCGTCAGCGCGCGTCCAACGCGCGCGCGCGACGGTGACGACGACGTCAGGGCGTCGAGATGTGATTCCGTTCCCCGGCGGCGGCGTCGAATCGTCACGTCACGACGCGCGCGAGTCCTCGTCGCGCTTCCGTCGCCGCGTCCCGCAAACCATCGAGAGAATTTCCCTCGATCGCATCGTCCGTCGTCATGGAGTACGTCTCGTTCGAAGGCTTACGCCTGGACGGTCGACGGCGTCACGAATGTCGACGGATGCGACACGAATTCGCCGTCGACGCCGCCGCGGACGGGTCGTGTCGACTCGAGATGGGAAACACCGCGGTGGAGGCGATCGTTCACGGTCCGCGCGAGCGACGGGGACCGCGCGAGGAGGGCGCGCGCGAGGCGTGCGAGTGCGAGGTGTCGTACGGGTCGAGCGCGTTTTCAACCGAGGGCGCGCGCGCGGCTCGACGCGTCGATCGACGCGCGCTCGCGCACGCGGAAACGCTCGCGAAGATTCTGGAGGAGGTGGTCATGGTGGATTCGATGCCGAGATGCGCGCTGCGCGTGCGGGTGACGGTGTTGTGCGACGACGGAGGCGCGCGGGCGGCGAGCGCGAACGCGGCGGTGTTGGCGTTGGCGGACGCGGGGGTGCCGCTGCGAGACACGGCGAGCTGCGTGACGTGTGGATACCTCGATGGGGAGGTTTTAGTGGATTTGAATCGAGAGGAGGAGCGAGGACGCGGGCCGGAGTTGTTGGTGTGCGCCGTCGGCGCGAGCGCGCGCGCGCGCGAAGACGCCGCGGAGGACGACGCGCGCGCGGAGGAAGAATTACGCCGCAGAGAGATCATCGCCGAGGAATTGGAGCGAGGGAAAACGACGATGGAGACGTTTGATTCCATGCAGGATCTCGCGCTCGCGGGGACGGCGACGATCGCGGCGTACATGCGAGGCGCGGCGTTATCGCGGACCAAGGCGTTGGCGAGCGCGCGCGCGCTGGAAAAGTTTTAAACATCGCTCGACCGCGTCTTTTCGTTCGCGTTGGATTTCACGTCGCGAAGAGGGCGCGTCTCGTCGACGCGTCTCGCCGTCGTGCGTTGTAGACGATACTACTAAAGGGTAGCTCGGCGCTCGCGTCGCGTCGCGTCGACCCGCACACGTCGACCCGCGCGCGATGCCCGAATCCAGCGCGCGCTCGCGCGACGTCTCGGCCTCGTCCGAGGTTCTTTCGAGCAATAATCGCGCGCGCGGACGCGGGAAACGCGCGCGATTGAGCACGAGCAGCGCCGATGTTCGCGACGATTCTTCGGGTCCCTCGCAGTGTCTGTTGGGATTCGTGCGCGTGAACGCGCGCTCGCTCGACGAGGCGAGCACGAGCGCGCCGAAATACGAGGAACCGCTCGAATGTGGACAGGTGCGCGCGCGCGATGACGCGCGACGACGCGACGAGAGACGTCGGGGACGAATCGAGCGCGGGGACGGCGGCAACCGCCGAGCCGCGCGCCGCCGCGCGAACCATCGACGACGACGACGACGCTGGGAGAGACTGACGATGGACGGCGACGCGCGCGTCGTCATCTCGCGTGTAGGTGAGCAAACGGAGGGACGAGGGATCGACGACGTACGATGCGTCGAATTTACGGCGGATGCGAGGCGCGAACGCCGGCGCCGGCGCCGACTTGAACAGAGGTTTCGGTACTTTTCGTGATCGCGATCGACGGGAGATTTATCCCGCTCCCGTACACTCGATATTCAGCGCGCTCGAGGCGAGCGAGCGAACGCACGTGTTGGAGGACGCGGACGTGGTGACGTGGAGAGGGAACATGAGTAAATTGTTGACGAGTCCGTGGAACCTCTCCGAATCGTGGACGATGGAGGCGGAGCTCGTGAATAATCGAACCATCGTCCTGAACGTCAAGGAGACGGAGGAAGGGTTGAGAAAAGCGTTGACTCGCGATGAGCGCGACGAGAGGATGTGTTACTGGGGGTACGCGTTCGAGGAGGCGGTGTGCTCGGAGCGCCCGTTTGAGGAACCGGTGGATTGCATGGAGTGTTTCTGTTGCGTGGTGAAGACGAAACTGGGTGATTTGAACGTCGTGATGTGCGGTGAGGTTGATTGCGTCGATGGTGATCAAGAGTTGGCGAATTACGTCGAGTTGAAGACGTCGAGAGTGATGAACGACGAGCGTCAAGTGAAGCGCTTTGAAAAGGAAAAATTGCTCAAGTGGTGGGCGCAATCCTTCGCGCTCGGCGTGCGACGCATCATGGTCGGATTTCGCGACGATCGAGGCAAGGTGGTGAAAACACAAATGTTAGAGACTTTGAAACTGCCCGGATACGTCGCCAAGCACAAGGGTGCATGGAATGTCAAGGTCGCGTTGCGATGCGCGTCGGTGGTGTTGACAAAGTTGAAAGAGTTGTTGTCGAGCGAGCCGAGCGGGACGCGCGTTCGCGTCGAATTCGACCCAAAAAAGTTCAAAGACCGCGTGAACATCATCAAAGACGATTCCATTCCGGACTTTTTACCCGCTGAAGCGCGCGAAAAGTTGTTGAATGGCGGTTCTTGGCACGAGAGCGCTCCGCGCGCGAAACCGACGCCCGCGCCCGCGGGTTCGGAGGCGCGAGACAGCGCGCCCGAGATCTCTGAGACCGCATCCGCGATGAGCATTCGCGCGCGAACCGAGGTGACGAATCGCATCGATTACATCCGATCCCTCGGACCCGCCGCGCTCGCGTACATGCAAGGCAAAGATCCGCGACGAACGCTTCCGGGACGCGTCGACGACGACACTATGGGAGGCATCGGCATGGATCCATCGGCGTGGATGCGACAGGCTCACCCCGGCGCGAGTTCACAGGGCACTCACGCCGCCGTCAGCGCGCACAAGATGGCGCCGACGGCGTCCGCCGGAAAAGCGCAGTCGCACGCGCCCTCCGCCGCAGCGCCGAGCTCTTCGGGCGTACGCGACGCCAAGAGCACCGCCGAGGACAACTCTCTAGAAAATAGCGACTGATACCGCACTCGCGAGATCTTGTGATCCGACCGACCGTTCGCATCCCCGCGCGTCCTCGCCCGTCGTCTCGCGGTCGAACAGTTGCCCAACCGTCCCCACACGAACGCGCGCATGCCGCCCCCATCGCGCCCGCCCTCGAGCGCGTGCTCCGCCGCGCACGACGCCGCGAACGTCCCGTGTCTCCTCACCATCACCTCTCTGTGCGTCGCGGGCCTCGTCGGCGTCGTCGATCCACTTTTCGTCACGCGCGTCTTTCTCGCGTACATGGTCATCGACGGCGCGTGGATCGCGTGCTTTCCGCGCGCCGTGCCCAGCGCCGCGCGCGTCGTCGTCATTCATCACTGCGTGGCGTTGGTGCTCCTCTTACACGTCATCACACGACCGGATCGAGCCTTGGAGACGTGCAGAAATGGTTTGGTGGAGGGAAACACGCTCGCGTTGATTTTACGCCGCCGCGCCGTTCGAGGGACGTTTTCGCACGGCTTCTGGCACGCCCTGTACGTCTCGACGCTCGTGCCGGTGCGATTCGTGTGGCAACCGTATTTATTGTGGCGATTCGCGTTCGTGGTGACGAAGGATGATGTGTTTTGGGAACGCGCGACTGTGTGCGGCGCGCAGTGCTTTCTCCTCGGATTTAACATATTTTTGGTCGCTCGCCGACGATTGGCGACGGAGAAAAAGACGACGTGACGTCGAGTCGTACGTCGAGCGACGCATGATTCATTATTTGTACAGTATTCAGTATGTAAACAATGGCTAGTTTTCGTTTGTCGTCGGCGCGGCGGTGACGCTCGGCTTTTCGTACCCGCCGTCTCGCCAATGGCCTCGACACAAACGACACGACATGGTGCACGATTTGTGCATGAAACCAGGATTTTTATCGCACTCGCCCGATTGTGCCCATCCCGCGCACGCCTCGTTGGCGTCGTTACACGCCGGCGTGGGTAAAGGGCCGCCGTCGTAAAAGATTTTGTGCACGTCTTCGCCCGGAGCGCCGAGCGGGTTGACGTGCATCCACTTCGTCGCCGTCCATTTTTCACCCTTGATGACGGGACACCCCGCATGCGAGCTTCCCGGGTCTAATTCCCCGCCAGGTTTCATACTCCAAAACAACAGCGCGTCGCCCTTGCGCGCCTTGATGCCGCGTCCGAGATTACCGCACTCTGAAAACTTTGACGCGTCGCGATTCGTCGGCGCGTCCGTGTTCGGAAACACCGTCTCCCCTCCCTCCTCCACGTCGGAGAGATAGAGCAACACCGTGGCGATTCGATTATTTCGCATCCCCGATTTGTGAAAAAAGTAATCAAAGTGCGCCTTATACTCTTGACCGTGCTGGTATCGCAACACTTGAAACGGCTCGCCGTGCGTCTCCGGCACGTGCGACCAAAGTTCTATGCGCTTTTCTATTCTCGCGATGACATCGTCACGTTTACGCGAGATGAACGTCCCCGTGGACGTGCGAATATCGCTCGTCGTCGACCCACCCGTGGCGATGTCGACGACGCCGGATTTCGTCATCCGACCCCGCGATAACTCCAACATGTGGTCGCACTCCTCCTCGGTGAGAAATCCTTCGTACACGTACGCGCGAGGCGAGTTTAACGAAATCGTCCGCACGCGCGTCGGATCGATCGCGAGCGTCGGCGCGCGATCGTCCGCGGATGATGACGTCGTCGGTTTAGACGATTCACGAATCGCTCGTAATTCATCCTCGATCGGTCCGATCGACGTCTCTTCGTCGGCGTCGTCGGCGTCCCTCGTCGGCGTCTCTTCGTCTTCTCTTCTTCGCTCCCCTCCGACGTCATCGTCCGCGGTGACGACGTTCGGTGGGAACACCACACCTCGCGCGCGAGGATCATCCACAGACACCGACCCGCGCGTCCCGATCGTCGACGACGCATCGCGACGCGCGCGCGCGGCGTCTCGCGCCGTTCGCTCCGCCGCGGCGACGCGCGCGCGTTCCTTCGCCTCGTGTTCCCTCTTCAACGCTTCCAACTCCGCCTCCGCGCGCGTCGCCGTCTCCACCGCCGCTCTCTCGCTCTCTCGTCGCATTCCACCCACCGTCGTCGTCGCCCTCGGTCGTCCGCTCGCGAGCTCGCGTCGACTCGCGCCTCCGCCTCCGTCCGTCGCGCGCCCCTCCCCTCCCCGTCGCGACCCACTCCCCGAGACCAACCACACGCACGCGCACGCCGCGACGAATCGCGCCAACCACCGCGTCCGAGCGCCCCACTCCCTCCCATCGCGCGCGCGTCGACTGCGCGACGTCGACGCGCGGTGCCGAAGAAGTCGATTGTGATGATGATGATGATGATGGGCGTCGCGTCTCCGCTCGACATCCGCGTCCCATACCCGTCCGAAACGCGCGTCCATGACGAACGACGGACGTCGCTCCTCGCTCGCGACGCGACGCGCGCGCGCGATGTCCCACGACGACGTCCCGCGCGCGTCGGCCGATGCCGACGACGACGATGATGCCCATGGGACGTGACCCACACGGTGACGAGTCACGACCCTTCACACCATACATACATACATATATACTCCAATCAGGGACTCCACTACGGGTTCTCGACGCGTGTCGCGCCATTCCCACAAATACACACGGCCCGCATCAGTGACGAGTCACGATCGGTGAAACCAAGGGACACACGCCTCGATCGCGGATCCCGCGATCGCGGGCCCGCGCGGGATGCCGACATAAACATACCCTTCACACCGTTCCAACCCACTTCACTACGACACTCACACCACTCTTCGGACATTCGGTACCCCGAGCTCGGATCCCACCTCGATCGCATCCGCATCGATCGCGCGTCACACGACGCCGCGACCGCATCTATACGAGATGTTTGCCTCCGCACGCGCCTTCACCCGCGCGGTGACGCCCACCGCGACCGAGCGCCGAGGCGCGAGCGCGACCACTCGCGCGAGCGCGCGCCCCAACTGGTCCCCGGGCTCGGACGTGCCCGCCTACTTGGATGGATCCATGCCGTGGTAAGTTCGTGTTTTTTTCTTGTTTCGTGTGGGCAAACAGTGTGATTTTGATCCGAGAGTGGAGATTCGCTTCCCCTCGCGTCCCGCGCTCGAGCGCATGATTTGCGATTCATTCGTCGCGATGACGACGCGATCGTCGACGGTGGACGGCGTGTGACGAGAGGAAACGCGTGGACACGCGGGATGCGTGACGCGGGATGCGCTCGAGCGGTCGTGGGAGGGAGGGGCGAACGCACGCATCGCCGTAACGAGTAGACGCCGCGCGATCGCCGAGATATGATTGATATCGCGCGCGCCGAGGAAAGGCAAAGGAAGACTGACGATATCGATGGATGGATGTACGTCGTTTTACGCGCGCGCAGTGATTACGGGTTTGATCCGCTCAAGCTCGGTGAAAAGCCGGAAAACTTGGCGCGGTACCGCGAGGCTGAGCTCATGCACGCGCGCTGGTCCATGCTCGGCGTCGCCGGCGCCGTCGCCGTCGAGGCGACGGGGTACGGTACCTGGGTCGACGCGCAGCCGACGACGTGGGATGGCACGGCCAAGTACCTCGGTAACGAGACGCACGCGCCTTTGTTCGCCGTTATCGGTGTGAACGCGCTCTTGATGGCGTACGTCGAGTCTCGCCGCGGCGCCGCGTCCGCCGAGGAACGCTTGTACCCGGGCGGTCAGTTTGACCCCGCGGGACTCTCCAAGGGGAAGGATTTCGAAACCTTGAAGCGCAAGGAACTCGCCAACGGCAGAGTCGCCATGTTGGCCTTCTTGGGCATCATGGCGCAAAACCAAGCCAACCCGGGCGCGGGTCCCGTCGCGACGCTCGCTAGCCACATCGCCGACCCGTGGCACGTCAACGTCGCCACCAACGCGGCGGCCATCCCGTGGTTGTGAGCGCGCGAGACGACGACACACACATCGACGACGACACAAAAGTATTATTAATGAGCGTTCGTTCGTACGCGCGGTAGTTTTTTTAATCAATGTCGCCGTCGTCCATCCGACGTCTTCGTCCCGGCGCCGCCGCGCGCGCGCGTCCCCGAGATCTCCCCGCCATCGGTCATCCACCCATCATCCTCCCGCACACGACGACTCGCGCGGTCGATCGCGGTAGGCGCGCGACTCCATCGCGAACCGACGTCTCGCGCATCTTTTTCGAGCGCCGAGTCGCGTCCTCGAGCGTCGCGCGCGCGTCGACGCGCGCATCTTTCGACGCGCGCATCGGTGGCGGCGGGACGGATTAGCGTCGACATCTTCCCCTCTTGTCTCTCTCGCGCGCGACTGTCGTCATGAGCGGCATCACGCTCGAGCGTCGAGGACGCATCCCGAGCGTCGCCTCGATGTCCTCGATGTCGTGCGCGTCCGTGGAGACGGTGGACGAGCGCTCGGAGGATGAGGTGCGCGAGGCCAAGGAGGCGACGCTCGCGAGCGATCGAGAGGCGTTCGTCTCGGCGGTTCGTCGAGGGGAATTCATCGGTACGACTCTGGCGAGAGCGCTGGGGGATGTGTCGGCGGACGTTCGTGAGGCGGCGTTGATGGTGGGGCGCGCGGCGTTGTCGGACGTGACGGATAAGACGAGCGGCGGCGAGTGCGTCGACGCGTTTTCGGCGTATTTGACGGAACGGGGCGGGAGTGAACCGACGTCTCGCGGCGAGGATCACACGCGTGGTGCCGCGATTGCGCTGTATGCGCACGCGGCGCAGTTGTTTTGCGATGATGCGGGGAAATTGGCGGCGATTGAACGCATCGTCGAGGCGTTGCGGTGCGTGCGAGACGCCGGCGCGTTCGTCGGCGCGAGAGCCGTCGGTAATTTGGCGGCGGACGTGCGCGACGCGGCGATCGCGATGCTTCCGGGATTGAAGAAGAGTGCGTTCACGGGCGCGGACGTCTCCGAGCGTCGTCAGGGCGCGGCGGCGATGGCGGGGATTTGTAAAGGGGTCGGCGTGGCGGCGCTCGCCGACGTCGTCGAGGACGTGAAAAAAGCCATCGAGGATAAGAAGGATCCCATCGCTCGCGCGGGCGCGCTCTTGACGTACGCGCACATGTGCCGAACCGCCGGTCGCGGATTCGAGCCGTACGCCATCGGCGAGGCGCCGATCGTGTTCACGCTCCTGGGCGACAGAAACGGCGACGTTCGCGAGGGCGCCAATCTCGCCCAAGCCGCCGTCGTCAAGGCGTTACCGTTGACGGCGATGAAGCTCTTATCCCCGGCGCTCATCGCCGGGATGACGCACAAAGATTGGCAGAGTAAGCTCGGATCGCTTCACATCATGGGTGATCTCGCCAATCGCGTGCCGCAATCGTTCATGCGCACCATTCCCGAGCTCTTTCCGGTTTTCCTCGACACGCTCTTCGACACCCATCCCAAGGTGTCGGCGCTGTGCCAAGATATTCTCCCCACGATTTGCGCGTGCGTGAAGAACGCCGAGGTTTTGGGCATGCTCGATCTCATCTTGGACGCCATTCGCACGCCGCAAAAGGCGACCGAGGATTGTTTGGATAAGCTCATGGAGACGACGTTTGTCAACTCGATGGACGCGCCGTCGCTCGCCGTCGTCTTGCCGGTGATTTTGCGAGGGTTGCGCGAGCGCACCAAGGAGTTGAAACAAAAAGCGGCGACGACGTTCGGGAACATTTGCGCGCTCGTGGACGACACGCGCGATTTGCTTCCGTTCATTCCCGTCTTGTTGCCCGAGTTGGAAAAGGCGGAGGAGCACTCGCACCCGGATTTGCGAGAAGCCGCCGCGCGCGCCAAGGCGAGCCTCATGAAGGGCATCGACTCGACGCAAAACGACGAGCGCAAGGTGGCATCCGACATCGTTCAACGCGCCATCGAAGAAGCCGGCGTGCGCGTGGACGGCGAGACGCAGGCGTACGCGGCGGCGCTCGGCGGTTGGGTCATGGACTCAGCGCCGATGCGCATTCCGCCGTCCATTTTGTCCAACGACATCAAGCGCGAGCTCACGCCGATTCTCGAGAGCGCGCTCGCGAACGAGCTCGAGTCCATCGAAACGATCGCCAACGCCTCCGTCATGGCGTACAAGGGACTCGATGAGTCCGCGCTTCTCGACGAGAGCACGAAGGATTACATCGTCGACTTGCAGGGTATCATTTTAGCCTTCGCCGGTCGCGTGTTGCTGCAGCGAACCAACTTTACGCTCGAACGAGGTCGCACGTACGGCATCGTCGGTCAAAACGGTACGGGTAAGACGACGCTTCTCAACCGCGTCGCGGCGAAGGACATCGCCGGATTCCCGGAAGACGTCTCCGTGTACTACATTCAACACGAAATCACGAGCGAAAAGGAAGAAACCATCGTCGATTTCATGGTGCAAATGGTTCCCGAGGGCGTCTCTCGCGGGACGGTCGTCAACACGCTCAAGGAGGTTGGTTTCGACGATGAAAAGATGGCGGCCACGATTCAGTCGCTCTCTGGCGGTTGGCGAATGAAGCTCGCCATCGCGCGCGCCATGCTCTGGAACGCCGACGTTCTCTTGTTGGACGAGCCCACGAACCACTTGGACACGAGCGCCATCGCGTGGCTCTCCAACTACCTCAAGTCTCTCACGAACACCACCATCTGCCTCGTGTCGCACGATTACGACTTCTTGGCGGATGTTCTCACGGATGTCATTCACTTGAGCGAAAAGACATTGACGTATTACCCGATGGGTTTCCGCGATTTCCAATCCTTGAAGCCGGAAATCGTCGCCGCTTTGCCCTCCAACGACAACGCCATCTCCAAGCAAGCCAACATCGAGGATAACGGCCCCGCTGCCGCCCCGAAGGAGGCGGCGCAGGGTAGTGGATTCGCTATCGATCAAATCGGCGAAAACCAGCCGTCGCACATCAAGCCGATTCGCTTCCCGGAACCGGGTGACTTGGAGGGCGTCAAGTCGCGCGCCAAGGTTGTCATGTACATGAAGGACGTGTCGTTCGGATACCCTGGCACGTCCAAGAAGATTCTCAACGGCGCCACGGTGAAGATTACGCAAAACTCGCGAGCGGCGCTCGTCGGATTGAACGGCGCCGGTAAGACGACGCTTTTGAAATTGCTCATCGGCGAACTCGAAACCGACGAAGGCGTCGGCGAGGTGTGGCGTCACCACAATTTGCGTTTGTCCTACATCGCGCAGCACTCCATGCAGCACTTGGAAGACTCCCTGGAGAACACGCCGCTCGAGTACTTGCAGAATAGATTCTACCAAGGCAGAGACAAGGAAATCGCCAAGCGCGCGTCTCACAACTTGTCCAAGGATGAGCTCGCCATCGCCCAAGAGCGCGGGAACATTTTGGACATCGTCGGTCGTCAGCAACGCGGTAAGCACTTGTTCTACGAGGTGCGTCGCTCCGGTCGCGATGAGAGCGACACGGATTGGGAGATGATGAGCGCGTTGGAGCGCAAGGACGCGTACGTCATGAAGATGGTGCGCAACTTTGACGAAAAGCTCAAGTCGATGCAATCCGGTATGGATCTCCGGCCGCTCACCAAGGAAGAGGTTCGCATTCACCTCGAAAACTTTGGCATCGATCAAGACTTGGCCATGGGTAAGATTAAGCGCATGTCTGGCGGGCAAAAGAGTCGTCTCGTCCTCGCGGCGGCGATGTGGACCAACCCGCACATCATCGCGCTCGACGAGCCCACCAACTACTTAGATAACGACACGTTAGCCGCGCTCACCAAGGCGCTCATCGACTTCAAGGGCGGCGTAATCACGATTTCGCACAACGAGCCCTTCGTGCACGCGGTGTGCGACGAATTGTGGCGCGTCGGCGACGGCGTCGTGAAAACGGAAGCCGTCCCGGGCAAGGCTCCGAAAAAGTTGTCCGTGGCTGAGAGACGCGCGCTCAAGGCTGGCGTCGACGCGGAGACGGCGACGCTGAAGGAGGCGCAGAATAACAAAAAGCTGACCGCCAAGGAGAGAAAGGAAGCCGCCGCTGCGAAGAAGGCTGCGGCCGGACCGATAAAGGACATGTACGGTCGCGGAAAGTAAACGATTCATTCGCATATTAGTTTTTTAATGCAAGCTTTTTTTACAAAAACTACTCCTTCGTCTGCTCCGCCGTCATGACTTCGCGCTCCACGAATTCGAGGATATCGTTCGACGTGATGTTGTCCTGAATGCTTTGCCAAGTCTTTTGATACACGGTGATGAAATTCGGCGTGTCCTTATCCGCTCTCGTGCGCATGAAGACCCACGTCTTCGCCTCCATGTCCCACGAACACTCGACGATCTTCCCGTCCAGCGTGTCTAGTGGGTCGGTTCTCGACACGAATTCGTCCTCGAGACGCGCGTATTGCCCACCCTTTTCACCCACGAAGAGTAATCCGTTGCCTCTCGAGACGCGTAACAGAAAATCGACCGAGTTAAGTTCGGGAAATTTCCACTTGAGCAACGCCTCGTACGTCTGCGGGACGTACGGCGCGTTGGAAGGTTGGAAAATTAAACCGTCGCTCTCGTGGCAGAGAGCCGGGATGAACTTTTCCACGAGCGTGCGCGCGAACTTGAGCGGATGGAATTCCTTGGTACGAACCGAAAACGGCTCCTTGTGCGCCGCGTACGCTCCGCTCGGTCCGGCTTGCGCGAGAAACACTTTTCTCGGTTCCACGACGAACTCGCGAATGATGTTTAATCGCTCTAAGAATGGACGCTGGGTGACGCGTTCGCCGTTAATGGCCATGAGATCGTACGCCAGGTACCGTCTCGTCTCCTTCTTCGTCTGCGGATCCGTGTCCACCACCATCTCACCGTCCATCAGCGTGCAGTGATGGACCGACGTACCAAACTTTTTGTGCGGTAACGGAAATCGCATCTGCACGCGCCGAACGTCGAATTTCCTATCCACCAAGTACGCGCCGTCGCGCATGAGCAACAACATGTACCGCGTTCCGTCCGCCTTCCACGTCACGCTGTACGGCTGACTCTTCAACAGACTCATGTTGTCTCGACTCAGACTCACGGGTTGCGATCCCGGAAATTTCGTCGCGTTCACCCCCGCGTCGTCCGGCGCGCACGCCCACGCGCACAGCTTTTGTACCTCGAACACCATCTCTTCGTACACCTCCTCGCCTACGACGTCCTCATGATGCATGGGTCCAGCCTCTTCTTCCGAACCCACCTCCGAAGCCATCGCACGCGGCGCCCGACGCCTCGCCCCCGGAATCGGCGCTCGACTGTGCGCCAGCGTCCGTCTGTACGCCGCGTTCGCCCTCGGATCGAATAAATCACCCTCGGGCACTTTTTCATCCGCCAACGGCGGCGCATCGCTCAAATCATCGCTCTTCCAACTCGGCACCTTCGGATCCTTCGTCGTGCTGAACCTCCGTTCGAGATAATACTCAAACAAACTCCGCAGGTACTCCGCCTTGTACACTCCCGGCGGTCTCGCCCGCGCGAATTCCGCCACGCGCGCGTTCAATTCCGGCCACGCGCTCGACCGTTGTAAATAATGCGCCAACATCGCCCCCGTTCGATTAAACCCATGCGTACAGTGCACTAATATCGCCGGTCGATACCCTCGTCTCGCTCGATCCGCCCACGCCGGATCGTTCGCCGTCTCCGCCAGCGCCCGCCCGACGACGTACACGAATTCGCTCACCTCTCTCGCCTCGGGCGCCCCTTCCCTCCCCGCGCACCGAATCTTACGATGCGCCACCCCGAACCGCTCGAAATCGTTCGGATCGTAATACCTCGACGTGTTCGTCAGGTCCACGACGAGCGCGATCCCTCGTCCGCGTCGCTCAGCCTCCGCGAGCGCCTCCTCGGGTCGATACCAATCGCTCGCGGGAACGTCGGTGTAAAATGCCTCGCGCAGAGGGGCTTTACTCGCGAGGAAGACGCCGGCGATGACGTCGGACATGCGAGGACACGCGAGCCATCCCTCCGGGAGCGCCCACGCGCCGCGCGCGTCGGTGGACATGACGAACGCGTCGCGATGTGGCGTCACGTGGAGGCGCGCCATTGGGCGCCATGGGCGAATGGGGCGTCGGGTTCGACGTTCGCGCGAGGGCGCGCGCGCGCGCGAGTGCGAGTGAAAGTGACGCGGGAGCGCGCGTCGTGCGATGTGGGGTGGTTTTCGCGAGCGACGCGCGCACGCCGACGCCGTGCGCGCTCGCGCCCACGTCCAAGGGTGAACACGCGGTGCTCACGATGGATGTGCTCGGGGACGTCGACGCGCGCTTGCGCGCGCGGGCGAGAGAGGATGGGGACGAGGAGGAGAGTGAGGCGTGTGTTCGACACTTCGGGTGCGTTCTCGCGGGGGCGCACTTCGCGAAAAAGGCGGATCGAGGACGGAAGAGGAAGGCGCCGCCGGGCTCGAAGAGGGCGCCGCCGAACGGAGACGGAGACGGAGACGGAAACGCGAACGGGACGAGGGACGATGCGTGGAGGGAACGGTGTCCACCGCCCGCGAGATTCGCGCTGGGACACTATCGAGACCCGATGCACTTCGGGTTGAACGCGTGGGCGCGCTCGAGCGATGAAGAGTTGGTGTTCGAGACGCCGTTCGGGCAGCAGACGTATTCGCCCGTCCAGTACGCGAGACTCTGGGGACGGTCCGCGCACGCGGCGTGCGCGCTCGCGGACGAGCACGGAGCGTGGGAGAACGATAAAAAGAGTAAGACGGCGGCGATTCGGACGCGAGCGTGGCTGGACGCGTGCTTGGAGGAGGCGAAAACGGTGGGATTGCCGGTGTGGGCGACGCTCGTCGGCGGCGAACACGTCGAGGTGCGCGAGGAGTGTTCGCGAGCGATCGCTGAGCGCGACGAGGACGTGTGCGGGTACGTCGTCGGTGGTCTCTTCGCGGGCGAGCGCGAGGACGCGCGCGGGAAGTGCGTGGAGGCGTCCTTGAGGCACATCAAGAGCGAAAACAAACCGAGGTATCTATCGGGCCAGGCGACGGTGGAGGACATCGTCGATAACATCGAGCGCGGTATCGACGTCTTCGACGCGAGTTGGGCGAGCGCCACCGCCGCGAGAGGTCGCGCGTTTTCATTTCCAATCGACGCGAGCGACGCCTACGAGCTCGAAGACGCGTCGTCTCGCGCGACGACGGGCGCGGATGCCTACTCTATCAACGTCTGGTCGACGGCGTACAAGACGGATTTCGTCCCATTCCTGGGACGCGATCGATGCGACTGTCCCGCGTGCGTCCATCACACGCGCGCGTACACGCACCATCTCTTACAAGCGCACGAGATGACGGCGCACGTGTTGCTCGAGGCGCACAATTTGTACCACTTGTGTCGATTTTTCGCCGCGGCGAGACGCGCGATACGCCGCGACGAATGGCCCGCCTTCGCCGCCTTCCACCGCGCGCACGCTCGTCGCGCACGACAGTGACGCACATTCTTTTCACCCGTAGACCGTGTCATAGACGACCCGTAGACGAAGTAGCGAGAACGCGTCCCGCGTCCCGCCCGCGCGCTTTTTCGCGCGTCACACTGGGACGCGCCCATGCGTCCCTCGCGCGTCGCCGACGTCCCTCGCGCGCCCCTCGCGCGCGACCTCGCATCGCGCACACCGTCCACGCGTTCGCGCGCGCCTCCTCGTCGCGCGTCGACGTTCACGGCGTCGTCTTCATCGGACACCGTCTCGACGTCATCGTCATCATCTTCCCGCCGAATCCTCGGTTTCGGCAGCGCGGGCGTCGATTTCATCGCCAGACTCGACGGCGATGCGTTCCCCGAACCGGATGGTAAATATCGCGCCGGCGCTCTCGACGTCGTCGGCGGTGGAAACGTCGCCAATGGACTCACCGCGGCGTCTCGTCTCGGCGCGTCGTGCGCGTTGGCGTCGAAACTCGGCGTCGACGCCAACGCGCGCGCGGTGACGGATGAATTGATAGAAGACGGTGTCTCGTGCGCGCACGTCGTCTACGGTGGCGCTCGAACGCCGTTCACGTACATCATGGTGACGAAAACGAAGGATGGGGAACATTCGAGAACGTGTATTCACACTCCGGGCGAAGCGTTGCGGCGCGAGGAGATGACGCCGGAGATCGCGAGACGCGTGTTGGACGACGTGCGACCTCACGTCGTGTACTTCGACGGTCGTCTGACCGAGGGGGCGATCGTGTTGGCGAGAGAGGCGAAGAAGAGACGAGGGACGCGGGTGTTGGTGGAGGCGGAGCGACTGCGAGAAAATTTAGACGAATTGGTGGCGCTGGCGGACGCGGTGGTGACGTCGAAGACGTATCCGTCGGCGAGGTTTCCGGAGTGTTCAAGTTTGGGGGACGCGATGATGCGCGTGTTGGAGTCGGCGCCGGACGCGAGAAGCGTGACGACGACGTTGGGCGCGCGAGGCGCGGTCGCGTTGGCGCGCGTCGACGAAGACGCGGCGGCGGCGGCGAAGACGCGCGAGGCGACGTCCATCGATGACGTCATCGCGCGCGTGGAGGCGCTCGCGAACGAGACGTCTTCGACGACGAGCGAGGACGCGCCGGGACCGTCGCGAGAGACGGAGGCGGTGCGCGTGCGAGATTCGAGCGGCGCGCTGGAGATGACGGTGGAGGTGATTTTCGCGCCGGCGAGACGACTTCGAGACGAAGACATCGTCGACACCACGGGCGCGGGCGATGCGTTCATCGGCACGCTCGCCGCCGCGATGTGTTCGGAAGAGTTTAATCTCGGCGACGCGATGCGTCTCGGCGCGTACGTCGCCGCGGCCAAATGCGGCGACGTCGGCGCCAGGCGCGCGCTTCCGCGAGCGGAAACCATCCCGAAGACGCTCGCGGGACCCATTGTCGATGCGTCGTCGAAGCCGCCGTCGTCCACGAGACGTGCCGCTCTTTTCTCCGCCGCCGTCGTCGCGGGCGCGTCCGCGCTCTCGCTCGGCATCGCCCGTCCCGCGAGCGCGAACGCGAGCGCGGACGCGAAGAGATTGGCCGAAACCTTTAACGCCGCCATGTCGGCGCCGACGTTCGAAGAGAGCGACGCGTTGTGGGGCGAGGCGGTGAAACTATCACCTCCAAACTCGCCCGCCATGAGCGCGGCGCTCAGCAATCGCGGGACGCTGCGTCTTCAGTATCGAGAGTGGGCGAGCGCGCTCGTCGATTTGCAAGCCTCCGTCGACATGGACGGCGACTCGCCGGATCCGTTGGCGCTGAATAATCTCGGCAACGCCAAGGGCGCGCTCGGACGATGGGACGAGGCGATGGCGGATTTCTTAGAGTCTTCGCGCGGGTCGGAGGACATGCGCGAGATCGCGCTCGCGAATTACGCGCTCGCCGCGTTTCAAAGCGGTAGAGAGGACGTAGCGGTCGCGACGTGTCGGAAGTTGTTGCGTCGAGACCCAGAATTTCTCGACATGCGCGCCGCGCTCGCCGCAATTCTCTGGGCACTCGGCGACGAAACAAACGCCGAGGCCGAGTGGACGTTTCTGTGTAAATCCGGTCGAGGTTTCGGCGCGAAACGCTCCGCCGAGGAAAAACGCGACGCCGGCGCGTTGGCGTACGGATTCGAGCTCTTCGCGCAATCCGCCAATCAAATCGCCGCCGAACTCGACGGCGGCGTCAAGGACGCCGGTCTGGACACCCCGTGTCGACTCTACACGACCACCGACACCGTCGCCAACCGATGGCCACCGCGCGCGACCGCCGCATTGGACGCGTTTTTACGCGTCCGACGGTCGGGCGAAGCCGTCGATTACGACGGCGACGTGAAAACATTCGATTTCCATTCGAGTCCCCGCACCGACGCGTAAAATTATGGAAAAATCACGAAACGAAAAAATAGTACAAGCCCCACGCGACGCGCACATCGCGTCTCACGACTCGAGCACCGCCGTCTCTCCTTCTCTCTCTCTCTCTCTCGCGTCCCCGCGGCTCGAACACATCACATTCGTCACACCTCGCCCGCGTACCATGCGCGCGCGTCTCTCCCGTCTCGCGCGCCACGTCGCGGTACCACCATCGACGTCCTCCTCCACTTTTCGCGTCGAGTCCCTCCCCCTCGCGCGTCTCTCGTCGTCGGAATCGAAGAGTCCCAAAAAAGCAAAACGAGACTTGACGAACGCCGTCGTCGTCGAATCCATTCGTCGTAAAAAGCTCGCCAAGGGCATCGTCGACGACCGACTTCCCCCGCCTTCGCTCTGCGTCGCGTGCGGACGACGGTTCTGTCGATGCGAGACGAGGGCGCTCGAGAGACCGAGGGAACCGCTCGAGAGCGATTGTTGTCAGAGCGCGCCGGCGTGTACGTTTTGCGTGAAAGTGGTGTACGCCGAGTTATTGGAGGAGTACGAGGGAGCGATGAGAAAGCGAGGAGGGTGATGGAGACGTGATGGTGGTCTGGAGCGCGTCGACGCGAGGGGTGCTCTATGTATTCTAATTGATTCTATCGAAATTCTACGCGCCGCGCGGCGCTTTTTCGGCGCGCGTCACCCGACCGCCAGACTCGCGCTCGCGCTCGTGGGATCGACCCCTATCGGCGCTAATCGCACGGCTATTCGTAACGAACACCCGCCGCACTCCAACACGCACTCGTCGTGCGTGCGACGAAGGGATTGAAGTTCACCCACCGGTATCTCGTAGGCGTCGCCGCACCGACACGCGCGCGCGTACACGTCGCACCCACCGCTCGCGACGCGAGACTCGTTCTCGGGAGAGGCGAAGGAGACGGTCCGAACGTCCATCTCTTCGACGTCGACGACGTCGGCGAGCGGTCGAGACGCTCGAGACGCGAGCGAGGCGTCGTATCTCTCGCGAAGGGTTCCGTCGGCGAGACAATCGTACGCGCGTTTGAGCTCGAGAAACGCGCGCGCGTCGCCCCGAGGGCGGTCGGGGTGAAGGACGAGGGCGAGGCGTTTGTACGCGTCTCGCACGTCGTCCGTTTTGGCCTCGGCGGTGAGACCGAGGGTGTCGTAGTGGGTCATGGTGTGAGGCGCGCGCGCTTTTTCGTCCCGGGGACGACGGCGACGACGGGGACGGGGACGGGGACGGGAGAAATGGGCGATCGATGATGGTGGAATGGGTGATGTTATGAATTCACGCCTCGTCGCGTTCGCTCGCGTTGCGAGCGCGAAGCGTGGCGGTGACGGCGACGATGAGACGTTCGAGCGAGTCGACGGTTTCTTCGGAGTCTTGGCCGCGCGCGGCGGCGGCGCGCACCTCGGTGATGGTGGTGGTGTGTCTTCGCGCGACGTCGAGGACGGGCGAGCGCGTTTCCACCCGCGCGTTGCCGTCGTCGTAGAGCGAGCGAACGACGTCGGCGGTGCGAAGCATGACCTCGGCGGCGACGTCGACGTCGACGTCGGCGGCGGATTGCCGAAGCGGTAAATCGTTCCAATCCTCGATGAGCGTGCGGAAGGATTTGCTCATGACTTCGAACGTTTCGGCGGCGAAACGACGCGCGTCATCGATCGAATGACGTCGGTGGTCGATCTCGGCGACGAGGACGTCGTGCGCGAGGTCCCATCCCGCGAGGGTCGTCTTGCCGCGCTGCGCGTACGCTCTCTTCGGCCGCGCGCCGTATAATCCACCGAACGTGAGCGCGACGTACACGCCGCTTCGCGCGAGATCGGCCGCGCAGAGAGTCTCGGCGATGGCGCGCGCGAGGGCGTCCGCCGCGTCGCCGTCGCCGAAACGGTCCAAGAGCGCGCCGGGCGATTCCGCCATGCGTACGGCGCGTTTGGCCAAATCGACCCGCGACGCGCCAGTCTCCGCCACCACGGCGTTGATGAGCGCGATGGCGTATCGCGGCGCGATGCGATACACCAAGTGCATCGTGGCCTCGAACGCGCTCAGAGATGCGTCGTTCGCGCTCAGAGACGCGTCGACGCGCGATCTCGCGGCGTCGACGAAGGCGCGCGTCCGCGTCGCCAACTCGGCGTCATCCGTCGGGATGACCAACGGTTTCCCGTTCCACACCGCGTTCACGAAGGGCTCTAACGACTCGGAATCGGACAACGCGCGCAACGCCGCGGCGCTCACCCACGCGAACGCGGGGAGTTTCGCGCCGCGCGCTGTCTCGAGTTCGTGCACAAAGGTGGAGACGTGCGTCGTCTCCGTCTCGGTCTCTCTCGCGGTACTCGTCGCGCTCGCGCGCGCCGCCTCCCAATCCCTGAGCAAAATGTCGCGCGTCTCGTCCACCTTTTCGCTCGCGAGACGCGAAAACGCGCCGTCTCCGCGCGCGGCGTTCTCGAGCGCCTCTATGGCTTCCTTCGCCGCAAAATTCCATCTCGCCGCGGCGACGTCGTCGAATCGTCCGGTGAGACGTGCCTTGAGCAAGAGCGCCGGCGCGAACGAACACGACGCGCGCGCGTCTTGTAAATCTAAACTATCGGACGCGCCCCGCTTCGTTTTGAACGCCTCGGGCGCGGTCTCAGCTTCTTTCCTCGCCATGACGAGCGCGTGCGACAGCGGCTCGATGCACCCGCCGAACGACTTCATCTCGGCGAGGAGTCGATCGATGCGCTCGACGCCGTGCGCCGTGGGGTCCAACACGACCGGTTCGACTATTTTCGCGAGCGCGCTCGGAACGTGTATCGAACACCGATACGCGGGCGCGAGCGCACCCGGGACGTAGACGCGTGCGAAGACGCCCATCGCGCCCGCGTTCAGCACCTCAAACACCGGACTCTGCGACCAAACCTTCGACGCCGCCGTCGGCTGAGACACAATGGGCGCGGGCACGTCGGTCGAGGCGATGTGTGCGCCCGTGATGGCGTGGTACACGTCGATGGATCGTCGCTCGCCGTCGACGGACGCCGTCCACACAAAGGCGCCGTGTCTCGCCGCGCTCACAATGTCGCTCGTCGACGCCTCGTCCCCGCTCTTCGCGCGTTGAATCGCGCACACGCGCTGGACGGTGTGATCGCGCGTCGTCACGTCCGAGCGCGCGTTCGGCGCCGAGAGCGCGGGAAGAAGCTCGTATCCGCGACCGGCGTCGGCGTCGAAACACAAGAGCGCGTCGTTTGGGTACGATTTCGACGTGAGTAACGCGCGACCAGCGCGTCGCGCGACGCGCTCACCGTCGTCATCGTCATCGTTCATCGCGTTCCACACGTTCACGCGCGCCACCGCGCGCCCTAACCGACAATTCCATCTATAAAACGTCCCGCTCGTCGTCGTCACCCAAAAATCTTCGCCGCCCGCGCCCTCCAACCCTCTCGCGTCCGCGTACCGCACCGTCGCCGTCGTCGTCGTCGTCTCGCCGTCGACGCCTATTTTCCTCAACACTAACCACCCTCCACCGTCTCCGTCCTCGCTCAGCGTCGCGCAGTACACCCCCCCGTCGCTCGCCGAACACGCCGTCGCCGCGAACGCGTCGCCCAACCGCGAATCCCCCCTCTCGAGCGCGTTCGCCACGATCGGCGGCGCCCCCGCGTACGGCGCCTCCGCCTGAGCGACCCAACGATCGTCTCGACCTTTTCGCCACATCGCCAGCGCGCCGTCTCTCTGCGCGGCGATTAAATACCGTCCCGTCGTCGTCGTCGCCGCCGCCGGAGACGCTCCGTGAAATCCGACGTGCGTCGCCACCAATCTCGATCCCCGCCTCGCATCGCTCGCCCGCATCGGCGAGGACACCGCGTATGATTCAAACGCGCGACGCACCGCCTCCAACGGCGCGTCCTCGTCGTCGTCCGCGCCGTCATTCATCTCGGGCGCCGATGTCGATGATGAATCGTGCGCCCACGCGTGCGCGCGCACGACGCGCGCGCCGTCGCTCGCGCTCGCGAACGACCCATCGTCGACGACGTGCGCGAGGTGATCGATCGACCCGCCCTCGTCGTCGATCGCGGCCTCGAGCGCGAGATGGATGGACATTCGGGCGCGAATGCGACGCGTCGAGCACTGAAGACGCCCATCGTCGCCATCGCTCGACGCGCGTCTCTCTCGCCGCGAATCGCGTTCGACGCGACGACCGAAAGCGCGCGTCGCGTTCCGAGACGGTCGTCGACCGCGACCGCGCGACGACGGCGCGTCACGCGCGAGGGGCGCGCGCGCATTGAATTTGAACGTCACCGCGCGAGCGTTCGGGGAACGCGCGCTCGAGAGTCCTCGCGCGCGTCCGTCGACTCGGAGACATGACGCGCGCGCGAGATGATGGTTCGTTTCGCCCGTCGCGCGCCGCGGGGACGCCGAGCGGGACGCACGCGGACGATCGAGGGTGGTTGGCGCCGGCGCGCGCGCTCGGGCCGTTGGCTCGGGACGAGGCGCTCTGTCGCGCGCGCGAGCGAGCGCAGCGGGAGGCGAACGCGAGGGAGTATCGACGCGCGTTGGACGCGCAGATGGCGACGCGCGCGAGGATGGATGGGAGGGAGGCGCTGCGCGAACGGTCGAGGAACGCGGCGAACGCGGCGAACGCGCGGCGGCGAGACGCGGCGGACGCGGCGAGGGAGTCGGCGGAGGAACGGAAGCGTCGAGACGCGTACGTGGAGGCGTTGGATCGACAGGTGGCGGAAAGACGCGAACGCGAGCGACGCGCGCGAGAGGAGGACGAACGACGCGATAGGGAAGAAAACGAGCGCATTCGTCGCGCCGTCGAGGAGGAACGCGACGTGTTGAGACAAAAACGAGCCGCCATGGCGGCGCGCGAGGCGATGTCGTCCGCGACGACGAACGAGGACGGGAAACCACGCGCGAGGATCACGCACTCACCGCCGGCGTCACCGAGACCGTCCCCGTCCCCGTCCCCGACGGTTCCGCGAGCCGCCGCGTTCGCCGGGTACGAACCCGTCCCCGAACGCATCGACGACGACGCCGACCCCGTCGACGACGAAAACGATCCATTCGGTCGTCCAGACGACGTTCACGACGCGTCACTCGACGCGATGAGCGCGGAGAAACTCGCATCCGTCGTTCGCGAGTTGGCGGTCGAGATGCGAGACGTGCGCGCGCGTCTCTCTCGCGCCGAACTCGCGCTCGCGCGATCGCGCGCGGGACCACCCGAGTACATTAAAAATTAAAACCAAGCCCGCGTCTCGCGTCTCCGCGCTCCGTGTGCGCATCATTCGCCGTTTTCCCTCGTCCTCTCGAATTCGCGACGAAATCCAATCCATCCCCACACGCCGACGCTCGCGTCCATCATGCCCCCGACGCCTCGCGCGGTGACGCGCGGTGACGACGAATACCTCGAATCGCACCCTCGACGCGCGCCCGCGCACTATTACGAGAGCATCGATTACGAATGTCCCCGGAACATGGCGCACGCGCGGCGACGAGAATTCAGTAATCGTCGACGTCTCGCGTCGTCGTCGACGGCGTACGTCCCGTCCGCGACGTCCGCGAAGTACGCGCTCACGTTGCTCGTCGGACTCGTCGTCGGTGTCGTCGCGTGGGCGATCGAGGGAGCGACGGGACGGGTGGTCGCCGCGCAGGCGGCGTTGGTGTCGAGATATTACGCGGACGCGCCGACGACGACGGCGGCGCTGTTCGCGTGTACGTCGTCGGTGTTGGTGCTCGTCGCGGGGTGGGTCGTGACGTATCGGGCGCCGTTAGCGAGCGGAGGAGGGGTGACGGCGGTGATGGCGACGTTGAATGGAAACGACGTCCCGGGACTGTTGAGCGGACGGACGACGGCGGCGAAAATCGTCGGCGTGTGCGGCGGAGTGGGGAGCGCGCTTGCGGTCGGGCCGGAGGGACCGATGGTGCAGATAGGGGCGGGGATTGCGAGCGTGTGCGCGCTGTGGTGGCCGAGACGGGCGATGGGGGAGGAGGGTGGAGGGGCGTCGACGAGAGAGGACGCCGAGGATTCGGACGCCGAGGATTCGGACGAGGAGGGATATTCGTCGATGGATGCGGAAGATTCAGCGGAGGAGGAGGAGGAGTGCGTCGAGGACGACGTGCGCGAACGTTTATCGCGTCGGCGTCGACGACGACGACGACGAGGACGAAGACGTAAGGGTTTGATTCGGTTCGGCGAATCTCCGAAACTCGACACCGTCTTGCTCGATTTAGCGTCGCCGTCGACGCACCGAGAATTCG
>MDTE01014236.1_pt1 | contig 46184 bp, 36 predicted proteins | sample 811231 | NCBI WGS metagenome assembly MDTE01 (sample SAMN05326651, study PRJNA326480) | marine metagenome | isolation source: seawater | place: Indian Ocean: Red Sea | collected 2010 | reverse complement strand
CATCGGGACATCAGCGCGCCTTTCCGTCAAGGGTAGGGACGTCAGTTCGCGGCGATGCGCGTGGGTGACATTATACCGTGACTGCGAGAGGACTCAGCCGTGCACCAACGAAAACCGGAACGTCGCCCCAGTGCCTGGTCCATCCGACCCCACCGTCACCCAGGTATTTCATCCGGCGAGTGGTTTGCCGTCGCGGGTTGTCATAGCGACTCCAGGAGAGAGTGGCGAGAGAGAAATATGGTGGCTTCAAACCCAGAACCGCCACGCTGGGTCGATGAGACCGAGCACGAACCAGATTGTCTGCCCCAGCAGCAACTCCAGAGCGTACAGCCGAAGTTGTGCTTCGTTCCGGTGCCCGGCAAACCAGCCAATCGATCCTCATGCCTTCCATCCTTCGATGGCCCGCGCACCACCCAGGCATAGAATCCAAATCCAGAAGAGCGCCAGCACAGCGTGTAGAACCAGCCAGTGTGTCAAAGAGACTGCCATTCTTGACTGCCGGCCGGCTGCATAGAGCGGGGCTTGAAGATTCTCGAGGCGTTCGGGTTCGATCGCATCTATGGTGAGGACGGACTGCCTAGGCCTAACGGAATCGAGGAGTTTCTCAATCTGGAGTCCCTCGATGCTAAGCCCCCGAGGGCCGGGGGTCATTCTTCTACTGACCGCTGAGACGACCGCTCGCAGCCCGATCGAGTCTGCTCTCGCGCTCGCAAGGTGTCCGACGGCGATGCGTGCTTCCCCGTGCGACAGCCTCGTCTTCGGTTACTCTACGGGTAGGTGCAAAGCGGGCAGGGCATCGAGCCCTCGCACCTGGTCGGCGATTTTTTCAGCCATCATGATCACCGGCGCATTTAGGTTGGCGGTTATATTGCTGGGCATGATGGATGCATCGACGACACGCAGCCCAACGACACCATGTACGCGTCCCTCGGCATCGGTGACCGAGCGCTCGTCGACACCTATTCGACAGGTAGAGCACGGGTGATACTCAGTCGAGCCCATGGCCTCGATCCAACCAAGGATATCTTTGTCGCTGCGAGCGTCTTTCCCCGGCGACAGCTCCTCACCGCGGAGCTCGTCCCAGGCAGATTGTGCAACCATGTCGCGGGTTCGCCATAAGCCGTTGATGAGAACTCTCTTGTCTACCTCGGACTCGAGATAGTTAAAACGAATCAGTGGATGCGTTTCGGGATCAGCACTTTTCAGCCGTATCGAACCTTGGCTGGACGGTCGCATGATTCCCATGGAGAACATGAAGCCGGCGGCGACGTTCTTCTCGTCGTGACCGATCTCAGAGCGCATGGGATAGAACTCGTGCTGTAAGTCAGCGTAGTCAACATCTTCGGCACTCTTGAAAAAGCAGCCGGTCTCGCAGAAGTTGGACGTGCCGAGCCCGGTGCGAAACAAGCCCCATTGAAGCGCCAGGCGAATGCGGCCGAGCGGACCCAGGCGATGTGCGACAGACACGGGTTTTCGTGCTGAATACTGCACCGGCACGATCAAATGGTCTTCCAGATGTTGCCCGACTGCGGGGACGTGGGCGACCAGAGAGACGCCGTGCTCTGAAAGTTGTTGTGCGTCGCCGACGCCCGACAGCAACAGCAGATGTGGCGAATTGATGGCGCCACCACAGAGAATGACCTCACGTTCGACCTCTATCCGGCGTGTCTGACCACGGTGCACATATGTCAGCCCCACTGCACGGTCACCGTCAAACAACACTTGGTGCGCGAGTGCGCCAGTGATTACAGTCAGATTCGGACGGTGTAGCGCAGGCTTCAGATAGCCGACGGCCGTGCTCCAGCGTCTACCTCGATGGGTGAATTTCTGAGCCACATGGAAGCCGGCATGTTGCCTGCCGTTCTGGTCATCCGTGAGCGCATAACCTGCCTGTACACCCGCTTCCAGAAAGGCTTGGTCCAACGGATTGTCGGCGGGACAGGTCTCGATATGCTGCGGACCGTCACCACCTCTATAGTCATTGGCGCCGCGATCGAAAGTTTCCATTTTCCGGAAGTACGGCAGGCAATGCGCAAAGGACCAGCTCGGCAAGTCTTGACGGGCCCAAGCATCATAGTCGCGCGGATTGCCACGATTCGCGACCATGCCATTCACGGATGATGAGCCGCCCAGCACTTTGCCGCGAATCTCGGAGATTCGGCGGTCGGCGAGAGCAGGCTCGGGCTCTGAGTAATAGCCCCACGTGAGACTTCCTTTACGCGCCGCAATGGATGCGCTTGCGGGCATGTGAATGAAGGGGCTTCGGTCCGGACCACCTGCCTCCAGCAGCAACACCCGGGATTGCGCGTCGGCGCTCAAACGGTTCGCCATCACACAGCCGGCCGAGCCCGCGCCGACAATGAGATAGTCGTATCGCCCGCTAAGATCCATGATTCACCTTTGGTGAGAGGTTGGGGTCACACAATGGGACGGCCCTCCCAAGCTGCGTTGAAGCGAATGAGACACCGGCTCGACCGCCCTCAGGCAACATGCACCGACGCGTGCCACGCGATGATTATCCTAAATCAACGCGTCACCTGCCGAATCGAATGCTCATGTCGGCTTGCAAGCGGCAAAAAACACATGGCGCAACGACCCATCATGCGCCGCCTGATGCCAGGTCTCGAATCTCGCGATGGTGTCCGCCACCTCGTCAGCACCCGCAATCGCGGCCATCTGTTCTTTCTTTGCTCTGATGGAGCTGCACAGCATGTGTAGACTCGGTTCCAGATTCGGCGTCCAGTCGACTTGGTTGAGTATGGTGAACCCGGCTTGCGGGAGTGCGGTTTCGTAGTCTTCGACTTTCCACATCGCGGGAGCGTGAATTCTCGCAAGAAAGCCGCGGCTTCGCGCGTCATCCACCGACGAGCTGACCACGATGTCGGAGAACACCAGCCGGCCGCCGGGTGCGAGCACACGGTAGGCTTCCGCAATCATCCGATGCTTTTGCTCGCTGTAGAGCCAGGAGTCCTGACTCCAATAACAGTCGAATTCATCATTCGCGTAGGGCAGGTCATTGAAGTCGGCGTACTCGTAGCTGATCTTCTGCTGCAATCCTGCTGCGGTGGTTCGTTTCTCGGCAATCGCAAGCTGCCCTTCCGACAGGTTCGTGGCGACCACTTCGACATCGAAGTGACGCGCGAGATACCGGGCCGCTCCACCCACCCCGCAGGCGGTTTCGAGAACGCGCATGTTTGGCTCGAGCACGGCCGCTTCAGCCAGCATTTGATTGGCATGGGCGGCTCCTTGTTCGAAGCTGTCGTGCGGGGATTCGAACACCGCGTGATGAATGTTGTCACCGAACACCAGCAATAGCGCCTCGTACATGGGGGCGTCGTATTGCTGACGGAGGGTTTCGGTCAAATCGTTCTTGGAGTCGCTCACAGCGTCGTCCCGGCTACGCCTCCTACATTGCTACTTTCAGACGTCAACCGCAACGAGGATTACAATCGGTCAGGATCAGCAAATGATGTCCATCCAAAGCGCAGGACTGTCAGAAAGACGGTAGCGGCAGATCACCGTACCTTTGACGGATTTCCCGATATCCTTTGCTCGCCTGTCAAAGTCGTTATGCGGCGAGACCGGCAGCTGACCAGGCAGTTGCCCTCCAAGACGAAGTCGACCTGCTGTTCGATGGCCCACTGCTTCAGGTCGACTTCTTTCTCCGGTGCCGCTCGACCTTATGTCCCAGGCATTCACCCGGTGCAGCCGAGATGCTTCGAAGCTGGGGAATGCACGCAACCCCCTTTTCGGGTCTGTCTATGTGTTTCGCAGCCCGCGCGCCCACGGTGGGTCATCGTCGGTCACGAGCGACGGAATGCTGAATCTGAAGTTGCAGACACGATCACCGCGGGTTTTCACTTTTTCCCACGCAACAACGCCCTCGGGATTGAAGGCTTCGACCAGGCCGCGGTGAACTTCCATGTCGTAGACGTAGCCTAGCGCTAAGCCGTCCGGTCCAAACTCCGCCCAAACTTCCGCCATTGGACAATAGGTGCAAGTAACTTGAAACACCCCGGCGGAGATGTGTGTGTCACCTCGAAACACCCACGCGGAAGAGTTCGGGTCACGCTCGGAAATGATGTCGAACCAAGAGTTGAAGTCCAGTGTGCGCCCGTCGCGTTCGGCTTGCTCGCGCATTCCAACTGCGCGCTCCGCGCCAAAGTTATAGAGCGCCGTGCGCGCGACCTCCTCGCCCGTGCCACCAAAGCGTTGAATCAATGCCTGCGTGGTGTGCATACACAGCCCGGAAAAGACACCAGCGGTGCGACGTGAAATGTCGATTGCGGTTACCGGGTCGCTAAATTTATCTTGGGTATCTACCGGTGTCTGTGACGATGGCAAGCCGTTGAATGTGAGCTCGAGTTCCCAGGTCTTGTCAGCGCCTGCATCGAGATGCTCAGTTTGGATGGAGAGTGCCTCGTCGTAACCCGCCGCGATGCCTGTCAGCAGCTCCCTCCAGTAGAGTTGAAGAACCGTCGCATCGCCTTTGTCGGCAAAGTATTCTCTGCCTGGAATGCGCTCGAGCTGCACTATCACCCGATCACCGTCGCGAGTCGGCTGCAGGCATTCTCCACGGCTAGCGAGCAGGAGTTCGGCGGTGTCCCAACATTGCAAAAAGGCCGCTGCACCGCGCGGCGTTGCGCAGCCCTTTGCGGAGTTCCGAATGGACTCTCCCCGATAACGCCCGTGCTGACGAAAGCCAGCCTTCATGGCTTCGATACCGCTCTCACCCAGGCGTTCGCAAACAGACGCGTACAGATGTCTCAAATACATCCAGTTGTACTCGACCATGATGCGAACGGATTCGATGCGTTGCTGACGGGTCTGCGTCATTGCTGGTCCTTTGATTGACAAAACTGCCGAAGACGTTGGTGGTGATTCGTTTCCATCCTCCGAAATGTATCTCCTCCAGCAGCATAAATCTCCCGAAGCGACGTGCTGGTATCGATGCCTGCCGAATGGTGCCGTTCCTACGTGTACACTGCGGCTTTCACCAGCCGACGGTATCGCCCCACGGGCTTTCGCCGTTTGCAGGTTTTCGAGTAATTTGAGGCGACTTCAGGGAGGCGACAGATCATGGCGCGAGTAGCTGCAGATTCTGTGACGAAAGTTACGTGCATTGGGACCGGAACAATTGGTGCCGGTTGGGCGGCGTATTTTCTGGCCCAGGGCATGGAGGTTGTGGCGACTGACCCGGCCCCAGACGCTGAAGAAAAGGTGCGCGCGTTGGTGGCAGCGGCCTGGCCGACGCTCCGGCAATTGGGCATGGCGGATGGTGCATCTCAGGACAAGCTTGGGTTTGAAACGGACTTGGCTGCGGCGCTAGAGGGTACGGAATTCGTCCAGGAGAGTGCACCAGACCGGGAGGACCTCAAGATCGAGCTGTTCTCACAGATCGATGCACTGGTCCCGGAACACATTGTTATCGCAAGCTCATCGTCTCAGTTCATTCCTACCCGCATTGCGTCAGCGTGCCAACACCCGCAGCGTTGCGTCATCGGCCACCCCTTCGCGCCGTCCTATCTGTTACCCCTGGTCGAAGTCGTCGGTGGTGAACAGACGGACGCGGATGTGCTGCAATGGGCGATGAGTTTCTACGACGCAATTGGCAAGCATGCACTTTTGCTGCGGAACGAGATCGAAGGCTACATCTCCAATCGTCTACAGCAGGTCGTCTCGAAGGAAATTCACGAGCTGGTCGAAAAGGGCGTGTGCAGCTACGAAGAAGCAGACCGAGCGCTCGTCTACGGACCCGGATTCCGCTGGGCCTTCGCCGGGCCATTACTGTGTTCACACCTGGCTGGAGGACGTGGCGGCATCGCGGCCAGCATTGCTCACTGGGGTTGGGGCGGACCAGCCGACCAGCAACAGGTGGCTGTCGATGAGGTTGCGGCTCTGGCCGGCCATCTCGACATGGACACCCTCGAGGCCTGGCGCGACGACAACTTGCTCGCCTTGATGAAGGGGCTTAAGCCGTTGCCGCGAGGTGATTCCTGAGCGAAAAAGCTCGTATGGACCAACGGGATACGCACAAACCAAGAGCGCATCAGTGGCCGATGCGAGGTGTGTGCTGCTTATGAAAAGCTGAAGCGGCGACGCAACGTGTGATGTCTCAGTAACAACAAGCGCGCAGCGAGTTCGTTCGAGGCGTCACAAAGGGGGGCAATCGATGTCGATGTTGGAAACATTCAAGCGCATGTCGGGGCACATCTATCTCGACGGCGAGCTGCGCATGGGCGCGGGCACCAAAGGTTACGAGTCGATCGATCCCGCGACCGAAGAGACGAATGGCGAGATCACCTTCACCAGTGTGTCCGAAGTCGATGAGGCAGTGGCCATAGCCAAGAAAGCGCAGCTCGAATGGAGCCACATGAGCGCTCTGGAGCGCGCGGGTCATCTGCATGAGGTGGCGCGCCGTCTGACTGGTCACATTCCGAAGATGGCCGAAGCGGCGACTCGAGAAATGGGTAAGCCGCACAAGGAGTCCGAGGACGAGGCTTCCTGGACGGCAACGGCCTTTGATTACTACGCTGAGGTCGCGCGCCACGAAGCGGGCCGCGTGGTCGGTCCATTGGTCGGTAGCGATTTCAATGTCGTGACCAAGCACCCTTTGGGCGTCGTGGGTCTCATCACACCTTTCAACTTTCCTTTCGTGCTGTTCGCGTGGGAGGCGGGCGCCGCGCTCGGTGCAGGCAACGCCGTCATACTGAAGCCGTCAGAGCACACCACGATGTCGTCGCTCATCATGATGGAGTGCTTCGACCATCTTCCGAGGGGGCTGGTGCAGTGTATTCCGGGGGGCATCGAAACGGGTCAGGCCCTGGTCGGCCACCCGAACGTCGACTGTGTTGGGTTTACCGGTTCCGTCGCGGGCGGTCAGGCGGTCGCCAAGACTTGCGCGGAAACATTCAAACGTGTGTTGATCGAGGCCAGCGGCAACGATCCGTTCCTGGTCATGCCGTCGGCCGACCTGTCTGCTGCAACTCAAGCTGCAGTGTTTGCGTCCTATGCAAACTGCGGTCAGGTGTGCACCTCGGCCGAGCGATTGTATGTGCATGATGCAATACACGACGAGTTCGTGGACGGTGTGACCAAGTTGGCGTCGGGTTTGCGGATTGGAAACGGACTCGACAAAGTCGACATGGGGCCTATGGTGTCGGCGCGTGAGAGAGAACGCTACGAGGGTGTACTGGCACGCGCACTGGAGCAGGGTGCGACACTTGCTCACGGCGGCGGTCGGCCCGAGGGCTTCAACCGAGGTTATTTCTGCGATGCCACTATTCTGACCGGCTGCACGCCCGATATGGACATCATGAACAATGAGAGCTTCGGGCCGGTGATGCCCATCAGCCGTGTAGGTAGCTTTGATGAGGCATTGGCACGCGCCAACGACTCGAAGTATGGACTCGGCTCGACTGTATTCACCAACGACCTGGCAGAGACCATGCGTGCGATGGAGGAAATCGAAGCGGGCATGACCTGGATTAACTCGGCTGCGCTGCTCGACAGCGACTCCTTGCCCTTCGGCGGTAGAAAGATGTCAGGCACTGGGCGGCAACTGGGCTCGGAAGGTTTGGACCAGTTCCGGCATTCGAAATCCACTATTATCGACCACACCAACGAGCCGGCCGACTTCTGGTGGTTCCCTTATAAAGATGAACAAGCGTACCGGGGCTGAAGATTTGACGCGTATGTGGACGAAACGACCGCTAGCGCTTTCAACGTCGCAACGCAGAACCCGGTGATTGGCTCCCAGAATTACAAATCAGGTAGAACGGTGACTCTAGACCTCGACGACATCAATCTCGCTGACCCCACATTCTGGAGGCGACCGGACAAGTACGAGCTGCTGGCGCGATTTCGTCGTGAACGCCCGATTACGCGACTGTCATTGGTCGAGGGGGAGGGACATTTCTGGTCGCTGACCCGGCACAAGGAGACCTGCGAGGTCACAAAGAACGACAAGCTGTTCCTCTCGCACTTCGGTACCGGTATGAGTTGTCTGGATACTCCGGAGAGGGCTTACGACATTGCCGGTATGGTGAACCGGGACGGCTCGGCTCACCGGCGACTGCGGCGAATCGTGTCGCGGGTGTTCACACCGGCGCGCCTGAAAAGAATCGAGGAAGACGTTTTCTCTGCGGCCCGTGCCGTGATTGGCGCGGTCAGCGAGTGTGGTGAATGTGATTTTGCGAGCGACGTTGCCGCGCAGCTGTCAACAAAGGTCATCTGCGACATGCTGGGTGTCCCGGAAGGTGCAGACCGCGACGACCTGATCCGACTGACTGTCGTGGCTCAGGGCTATGGAGACGAGAGCGTCGGTGAGTTCGACAACTCCCTGGACGCTTTCTACGCCATAAATCATTACGGGGAGTCGCTGGCCCGCGAACGACGCAAAGCTCCAGGCGACGATCTGCTGTCGATGATTGTTTCCGCAGAAGTTGACGGTGAGCAGCTGAGCGACCGTGATGTGGGGATCTATTTTCAACTGCTCATTACCGCCGGCATCGACACGACTGCGAGTTCGGTTGCGCAAGGCATGAGCTTTCTCGCCCAGCATCCTGACCAGTGGCGCGACTGGCGGGAAGACTATGAGGGACTCGTTGGTACGGCTCTGGAGGAGATTGTGCGTTATTCCACGCCAGTAGTGCATTTCGGCCGTACCGCCGCGGCTGACACCGAGATTCTTGGTCAACCGATAGCCGCCGGTGAGCAGGTCGTGTTCTGGTACACCTCCGCAAACCGGGATGAAGCTGTTTTCGATGAGCCGGAACGCTTCGACATCCGCCGCTCGCCAAACGATCACGTTGGCTACGGCGGTGGCGGTCCTCACCAGTGCCTAGGTATGCATCTCGCGCGTCGCGAGATGTATCACTTCTTCAAGCTGTTGTTCGAAACACTGCCGGACCTGGAGATCGACCTCGACCGCATGCAACCACTCAATGGCCTGTTCATCAGCGGCATGCGAAGCTTGCCTTGCCGCTATTCACCGGTTCGGATGACGCCATGAGCTTCGGCGGTAAGACCATTGTTGTCACCGGCGCCAGCTCCGGGATTGGAGCCGCCACCGCGGAGTTGCTTCGCCGTCGGAGCGCACGCGTCATCGGACTCGATATTCAAGGGGGCGGCGCTGACGTCGATAGCTTTGTCCGTTGCGATCTCACCGATCCAGAGTCGATAGATGCCTCGCTCAGCTCGGTCGACGAGCCCTTGCACGGATTGGCAAATGTCGCTGGCGTTCCAGGCAGTTTCGACGGCGAAACTGTCATGCGGGTGAATGTGCTCGGTCTTCGCAAGGTGACTGAAACCTTGCTGCCGCGTCTAGAGCAAGGCAGCGCAATCGTGCAGGTGGCGTCAGACGCCGGCATGCGCTGGCGCAGCCGTTTGGGCATGGTCCGGGAGTTACTGCAACAACGCAGCTACGACTCAGGTCTTGGCTGGGTGCGTGAGCACCCGATGAGCGGCCCGGAGGCTTACAGCTTCTCCAAAGAAGCGGTGATCGTTTACGCCATGGCCGGCTCGATGCTGGCGCGCCCGTTCGGTGTGCGCTCTCTGTCGGTGAGCCCCGGTACAGTCGAAACCCCGATTTTGAAGAACTTTTATGAGTCCATGGGTGCTGAGATTCTCGACCGGCAGAAGGCCCAGTCCGGTGGCCGCAATGCAGCGCCTGACGAGATCGCCAAGGTGATCGCATTCGCCTTGTCGCAAGATGCGACGTGGTTGAATGGGACTGATGTCGTCGTCGATGGCGGCGGAGGCACTGCATTTCACTTCGACTTGGTCGATGTCGAGGCTGAGCAGGCTGCGAAGACTTTCTTCGGTGGCTGAGGAGGGCGACCTGAACGGACCGGTGGCGGTTTCTGGAGTAGCTTGAGCCGAATTCAGTGAGTCAAAACAACATGATTCGGGTAGCTGCAGACTGGTGGTAGAGAAACGTTGATTCACAACAACGGGATTACAGCGTGAAACGTCGCGTGCTCGTCGCGGAATTCGCCCATGAGACCAATACCTTCAGTGTCCAGCCGGCCGACGAAGCGGCTTTTCAACGTCGGAGCTACGCATTCGGGCCGTCGGTGCCGGCGGAGTTTCATGGCACCAACACCGAGATGGCCGGGTTCATGGACGCCGCGGTATGTCACGGCTGGGAGCTTCTGCACACTGTGTCGGCCGCCGCCAATCCGTCGGGGCGGGTGACTGACGAAGTCTACGAAAGGGTGCTCGCGGCAATTCTCGCCCCACTCGAGGACGGCACGCATGTCGATGGGATACTGCTCGCTTTGCATGGCGCGATGGTGACTGCCTCCCACGATGACGCAGAGAGTGCTTTGCTCGGCTCTATTCGAGCTGCGGCGGGCGACGCGGTGCCTATTGCGGTGACATTCGATCTGCATGCGAATCTCGGGCTCGAGACCGCACAGCATGCCAACATTGTCTGCTCCTACAAAACCTATCCGCACATCGACATGCGTGAGCGAGGCTCCGTGGCGGCTGAGCTGTTGGAGCGCGCCATGGCCGATGACATTATCCCGAGCACGACCATGGCGCGCCGATCCATGCTGCAAGGTGCCGACGGTGGGCGCACCGACGTCGAGCCCATGATCGGACTGCTCAAAAAAGCATCTGAGTTGGAAAGTGATCCTGATTGCTGGTCAGTCAGTATCAATGCCGGGTTCTGTCACGCCGACGTAGCCGACACCGGTCCGAGCGTTACCGTCACTTCCAGGGTTGCCGACGAACGCTTCGCGCGTATGGCGGAGGACTTGATGGATGACATCTGGGAGACACGAAACCTCGTCGCCAACGAGTTTCTTTCGGTGGATGAAGCTGCCGAGCGTGCTGCTGCCGAGGCCGGTGACGGCGGTCCAGTGGTCATCGCGGACTACGCGGACAATCCTGGTGCGGGCAGCTATGGTGACGCCACCAATCTACTCCGCGCGATGCTCCATGCGCATGTGCAGGATGCGTGTTTTGGTGCGTTGTGCGACCCGAAAGCTGCGCGGCAGCTGATTGCTTGTGGCGCCGGCAAAAAGACTCGAGTTGCACTGGGAGGCAAGACCGATCCCGGCATGGGTGGTCCACCGCTCGATGTCGAAGGTGAGGTCTTGACAACAACCGATGGCAGCTTCGTCTACGATGGGCCGATGTGGGCCGGTATGGCGGCATCCATGGGACCCACCGCGGTGTTTCGGGTCGACGGTGTCGACATCCTGGTAACCAGCTACCTTCGTCAGATCACCGATATCCAGCAGTTCCGGGCAAATGGCATCGAACCTACTCGCAAACGCGTCGTCGCGCTCAAATCCATGCAGCATTTTCGCGCCGCCTATGAGCCTATCGCCCGATGCGTGCTCGTGTGCGACAGCGGGGCCCTCGCTTCACCGGATCTGCATCGGCTCGAATACAAGCATGTGCGTCGTCCCATACATCCTTTGGACGTCGACTAGCGCCTGAATCGAGTTCGAGGGTAATGGCAAGTCTACTGTGGAGAGTAGCGATAGTGTCGTTCGAGAAGGCCTCGACGCTGTGAGCTCGAGCATCTGCGACGGTACCTCGCAGGACAAGGTTGCTGTTTTTCAGGTCAATGACGTCGCCGCGTCGGCGTGCGAAGTAAACTTCGGGTCCTTCAATGTGCAATCTCAGGCATTGCATCCCGACACAGGGTTTGTCGAGGTGGGTCGATTGCAGAGTCGTGGAATGGATGTTTCACTGGTGGCGAAATGTCTGGTTTGACTCTGAGGTCAGCTGCGATCCTTGGGCGAAGTGTCACGTAGAGTAGCCGTTACCCCACAGCTCGCGTGGGGCATTGTCGTATCTGTTGATTGCCGGCGCGCTTGCGTCTTCTGCGTTGCTCCAACGGTGCCACAATGACACTCAGCATGGGCGGCACCATCAACAGAGTGAGCACGGCGGACAACGCCAGACCGCCGACAACCACGGAGCCGAGACCTCGATAGAGTTCAGAGCCTGCTCCCGGGAACAAGACCAGCGGAAGCATGCCGAACACGCTGGTCAAGGTGGACATGAAGATGGGACGAATTCGGTTGCGGGTGGCGTGTGCAATAGCCTCTTCTGCGCTCAGGTCGCTGCTACGGAATTGATGGAGAGCCTGATGGACAATGAGAATGGCGTTGTTGACCACGATGCCGATGAGGATCACGAAGCCGAGTAACGTCAACATGTCGAGCGGCTGAAAGCGACCGAGGTTGAACAGTACCAGCCCCGCAACACCGCCCGCTGCCGCAACCGGCACTGACAGCAAAATCACCAGAGGGTAGACAAAGCTCTCGAACAACACCGCCATGACCAGATACACGATAACGAGCGCCAGCAGCAGCTGTACCAGCATGGCATCCCAGGTTTGCTCGAGTTGGTCGGCGGTGCCCGACAAGTTGAGCGTGACGCCGGGGGGCAGACCCTGTGCTTCCAATGGACTCAACACCTGATCACGCAGCACCTCGAGTGCCACGCCGAGGGCAACACCTTGTGCCGGGCGTACCTCCATGGTGACGGTGCGTTCACGTTCACGATGTCGGACTTCGGTTGGGCCGGAGGTAAACACTACGTCGGCCAGCGACCCAACCGGCACGATACGTCCGAGTGGTGTTACCACCGGCAATGCCGCAATGCCCTGGGTCGACTGCACGCCGGGCTCTGTACCTTTGAGCGTGAGATCTATTCGCTTCGCGCCGATGGTGACTTCGGCGACACGCAGCCCATCGTTGTAGGCATCGACAGTGTCGCCGAGCTCCAGCGCACTGATGTCGTTGTCCGCAAGCCGCACCCGATCGGGTAGCACCCGTACCTCGGGGGCGCCGAGCTCCAGCCCAGGATTGGGTCGCAGCTGATTACCTTGCTCGAACGGCATGGCGGTCGCAAGCAGCCGCATGGAGCGCCCGGCGACACCGAGGATGGTGTCGAGCTCCGGCCCTGAGATATCCAGCTCGATTTTTCGACCCGAGCCGATGCCGCGGCCGAATATCGAGGGTTGGTTGATGAAACCGAATGTGCCTGGTTCTCGAAACACGGGATCTCTCAGCACCGGGATGAGCTCACCCGCACGATGCGGCTCTGCTGCCGCGGCGCCGAGAAATGTGCTCGCCCGGGTGGCAACGAAAAAGAAACGGTCAATCTTGGGAGGCTCATCCGGTCCAGCGTTCGGCCCCGAGATTGTTGTCCACAATGGATGCGTCGCGCCTTCGACCTGCTCGGCTATCTCGGTCATGGTTGCCAGGTTGTAGCCAGGCGGCGGGATCACGATCCCAAACACCAGGTTGCGATTGCCTTCCGGCAGATATTCGAGCTTGGGCAGGAACTTGAGCGCCAGACCGCCGGCGGTGACAGACACCACGGCAACGACCACGACAGCGAACAGCTTGGCACGAACGACGAATGACAGAAAGCTCATCGCCACTCGCACCAGGGCGCTGGCAGCCGTGTCGATGAGTGGTAACCGGAGACGGGTGAGGGCGCCGTCGCCGTGACTATTGAAGACGGCTTGTGACAGAGCCGGTATCACCGTGATCGAGACCACCAGCGACAACGTGACCGCTACCGAGATGGCGACTGCGATATCCCGAAACAACTGCCCGACTTCGAGATTCAGCGTCAGTATGGGTATGAACACCATCACCGTGGTCAGTGCGGACACGAACACCGCCCCCCAGACTTGTCGAGCGCCCTCGTAGGCAGCTTCCGCTGCCGGCTTGCCTTCTTCACGCAATCTGAAAATGTTCTCGAGCACGACGATGGCGGCATCGACAACCATGCCGACTGCGAAGGCCAGCCCCGCGAGCGAGATGACGTTGATGGAACGCCCGAGCATCGCCATCGCGACAAATGCACCGACCACCGAAACCGGTATTGCGATCGACACGATGAAAGTCGCGCGCAGACTCCGCAGGAACAACAGTAGAAGCACTGCTGCCAGGGTACCGCCGACCCAGATGTTCTGCCGCACCAGCTCTATTGCCGATTCTATGTAGACGGTTTCGTCGTACACGTGGCTGAGCTCGAGCTGGGCGTTCGGCACGGCATGTCGATTGAGGTCGTCGACTGCCTTGCGGATGCCATTCATGGTCTCGATGACATTGGCGCCAATCTGACGTTTGGCGCTGAACGCGAGCGAGTTTTCGCCCATGAAGCGAATGGTCGCGGCTGGCGCCTTGTAACCGAACTCGACGCTCGCAACTTGTCCTACTGTCACGCGGGCGACGCGGCCCGTGTCAGTGTCGACCTCTGTGCGCAGCACGACGTCACGAACGGATTGCAGATTCGAAAGCTCACCTTCGGTACGCACCACATAGCGGCGCTTGCCTTCGTCGACCTCGCCGGCTGAAATTGACGCGTTCGCCCCCCGGAGTGCACGTACCATGTCAGTGACGGTCAATCGGTATTGCGCGAGCAACTGGGGATCGACCGTGATCTGGACCTCACGTTCACTACCCCCATAGATGGTGACATTACCGACCCCTGGCACTCGCTCAATGCGATCTCTGATCACGTCCTCGATGAAGTCTCCATACTCGTGCATGGGTCGTTCATTGCCCGGCGCACGAGTGACGATGAACCAGGCGATGGCATTGTCTTCGCTGCCGGCGGTGTCGAGGGTCGGTTGGTTTGCTTCTACGGGGTAGCCCGTGACCCGATCGAGCCGGTTCGAGACCAGAAGCAGTGCCCGATCCATGTTGGTGGACACGTCGAACTCGAGTTCCAAGGTCGAGCGGCCTTGCTCGGCACGGCCGGTGATCGAGCGTAATCCCGTAAGCCCCGCCATTTGCTCCTCTTGGCGGTTGAGAATTTCTCGCTCGACCTCGGCCGGTGCCGCGCCCCCCCAATGGGTGGTCACGGTGATCACCGGGCGATTCACATCGGGCGCCAGTTGTATCGGGATACGATCAAGCGCAACAAAACCGAACAACACCGTCATCAGCACCGCGCTGATGACGGCGATAGGACGCTCGATGGCGACTTTGATCAGATTCACGAGTCAGATTCGGCAACACGGACAGGATCGTCGGGCCGCAGCCGTTCGTTGCCGCGAACGACCGCACGATCACCGGCCTCGAGGCCACTGAGCACCTCGAATCGTTCGCCGACGGCTTCACCTAATGTTACCACTCTGAGCTTGGCAACGTCGTCCTGCACCACATAAACCAGGTTCTGTCCACCTTGTCGTGTTACGGCATCCTTGTGCACCGACACGATGTCCCGCGACGCGTCCTGCGGCAGATACACAACAACACTTTGACCCGAGGCCAGTGGACGGTCCGTGGGCCCGAACTGCGGCGTGATGCGTACTGCGCGGGTTCTGGTGCGGCGATTCTCTTCGGGGATCAGTGCGCGAACGATCGCGTCGTGGCTTTCGCTGCCACCGAGCGTGAGCGTCACGTGGGTGCCAACGTCCAGACCGCCGATGCGCTCGAACGGTACATCAATCTCGATTTCGAGTGTGGCGTCTGAAATCAGCCACACCAGAGCATCACCTTTTCGGACATAGGCTCCGGCCTCGGTGAGTCGCTGGGTGACGACACCCGAGTAGGGTGCCTTCACTTCGGTGTTGTCCAGGTCCAGCGCTGCCAGCCGCAATGAGGCGGTCGCGGAGCTGAGCGCGGCACGTGCTTCGCCAACCCTGGCCTTGGCGATCAGCTCCTGCTGGACGGCATCGTCATACAGCGCTTCACTGGTTGACTTAGTGCTCTTCAAGGCCTCGAGACGTTCACGGTCCTGACTGGCGAGTGTGAGTTCCTCGCGCGCCGTGACGAGTCTGGCGTTAGCTTCCTGGACACGAGCTTTTGCCAGGAAATGAGTGGCGTCGAGAACTCCGGTGCCCAATTGCGCCAGAACGGTACCGCGCTCGACCCGGTCACCCACTTGCACTGGTAACTCGTTCACTGGCGCTTCCACTTGCGCGGCGACCGGTCCACTCTGAAGCGCAACCAGCCGACCGATTGCCGGAATGGTCTGCATCAGAGGTTCGCTGCGAACCACATCGACCCGCACCATCGACACCATGTCTTGTGCATGGACCAACCCGAGGACTATGCACATGCACGCCCCACTCACAACCGCTGGCAACAGACCAGACCAGAGTCGACTCAAAGTTCGCGTTCCTCAATCGAGCACAGCATCCCATCATACCGTGCGGAGTGTTTCCCGTTTATGAAACAGGTGATTTTTGGCGGTGCCCGTCAGTCTCCAGTCCGGTGCTCAAATTGGCTCTGCATTCATTGCTCGCCAATTGTGTCCGGGCGGTGGGGAATAGGAGAACCCGTCCATCTCCTGGAGTACGGCCTCACGGCCGCCGTGTGCCGCAATGAGTTCTCGCTGGGCCCGTTTTGCAGCGGCGTCTGTCCTGGCACGAGCCGAGTGCCGTCAGCACCAGCTCAACGGGATTCGGTCCTGTGTCGGTTCCTCCAAGGCTCTCTTGCTCGTCGATGACCAGGTCGTGCTGGCGAATTGAAACCTCGGAGCGCAGACCATCACCCGGATGTGACCGGGTTTGAAAGGTCGCTTTGGCTTTGTCAGCATCCTTTTTGATGGCGGCTTGAGTCTGGATGATCAGATCGCGAAGCTCATTGCTCATTCATCTCCCCCTTATCGTTCGTTGTTGTGACGGGGCCAGGCCAGTCTACGCGCCGGATGTTGGAAATGAACCCCCGTGGCTGCGGATTGGCGGGCGTCAGAGCACTGCCCTATCATCGACGGACGTATTCTTGGAGCTCTGCCGGGTTCGGCACGCAGCCGAGGCGGTGGTCGGGAACACTCAGAGGCGTTGACGATGAAGATTACCGACATTCAGATCGATGTGGTCAGGCACGAGATCCCGGCCGTGATCTCGACCAACGAGGTTAGACCGGCGCGGCAGGTCGAGAGAGGTGTGTTGCGAGTGCTGACCGATGAGGGTGTCGAGGGCAACGCTTTTTTTGGGGCCTGGGTACCCGCCACACCACAGTTCGCGCCCATTATCGATGTTGTCAAACCAGAATTGGTCGGCCGGGAGGCGTACGATCGCGAGTGGTTCTGGGGAAGGCTGCAGGATCTCACCACTCGGTTCCTGCTGAATGACCACGCCTTCGCGCCGGTCGATGTAGCGCTCTGGGACATTGCCGGGAAGGCCAGCGGGTTGCCGATATTCAAGCTGCTAGGGGCTGATCGCGAAGAAGTTCCCGCGTACGCCTCCTACTACTTCTTGCATGACTCTCCGCAAGCTTATGTTGCCGAGGGGCAGGACGCGATCGCCCAAGGTTTTCCGGCCTACAAGATTCATCCGGGTGCGCTTGGCACCCGTGATACGGTTGAGATGGTGGCCGCCGTGCGTGAGGCACTCGGTCAAGATATTCCCCTCATGCTCGATCCGAATTGCGGCTACGACTTCAGAAAAGCGCTGACGGTCGGGATGGCGCTGGACGACAATCAGTTTCATTGGTTCGAAGACCCAGTTAGACACAACGACCTCGATGCCATTGCGGACCTGAGTCGCCGCCTGAGGACGCCACTCAACATGTCCGATCAGAGTCAGACTCAGTTCTTCGATTCCGCCCGCTACATTCGCGAGCAGGCGCTGCGCAGTGTGCGCGGTACTGCGCTCAAGCTGGGTATTACCGGTTTACGCAAGCTTTGTGCGCTCGCCGAAGGTTTCGGTTTCAACTGTGAGATTGGAACCGCTGGCAACGGTTTGCTCAACGCGGCGAATCTGCACGTAGCTTTGTCGGTGCGGAATTGTGACTACTACGAGCATTTGATGCCCATCGAGCAGCAGAACTTCGGGTTGGCGGACTATCCCGGACCGGACGAGCGGGGCATGATGCGGGCCCCCGATGCGCCCGGCCTCGGATACGAACTCGATTGGGACTGGATTCGCCACCACAAGGTGGCGACGCTCAGCTGACCGGTTCTCGAGACCGAGTGAGACTCATACTCGGGCGTTCTCGATGTTTGTGCAATCAGCGGTGGCCGGCGCACCCGCTCACTCAACCCAGATTCGCGTCCTCACGTTTGCCCGAGGCGAACCGCTCGGCGCCACGTGGATCGAGCCGGACACCCGACCCCATGAGACTGGGATGTACGGTGATGTAATGTCCCTGCTCGTCGGTGCCGACCGGAGCGCGGCGTGTGGAGCGGTAGATGATGAATGCAACGGTGATAACCAGAATCACCCCTGCATACAGGAACAGCCCTGCTGGTCCCGCCCACCCCATCACCGGAGCGGCCAGAGATGGACCTACACTTGCGCCCAGACCGTAGCCGAGCAACAACCCGGCGCTGACGGACACGAAGCTGTCCTCCTCGGCAAAGTCGTTGGCGTGCGCCACCGAGAGTCCGTACAGCGGTTGATTCACGCCGCCAAACAGAAACCCCAACACCAGCACTGCTATCGGATTGACAGTGCCAGTGAAGAACAAGACGAACGAGATTGTCGCGGCGCAAGATGCGAGTGAGATCATAACTCGGCGACGGTCGAAATGGTCAGAAAGCGCCCCAACCGGATACTGCATGACGAAGCTGCCGAGTCGCATGCCCATCAAAAAGAATGCGATGTATGCCGTCGAAAGCCCGATGCGCTCGCCATAGGTCGGACCCAGCGCCGACATCGCACTGGTCACCAGCCCAGCGGAGAAAGCGCCGACCACGGCGACCGGTGAGAGTGCGAAAAGAGCCCGGATGCCGAAGCGTTTCTCTTCGGCCATGGACGGGTTGCTGACCCGGGTGAGCGCCACCGGCAGCAGACAGAGCATGAGAATCAATGCAGCGATGACGAACAGCTCGTTGCCGGTCGGGTCGCCCAGATTGATCAACAACGGTCCGGCGCCCGCGCCGAGGGTGCCAAACAGTGCATACATGGCATAGGTCCGGCCGCGCGTCTCGTTCGTGGCCTGCGCTTGCAGCCACGATTCGGCAATGATGAACATCGCAGCGCTGCAAAAACCAGCTGCAACGCGCACGAAAGCCCAGACCCAGACCACCGTGAACAGTACTTTGATGAGCACCGCGATGGCGGAAACGGCAGCGAACACCGTAAAGGCACGGATGTGCCCGACCCTGCGAATCACCCTTGCGCCGTACAGTGAACCCAGCAACATCCCGACAAAGTAGGCGGAGCCGACAATGCCGGTCATCTCGCTTGACACCTCGTCGATGGCCATGCGTACACCGAGTAGAACGAACAACAGGCTGTTCGCGAGACCAAGCAGTGCGACGGCGCTGAGGAGAGCTATCGTGGGTCGAAGTTGCTGAATCACGAACGGTGGCTGACGAGAACTCGTGACGTGTTAGTGTCGACCATCCCCGTTTTTTGCCCGGAGTTCAAATCGAGTTGTATTGGCGGCTGGTTCAACATGCCCGGCCGATGCCGGAAAATAGCAACCTCAGTGCAATACTCCGAGGTCGAAGGTGGTGTCGTGGTCGCCGGAGAAGGCTGGCTCGGACACAGAAGTTCAACGTCTCCGAGCCACTCGTTGCAGTCGGCTGCAGACCCCATTGACTCCCAGCGCTAGAGGGCAGAGCATCTGATTCAACTCTGCTTTGGCCACCTTTAACGAAGGAGCGGTCCATGGTTGCTACCCCGAAAGAGCTTGATGAGAGTTCAGAAGGCATCACCACCAGCGCGCTGCCAGCGGAGGCTTTCTACGACCCTGATTTCTACGCTCGGGAACAGGCCCTGATCTTTGAACGCTCGTGGATGCATGTGGGGCATGCGTCTTTGATTCCGGACCCGGGCGACTACATGGTTCGTGAGGTTGGAAGCCAGTCGATTATCGTGATGCGAGATGAGCGGGGCGAAATCGGTGCGTTCTACAATGTTTGCCGGCATAGGGCGCGAGAGCTCCTCGAAGGCTCCGGCAACGTCAAACGGGTGACCTGTCCTTATCACGGTTGGACTTATCAGCTTAGTGGTGAGCTCAACTACGCACGCAACAGTCAAAATGTACCCGGTTTCGACAAGTCCTGTTGGGGGCTCAGTCAGGTACGCCTCGAGCGAATCGGTGGTTTCCTGTACGTCTGTCTGGATGCGGATACCCTGTCAATGCGCGACATGTATGACGGCCTCCATCAGGATGTAAGCGATCTGGAGCCGCAGCTCGAAGAGCTGACCCATGCCCATCAGATGACGTTCGACATCGCCTGCAACTGGAAAATCGCAACCGAGAATTTCCTCGAGGCCTATCACATTCGGATGGTGCACCCGATGATGTACGAGGCCTTTGACATGTCGAAGTACTACTGGGAGATGCACGAGTTCTACACCAATCTCACCACCTATGCGCGGGTCGAGGAAGGCGTAGAGATATACGACTGGAATGACTCCGAGCGTACCGACCTGCCTGGCTATTGGGTGTGGCCCATGTTCTGCTTCGAGCGCATGCCGGGACGCGCGGGGTTGTTCACTTACAATCATATACCCAAGGGTCCGGACCGCACCTTGTGTGTGGTGGACTTCTACTATGTCGACCCGGAGTTGACCGAAGAGGATCGCAACGAAATCGCCTACGTGAATCAGATCCGGCGAGAAGACATTGTCAGCCTCGAGGCTGTGCAGCGGGGGATCCGTTCCAAGGGTTGGATTCGTGGACCCTACATGGTCGGGCCCGAAGTCACAGCCGAGCTGACCGAGCATGCCGTCAGACACTTTCACCGCGTGGTTGCCCGCTATCTGGAGCCGCAGGGCAACCGGTTGCCCGAGTCACCGTACTACCCCGAGCCGTAGGGCGTAGGGAGGTGGCCATGGCCGGACGGTAAAGTCAGGGATTGCGGGGAATACCTCGCCGTGCGTGAAAATGACCGTACTCCATACCCCCACCTTTGAGCGAGTCCATTCTGTAACGGGTCCAGTCGACGAAGGCCGCGTATCCCGAGTCCCCGAGCTGCGCCAACAGCCGCTCGCGCAGCTCGGTCTCGGTGCGTTGCATGCCGTCGCTGGCGATCTCTTCGACCGCGGCGGTACGGTCGACAAAAGCAACCGACTCGAAGCCGGCTTTGTGCAACGCGTCCGAGAACGTTTCGCGCGCGACAAACCAGAAGTTCAAGCCGTGGTCACGTAGTAGTCGATCGTAGTTGTGAAACGCGTCGTTGTCCGCGCGCTTGAACCAGTCGCTGCCTCGCAGGTGACCGCCATCGCAAAGTACCCGCCTGATATCGGAAAACAATCCGACCAGGTCTTCGAAGTGACAGCTGACGGCATTCAGATACACGACGTCGAAGCTCTCTTCATCGAAGGGTAACGGCCCGGGTTCGATGTGCCTCAGGTTGACCGAGTCCGACACGCCTGCCTCGTCGACGAGGACTTGTGCCTGCTTCAGTACGCCGGAGTCGATGTCGACGCCGACCAGCCGGGCGCCATGGTCTCTCGCCAGCGCAGCACTGGCGCCGCCGACACCGCAACCCAGGTCGAGTACCCGTTGATTGCGCAGTTCGAGCCCCGACACGATTCGTGCGACCTCTGCGTCGCCGCCAGGGGACATGTAGCCACGTCCCCAAACCAGCTCCATCGTGTCGATATTGCGCTGGTCATAGCGATTCGCGGCGTCTTCTTGTTCGGTCATGATCCGTCCTCTGTGCGACACCAGAGCCAATTCCGTGGCCACCGAAACCCTCGAGTCAAAATGCCCCGGCGAGGCCCTTCAGCCTCAGGTGCATTGTCACTCCCCAAGGTTCCAACGAAATGTCTCCGTTTCGATAATAGTTTCCAAGGGAATGTTCGCGAGATTCACGTTGGACCCAAAGGTCTCACACAAGAACTTGCGTAGTGCACGCACTTCCCAACTGTATGTGCCGGGCACCCATGGTCCGCCGAGCTCGAAGTAGATATCTTCCAGCTTGAGAGAGGCTTTGACCTCTCGGCAGAAATCCTCGTTCGGGGCTCCGTCATGGAACAGCTCGGCACCTTCCACGATGACTACATCGGCGCCGGCCTCGATGTACGCCTTCGCTTCCGCAATCAAACCTTGTGCTCCCGTCCCCTCGTGCTTGGAACCAATTTCACCGTGGACTGAAAGACCTCGTTCGCGCGCTAACTCGACTAAGGTGACGCGATCCGGAACATCTATTGCAAGCGTAGTGCCCGACACTTCGATAGCAGCGATACCGAGTTCACAGGCTTCATCGAAGTAGCGCTTAGCGCCTTCGAAACGTGAGTCGGTGAAAACGCGCTCTAGAAAAAATCCGCCTAGGAATGGACTGACATCGTGGTCGCTGTAGAGCGTGAGCTTTTGCCGCAGGTAACTGACGTCGTAGATGCTCGCGGTGCCAGTCATGATCTTCGCTTCATCGATGTATGCGGCCGCCATTCTTAGATGTGCTTCCTGATCTTCGAGTGTTAGTCCCATGTCGATGACCGAGGTCCGGCCGCTACGACGCGGCTTGCACATGCTACGACCCGTGTTCGGGACCACATCGGTGAATGCACGCTCAATCATGTTCGGTCATTCCTTATGTTCCTGACGAGAGAATCCTACCGAGAAAAACCAGGGACACCCACAAAAAAATGCGAGTTACCAAGAACGTCTGCAGAAGAAGTCCGGAACGCCAGAAATGCATGTGCTGCAAGCCGGTGATGGTTGATCTCTACTCGCATCACAATTGGCGTTTGGCTTGCAACTGATGGTTGCTACGGCCAGTTGGAGTTCATGGGCGTCCCGGTTTACTCCGACTTGCCTTTCCCCGATTTCATGCGCGTCCCAAATTGCCTTAGCATGAGTCAGGCGAAGGCTCTTCGAAACGCTCGACCAGGAATGCAGCCAGCATGAACAACCCGTTCTCTCATCTGTTTCAACCTCTGAATGTGGGTTCCATTGAGATCAAGAAGCGTGTGTCGGTTGCAACCAAGCTTGTATCGGCCACATGGCCGATGGTTTTCAAATCTCCTGCATCCAACATCCCGAGACCGGTCGGGAACGAACCTACGGCAAGCGATCCAAGGCGACGGCGCCACGACGTGTGCTGGTGGCGGGTGGAGGACCGGCGGGGATGAAAGCCGCGGCGGTCGCCGCAGAGCGTGGCCACGATGTGACACTTTTCGAGAGCAGCGGGCATCTCGGTGGGCAGGTCCTGGTCGCCCAGTTGCTTCCGGGGCGTAGCGAGTTCGGCGGGATTGTCGCCAATCTAGAACGGGAGATGACGCGAAGCGGGGTCGACATCCGTCTAGGAACCGAGGTAAACATGGTACTCATCGAGCGTGAGCAGCCAGATGCGGTGATTGTCGCGACGGGTGCGCAACCGGCGCCACCGGTCCTGGATGGGATGGATGAGGCGCACATCGTGGAAGCCTGGCGGGGCGACATGTACGTCGCAGGCGACTGCCTGAGTCCGCGCACCGTCGAGGAAGCAGTCCTCGAGGGCTTGAAGGCCGGCGTCGCGGTTTGAAACACAAGCAGCTGAGAGACTCGAAACATGTATGACATCGACACTACCAGAAAAGACCTGGTCGACGAATTCATGGCGAGCCCCGGTGGGCCATACAGCGCGGAGCTGACACTTCTGGTCAACCGATTGCGGATCATGCCGCTCGAGGACCGCCACGTCATCGTGTGCACGGTGCGAGGTGCGGAGTGGGTGCTCGCCAAGGTACCCCCGACCCGGGGCAATGAGGTCGAGATGCTCGGAGACCAGAAGTACGACGACTACTACGAGGCGGTTAAAGAAGTGTTCAGGCGACGTTGGCACACCGTCACGGGACAGTCGCTGTCCTGAGCGTGCTCTTCGAGACGAGGGCTTCAACCAATGAAGAAAATCGTGGGATACACTGATACCTGGAGCGTCCGTCCGGGTTCAACCGTAGGCTTCAAGATCAGCACCTACGGTCCAGAACGTTACCGGGCAGATCTGGTACGCGTAATCTGCGGCGATGACGATCCCGAGCACGGGATCTTTTCCGAACAAGAGCTCGAGGCCGCCTGCAACGGCGAGTACCCGGGCCGCCTGCAGCCGATCGATGCGGGCTCGTATTGTCTGGTTGAAGCCGGGACAGACGCTCGCGAGCTTCGAGATTTCACGGTTTATGCCTGGGTCTTCCCGACTGCCCCTTCAAAAGGTGAACAGGGCATCGTCACTCAATGGGACAGTGAGCTCTCATCTGGATTCGCCTTGTTCATCGATGCGAGTGGCTGCGCCTCTTTGCGTGTCGGCGGCAATGGCATGACAAGCGAAGTCACCAGTGAGCAACCGCTCGCCGAGCGTCGTTGGTGCCTGGTATCGGGATCGTACGATGCGGCAAAAGCGACCATACGTATTGCGCAGACTCCACTCGGTGACACGCTCGATGCGAACGCGGCCGCCCAAGCGCAGGCCGCTGCGCACGGTTTCGAGCCGGCAGCGCAGCCTTTGATGATCGCCGCCTTTTCTGGGCAGCTGTCCAACGGCGAGGCCGGTTCTGCGCAGAATCTTGACGGCAAGATCGACAATCCTGGCATTGCAAGCACAGTGCTCTCGGACGACGACGTGGCCGCGGCAGCATCGCCAACTGCCGAACGAGGCAGAGATGCTGCAACGTTTGCGGCGTGGGATTTCTCGAAGGACATCGGGACGGATGTGATCCGCGATCTCGGTCCCAATCAGCTTCATGGTCGCGCCATCAATGTGCCGTCGCGTGGTTGCAAGGGTCACAATTGGAGTGGAAGCGAACAAAACTGGCAACACGCGCCGCATGAGTACGGCGCTATCCATTTTCATGAGGATGATTTGTACGACGCTGGGTGGGAGACCGATTTCGAACTCACGCTTCCACACGATCTGCGCAGTGGCATTTATGCCATGCGGCTTAGAGCCGAGGGCGACGAGTCGTACATCACGTTTTTCGTGAGTGCACCGCGGGGAGAGCCTACGGCCAAGCTTGCGTTTCTGGTCTCGACAGTGACCTACATGGCGTACTCCAATTATCACTGGCTGTTTCATCAAGGCTATGCCGAGGTAACCGAAACACTCTGGACCACGCTCGAGAAGACGGACGTGTTTCTGCAGGCGCACAACGAGTTCGGTCTGTCGACCTATGACACCCATTCAGATGGCAGCGGGGTCCGCTATGCGTCGCGGTTGCGGCCCATCTTGAACATGGCGCCGAAGACACCGCTTTGGAGCTTCAATGCCGACACCCACATCACCGGTTGGCTCGAGAAGCGCGGCATCGAGTACGACATCATCACGGATGAGGATCTGCACCGCGAAGGCGCCGCGGTGCTTGAACCCTATCGTGCCGTGCTGACTGGTGCTCATCCTGAGTACTACACATCTCCGATGCTGGAGGGGCTCTATCAATACATCAGCGGTCCTGGGCGACTGATCTATCTCGGGGGTAACGGTTTCATATGGCGCTGCGCGCTGTCCGACCAGCAGCCCGGTATCCTCGAGTTACGTCGTTGCGAAGATGGCATCCGATATCGCGACGAGGAACCGGGTGAGTACTATCTGGAATTCACCGGTGAGTATGGCGGTCTGTGGCGTCGCCTCGGCCGTCCACCCCAGGCGGTCGTCGGTGTAGGCACGATCGCCGTTGGGTTCGACAAGTCCGGCTACTACAAGAGGACGCCGGACAGTCATGACGACCGCGTTGGTTTCATCTTCGAAGGCATCGGTGTCGACGAGATCATCGGCGATTTCGGCTACCTGGGTGAAGGCGCGAGCGGCTCGGAGATTGATGGGGCGGACCCGATGATGGGCACGCCTGCGCATACACTGGTTGTAGCCAGTTCGGAGGGACATTCCGCAAATACCTTGCTGGTACCTGATGAGATCGGCTTCCACCACGTGGTGATGGATGGTGTGCAGTGCCCTGAGGTCCGGGCTGATATGACCTTCTTTGAAACGCCCGGGGGCGGCGCAGTGTTCTCGGTCGGGTCAATCGCCTGGGCTGGCAGTCTTCCGTACAACGACTACGACAATAATGTGGCACAGCTTTCCGAGAACGTCGTCAGGAGATTTGTGCGCGATGAGCCGTTCTCGATACCTGACAACGCGCTGTGAATGCGCTGAAGACTGCTCCTGTTCACTACCTTTGTAGGTGGTTCCCTCTCCCCACAGGGGAGAGGGACACAGGTGTGGCTATCGAATTGCCTACTGCTTGACGCGGGTCCAAATTCGGTCGTAGAGCATCTGGGTTTCTTCGTCACAGGCGGCCACGAACGTGCCAGTCGGTGCATCGGCCGGTGGGTTCTGCTCTGGAGAAGTCTTCAGGGATTCGTCCAGCAGTGGCGTCACGCCTTTTACACCCGCTGTGTACTGGGCGAAGTTGCTCACCTGAGCGATGTTCTCGGGCTCGAGCAGGAAGTCCATGAACTTGAGTGCGTTGTCCCGGTTCGGTGCATCGTGCAGCAGTACGACGTTATCCATCCAGACCAGGAAGCCTTCCTTCGGGAAGGCGTACTCGACCGGTGCGCCCTCGACGCGTGCCTTCGCACTGTAACCGTTCCAGATCATGCCAACCGCCGCATCACCGGATACGAGCACATCTTTCGCGCCGTCGGAATTGAATGACGCCCAGTGTTGCTTCGCGCTTTGCATCAGCTCATCGAGTTTCTTGAGGTGACCGCGGTCCGTGGAGCACTGCGGGATGCCGAGATGAACGGAGGCAAACGCCAGCAGCTCGCCTTGCGAGTCGAGCACGTTGATTTTTCCGCGCAAACCCTCCGGTGGGTCGAACACGATGGACGTCGTATTGATGTCACCATCGTAAACGTTGCGATTGACGGCGAAACTGGTCGAACCCCATTGGTAGGGAATCGAGTACTTGCGCCCCGGGTCGAAGTCCACGCTCAGCCACTGGTCTTCGATGTTGCCGTAGTTCTTCAACTCTTCCGGTTTGAATTCATCGACCATGCCTTCGTCCGCGAGAATTTTGACCATGTAGTCACTTGGTACGACCACATCGTACTGACCCATGGAGCCGGCCTTGAGCGAAGCCAGCATCGCTTCATTGGAGTCGTAGGTGTCCATGGTGACTTCAACACCATGCTCGCTGGCGAATTCGTCCAGCAGTTCCTGCGGGATGTAGTCGAACCAGTGATAGATAGACAGCTTGCCCGCCGCTACTGCCAGATTTGATCCGAACGCGAGCAGCAGCCCCGCGAGGATTCCAACGACCTGTTTTTTCATGTTCCCTTCCTCTTTTTGATTGCTGAATGCCAAGCCGCGTCCGTCAGTCCGAGGCGTGGACTTGTGAATTATTAGTCCCCATCCGCCCAATCAACCACGAAATCGCAACGAGGACAATGGAAACAACCAACATCAGCGTGGAGACTGCCATGATGTTGGGCTTTATGCCGGTCTTGACGGCGCCAAAGATAGCCGTGGGTAAGGTTTCGACACCGGCTCCCTTGACGAAGTTGGTGATGATGAAATCGTCGAGCGAGATGATGAAGGCGAGCAGGAATCCGGATAGGATGCCGGGCGCCATCAAGGGCAGCAGAACGAGCCGAAATGCGTCCGCCCGACTGGCATAGAGATCGAGTGCCGCCTCCTCGAAGTTGCCGGAGATCCCGTCCAGCCGCGCCGCGATGGGCAGATAGGCGAACGGTATGCAGAACACGATATGCGCGACCAGTATGGTCATAATGCCGCGCTCGAAGCTGATCGCGCTGAAAAAGATCAAGGTCGCCACCGCGGTGACAATCTCCGGCACCATCAGGGGCAGGCTCAACACCGTGAAGCCGAGCAGCTTGCCTCGAAAATGCCCGCCACGGCTCATGCCGATGGCCGCGGCTGTCGCCAGCATGGTCGAGACAGTTGCAGCTGCAATGGCAATCGTGAGCGAGTTCCAGGCGGCTTGTTGGAAGGTTGCCGACTCGGGGCCGAAGAACACCGCCTCGTACCAGGTCAGACTGAAGCCGCCCCAGCGGGTGATCGAGGCCGTGCCGTTGAAGGAGTAGATTGCGACGATGATCAAAGGCGCATACAGCAGAACCAAACACACTGCCGCCATCTGCGCAAAACCGGGATAACGGCGGATATTGGTGACCGCGACGCTCATGCAGCACCGGTCCCCTTGGGCGCGCGGCCCTGCTGGCGCGCATAGTAGAACAGCACGATGAGCACCATGGTCAGCAGAATCATCGCGCACGCGGCACCGAACGGCCAATTGCCGGCGGTTCCCTTGAATTGATCTTCTATTAACGAGCCGATCATGAAGTTCTTCGCGCCACCGAGCAGATCGGGTGCGAGGAACGCGCCGAGACTCGGCACGAAGACCAGAATACAGCCCGCAATGACACCGGGTTTTACCGTGGGGAGCACGACCGTGAACAACGTGGTCCAACGGCCCGCGTACAAGTCGGCGGCTGCTTCAGACAGAGTGAAGTCATAGCGTTCCACGGCCGCATAGATCGGTAACACCATGAACGGCAGGTACGAATAGAACAGCCCGAGTTGCACCGCGAAGTTGGTGTTTATCATCGGGATCGCCGAATCGATGATCTCGAAGTGGATCAACCACTCGTTGATTGGGCCGGTGTCTCGAATCAAGAACTTCATCGAGATGGTTCTGATCAGAAGATTGACCCAATACGGGATAGTGACCAGAAACAACCATGCGGATCGCGATGAGGGTGGTCTGGTGGCAATGAAGTACGCGGTGGGAAAACCGATGATCAAACAAAACACCGTCGCGAGTGCGGCCTGCACGATCGAGCGCAAGAAGATGGTCATGTAGGTCCATTGCACGCTCGGCGGCTCATCACCGAACAAGCCGCGGTCAAAGAAGAACTGGTCGTACGCGGCGAGTGAGAACTCCCAGATTATGCCCCCGCGAAACTCCTTGGTCAGGAAGGAGTACACCAGCATGAGAGCGACCGGAAGGACCAGAAAGACAGCAATAGTCAGCAGTGACGGGGTGAGCAACCAGCCGCGCACGGCCGCGAATGCACCCGATGCTGAGCCCCCTGATGATAAACCGCCACCAGTCGACATCAGTCGACCAGCAACCGGGCGGTGTTGGGATTCACCGCGAGACCGACCTCTGTGCCCGGCTCGTGACTGACCGTGGCGAGCTGCGTGTTCTGCGATCGGACCAAGATCTCATTGCCACTGTCCAGTTGCACCAGGTGTTGGGTGTCGGTGCCCAAGTAGATCAGCCGTTGGACCACCCCGCGCAGCGGTGTCGCTTCGCTGGGCGCATTCATCGTGAAGTGTTCCGGACGAATACATACCCGAGCGGTGTCGCCCTGTCTGGGTGAGTCGGTGGTGCGTGCCTCGATGGTTTGCCCGCTCGCGAGTTCACAACTTACCTTGCCGCCGTTCACGGACTTGACTGTCACGTCGATGAAGTTTGTCTCACCGATGAAATCTGCAACGAACTGGTTCTCTGGTGCTTCGTAGATCTCTCTGGCAGTGCCAATCTGTTGTACCTGGCCCGCCGACATCACTGCAATCCGGTCTGACATGGTCAAGGCCTCTTCCTGATCGTGAGTCACGAACACGAAGGTGATGTGTGTTTCCTCTTGAATCTGTTTGAGCTCGACTCGCATCGCCTGACGGAGTTTCAAGTCGAGCGCCGAAAGCGGCTCATCGAGCAGCAGCACCTTGGGCTCTGGCGCGAGCGCACGCGCGAGCGCGACCCTTTGTTGTTGTCCACCCGAGAGCTGCGACGGTTTTCGATCCGCGAGCTCGGTCATCTGTACCAGCTCGAGCATTCTGCCCACCCGGCCTTTCACCTCGTCTGGAGAGCGTTTCAGGCGTCGCAACCCGAACGCCACATTGTCTGCCACCGACATGTGGGGGAACAATGCGTATTGCTGGAACACCGTGTTTATCGGGCGCTTGTTCGGTGCCAGACCTTCAATTTCCTCACCAAACAGAAAAATCTGACCACGGGTGACGGCTTCGAAGCCGGCGATGATTCGCAACAGCGTGGTCTTGCCGCAGCCCGATGGGCCGAGCAGGGTGAAGAATTCCTGGTCATTGATGGAGAAGGAGGCGTCCGAAATGGCTGTTACGGCTTGCGGACCCGTCCCAAACTCCTTTTCGACGTGACGGAGCTCGACCGCGAGTTCTCCAGACATTGCGTAACCGGCTCCCAGTTGTTCTTATAGGATGGCGGCGTATGCTCGCACTGTGCTGACAGGGGAGCAAGTCTAGCTCCGGCCACGACCCGTACGCGGCACCCCGGTGACGCTTGGCTGGACCCTGCTTGACCGACAGTGTCGGCGTCAGTGCGTCGGCTCATGCAGGTCGAGTCGCTCTAAACCAGCGAGGAGGGAAGTCATGCGTAACTCGGAGCCCTACGTCAAGTTGGACGAAGGACTGGTCAGTCGAAAAATCTTTTTCGACGAACAAATTTATGCTGAAGAGCTCGAGCGGATCTTCGCCCGCTGCTGGTTGTTTCTCGGTCACGAGTCGCAGATTCCCGCCCCCGGCGACTACATGACCGCCTATATGGGAGAGGATCCCATCCTGATTTGCCGTGGCAGCGACGGCGTCGTGAGGGCCTTTTTGAACTCGTGTCGGCATCGGGGCATGAAGGTGTGCCGTGCCGACCGGGGCAATGCACGTCAGTTCACCTGCAGCTTTCACGGCTGGACCTACACCAATACGGGTGAGCTTCGGGGTGTGCCGCTCGGTAAGGAGGCCTATGGGGACCGGTTGAACAAATCCTCCTGGGGGTTGCTCGAGGTGCCGAAACTCGCTGTCTATGGCGGCATGATCTTTGGCAACTGGGATGCGGGCGCCGAGAGCCTGGATCAATTTCTCGGTGATCTGCGCTGGTATCTGGATGTAATGATTGAACGCCAGCTCGGCGGTATCGAGTTCGTACCAGGTGTTCAGCGCTACTCACTTAACGCCAATTGGAAGATTGCGAGTGAGAACTTCGCCGGCGACACCTATCATCTCGCGTACTCGCACGGCTCGATGTTCAAGCTCGACATTCGCCAAATCAATCCGGCCAACCCAAGTTTTCGTGATAAGGAAACCGAGTACTTCAATATTGGCCTGGACAACGGACATGGCATGACGGGCGTCGTATTTGGCGGTGAACGTTATCGTGTCGATCGCTTGCTCGCGGAGGAGTACGGGCCCGAGGTCGTCGAGTATGTCGAGGCCTGTCAGGAGCAATTACTGAAGGCTTTACCCAAGCATCAAGCGGGAGTTTACGCGCCGTCGTTCAGCAACATGTTTCCGAATCTCTCCTTCAACGACTTCAGTGCGCTTCGCCCGATTGGCTTCTATTTGTGGTTACCCAAGGGGCCGGGTCGTATCGAAGCGTGGAACTGGTGCGGCATCGACCGTGACGCACCGCAGGTTATCAAAGATCAAGCTCGGGTCGACTTCTCGCGTATTCAATCGGTGAGTGGCATTGCTGCGCAAGATGACACCGAGAACTTCGAGCAAGTCACTGAGGCGACCCGTGGCGTGATCGGTCAACAGCTCGATTTCAACTATCAGATGAACGTTGGGCAGCCATTGCTCGATGGTCCGGCGGATTGTCCAGGCCGATTCGCCCCCTACATCTCAGAGACCAATCAGCTAAACTTTTATCAGTATTGGGCCGAGCTTTACGACGCGCGCCGCGTGACGAAGAATGTCAATGGTTGACTACCAACTCCAGCATCGAGTCGAGCAATTCTTGTACCGCGAGGTGCGGATGCTGTCGGAACGGCGCTACGAAGAGTGGCTGGCGCTGTTCACGGATGACGCACGCTACTGGATGCCGGCGCGCGAGACCGTAGACGGGCAACCGGATGCGGTGGCGGAAGCGCACGAGATGGCCTTCTTCGACGATGACAAGACGTTTTTGGCTGCGCGCATAGAACGTTTACGATCGTCGCTGGCACATGCCGAGCAACCACCATCGCGGCTTCGCTACTTCGTCACAAACGTTGAGGTCGAAGCCCAGCCCAACGACGAGCTCGACGTCTACTGCAATCTGCTCGTATATCAGTCGCGGCTCGAACGCACCGAGGTCAGTTACATGGGGCGTCGAGAAGACCGCTGGTGCGCAAGTGGTGACAGCTGGTGCATCAAACGACGTAAGGTCATTCTTGACCAGACGCTGGTGCCCCGAACGCTGTCGATATTTCTGTAAACCGGTGGAGTCTGATCATGACTCGTGATCCTCGTTTTGACATCCTGTTCGAACCCGTGCAGATCGGCCCGTTGACGACTCGTAACCGATTCTTTCAAGTGCCGCATTGCAGTGGCATGGGGCATTTGCTGCCCCGTTCGGACGCGGCCATGCGGGAGATGAAGGCCGAGGGCGGTTGGTCGGTGATTTGCACCGAACAATGTTCGTTCCACCCGCATGCGGAGGCCGCGCCCTATCCGGAAACCAAGATCTGGGACCAGGACGATGTGGTGCGCATGCGCCACTGGACCGACACCGTACACAAACACGACGCATTGGCGGGCATTGAGCTCGTCAGCAACGCCTCCGCGCTGCCCAACTACTACAGTCGTGAAATTCCGCTCGGACCCTGCCACACACCTGCGACGTATACCCACGATCCGGTGCAGGCGAGGGCCATGGACCTGGATGACATCAAGGAGTTCCGGCGCTGGCACCGAGACGCGGTATTGCGCTCGCGTGATGCCGGCTTTGATTTGATCTATGTCTACTGCGGACACGACATCGCAATGCCGATGGATTTCTTGACACGACGCCGCAATCGACGCACCGATGAGTACGGCGGTAGCTTGGAAAATCGAGCACGTTTGTTACGCGAGCTGCTCGAAGACACCAAAGAAGCGGTCGGTGATACCATGGCTGTGGCGCTGCGTTTTGCCACCGATGAGCTGATCGGGCTGGACGGTGTGACCTGGCAGGACGAGGGTTGCAAGGTCATCGAGATGTTGGCTGATTTGCCCGATCTGTGGGATGTCAACGTCAGTGACTGGGCCAATGATTCAGCGACGTCGCGGTTCAGCACTGAGAGCTTTCAAGAGCCCTATATCGCGTTCGTCAAAGGGATGGTCAAGAAGCCGGTGGTATCGGTGGGGCGCTTCACTTCACCGGAGACTATGTTGTCACTGGTCAAGCGCGGTATTGCAGATTTCGTCGGGGCGGCCCGTCCGACCATTGCCGATCCGTTCATCCCACAGAAGATCAATGAAGGCCGGCTCGACGACATTCGAGAGTGCATCGGCTGCAATATTTGTGTCACCGGCCAGCACATGAAAGTACCGATGCGTTGCACCCAAAATCCGACCGTCGGTGAAGAATGGCGTCGTGGTTGGCATCCCGAGAAAATAGAGCCCAAGGGCTCCGACGACAGCGTGTTGGTGGTCGGTGCCGGACCGGCTGGACTCGAGTGCGCGCTCGCGCTCGGCCGCCGCGGCTACCGTACCGGACTGGCGGAGCGGGAACGCGAGCTCGGTGGTCGGGTCAGCCTCGAGTCGGCACTCCCGGGGCTGTCGGAGTGGGCGCGAGTGCGCGATTACCGCGCTTATCAGATCGAGAAGCTACATGACCGGGTCGAGGTGTTCAGGGAAAGTGACATGACCGCTGACAGCATTCTCGACGTCGACTACCAGCACGTGGTCATCGCCACCGGTGCACGCTGGCGCAAAGACGGCATTGGTCGAGCACATACGGCGAGTCCGGTGAGTGGTAGTCAGGCACAGCACGTCATAAGCGCGACCGAGGTGTTGCGTGGCACCGTGCCGCAGTCACCGGTGGTCATCTACGACGACGATCATCACTACCTGGGTGGTGTGATTGCCGAGAAGCTTCGCAACGACGGTCTCGAGGTGATTTTGCTGACACCGGCCCCGGTGGTCTCGTCCTGGTCAGAAGAGAGTCTGGAGCAAGAACACATCCAATCCAGTCTGTTGAAAATGGGAGTAACTATCGTCACCGGGCATGACCTGTCTCACATCGAGCGGGACAGGGTAGAAATCGAAGGGGTGTACGGCGAAGGGTTACGCAGCATCGAGTGCAACAGTGTCGTGATGGTCACCTCTAGGCTGCCGAACGATGCGCTCTATTACGAGATCAAGGGTGAACCGCAAAAGCTCGTCGATGCCGGCATAAAGTCGGTCAGGCGTATCGGAGATGCGCTTGGCCCTGGCATCATCGCCGCCGCCGTCTGGAGCGGACATCGCTATGCACGAGAGCTCGATGGACCTCCCATCGCCGATGTGCCCTTTAAGCGAGAGCTGGTGTACGTATGATGTGTGTCATGCAGGTCCGCATCGCCTTGTCCACCGACTCGAGAACGGAGTAATCAAAAAAGGAGAATCAAATGCCGCTAGCTACCCGACTGCTCTCCGATGGAGATCCGAGCACTGGAATGGGTCCTTCGAATCTGATCGCGCCAGAGAGCTTTACCACCGATGACCGTACCGAGCTGATACACACTTTCTTCACTACCGAAGACAGTTCCACCTTCAGCGGTGTGTGGGAGTGTGCACCGAGTCGCGTCGAGATCGATGCTTACCCTGTGCACGAGATGATGACTGTAATCTCAGGTTCGGTCACCGTGACCAATGACGGTGAAGCGCCGCAGACGTTCAACGTGGGTGACACCTTCATGATCCCGAAGGGCACCAAGTGCGTGTGGGAGATTACCCAGACGCTGCGGAAGTTCTTCATGATCACGGCTTGAGGTGGACTGAGACCGGGTACCCACGGAGCCGCTCGAACTCTGTTGGTGTTTAAGCGTAACCCTCCGAGCGGTCCTGCTCAATGTGAGCGGGATCACGCTCGTCTGGATTTCCCCAACCGCCGCCTCCAGCACCGACGGTGCGCAACACATCGCCACGCTTCAGCACAATGCCGACCATCTTACTGTTGAGGTTTTTCTCGTCGTGCTTGCCGGGATTGTGAATCAACGCGGCCACCGCGCCATCTCCACCGCCATTGAGTCCCCACGGCGCGGTGTCAGGACGGGTCTGCTGACAATAGCCGGTCAGGATGCCGGTCTCGGCCAGCACCTCGTAGTCGCGCCGGATGCCGAGGCCGCCACGGTACTTGCCGGCACCGCCTGAGCCCTCGACCAACGCGGTCTCGGTGACTCGAACGGGTGATAGTGTTTCCATGATTTCTGCTGACAGAATGGCGCAGTTGCCGCCGTGACTGTCAACGGCGTTGAGTCCGTCCAGGCCTTCGGCGCCACCCATGCCGCCGCCGATGATGTCGGCGATGATGTAGTAGGGCTGGCTGCCGTCGTCTTCGGCCATTTCCGGCCGATCATCGAATCCACCGAGCACGAAGCTCGGGAACGAGGTGTGACAGCCCGCGGCCGCGTATTCCCGGGCCACCGGAGACAGCGCTTTCAGCACCACGTCGGCCAACGCCTGCTGGGTTATATGACGTACCGACACTGCGGCCGGGCGAATGGGGTCGAGCACTGTTCCGCGCCGGGTCTTGACGTGCACCGGGCGATCGCAGCCCTGATTCTGGGGAAGATCCGGTGCCAGGATGCATTTCACCGCATAGTGAATCATGGAAATCGTCGAGGCTTCCGGACAGTTGAGCCCGTTGGCGCGCTGATCGTCGGTGGCCGAGACATCGACGGTGATCTCATCGCCAGTTACGGTCACGTCGGCGTGCAGACGAATGGGTTCATCCGTAGTGACGTCGTCTTCCATCAGTACGGTTGCCTGCCAACGACCTTCGCCGAGATTGGTGATGGCGCGACGCATATAAGTTTCGTTGTAGTCGAGGCAGGCAGTACAGAGCTCGCCGAATCGTGCATTGCCGTACCGGCTGGCAAGCTCGGCAATACGGCGCTCACCGGTGCGGCAGCCGGCGATCTGGGCCCGCATGTCGCCTGCCGAGCCGCGCGGGTCGCGAACATTGGCCGCCAGAATGTCAAAAATGGCCTGCACCGAGCGGCCTTCCTCGATCAGCTTGAGCGGTGGCAGGATCAACCCTTCGGCGAACACTTCCAGATTATCCGGACCTTCGCTGCCCGGCACCTTGCCGCCGATGTCAACGTGATGCGCGATGGTGGACGTCAGCGCGATGAGCTCACCGTGGTGAAACACCGGGCTGAACAAGCACACATCCATGGTGTGGGTGCAGCCCTGATAGGGATCGTTGCAGACGATGACGTCGCCTGGTTTCCACTGTTCGCGCGGAATCTTCGCGAACATATAGCGTATTGCCGTCGACATGATACCGAGCTGGGCGGGGATGGTTTCGGCCTGTGAAAGCATGTCCCCATCCGGTGTGAACAAGCCGCAGGAGTAGTCGTACATGTCCCAGATGATCGAGGAGAACGCGGCTCGACGCAGGGCCATGGACATTTCCTCGGCGATGCCTGCGAGCTGGTGTTGGAACACATCGCGGGTGATGGCATCCACTTCCGTCATGAAAGAATCCTCCTGGCAGTTCTCGGCGACGCTTTATCCTGAAACCTTGATTCGAATCACGCCGCTGTCGGCGATCGAGGCACTCTGCCCTGCCAGTATGACGGTGGTGGTGTCTCGTTGCACAATCACTGCAGGGCCCTCGATGATGTGACCCGGCAACAAATCGCTGCGACGGTGCACGGCCGTGTCACGAAAACCTTCATCGTCATCCAGGCACACAGCGCGAACGGCATACGGCTCCGGCGCCCCGGTGGCCTGATCATCGAAGGGCGGCAGCGCTGCTTTGGTGGTTTCGCCAAATGCTTCGACGCGCAGGTTCACGAACTCGACCGGTGCGTCGTAGTCAGTATGGCCATACGCGCGATCATGTTGGGCATGGAAGCTGGCTGCGATCGCATCCGCCTGCCACCAGCCAGGCGCATTCGGCTCTCGCATCGGCACCAGCAACTCATGAAACTGCCCGGTGCAACGCATGTCCGCCACGTAGCGGAAGCGGCGATCGCCGGCCGGTATGCCATCGCGTTCCAGAGCCTGGTCGAGCTCATCGCTGAGAGTCGTCAAGCGTTCGGTGAGCTCGGCTTCTTCGACTTTCGAGAAGCGGCGCTGGAATGCAGTCTGGATCGTGTGGCGAACATCCGACATCAGCAGTCCCTGAGCTGCATAGACACCGGGGTTCGCTGGGACCAGCACTTCGTTCATGTCCAGGTCCCGAGCCATGAACGGTGCGTAGATGGGGCCAGCACCGCCGAAAGCGAGTAGCGCGAATTCACGTATGTCGAGTCCACGCTCCACCGATAGCTTGCGGATGGTTTGGATCATCCCGGCGTTGGCAACCCGCACGATGCCGAGTGCGGCCGCCTCGAGGCCGAGTCCGAGCGGTTCGGCGACATGTTGGGTCACGGCCTGTCGCGCCAGCTCGGCATCGAGTGGAATTTCACCGTCCAGGAACTCACCCGGGTGCAGTATGCCGAGGACCACGGCCGCGTCTGTGACTGTGGCTAGCGAACCCCCTTGGCCGTAACATGCGGGTCCTGGTTCGGCGCCGGCGGACTGCGGTCCAACTCGTAAAGCACCGCCAAGGTCGACATGCGCGATCGAGCCGCCGCCGGCGGAGATGGTTTCGATATCGAGACTCGGTAGCCGTAACGGCTGGCCATCGATGTGGCGCGCGGTGACCATGCGCGGCTCGTTCGAGGCGATGACCGAGAAGTCGGCCGAGGTTCCACCCATATCGAACGTGACCAGATCCGGCACATCCAGCTCACCGGCAATGGATGCACCGGCAATCACACCGCCGGCAGGACCAGAGAGCAGCATCGCCGCCGGGTTGTCGCGGGCGGACTGAGGTGTCGCCACGCCGCCGTCACTGCGCATCAAGCGTAAGGGCGCGCTCACACCGTCACCGGCGAGTGCCTGGTCGAGTGTGGACACGTACCGGTCGACTACCGGGCCCACGTAAGCAGCGACCGCGGTTGTGTTCGCGCGTGGATACTCTTCGATTTGTGGATTGACCCGGCTGGAAAGATAAATCGGCACCCCTGGGAGACGTCGTCCGATGGTCTGTTCGAGCAGCGTCTCGTGGCTGTCGTCGAGATAAGAGAATCCTAGACAAACAGCGACGGCTTCGGGTTCCAGGGCGGCCAGTGCATCGGCGACGCGCTGCGCTTCCGCCTGGGTGAGCTCGGTAACGACATTGCCAAATGCATCGCGCCGCTCGTCGACTTCAATCATGCGTGAGCGTGGTACCACTGGTGACGGTTTGGACTGACTCAGGCGATAGAGATGCGGACGCATCTGATCGCCGATTTCCAGCACGTCACGCATGCCGGAGGTGACCGCCATCGCGACCTCGGCGCCGTTGCGGGTCAAGAACGCGTTGGTGCCGACCGTGAAGCCATGTACGAAAATGTCGATGTCACCGGGCGTGATTCCAGCTTCTTCCGTGACGCGACGAATACCTGACAGCACGGCGTCGGCGCGACCGGGCGTCGACGGAATCTTGTCGAGATGAACTCTACCTGCCTCGCCGTCCATCAAAACCAGATCAGTAAATGTTCCCCCGACATCGGCGGATAGCGTGCGCATTGGTGACTCCCTGCATGAAGGTTAGAGAGTATGGGTAATTGTGATGAGATGACAAGGCGGCGAGCCAGTTGTTATACGGGACATGCACCGCTCGCCGCTCAACTGCGGTCAGTCTACCATCCGAGTGCGTAACATGGCCGCCGTGGATCTGCCGCCGCACGCAACACGTGGCTGTCAGTCTCGAGAGTTGCGGCACAAAGTCCGCCCGCCATGTAAGTCGATTCCGGCCACCACTCGACATCATGTCCGCGGTCACCGAGCGCTACACCCACTTGTGCGTCGATTCGAGCCTCGAGATTGACTCTTCCCTCCAGAAAGGTGTGTGGCTCGAACGAGTTCGGGAATGACCAGGTCGCAAACCTCGGCGCTTCGATGGCGTCTTGCAACGGCATCCCAAACACCTGGGTATTGAGCAACAGCTGCAGCATGGCCTGGCACTGCACATCACCTCCGGGGGTGCCGAGTACCATGCGTTGTCGCTCACCGAGTACCAGGGCTGGGTTGGGTGTCAGACGTGGTCTTGCTCCGGGCGCCACTGCGCAGGGATGATTCGGATCGGCCCAGGATTGAAATCCGCGCGATGACGGACACAAGCCCGTGCCGGGGATAACCGGTGTGTCATAAGAGACATCGCTCGGCGTTGCGGAAAAGGCATTGCCGGCAGCGTCGATGGCACACACATAGGAAGTGTCCATGTCGAGCTGCGGAGAGGCTGGCGAGCGTAACGCGGTGCTGTATGGATCACCCGCCTCGACGTCATTGGTGGCAACGTCGGTTTTGATCAGCGCGCGGCGGGCGTCGTTGTAGTCTGTGGAGAGTAGACGGTCCAGCGGTACCTCTCGAAAACGCGGGTCCGCGTAGTGAAGCTCCCGGTCGGCAAACGCGAGTTTCATGGCCTCGACCACGACATGCACGTAGTCGGTCGAGTTATGACCCAGTCCGTTGAGATCGAGGGGTTCGAGCAGCTTCAGCATTTGCAGTAAAACTGGCCCCTGACACCAGGGCCCGCAGCTGTGCACCGTCAAACCGTTGAATGAGGTGCTCACCGAAGGTTCGATGCCGACCCGAAATTCGGCCATGTCCTCCAAGGTCATCAAGCCGCCGTGTTGCTCGTGATAGCGAACGATCTCGCGAGCGATGTCGCCGCGGTAGAAGGCATCCCGCGCCGCATCCAGGCCGGCGTCACGACCGTGGCTCGCGGCGGCGGCTTCTTCGTCCCGCAGGTAGCTGAGTGTGCGCGCCAGATCACTTTGCACGAATACCTCGCCGACTTCAGGTGGCGCGCCATTCGGAAGATAAATCTCCTTGTTGCTGTCCCAGCGCCGATAGTCCGACTCGAACAAGGTGATGATCTCGTTCATCAACGGATACATCACAAAGCCTTCTCCCGCGAGCCGGATCGCGTACTCCGCGACTTCGCCGAAGCTGAGGGTGCCGTAGCGCTGAAGTGCGGTGATCCAGGCATCCGGAGCGGCCGGTACCACGGTGCGAAGCACGCCCGGTGGAATGGCGCCGGCGTGCTCGTTGACGAACAGTTCGACGCTGGCTGCTTTGGGCCATACGCCCAGGCCGCTCAAGCTGACGACTTCGTCGGTTTCGGCAAGATAAATGATGATGGGTGCAACGCCCGCGATGTTGACATATTCACTTTGCACCACTCCCAGGGTGAGGCCGGCAGCGACACCGGCATCGATGGCGTTTCCACCGGCCTCCAGAATTTGGAAGCCAGCGGTGGTAGCGAGATAGTGCCCGGCAGAAATGACATGCCGCGTGCCTTGCAGGGTCGGGCGGTGAGCAGCTTTGAAGGTTGACTGTTCCAAGATGAAAGCCGTGAGTCAGGCCAGGTGCCAAAACCATCATACGGACCGGCGTGCGAGCGTGAAAGATGGTAAAGCTGGCCACGCCGCAGACCGTCCTCGACCGGGGCATGGGCGTACAGCTCAAGGGCCGTGGTGCTCCCTGTTCGACCAGATTGTGGCCAGCACAGGCGCTTTGCGACTGACCTGATGTCGAGACCGAAATTCACACCCGGGCGCAACGAACACTTTGACACTGGCTGGCTGGCGCTCGGTGACACGCTTGGAGGTGTCGTCGGTGGGAGCAAAGATTTTCCACGGACGTCGAAACTCGATGACGGGTGTGGTCGACGATGTTCCAGAGTTCTGCGTGTAGCCAGCACTCTCGCGGTTGCAGGACAAGCACGTTCACGTCTTGCGTCGAGCGTCGTCGTCAGGCTGCTGTGTCCTCCAGCTCGTGCGTGGTGTCCAGGAGCATCGAGTACATCATGCGTCCAGGCCAGGAATCATGAGCGCTTACGAGCTAGACTAGCGGCCTTCAGTCGACGGAGGGTGGATCATGAAGCTGGACCACTACACCATTCACACCACCGATCTCGCGCGCGCCCGGCGCTTCTATGAGGAAGTCCTCGGGCTGAGCGACGGCTACCGCCCGCCGTTCGAAGGGCCGCCCGGCGCCTGGTTGTATGGACCGGAGCAGCGGCCCATCGTGCATCTGTATGAAGGGCGCGGTGAGGATGAACACGGCAATGGGCCGCTCGATCACATTGCGTTTGTCATCGACCAGGTCGATCCTTATGTCGAACGGCTCAGGCGTCATCACATCCACTACGACACCGCGGATGTTCCGGAACTTGGTGGAAAACAGGTCTTTTTTCGAGATCCGGACGGCATTCAAATCGAGCTCAGCTATGAACCGGCGGCTACCTCGCCATGAGTGCCTATGCGTGCTACCCGAGCCTCGAGGACCGAACCGTACTGGTCACTGGAGGCGGCTCGGGTATAGGAGCCTCGTTGGTTGAGCACTTTGTCGGCCAGGGCAGTAAGGTCGCGTTTGTCGATGTCGCCACCGAGCCTTCGCAGGCGCTGGTCGAGAGCCTCGACGGTCACGGCAGGCATGCGCCGCAATTCTTTCAGTGCGATGTCACTGACACGGGCGCGTTAGAGCGGACCATCGGCGACATCGGCGAGGCGCTCGGGCCCATCAAGGTCTTGGTGAACAACGCCGGCAATGATGACCGGCACGAGTTCGACAGTGTCGATCCTGACTACTGGGATCAGAGAATGTCGGTGCTGGTCCGCCATCAGTTCTTTGCGTGCAAGGCGGTTTATGCCGGCATGAAGCAGGCTGGCGGCGGCTCCATCATCAATTTCAGTTCCACCACCTGGCTCATGGGCGAAGGTGGCTATGTGTGTTACACGACGGCCAAGGCAGCGATTTATGGCATGACCCGGTCGCTGGCGCGTGACTTTGGCGCGGCCGACATTCGCGTCAACACGGTCTTGCCCGGTTGGGTCATGACCGAGCGCCAGCTGTCGCTGTGGGTGACCCCCGAGGCGGAGCGCGAAATCGAGGAGAAACAGGCGCTCAAGCACAAGCTCATGCCCGCCGATGTCGCACGCATGGTGTTGTTCCTGGCCGCGGACGACAGCGCCATGACGACCGGGCAGAGCTTTATCATTGATGGGGGATGGCTCTAAAGTCCGCAGCTCGAGCACTCATCACCGTGGTGCTCACTGGGGCCTGGGGCGGACAATCAAACGCGGAGAATGACGGCTATGGTTGAGAAAGTAAGACTGGCAGTGATTGGTCTTGGCGCGCAGGGCAAGCAGCACATCGAGAGCTTTGACTTGATCGACTTCGACAATGCGGAGCTGAGTGCTGTGGTCGATTTGAACCCGGACATCGCCAAAGCGATTGGCGCTGAAGCCGGCGTGCCCGCTTACTCCGACATGGACGATTTCTTCAAGGCCGGCAAGGATGTGTGCGACGCCATTATCGTGTGCGTGCCCAACAAGTTTCACTGTGAAACGGTGCTGAATGCACTCTCCGCCGGTCTGCATGCATTGACGGAAAAGCCGATCGCAATTTCGCTCGCCGAATGTGATCGCATGATCGCCGCGTCCGAGGCCGCCGGTTTGCAGTTCATGGTGAGTCACAACTTGTTGTTCTATGAGCCACACCGCGTTATCACCGACATGATCAAAAGCGGCGCCATTCAAAGACCGCATCAGTTCAGAACCCGGCTCACCTGCGGTGACATGTACGGAAGCTGGCGCGACCATGCCGACCTGTGTGGCGGTGGGCTGCTCATTGATTCGGGTGCGCATCGCTTCTACACCGCGCGGCAGATGATGGGAGAGGTGAAGTCGGTGACGGCCTGGCTGGACACCGCGGATCCACGCAAGGTGGGTGACGAAACGGGCTTTGTGGTGCTTGAGTTCGAGCAAGGGGGGGTTGGCCTCATTGACTCGACATTCCATGCGCCAGGTGATGTGTTCGACGATCTGATCGAGCTCGTGAGCCGCGACGGGACCATCTGGATCCCGGGCAGCGAAGCTGAATATCTCAAATCCTGGTCCCATCCTCCCGTGGTCACAGGCTCTGACATTGTCATAAACCGCACTGGCATCGGCGGTGAGTGGGAAGTCATCGAAACGCCGCAAGACGACTGGGCACGCAGTGTCGCGAAATCGGCCAAGCACTTCGCAGCCTGCATCCGGGGTGAGGAAGAGCCCATCACCTCGGCTTACGAAGGTCGGCGAAACCTGGCTGTTTTGGAGGCCGCGTACTTGTCCGGCATGGAGCGACGCGCAGTCGATGTCAGCGAGGTGGGTTGAGCGCTATAGCGTGCTCGGCGACTGCCATCACGGTCAGATTGATGTTGGCACGGGGGTCTTCGGGGATCACTGACGCATCAATGACTCGCAACCCCGTGACGCCGATGATACGGCACGCTGAGTCCACCACGGCGTGGTCATCGGCACCCGTTCCCATGCGGCAGGTGCCCATGGCGTGGGCCAGATCGTTGACATTGGCTTTGAGCCAATCATCAAGACTGTCGTCTGAAAAGCTCGCGACTTCGTGTAGTGGTTGATCATAGTCACCGGCAAAGTGTTGCCTGGCAATCTGACACATCGCTGGGTGACGACAGAGTTCGGTCAGTCTTCTGAATCCGATACGCAGGCGTTGCAAGTCGAGGTCGTCGCTCAGCAAGTTGAGCAGGATCTGCGGCGCATCTTCGGCATGTGGACTTCGTGCCCGAACACTACCCCGCGAGTGCGCATGCATGAGCCAGACATCCACGCCAGCGTCATCATGGCCGCCGGGCGCCGCGCCGTGTCGATACTCGGTGTGGATCAGCAGGTCGTTGTTCGCGCCATGCTCCAGGTGCGAGCTGAAGCGCACGCAGCAGTTCAGCGGACGCAACCGGTCATCACGCAGGGCATCGGTCTGTTTCAGCTCGATGCTGGTGCCGACATACGCGTGGTCGAACAAATTCCTGCCTACACCGAGACGCTCGATGCAAGGCTCAACCCCCAGGGGTGCGATATCTGCGGGATGACCGATCCCTGAGCGTTGCAGAATGCCCGGGGTGTGGAGCGCACCCGCCGAGATGATGACCTCGGGTGCGAGCAATCGTTCACCGGTTTCGAGCTCGACGCCGGCCGCGCGACGTTCATTCAACAGGACACGTCTCACCAAGGTGTTGGTGCGAATTTCGAGCTTGCGGTGATTGCGCACCGGTTCGAGATAGCCGCTGTAAGCCGATACTCGTCTACCTGCCCGGACATTGCCGGGATAACAGGCCACGCCACTCACACCAGGTGCATTGACGTCATCGAGCCAGGGATGTCCGAGCGCGAGTGCTGCCTCTAGAAGCGCGGTGTCGGCGACACTCCACTCCTCCAAGGGCGCATGACGGATTGCTATCGGGGGAGAGCACGCCGAATCCGGCTCCCGGTCGCCGTCGTCCGTGATGCGTGGGAACACCGGCGCGATATTGGCCCAGGACCACTCCGCAATGCCATGATCAGCCCAACGCTCGAACGACTCCGGCTCGGGTCGCAGCGCGGTCATGGCATTGACACTCGAGCTACCTCCCAAGCCGCGGCCGCGCAGATAGAGCTTCTGCACACGCTGATCTCGGGGCAGCGCAAACAGATCCGGCACAAAGAATTTTCGGCGCAGGTCTTCGGCGTGAAGCAATGGCCAGTAGTTCGGACTGTCGAGTTCGGGTACATGCTGCGCGGCGTCCGGTCCGGCTTCCAGCAACAGGACGCGCTGGTCACCTTGATCGATCAACCGTCGAGCCACGACACAGCCAGCCGATCCGGCTCCTACGACTATGACATCTGCATGTTGCTCAGGCATGGCTGACTGGGGCAATTGACAAGGCGTTGCTCAGTATAATGGGGACAGTCGGACTTGGCGTGACGCCGGACCATGGAACACATTCTGCGGGGCTACGATTATGTGATTGTCGGCGCGGGCAGCGCCGGCTGCGTGCTCGCCAATCGTCTTTCCGCGTCACCCGAGGTCAAGGTGTTGCTATTGGAGGCGGGTGGCAGCGACAACAGCTGGCGGGTGCGAATGCCGCTCGGCTTTGTCTCCATTCTGGCCGGAAGTGATCTCGATTGGGGCTACGAGACCGAACCAGAGCAGGGGCTTGATGGCCGTCAATTGTATTGTCCCGCCGGCCGGGTGATTGGTGGCAGCTCCTCCATCAACGGCATGCTGCATGTTCGAGGACACAGCCAAGACTTTGATGACTGGGTTGAGCAAGGTTGCAGCGGCTGGGGAGCCCATGAGCTATTGCCCTGCTTCAAGCGTTCCGAGACGTTTCTGGGTCCCAAGGCAGATCATCGCGGCGATGCTGGACCACTGCTCATCGCGCCATCATCGAGCAAGCAACCGCTCGACCGAGCCTTTCTCGATGCCGGCCTTGAGCTTGGCATCGATGCCTGTCCGGATTTCAATGCCCCGGGTGCGGAGGGGATCGGCAGCTACGACCGCGCCATCGTCGATGGAGAACGCTTCAGTGCCGCACGCGGCTACCTCATGCCCGCGTGGTCACGCCCGAACCTGACGGTGCTGACCGGTGCGAAGGCGTGCTCGATACTCATGTGCGGCTCCACTGTGACCGGTGTCGAGTTTGCGTGGCATGGAGACCGACACACGGTCCATGCGGATCAGGAAGTCGTCATCAGTGCGGGTGCTATTGGGTCGCCGCAGCTGCTTCAGTTGTCGGGCATCGGCGATCCAGACTGGCTGGCGCAGGCTGATGTGCGTTGTCGGCATGCTCTGCCGGCGGTTGGCAAAGGACTCAAGAATCACATCGAGGCCGTGGTGCAATGCCGCGCCCGGCGACCGATTGCGGTGCATCGACAAGCTGTCGGCTTGTCGAAGTACCTGAGCGGCACACGCTGGTTCATGGACCGTCGCGGGTTGTGCGCGACAAATCACTGGGAGACCGGTGCGCTACTCCGCACCCAAGGCGCGCATCATCCAGACGTGCAGCTCATTTTCACGCCGATCGCCTTGAGTCCCGGTAGCTTGCAACCGACTCGGTGGGATGGCTATCAGATTCACGCTGGCTTCCAGAAGCCACAAAGTGCCGGACAGGTGCGAATACGCGCGCCCGATACCCTGGCACCACCCTGTGTGCAGCTTGAATTCCTGCGCATCGATGCTGACCGCGCGCGGCTTGCGCAAGCCGTCACCATGGCTCGCGAGCTTTTGAATGCGTCGGCATTTGACGAATTTCGAGCGGAAGAGATGCTTCCCGGAGCCGATATCAAAACGACGCCCGATCTGGAGCACTGGCTGACGCGATATGCGGAGAATTCTTACCATCTGAGCTCGAGCTGCAGGATGGGTTCTCCAGACAATCCGGATGCAGTCGTTGACCCGAGCTGTCACGTCCTCGGCTTGGATCGGCTTCGCATCGTGGATGCGTCCATCATGCCGGACATCATCAGCACTAACACCCATGCTACCGTGGTAGCAGTGGCCGAGAGAGCAGCAGCACTCTTGCAGCAAGACGTTGCTCGTTGAGGCAGGTGCTGCTG
>MDTE01089707.1_pt1 | contig 46195 bp, 36 predicted proteins | sample 811231 | NCBI WGS metagenome assembly MDTE01 (sample SAMN05326651, study PRJNA326480) | marine metagenome | isolation source: seawater | place: Indian Ocean: Red Sea | collected 2010 | reverse complement strand
GGGATAACTCTGATCATTTGCTCACATGACAACAATGTATTGAGTGGCGCCCATCATGTTCTAGCTCTAGACGACGGTGAAAGACCAACCATGCGCAGCGTCTCATACTAAGGCCGCCAAATGTTAAAAAACTATACCCTCTGTCTAACGGCTTTTTCGTTATTTACTGCTGTAGGTATTTGGTCTTTCCTCGGCACGTTAGACTACGTAACGATAACTCAAGGTGTGGTTACACCATCTAATAAAATTAAAAAACTTCAGCATCTGGAAGGCGGAATAATTCGATCAATTCGTGTTACCGAGGGCCAAGCGGTGAAGGCAGGTGAGCCAATGATAGAGCTTGCAGCCACCAAAACTGAAACCGCGCTGAACGAATTAGAAGCGAGATTAGCAGCTCTTAGAATAGATTTAACGAGACTGGAGGCAGAGCAGCATTTCGAGCCGTTAGTAAAATATCCCGCGGATGTTACGATGCACCACCCCAATAAAGTTGCAAAATCGATTGAGCTATTCCGAATACGGAAGATTTCTTTAGATAACAGGATATCGGTCCAAAATAATATTGTTGAACAAAAAACCCAAGACAAAAATGAAATACAGCAACGAGTTAAAAAAAATAAAAAATATCTCGAGGTCCTGACAGAGAAAATCAAAATAAGTGAATCGCTTTTGAGAGATAATTTGTCTAATAGACTAGACCACCTGAGATATCTTGAGCAGAAAATAGGGGTAGAGGGAAAATTAAGTGAAGACTTTTGGTCCCTGAAAAAATCTAATACGGCGATTGAGGAGGCTAAGTTAAGAATTCTCTCTCTAAAAGCTGCACATAAAGAACAGGCCCTCACTGAGTATAACGAGAAAAACAATGCCTACGATGAGCTCACGTTTCGAAAAGAGCGACTTCTAGACAATCGCTCAAGGACACTGATTAAGTCTCCGGTGGATGGACGAGTTAAGTACCTTTACTATTCGACGGTAGGAGGCGTTATTTCTCCGGGAGCGGTAGTGCTCGAGGTTGTTCCAGATACTGGGAATTTAATTATCGAGTCAAAGTTGCCGATAAACGAAAAAGCCTATGTCAAAGTGGGTCAGGCGGCTAAAATTCGCCTGTCCGCACCTGGTCCAGCGGGCTTCGGTCAGTTAGACGGCAGGGTTGATTATATCAGCGCAGACAGTATCGCGGATCAGAACGGAGCAAAATTCTTCGTTATCAGGATCACGGTTAATGGAGATAGTATCTCCCATAAAGGGGTTTCGTACGAGCTGGGCGCCGGTGAAAGCGTTGAGTGTAGGATTTTAATAGGTAAACGACGAATAATTGATTACTTTGTTGAACCTTTTTGGCGCGGCGCCTCTGTGACGCTTCGAGAGAGATAATACACCTGAAAAGCGGTGGCGGCTTGCTTGACCATGAAGATTAGAGTGGTAAACAATAATGGTAAGATCTGTGCCCGATATCGGCGGCGTGTATAGAATAACGGGCATAATCTCCGTTGTGATTTGTCTTGTTGTTTTACTGCCTGCGTCCAATGTGCTGGCGCAGACCCTGTCTTTTGATGACCAGGTTGATTCAATTTTAGAAAATCACCCAAGAATCGCAGCCGCAAAACAAACCATAAAGTCCCTACAGGAAGGATTAAGGGTCACGCAAAAATCTTGGTTTCCCGGGTTATCGGTTACAGGCAGCAGAGCCAGGGAAGACCGAAATAACGTCAGTGGTACCCCTGACACCAATATGAACTCGAATGAATTAAAGCTAACGCTGACGCAGCCAGTCTACCACTTCGGTTCTAAATCCGCAGCAACAGCGATTGCGCGTTTGCAGCTGGAACAAGCTGAAAAAACCCTGAAACTAACCCGCCAGTCACTCATTCTCGAGATCGGTGTAGCTCAAATGGGCGTCGCCATTGCGATAGAAAAATTAAGATATTCAAAACGGTCACTCTCTAACCTTCAAAAGCAAACAAAGCTGGAGAATATAAGAGTAAAGAGCGGCGCCGGTGTTTCAACAGATGTTCTTCAGGCCAAAGTTCAACTGGCTGGCGCCAAAGCCCGACTTTTAGCTGCTGAGGGACAACTCAATGCACAGGAAAATCGATACCTTGCGGTGTTTGGGAAATTACAGAACGAATTTCTAAAATCCCGAAAACTTAGTTTACCGGCCGAAGGGCTCCCGGCAACCCTTACGGAGGCCCTTGCTATTGCTAGGAAAAACAACTTTCAACTCCGCGCCCTTGAGGATGCGGTATCTCTTAGTAAGGCATCTGTGTCCCAGGTTAAAGCGGACCAGGTCTGGCCAAAAATTGATTTTACCATGGATAATGTTTTCAAAAAAAATGTTGCCGGCACACGTGGTAATGCGCAGGAGCACACTGCGAAAATTACATTCACTTACAATTTCAATCTTGGTTTCTCGGCCATTAATAACATTGAAGCGGCGCGAGCCAATTATATCGGATCCCAAAGCCAACTCGATGATGCGCGGCGTTTAATTGATGAGTCAGTCCGTAACGCATTTATCGCCCATAAACAGGCTTTAGAGAATGCGGTGTTATTGAAAGAGCAGGCAGCGTTGTCAAAAGCGTTTCTGGAACTTGCGCGAAAAGAGAGAAAATTGGGTAAGCGTTCACTCTTAGAGGTATTGGCCGGAGAAACGGCCGAAATTAATTCCCGGTCCGATGCAGCTGAGGCGGAAGGAGCGCGAGTATCGACGGCTTTAACATTGCTCTCAGCCATGGGCGTACTTCAACCAAGTCATCTGGTCTTAGAGTAGTATGCGCAGCAGTGGCGCTCGGATTATCCTGATTCTTGTCTAAGTGCTAATGCCAGGGCCCGGCGCATATAGCGAGTTATGCCTGATGTTCAAGCGCGAAGATGGCGGCTGTGTTCTTCGAGCTATATGAAGCCTGAAGGTCACAAACTTCTTGAGCCAGAAACTTAAACCGGGTGCTCACTCAAGGTTCCCATTTTTCTACAGATGCTCATTCCTGAAGGGCATTGTAACCGTGAACGGCGTAAGAAGTGCGCACGTATTGGGCATCTGCGGCGAGTCACGAGACACTCGTCGCAAGAATCATCGAAAAATGTGTCTGCATAGTAAAATATGCGGACTTGGCGCAGACACAAAAAAGACAACGACTCAACTCTAAAAAGCTAAGTCGTTGAAATAATTGGTGGGCGCACAAGGACTCGAACCTTGGACCCGCTGATTAAGAGTCAGCTGCTCTACCAACTGAGCTATGCGCCCACCGAGACCTAAGACCGTATAAACCTTAGATTTTTAGAGATCAAGCGGTTTCTAAAACTGCGTTATTGCAGGAAATCATGGGGCATAAGGAGAACAGAACCCCCGGTGCTGCATTAATTTTAGCAAATTATTCGGCACACTCGCGCCCATGCCCTCGCTTCATTCACGTTTCACCCTCACCAAGGAGTCTCACATGCCTTTCGATAATCTTCCCTACGCTGAAAAGATTGCGCAGCACCGCTTTGTGCCTACCGCTCATCACGAACCGCAGTAGCTAAGGATTTAGGAGAAACCCCTACGGATATGTCGCATTGGGAAGCGTGACCGAAATCGGCCTGCCGCGGCTCGGAAAATTGGCGCAGAGATTTGCACCAAATTCGCTGGCGTCGGCAGATGGAATTGCACGAGGCCATAGCAGCCAAACGACGCGCTGTTGCGGCCGCGCATCAACAGATCGACGCGGACACCGCCGCGGAGCCACAGCGCGTGGCCGACGATCGACGCGATCAACACGAAAAGTTCGTCGACCAGTTCGAGAAAGAAGCCAACGCACTGTCACGCTCACTCGAACGGGCGTCGGCACCCTACCGCCGGATGATTGAGCTCGAGAAGAATATCCGTGAAGTTTCTGAGGACGCGACTGGCTTTAAGCCCGGTGAGTGATCGTCCACCGCTGTCGGACTGAAATCGTACGAATTAGCAGTCACGGCAATATCGAAAACGTTTCCGTTCGAGCACAGGACGATTAACCAGTGGCTCAGCGCTGGTGAAGCGGCAAAGTGGTCTGATCCGACACACACTTTCGCGCCGCTATTCCTTCACCGAGATGCGTGGCTGAATCCTGAGCCTGAAACGACCAACGATGATCGCCCCGTCGAATGGGTCGAGGCCAAGGAGATGAGCGATGCTCCGTGATATTGCACACTGACGAACATCACCTGAAAGACCATTGTCGCTCTTCATAAAATACTCTAAGATTTATGTAATTTCCGAACAAAGAAAGGATGAAATAATGACTCCTAAAGAAATCGTTCTAGGTGGGTATCAATCATTTGCAGAGGGAGATATTGAAAGTTTAGAAAGAATTTTCCATGAAAATGCTGTTATTCAGGTGAATGGTGATCATAAGAGATCTGGAAAATATAATGGTTTCTCTGACTGGAGAGATAATTTTCTGACACACCTCACGACTGACTATCCAAATTTTAATTTAGAAATCCTTCACGTTGTCGCAGAGGGTAATAGAGTGCATGTTTTCGTTGAATACACTGCAGATAATTTAAATGCCAATGGCGTCCATATGTTTGTAGTGGAAGATGGGCTGCAAAAAGAGTTCGTTATATTTGATGATTCACAAAAATTGGCAGCGGCATTAGGAAACTAGAATTTGTGGGATTGAGGCCGACTAGCTACTGCCGCCGAGCCTTGAGCATTTCGTTGGCGAGCTTGGAGGCCATCCTGTTAACTTTCTCGCGAAGCTGCTGCGGGAAGCCATCCTTCGGGCCTTGAAGCAATGTGTGCTGCCTAGTTCCCAGGACCAATGCTTTAAAGCCGTCAAGCAAAACTCGAAAACTATAACCACGCAGCTCAACATTAGCCACGCAGCCACCGATTACCGCGTTGCCAAGCACGTTGATTTCCAAATATTGCGTGGAATCTGGAATAACCTTGATGCCTGATCGATGTAGCACTAGCTCAACTTCAGTCTTCAATGTAGTGGGGTCGTACAGACAGTCGCCGGACACGCCCCCCACGGTCGTAACCGTAATAGATTCAACCTGCCCAATCCGTCTTGAATCGAAGTAATCCTGAGCACTCGCGCTTGTAGCGGCGAAGCACAGTCCAATGGCAATGATGGCGGCGGTGAGGGTTTTCATGCCCAAAGCATAAGCCGCGGCGCGCGCGCCCGTAAATATCGGTCGGGCACGTTGATAATTGCTTTAGCTCAGCGTGAATCATCAACCACAGGTCAACCGAGCTAGATAATTTAGATAAAATCGTTTTGATACAATCAGTTGTTGGTACTTTACCGCTGATTAAAAGTCAGCTGCTCTAACAACTGAGCTATGCGCCCACCATGCGCTTCAAGCGGCGGCGGAGATAGCACTCGCGCCACGGGTTGTCGATACTTACCCGCGTGCGACCGACGCCCGCTAGGTCACCCCGCCGCGGCGATTGATGTAGGTATCCCGGTGCAGCCAGCAACTCATGATCAGGCCGAACCCGAGAAGTACGGTCAGCATCGCCGTGCCGCCATAGGAGATCAACGGCAGCGGCACACCGACCACGGGCAGGATGCCCATAACCATGGCGATGTTGATGAAGACATAGAGGAAGAAATTCACCGTCAGGCCCATGGCCAGCAGACGGCCAAAATGGCTGCGTGACCGGAACGCAATATAGATGCCGTAGGCGATCAGCAGCGCATAGAGGCCGACGAGGCCGACCCCGCCGATGAGGCCAAACTCCTCAGCCAGAACCGTGAAGATGAAATCGGTCTGCTTCTCGGGCAGAAAATTGAGATGGCTCTGCGAGCCTTCCAGGAAGCCCTTGCCGAACATACCGCCGGAACCCAGCGCAATCTTCGATTGCAGGATGTGATACCCCGCACCGAGAGGATCGGTTTCCGGGTTGAGGAAGGTGAAAATCCGCTGCTTCTGATAGGCGTGCAGGAACTGCCAGCCAACGGGGATCGCGGCACCCGCCAGCGCACCGACCGCGGCAAACTGCCAGAGCTTGGCACCGCCGAGCCAGAACATGGTCACGCCGACCACCGCCACGACACCGGCCGTTCCCAGATCGGGCTGGCGCAACACCAAGGCCATGGGGGCCACGACCAGGAACACGGGAATGACGAGATTTAGAAGCCGGCCCGCATCGTCTGCATCCAGGCCGTGGAAATAGCGGGCCAGTGCAAGCACCACAGCGACCTTCATCACCTCGGATGGCTGCAACTGAAAGAAACCAAGGTCGAGCCAGCGCTGGGCGCCCATCCCGATCGAACCCATGAATTCCACCGCGGCAAGCAAGGCGAGACAGACCGCGTAGACCGGATAGGCCGCGCGCAGCCAGATTCGAATATCGGTGATCGCGACGGCCAGCATCAGCAGCACGCCGACGCTGAAGCGCATGAGCTGGCGCGACGCCCAGGGGTCGAATTGGCCGTTCGCCGCCGAATACAGCATGGCAAATCCGATTGACGCCGTCAGGGTGATCAGCAGCACGAACTCCCAATTCAGGTGCAACAGCTTCTGCCGAATGGAAAGCTGCGCGGTCGCGGTGCTGCCGAGCCGTGCCATCGATCAGGTCCCCTGGCTTCCCGGCGCACGCAGCCCCGCCACGTTCGCACCGGGCGCGAGGCGCGCCGGGTCGCGCTTCAGGGTCGCGGTCATGACATCGCGCGCGATCGGCGCCGCAACCGTCGAGCCGCCGCCACCATGCTCGACGACGACCGAGATCGCATATTTCGGTGCCTCGACCGGTCCGTAGCCCACGAACAGCGCATGATCGCGGTAGCGCCAGGGCAGATCTTCGTTCTTGATCACGCCGTCGTCGCGTTCGCGTTGCGTGATGCGCCGAACCTGGGCTGTCCCGGTCTTGCCGCCCATCGACATGCCGGGCACCTGGATGCGCGATGCGTGCGCGGTACCGGCCGGATCAGCGGTGACCAGGTTCATGGCGTCGATCACCGCTCTGAGATTCTCCGGCTTAACGTCAATGGTATCCGGCTCGGCCGCCGCGCGCGCCACCAGATCTTCGCGCTGGACGATATCGCGGGCCAAATGAGGCTCCACTTTCTTGCCGCCATTGACCATTCGCGCGGTCATTGTCGCCAGCTGGAGGGGCGTTGCGAGCACGAAGCCCTGTCCGATGCCCGCCACCAGGGTCTCACCGACCACCCAGGGCTGGCCGATCACGGCCCGCTTCCAGGCCTTGGTCGGGATCAGACCCGCCCGCTCACCCGGCGTGTCGAGGCCCAGTTCCGCGCCAAGGCCGAACTGGTTGGCCATGCGTGCGATCTTGTCGATGCCTATCCGGCGCGCCACTTCGTAGAAATAGACGTCGCAGGATTCCGCAATTCCCCGGTCCAGGGACACATGCCCATGGCCGTGTCGGCGCCAGCAATGGAACTTGCCGTCGCCTAGCTCAAGGAAACCGGAACAGAAAAAGTTCGTGTCCGGGGTGATAAGGCCCTCTTCGAGTGCTGCCAGCGCGACGATCATCTTGAAGGTCGAACCCGGTCCGTATTCGCCCGCCAACGCCTTGTTCCGCAACGGGGCCTTCTCGTTGTCTGCCAGGGCGCGCCACTGAGCCGGGCTCAATCCCTCCGTGAAAGCATTCGGATCGAAGCTCGGCGTCGAGGCCTGGACAATAATGCCGCCCGTTTCGACATCGAGCACGACGACCGAGCCCGATTCCTCGCCCAATTGCTTCATTGCTTCCTGCTGCAACGCCATATCGACCGTGAGCACCACATCCTGCCCGGCATCGCCCTCCTGCCGGTCCAACTCGCGGATCACACGGCCGACGGCATTGACTTCGAGTTGGCTGGCACCGGCGGTGCCGCGCAGGGGCATGTCGAAGGCGCGTTCGACACCGCTTCGCCCGATCCGAAAACCTGGCAGCTCCAGCAACGGATCACCGGAGAGATCTTCCGGCCTCGGCGCGCCGACATATCCCAGGATGTGCGCGGCGTGCTCGCCGTTCGGATAGAACCGCCGCTCGCCCACATCGATATCAATACCCGGAAGGTCCGGTGTGTTGACCTCAAGCCGGGCGACATCCTTCCAATCAAGGAATTCGCGCACGGTCACGGGCACGAATTTCTTGCGGCGCCGAATCTCTTTCATGACCCGCGCCTTCTCTTCGTCGCTGATCGGAATAATCATCGACAAGCGGTCGAGCACGGCCGATACGTCGGGGGCGTTCTCGGCCTTGAGCAGCACGCGATAATTCTGCTCATTGATCGCAATTGGCACGCCGAACCGGTCCATGACGCGGCCGCGCGACGGCGGCAGCAGGCGCATGTTGATCCGGTTTTCCTCGGCGAGCATGTGGTAACGCTCGGATTCAACCACCTGCAGGTAGTACATACGCCCGACCAGTGCCGTCAGCAGACTTAGCTGCCCCCCCGCGAGCAATGCCGCCCGGCGGGTGAAGAGGCGCTGACGATCATGGTCGCGATTTTTCATACCGGATCCGCCAATCCGACGAGCCAGCGCTGGCTGCGCAACAGCACCCAGGCCACGACGGGGAATGTCACGACGGTCAGCAGCGTCGCGACTGCCACCGCGTCAACCGGCAGGATGGCACCGCGCAACAGCGAGGCGAGCGTCCAGGTCAGCAGCGACGCCGCCGGTGCGACAATCGCGAACCCGCTCCAGAAGATCCAGAACGGCTTACCGACCAGGAAACGGCGCGGGGTCAACACGAAGGCCTGGGCCAGCAGATAAATCAGCGCGGTCAGTCCGAACGGCGCGCCGATCAGTGCGTCATGGAACAGGCCGATCGCGAAGACGACGACACGTGGCATCAGATCGGGCCGAAACACGACCCAGTAATAGATCGCCATCAGCGGCAGCGCCGGTGCGATATCGGCAAAGAAGGGCAGAGGCAGGGGAAGCTGCGACAGCAAGACGAGCAGCACCGTCGTCAGGCCCGGCACCATCCGCCGGGCATATACCAGGGCCAGGGTAAACGCCGCCGCGTTCACTTGGCCGCCGCCGGCGGTCGGGGCTCGCTCGCCGGAACGTCTTCGGGTGCGGGAAGAATGCCGTTGACGCCATAGTCCAGGATCCGCGCTTCGGTTAAGTCCGAAAGCGGCACGGATGGCTGAATGACGATGCGTGTTTCACTGGTTTCGGACACGGTGCCGATCACCAGCCCTGCCGGAAATACGCCGCCATGACCCGATGTCAGCACCCGATCGCCCGACGAGACGGGAGAGTTTGACGCCAGATAGGTCACCGTCGGCCACGGTGTGTTGTTCCCTGAAACAATGACCCGGTCACCGGTGGATTTAACGATCGCGGGAATGCGCGAGTTCAGGTCGGTCAGCAGCAAGACGCGCGCCGATCGTTCGCCCACCTCTGCCACCCGGCCCACCAGACCGTCATGGGACACAACGGCCTGTCCCCGTTGCACGAAGTTTCGTGCACCGGCGTTGATCAGGAGGCTGTGAAAGAACGAACCACCCGTGTCGGCCACGACCCGCGCGGTGATCGAGCGCGGCGCCACTTCAGGCACAAACTCCAGCTGGGCGCGCAGGGTTGCATTCTCGATCTCGAGTTGCTGGGCGGTCGCCATCCAGCGCAGAAGGCGCTCATTCTCTTCGCGCAGCCGGGTGTTCTCGGCATGTACGATGAAATAGCCCTCGACCATGCTGGCCGCAGAGCGCCCTGCCTCGACCGGCCGCGACATGACGTCCAGCACGGGCGCGACGGCATCGACAATCGACGTACGCACCCGCTCGAGAGCACCCGTCTCGGCCTTGCTCAGGAGCATCAATGCGAATGCCAGCGCCAGCAGCGCCAGGAAGGCGAAGCGCTGCGCCCAGATGCGGACAGGCAAAGCCAGTCCGGCAACCGATATGCTCGCGTTTCGTTTCGCCACCTGTCTATCCTGCCAGCCGGATTCTCGCCATTACCCCGGTGCCCGGTCAATACATGCTGACCAGAACATCCTTGAGTTTCTTGAATTCCTCGAGCGAACGGCCCGTGCCGCGCACCACGCATGTCAAAGGATCATCCGCGATCGATACCGGCAGCCCCGTTGCGTGCCGAAGCACATAGTCGAGGTTGCCGAGCAGCCCACCACCGCCTGTCAGGACGATGCCCTTGTCGACGATGTCGGCCGCCAGTTCCGGCGCCGTGTGCTCCAGTGCCACCTTGACCGCGTCGATGATCGCGCTAATCGGTTCCGCCAGGCTCTCGGCAATCTGCCGCTCGGTGATGATGATTTCCTTCGGCACGCCGTTCATCAGGTCACGGCCCTTGATTTCCATTGTCCGGCCTTCACCATCTTCCGGCGGACAGGCTGAACCGATTTCCTTCTTGATCCGCTCGGCGCTGGATTCACCGACCAGCAGATTATGATTGCGCCGGATGTAGCCGATGATGGCCTCGTCCATCTTGTCGCCACCGACCCGCACACTGCGGGAATACACGATGCCGCCCAGGGACAGGACCGCGACCTCGGTGGTGCCGCCGCCGATATCGACGACCATCGAACCGGTCGGCTCGGTCACCGGCAGGCCGGCGCCGATCGCCGCCGCCATGGGTTCCTCGATCAGCCAGACACGGCGCGCGCCGGCACTCTCGGCCGATTCCTGAATCGCACGGCGCTCCACCGCGGTAGATCCCGACGGCACACAGACGACGATCTGCGGGCTGTGAAATCCGCGGCGATTGTGCACCTTGCGGATGAATTCCTTGATCATCTCCTCGGCAACCTCGAAGTCCGCGATCACGCCGTCGCGCAGCGGCCGAATTGCCTGGATATTGCCGGGCGTGCGGCCCAGCATCTGCTTGGCCTCGTTGCCGACGGCGAGAACCTTCTTCTTGCCTTTGGATTCGGCGATCGCCACCACCGAAGGTTCGTTCAGGACGATGTCACGTCCCTTGACGTAGACCAGCGTATTGGCCGTGCCAAGGTCGATGGCCATATCGGCCGACAACGCTCCCATGACTCGCGATAACATATCTCGGTGCCTCGCCCCGTTCTGTTCGACCCCGCCCCGATCGTCCGGGTGGGATCCGGGCGGAGCGCCAGAGCTCCGCCCAGTTTCCAACTAAGCCGACAAAGCCGCCGGCGCTGTTTTTTCCCGCTTCACGAGCAGCTTGTTCAAGCCGTGCAGATAGGCACGCGCAGATGCCACCAGAGTATCGGCATCGGCGCCCTGCCCGTTGACGGTCTTGCCATTCTCTTCGAGCCGGACGGTGACTTCCGCCTGTGCGTCCGTCCCGCCGGTGACCGCATGGACCTGGTAGAGCTGCAGCTCTGCCTCATGCGGGAAGAGCGCGCTGATCGCGTTGAAGGTCGCATCGACCGGGCCGTTGCCCTTGGCCGTCGTCGCCACCGTCTCGCCATCGATCTCAAGCTCAAGATCGGCCTCCTGTGGCCCTTTCGAGCCGGCCCGCACCTGCAACGAAACGAAACGAATGCGCTCGTTGTCATGCTGGATCGTGTCGTCGACAAGCACGATCAGGTCCTCGTCAAAGAGTTCCTTCTTCTTGTCCGCGAGATCTTTGAACCGCTGGAAGGCATCGCGAACCGCATTGTCGCCCAGGTTGCCGTAACCCAGATCCTTGAGCTTTTCGCGGAATGCGTGGCTTCCCGAATGCTTGCCCATAACGAGGTTGGACTCGTTCAGCCCGACCGATTCCGGCGTCATGATCTCGTAGGTCTCCGCGTTCTTGAGAACGCCGTCCTGATGAATGCCGGATTCGTGAGCGAACGCGTTCGCGCCGACAATGGCCTTGTTGGGCTGAACGTTGAAGCCGGTGATCGTCGAGACCAGGTGACTGGCCCGCGTGATCACTGTGGCATCCGCACCGGTGAGATATGGCATGGCGTCGTGACGCGTGCGCAGCGCCATGATGATCTCCTCGAGCGCGCAGTTGCCCGCGCGTTCGCCTATGCCGTTGATGGTGCACTCGACCTGACGCGCGCCGACGCCCACGGCCGCCAACGAGTTGGCCACCGCCAATCCGAGATCGTTGTGGCAATGCACCGAGATCACGGCCTGGTCGATATTGGGTACCCGGTTGAACAGCATTTCGATGAGCGCTGCGAACTCTTCCGGCACTGCATACCCGACCGTATCGGGAATGTTGATCGTGCCCGCACCGGCGCGGATGGCGCTTTCAACCGTCCGGCACAGAAAGTCATGCTCCGTTCGCGAGCCATCTTCGGGAGACCACTCCACATCCGGGCAGAGATTGCGGGCATAGCTGACGCTGTCGATGATCGCCTCGTGCACCTCTTCCGGCTCCATCTGGAGCTTGAACTTCATGTGCAGCGGACTGGTCGACAGGAACGTGTGAATGCGCGGGCTCTCCGCAACCTTCACCGCTTCCCAGGCGCGTTCGATATCCTGATGCGCCGCGCGTGCAAGGCCGGCGACGGTCGAGGTTTTCACCGTGTTGGCGACCTCGCGAACGGCTTCGAAATCGCCGTTCGATGCGATCGGGAATCCGGCCTCGATGATGTCGACGCCGAGTTCTTCAAGAATCTGCGCGACGCGCACCTTTTCTTCGAGATTCATGGAACACCCGGGCGACTGTTCGCCGTCGCGCAAGGTGGTGTCGAAAATACGGACGTAGTTCGGGTCGCTCTTGTCGACCGGAGACTCCGTGTCCTTCGTGGTGTTTTCCGTGGCGGTCATTGGTCCTGTCTCAAATTCGAATTGCTGACTTAGGGTAGTGAACTTCTCCCCTGAACGAACAGGCCGCTTCGGTCTGTCGTCGTTCAGGGGCACCTAAGTCGCAGCGCCGCACCGCCGATAAGAAGCGCGTCGAGATCAAGCACAGCCAGGCGCAAAGCAACCGCGCCCGTTCCGTTTGCGGAACGGTGCGAAAAACCGGTTGCTGTGCGGACGATTGCCACACCCAATTCTCCCCTACGGCACCTGAGGATCCTCAAAAACGAAGAATCCACGCCACGCCGTTAACAAATGGTGAACGATCCGTACAACATTACGCAAAGAAAACGCCTTAACGCCCTTGTTTTAGAGCGATTTTACTGGTTACCGCAACGATTTTGTTAACCAAACCGGCGAGAATTGATCCGCGGGCGCAAACGACGCCCGCGGACCGGAATCCGACGACCGGATCTAGTTCTTGGACTTGTCCACCATCGCGTTCTCGGCGATCCACGGCATCATGCCGCGCAACCGCTCGCCCGTGTCCTCAAGCTGCTGCTCGGCCTGTAGACGGCGGGTGGTCTTGAACGAGGTCTGCCCGACCGCGTTCTCGAGCATCCATTCACGCGAAAACTGGCCGTTCTGGATCTCGAGCAGGATCTTGCGCATCTCCGCCCGGGTCTCGTCGGTCACGATGCGCGGACCGCGCGTGTAATCGCCGTATTCCGCGGTGTTGGAGATCGAGTAGCGCATGTTCGCCAGGCCGCCTTCATAGATCAGGTCGACGATCAGCTTCACTTCGTGGACGCATTCGAAATACGCCATCTCCGGCGCGTAACCGGCTTCCACAAGGGTCTCGAACCCGGCCTGGATCAGCGCCGACAGGCCGCCGCAGAGGACGGTCTGTTCGCCGAACAGGTCGGTTTCACACTCTTCCTTGAAGGTGGTCTCGATGATGCCGGCCCGGCCCCCGCCGATCGCCGCGCCGTAGCTGAGCGCGATATCGTGGCAGTTGCCGCTGGAATCCTGATGCACGGCCAGCAGGCACGGCACACCCGCACCACGCTCATACTCGGAGCGCACGGTGTGGCCCGGCCCCTTCGGCGCCAGCATGAACACGTCCAGGTCCGCGCGCGGCTCGATCAGGTTGAAATGAACATTCAGCCCGTGAGCGAAGGCGATTGCCGCGTTTTCCCGCATATTCTCATGCAGGTGATCATAGTAGAGGTCGCGCTGCAGCTCGTCGGGAACCGCCAGCATGATGACATCGGCCCACGCCGCGGCATCGGTCGACGATTTCACTTCGAACCCAGCGGCTTCGGCCTTCGCCGCGCTCGCCGATTCCGGGCGTAGTGCGATGACGACGTTGGTCGCACCGCTGTCGCGCAGGTTCATGGCATGGGCGTGGCCCTGGCTGCCGTAGCCGATGATGGCAACCTTCTTGCCCTTGATCAGGTTCACGTCCGCGTCGCGGTCATAGTAAACGCGCATGTCTCTTGTTCCCTGTTTTGCGTCTGTCTGTTTGTTTCGATGTTGTCGCGTGTCCGCGCCCGGTGTGGCGCGGTTTTACAGTGCCGCCCGCCCGCGGGCAATGACGGCCTTCATGCTTGCTCAGTCGTCGTGCGCATCGAGCCCGAAATTCGGGGTCCCGTCCTTGCCGCTGCGGCTAAGCGCAACCACGCCTGAGCGGGAGATTTCCGTTCGACCGAGGTTCCGCATGAGTTGCAGGAAGCTGTCGACCTTGTCCGATGCGCCGGTCAGTGAAAACACGAAGGAATCCACACCCGTATCGACGACCCGGGCACGGAAGATATCCGCGATCCGCAACGCTTCGCGCCGTTCGGGACCATCATTCTCGATTTTGACCAGGGCCACCTCATGCGCCACATGGGGACCGTCCTCGGTCAGGTCATGCACCTCGCGCACCGGCACCAGCCGTTCCAGCTGTGCCTTGATCTGCTCGATGATCATCGGAGTTCCGGTGGTCACGAGATTGATCCGGGATGAGGATTCATCCTCGCTGACGGCGGCAACCGTCAGGGTTTCAATGTTGTAACCCCGGCCCGAAAACAGCCCGACCACACGCGCCAGAACGCCGGGCTCGTTGTCGACCAGGACCGCCAGGACATGCCGTTCCTCGGCTTCTGATTTGTTCGCCATCACATGCTGCTTTCAATAGGTGCAAGGGAAGACGCGCGGCCGCCGGGTCGGGCGATCGCGCAACGCCGGTGTCTAGACCAGCACCATGCCTTCTTCCGACTGCTTTTGTTCCTGCTGATCTTCCAGACCCAGAAGGATCTCGTTATGGGCGGCACCGCCGGGGATCATGGGGAAGCAATTCTCTTCCTTGCTCACCACCATATCGACAAGGACCGGCCCCGGGGTCTCGATCATCTGCTTGATGACATCATCGACCTCATCGGGTTGGGTTGCGCGCAATCCGGTGATCCCGTAGGCCTCCGCCAGCTTGATGAAGTCGGGCAGTCCGTCGGAATAGGATTCCGAATATCGTGCGCCGTGCAGCAGCTCCTGCCATTGGCGGACCATGCCGAGCCAGTAATTGTTCAAGATGAAGATCTTCACCGGCAGCTTGTACTGCGCGATGGTGCCCAGCTCTTGGATGTTCATCATGGTCGAGGCTTCGCCGGCAATATCGATGACCAGCGAATCCGGATGTCCGACCTGCACGCCGACGGCTGCGGGAAGTCCGTAGCCCATGGTGCCCAGGCCACCCGACGTCATCCACCGGTTCGGCTTGTCGAAATGATAGTACTGGGCAGCCCACATCTGGTGCTGACCGACCTCGGTCGTCACCAGCGCGTCCATATCCTTGGTGAGCTCGTACAGGCGCTTAATCGCGTATTGCGGCTTGATCTCGTCTTTCGGGCCTGTGCCCTGTTCGAATCCGAGACAGTCCACCGCACGCCATTCATCGATCTGTTTCCACCACGCATCGAGCGCCTTGCCGTCCGGCTTCGCCTTGCGCGCCTTCCACTTCTCGAGCATCTCCTCGACCACGTTCGCCACGTCGCCGACGATCGGAACATCGACCGCGATGTTCTTGTTGATCGAACTGGGATCGATGTCGATCTGGATCTTCTTGGAACCCGGCGAGAAGGCATCCGTCCGACCCGTCACGCGGTCGTCGAAACGCGCACCGATCGCGATCATCACGTCGCAATCGTGCATCGCCAGATTGGATTCATAGGTTCCGTGCATGCCCAGCATGCCCAGCCATTGCGGTGACGAACCCGGGTACGCGCCCAGGCCCATGATCGTCGTCGTGGCCGGATATCCCGTTGCGTTCACGAACTCGGTCACCAGTTCACACGCGCGCGCGCCGGAATTGACGCATCCGCCGCCGATATAGAAGATCGGCTTCTTGGCGTTGGCGATCAGCTCGACGGCCTCCTCGATCGCCGCGTCGGCGCCTTCGCGCTGCGGGTTGTAGTGACGATGGGCGACGTTCTCGGGCGAGTGATACTCGCCCTCCGCAAACTGAACATCCTTGGGCAAATCGATCACCACGGGCCCGGGACGCCCGGCGGCGACCACATAGAATGCCTCGTGCATGACCTCGCTCAGATCGTCGACATCCTTCACGAGATAATTGTGCTTGGTGCACGGCCGGGTAATCCCGGTCGTGTCGGCTTCCTGGAAAGCGTCATTGCCGATGAGATGGGTCGGCACCTGCCCGGTCAGGCAAACCACCGGGATGCTGTCCATCAGCGCATCGGTCAGGCCCGTGACGGCGTTCGTGGCACCAGGCCCCGAGGTCACCAGCACCACGCCGACCTTGCCTGTGGAACGCGCATATCCTTCTGCCATGTGCACCGCACCCTGTTCGTGACGAACCAGGATGTGACGCACCGAATTCTGTTTGAACAGCGCGTCGTACATCGGGAGTACCGCGCCGCCGGGATAGCCAAAAATGACCTCGACACCCTGGTCCGCCAGGGCCTTGATCACCATTTCCGCACCGGTCATTCGATTGGCAGACATGCCACTTCACCTTTCATTTCAATGGAACGCATCCGCCTCTCCCAAACGGCCGTTCCGGTTCACCTGGTTTCCATCGGGACCGGGGGCATAAACGAAACTGCATTCATTTACCAGTCCGGCCCACACCACCGCCGCTTCGCCGACGCGCGAACACGCACATTTTCCGGTAGCGCGATAAAGCCAGGCACAAAAAAATCGCTGTCTGGGTGTCATCCAGAGGACGTCCCCCGCTACAAGCGCACACGAAACTTAAGAAAAGATTTAGGGCCGGTCAACTCAGAAATGAAAATATATCTACCGTGTTTTCGTAAGATAATTTCAAAACTTGAATGCGATCGCCGGAATCACTGCCGTCTTCCAATTGGTTACGTAGCCATGTCATCTGCCGTTTAGCGTAATTGCGCGTCTGCTGCTGGCTGTCCGCAATGGCCGCCTCCAGCGTCGTTTCGCCGCGCAAATGCGCCGCCAGGGGCGGATATCCCAACGCCTTGAATATCGGCAGGGACGGATCAAGTACCTCGGTCTGCGCGCGCGCATGCAGCGCCGCCACCTCGTCCAGGACCCCCTGGGAAAGCATATCAAGGAACCGGCTGTCCGCATTGCGGTATAGCTCTTCACGTGGCGGCTGCAGCACCACGACGCGAAACCGGGTCTCCGGCGGTGTCACGGGATCCTGCTGCCAGTCCGACAATGGGCGCCCCGTGGCCTCGACCACCTCCCAGGCGCGCAATACGCGCTGGCTGTCGCCGGGATGCAGGCGCGCGGCGATCTCGGGATCGCGGGTGGCCAACTCGTTGTGAAAGGCCAGATCGCCGATCTCCTGCCGGCGCTTCAGCGCCCGCTCCCGCGTCTCCGGCGGCACTTCGGGGACAGGTGCGATCCCTTCCATAAGCGTCTTTAGATACAGGCCTGTGCCACCAACCAGGATCGGTCGGCGCCCGGCTACGCGGACCTCGGCAATGGCCTGTTCGGCCGCCGATGCCCATTCGGCCGTCGAACCGGCCTCGGCGGCATCGCGATAGCCGTAGAGCAGATGCGGGACCCGGGCCTCGTCATCCTCGGACGGCCGGGCTGTCAGGATGCGCAGGTCACGATACACCTGCATGGAATCGGCGTTGATGATCGTGCCGGAAAATTCTTCCGAGATCTCCATCCCGAGGCCCGACTTGCCGCTCGCCGTCGGCCCGGCGACAACGATCACCGGCGCATCAGTCATCGCCGAGGGCACTCAACTGCCCAGGGGATACGACACCAGGCCATCGGCCAGCTTCGGCTCGAACCAGGTTGATTTCGGCGGCATCACCTCGTTGGCATCCGCCACCGCCATCAGATCTCTGATTCCGGTCGGAAACAGCGCAAAGGCGACAGCCCAATCGCCGCCCTCCACCCGTGCCTCGAGGGCTTCCAGCCCGCGAATCCCCCCAACGAAATCGATCCGCGGGTCCGTGCGCGGATCGGCAATACCAAGGACCGGTTCTAGCAGCCGGTCCGACAGCAGTTTCACGTCGAGCCGGTCGAGCGGCGGTGCATCGGGGTCCGGTGCCGCGGTGGTTTCAAGCGCGTACCAGGCGCCATCCAGATACATACCAAAACTGTGCTGGGCGGCCGGCCGCATCGGGCCGTCATGGGGTTTCACGTCGAAGGCTTCGCCGACACGCTCCAGGAACGCCTCCTTGGACAGCCCGTTCAGGTCCTTGACCACCCGATTGTAGTCCAGGATCCGTAATTCGTCGCTCGGGAACGCAACGATCAGAAAGCGGAAGTGCAAGTCGCCGTCCACGTGCCGGGCATCACGCAGCGCCGCCACGCGCGCCGCGGCGGCGGAGCGGTGGTGGCCGTCCGCGATATAGAGAACGTCGACCGGTGCATAGGCATCGGCAACGCGTTGCACCTCATCGGGCTCGCTGACGGTCCAGACGATGTGGCGAACCCCGTCGGGCTGGGTGACATCGTAAGTGGCATCCCGCGCCGTGACATCCGCCAGCACGGTGCCGATTGCCGCTTGCGGCTCATGCACGACAAGCACGGGGCCGGTCTGGGCATCGACCTCGTCGATCTGGCGCACGCGGTCATCTTCCTTGTCAGGACGCGTGTATTCGTGTTTGCGCACCGTATTGGCGAGATAGGCCGATACGGGCGTCGCGGCGACTAGTCCGGTCTGCGGGTGATCGCCCATGACGATCCGGTAGACGTAGTAACAGGGGTTCTCGTCGCGGATCAGAATATCCGCCTCGATCATGGCGTTCAGGTTCTCCGCCCCCTTCGCATAGACCTCCTCGGCGTGAGGATCGGTCCTGGCAGGCAGGTCGATTTCCGGTCGGGAGACGTGGAGAAAACTCCACGGCCGGCCTTCGGCAAGCGCGGCGGCTTCGTCGAACGACAAAACGTCATAGGGCGGGGCGGCCACGTCCTCGGCGAAACCGGGGGCGGGGCGCAAACCGGTGAAGGGATTAAGCAGGGATTCGGTCATGTCGGCGGTTCGGCTTCAACAAGGTTGTCGGAAAAGGCTTTCTGGCGACCTCATCGCACAATGACGGGGCGAACGGAAGCGTTCGAAACCGACTTACCCACGAAAACGAAACGGCGGCACCCGGATGGGCACCACCGTCGTCACATTCCGGAGAAACCGGCTTTGGTTTCGCGTCAGGAAGGTTTGATGCGCACGGCGACAAACCGGCGGTCGCCATTGCGGTTGATCTTGAGAAGAACAGAGCTGCGATCCGCATCCCGTGCTTCGCGAATCTTGTCCGCGATCTGACCCGGGGTGCTGACCTCTTCCTGGCTCACCTCGACGATCACATCACCGGGACGCAGGCTCTTCTCCGCGGCCGCGCTGTCGGTCTGGACGCCGGTGATCACGACACCACGCAGATCGTCGGGCAGGGAAAACTGCGCGCGCATCTGGTCGGTAATCGACGTCACCGTGACACCCAGATCGTCGATCGCGGCTTCCTCGGGCTCGATCGCTTCGCCGCGCGGGCCGGCCGATGCGAGGACCGGAACCTCTTCCTCCAGCTCACCAATCCGAACCGACACGGTCACTTCGCGCTCGTTCCGCCAAACCTGGACCGGTACGCTCTTGCCGATATCGGTTTCGGCAACGATCCGCGGCAGTCCGCGCATGGTGTCGACCGACTTGCCGTCGAACGTCAGGATGACGTCGCCGGCTTCGATGCCGCTCTTCTCGGCCGGTCCGTCACCGGTGACGGATGAGACGAGCGCACCGCGGGCGGAGTCGAGACCAATACTTTCCGCGATCTCGTCTGTTACCGACTGAATGCGAACACCCAGCCAACCGCGGCGGGTCTGGCCAAAGTCCCGTAGCTGCGCAACCACGCGCTCGGCAATCGATGACGGGATGGCGAAGCCGACACCCACGCTGCCGCCGGTCGGCGAGAAGATCGCGGTGTTCACACCGATGACTTCGCCATCCATGTTGAACATCGGTCCGCCGGAGTTGCCCCGGTTGATCGAGGCATCGGTCTGCAGGAAGTTGTCATAGGGTCCCTGCCGAATGTCACGCTGACGGGCCGAGATGATGCCGGCGGTAACCGTGCCACCCAGGCCGAACGGATTGCCGATGGCGATGACCCAGTCGCCAACACGCGAGGACGTCGAATCGCCCCACGGGACATGGGGCAGATCGCGGCCGGCATCGATTTTCAGGAGCGCCAGATCGGTCTTCGGATCCCGGCCAAGGAGTTCCGCCTTATGCTGGCTGTCATCCGACAGGGTCACCGTGATTTCATCGGCACCGTCGATGACGTGGTTGTTCGTCACCACCAAACCGCTGGCATCGATGATGAAACCCGAACCCAGCGAGGTGGCTCGACGCGGCGCCCCTTGCGGATTGCGATTGAAGAAATCGCGGAACATGTCGCCGAAGGGCGAACCTGGTGGGGCCTGGGGAATTTCCGGGCCACGTTCCTGTCCCTGCTGCTTCACGAGCTGCGTGCTAGAAATATTGACGACGGTCGGCAACAGGAGCTCGGCGAGATCGGCCAAGGAATCCGGTGCAGAACGTGCCGCGGCGGGTTGGGCGGGAAGCACCAGCGCCAGGGCGAACAGTGTGCCGATCAGGAACGCGCTTGCTGCATTGATGCGGCCGGCCTTCCAGCCGACCTTTGCAGTGGTTTGCGGCCTAGGTTTCGAGGTCATTTCTACGGTTACTCCCGTTCCAGAAGTTTCTGCCGTTCGTCGGTCCTTTTCACTTGCTACGTCCGATATGAGAAACCGGATCTGGCTCGTCAAGGGACCGTTCGACGGCAGAGCGACACCCGTGTCGCTGCACAACCATATGGAAGCCAATCATGTTCGGAATTTGGCACCCTTTCGACGCATTTGCGGCATCGTGATCGCAGCCAATGACATTCACGTGAGCCCGGCTAGAACTGGATCACCTTCAAAAGCACCAGCAGGCCGAAGCCGGCCATCGCCGCCACGACACCACCAGAACGCAGTGTCGCTTCCGGCATGTTGGTCATCTGGGCGATCAACCGCTTCATCTGGATCGGGAAGAAGGCATAGATCAGGCCTTCCACCAGCAGGATCAGTCCAAACCCGATCAGCAGAAAGCTGCCCAGGAGAAGGAGTTGTCCCATCGTTCCCTACCTTTGCCGCTCTCGATCCGTCACCCGGTCACGGCCACCCTGGAGGTCTCCAAAATACTTGAAGAAGTCGCTGTCGGGCGACAGCACCATCGTTGTGCCCTCGGCCGCGAAGGTCTCCTTGTAGGCCTCCAGAGATCTGAAGAACTCAAAGAACTCCGGGTCCTTGCCGTAAGATTCGCCGAGGATCGCGTTTCGCGTCGCGTCACCGCCACCGCGAAGCGACTGGGCCTCGCGCTGGGCTTCCGCCACGATCTCCACCTGCTGACGATCCGCCTCGGCGCGAATGCGTCGTGCATTCTCCTCGCCTTCGGCGCGCAGCAGATTGGCCTGTCGCTCACGCTCGGTCCGCATCCGCTCATACACGGTCTGGGAAACCGCCTCGGGCAGTTCCGACCGGCCGATCCGGATATCGACCACCTCGATTCCGAAGCCCGAGGTCTCGTTCGCCACCCCATCGCGGATCGATTCCATGATGGTGTTCCGCTTGTCAGACAGCAGGTCCTCGAGGTTCCGCTGAGCGACGAACTCCTTCACCGTCGAGGTCAGGATGTTGCCGAAGCGGTTTCCGAAAATCTGCTCGTCGCGCACCGTCTGGAAGAACTTGAGCGGATCGGTGATCCGATAGCGGGCAAATGCATCGACCAGAATACGCTTCTGATCGCTGAGCAGCATTTCCTCGGCTTCCGGATCGACGCTGAGAACCCGTTTGTCATAGGCCACGACGTTCTGGATCAGCGGTACTTTGAAGTGCAGGCCCGGTTCACGAACCGTGCGCTTGTGTTCGCCCAGCTGCAGCACCAGGACCTGTTCGGTCTCTCGCACCGTAAACAGGCCGGAATTCAGCAGGATCCCGAGAACGATGATGATCCCGCCGATAATCGCTAGTTTCGCGCGGCTCATTACTGGTCTCCCGAGTTCGCGGTTCGGTTCCGGTTGAGTTCGTTCAGCGGCAGATAAGGCACCACGCCCTGTCCGCCCTCTGCGCCTTCGTCGATGATGACCTTGTTGGCACCTTCGAGCACATCGCGCAGGGTCTCGATATAGAGACGCCGGCGGGTAACTTCCGGAGCCGAGCGATAGGTCTCGAAGATCTGGTCGAAACGTGACGCCTCACCCTGAGCTTCCTTGATGACCCGCTCGCGATAGGCCGCCGCTTCCTCAAGGATGCCGGCCGCCTCACCACGCGCCGTCGGCACGATCCGGTTTCGGTAGGCTTCAGCCTGGTTCTGCAGACGTTCCTGGTCCTGGCGTGCGCGCTGCACGTCGTTGAAGGCATCGATGACGGGCGGCGGTGCTTCGGTCTTCTGAAGCTGCACACGCTCGATATTGATGCCCGCGCCATAGCCATCGAGGATGACTTGCATCAAGTCACGGGTCTTGATCTGGACCTCCTCACGCGCCGTGGTCAGCAGATCGTCGAGCGGCGTCTGGCCGACAACCTCGCGCATCGCGCTTTCCGCAACCGCCTTCACCGTTTCTTCCGGTGCCAGGATGTTGAACAGATAGTCCGCGGGATTGGCGATGCGCCACTGCACCGTGAAGTCCACATCGGAAATGTTCTGATCACTGGTCAGCATCAGGGATTCGTTCGAGATATCCCGCGAAGTCGACCCGCGGCCGCCGAAGTCCGATGCGTCACGGAATCCGATGTTCAGGCGATTAATCTGCGTGACGGGCGGGGTCAGAACCTCGCCGATCGGCGTCGGCCAGCGCCAGCGCAAGCCCGGTTGGGTGATTTCACCGTTCCATTCGCCGAACACCAGCTCGAGGCCACGCTCGTTTTCCTGCACCCGGTAAAAACCGCTCAGGGCCCAGAGCAGGATCACGATCAAAATGACAATTGCGATCCCGCGTGCACTGCCCAAGCCACCAGGCATGAACCGGCGAACCCGGTCCTGGCTGCGCCGCAGCATCTCCTCGATGTTGGGCGGTTGGCCACCCATGCCACCGCCTCCACTCGGAGGCCGCTGTCCGCCCCACGGACCGCCGCCGCCAGCGCCGCCGCCGCCCCAAGGGCCACCGCCGCCTCCTTGACTGTTCCAAGGCATCGCAAGTTCCTTCGCCTGTCTGCTGACGCTTTTGTTTTTCGGCCGCCCCGGTTGGGAAACGGTCATCGCGCCGGGTTTATAATTCTATCGCTTGGGCTTATATCACACCCCGTCATCTGGTGTGATCACCCGCTGGCGACCCGTCCTACCCGATATTGTCCGAAATCCGGAGTTTTCAACCATGGCGGAAGTCTCACAAGAAGATGTTCAGGCAGCTCTCCGCAAGGTCATCGACCCGGTCAGCGGCGAGGATATCGTGACAAACGGCATGATATCGGGTCTCGTCATAAAGGATCGGAATATCGGGTTCGTCATCGAGATCGATCCGGCCGATGCAGAACGCATGGAACCCCTGCGCAAGGCGGCCGAGCGCGCGGTGCTCGCTCTCGAGGGCGTGTCTTCGGTTTCCGCCATTCTGACCGCCCACAACGAAGCCCCCGCGGAGCGTCCCCCGCAGCCGGAACCCGCACCGCGTGGCAATTCGGCGCCGGAAACCTCGTTGCTGCCCGGTGTCGAGGCCATCGTCGCCGTGGCCAGCGGCAAGGGGGGTGTCGGCAAATCGACGACAGCGGTGAACATCGCCGTCGCGCTGGCATCGCTCGGCAAGAAGGTCGGCATCCTGGATGCCGACGTATACGGGCCGTCCCTGCCCCGCATGCTGGGGATCACCGAAAAACCCCAACCGCTCGACGACAAACGGATCGCACCGATGGAGGCCTGGGGCGTGAAGGCCATGTCGATGGGCTTCATGGTACCCGAGGACACCGCCATGGTCTGGCGCGGACCCATGGTCATGGGGGCGCTGGAGCAGATGATGCGTGAAGTCGACTGGGGGCCGCTGGATGTGCTCATCGTCGACATGCCGCCGGGAACCGGGGATGCCCAGCTGACAATGGCGCAGCGAGTCCCGCTGGCGGGCGCAGTGATTGTCTCGACCCCCCAAGACATCGCGCTGATCGACGCCCGCAAGGGCATGAACATGTTCGCCAAGGTCTACGTGCCGGTGCTGGGCATCGTGGAAAACATGAGCACCTTCGTGTGCCCGAGATGCGGCGAGCGCACCGACATCTTCGGGCATGGCGGTGCGCGCGAGGAAGCTTCCAAACTCGCCTGTGATTTTCTCGGCGAGATCCCCCTCGACGTGTCCATCCGCGTGACCTCCGATGCCGGTCAGCCGATCACAGCGAGCGAACCCGAGGGTCCCCATGCCGAGGCTTATCGGCAAATCGCAGCCGCGCTTCTGGAAAAAATGTCGGGAGGGCAGTCCCGGCCCGCCCCCGGGATCGCCATGGAATAGGGCGACCCGCCGGCGCCGCGCACACCATGACACCAACCCGGCCGACGGTCGCGCATAGTTGAACACTCGACACGGCTTCGTGCGTTGTTGATTCCCCGCGGGAACACCAGTTTGAGGGCAGAAGCGGGCAATCGACTCCGTCCGGATCGCTAAACCGCCGGGCCGGAACTGGCCTTGCCCCGCAGGCCGCCGGTCTCCTTGCCCCCAAATGACCCGCACCAAATGGCCTCCGGTCCGGCGGTTTTCATCCCCCCGCAAAACGACTGGAGATTCTTCGCCCGGCAAGGAATGATTCCGGCGCCCCTTGTGTTAACGACGAAAGACAGCAACCGAACCCACGGAGGGTCTCCAAATGCGCATTGCAATCAGCGTGGCCACGTTCCTTTTCATCGCTTTCGTTTCGGCGGGTCCGGCGCTGGCCGTCGACCCGGTGTTCAACACCGGGGGCAAGGCCATTCGCGGCTATGATCCAGTCGCTTACTTCACCGAAGAGAAAGCGGTGAAGGGCAAGTCCGAGCACAGCTTCACCTTTCAGGGTGCGATCTGGCAGTTCTCGTCAGCCGCCAACCAGGAACTGTTTGCCGCGAACCCCGAGAAGTATGCGCCGCAATATGGCGGTTACTGCGCCTGGGCGGTCGTCAACAACTACACCGCCAGCATCGACCCCGATGCCTGGTCGATCTGCGACGGCAAGCTTTATCTGAACTACTCGAAGCTGGTGCGCGCGCGCTGAGCTTTGGACAAGTCCGGAAACATTGCCAGCGCCGACCGCAACTGGCCGGGAATGCACGACGGCAGCTAGCGCTCCAGCACGACGAAGCTGAAGGCGGGTGTCTCGCCTTCGGCGGCATGGTCCTGACGCGACGTCTCCTTCCAGACATCCCGATCGAGTTCGGGAAAGGTCACGTCGCCGTCGGGCGCTGCGTGCACCCGGGTGAGATAGATTCGGTTCGCACGCGCCAGCGCCAGCGCATAAATCTGCGCCCCGCCGATCACCATCGCCTCATCGGCATCGCCGGCCGCGTCCAGGGCCGCATCGAGATCGTCCACAACGACAGTGTCGTCCGCGGCGAAGTCCGGATTGCGGGTGATCACGATGTTGGTCCGGCCGGGCAGCGTGCGCCCTATGGACTGGTAAGTCTTGCGGCCCATCACGATGGGTTTTCCCATCGTGATGTCCTTGAAAAACTTGAGATCGGCCGGAATCCGCCAGGGCAGATCGCCGTCGCGGCCGATCACGCCGTTTTCCGCCACCGCGACGATCAGTGAGATGCGCACGAACTCAGACCGCGACCGTCGCCGGGATGTGCGGGTGGAACCGGTAACCGTCGAGGGTGAAGTCCTCATAGGTGAACGCGGACAGGTCATCGATGTCCGGGTTCAGGGTCATCTGCGGCAACGGATAGGGATCACGGGCCAACTGGGCATCGGCCTGCTCCAGATGGTTCAGATAGAGGTGCGCATCGCCGAATGTGTGGATGAACTCGCCCGGTTCGAGGCCCGTGACCTGGGCGATCATCATGGTGATCAGCGCATAGGATGCGATATTGAACGGAACGCCCAGAAATATGTCCGCGCTGCGCTGGTACAGCTGGCAGGAAAGCTTCCCGTCCGCCACGTAGAACTGAAACAGGCAATGGCACGGCGGCAACGCCATGGTATCGACATCGGCGACGTTCCAAGCGCTGACAATCAGGCGGCGCGAGTCCGGCCGATTCCGGATTTGATCCAGGAGCCGTTCGATCTGGTCGATCTTGCTGCCGTCCGGCGTTGGCCATGAACGCCATTGATGACCGTAGACCGGACCCAGATCACCGTCGGCATCGGCCCATTCATCCCAGATCGAGACTCCGTTCTCGTTCAGATACTTAATGTTCGTGTCGCCACGCAGGAACCACAACAGTTCGTAGATCACCGACTTCAGGTGAATCTTCTTGGTGGTGGCGAGCGGAAATCCGTCTGATAGATCGAAGCGCATCTGGTGGCCGAACACCGACAGCGTGCCGGTGCCGGTCCGGTCCGTTCGCTCGTGCCCATTCTCGCGGACGTGGCGCATCAGATCGAGGTATTGCTGCATTGTTTGCTCGGTTCTTGCGTGGCGGCGACCGGCCAAACCTAATCCGCGACGCGATTCGAAGGTATCGGGGCAGCCCTGTGGAAAGGCAGTCCAACGGGGATAACCTGCCCGCTCTTTCGGATTCGACCGTCTGACCCTATATATAGGGCGTCGGGTTCGCCCGACTATGACGATAAACGTTTTTCGCAATAAACGTTCGGACCCGGGGGCAGTACCCGGCGCCTCCACCAATTATTCCCGGATTATCACGGCTTCAGTCGCGGACGGAACGGGGGCGAAACAGGATCGACGGGCGCGTAAAGGTTGAACTTTCGTCCGGCATGGTACCACCGACATCGGGCCATATTCACAGGTGCCAACGATAATGTTGAGCCCTTCGCTGTTGCCGCTTAATAACCGGTAATAAGCGCGGTTCGGGGGGCACCGGGCAACAGAAGCCCCCCACTTCACTTCGGCCCGACGCAGCCAAATGGCACATTGGGGACAATCTCCTTGGGCCGAGGCGTTGCGCTTCGCAATACTGTACCCAATATTCACCTCTCCAACCGTTGACCTGCGCCTCCGGGCGCGCTTCCATCGCGACGATATGACCGACGACCAGATGAATTACGACTATATGGTGGAAACGGCGCTTCGCGGCGTCGTTCGCGAAGCCTTGCTCAAGGTCTCCAGCGACGGACTGCCCGGCGAGCATCATTTCTACCTGACGTTCCGCACCCAGGCGCCGGGGGTCTCGATCCCGGATTATCTTCAGGACCAGTATCCCGAAGAGATGACCATCGTCATGCAACATCAGTTCTGGGACCTTGTCGTCGAGGACAGCTATTTCTCGATCACTCTCAGCTTCAAGAACCGGCCCGCGGAGTTGCGCATCCCCTATTCCGCGCTGTCCGCCTTCGTTGACCCTTCGGTCAAGTTCGGGCTGCAGTTCAACCTGGAGACCGGCGGCGGTATGATGGTGCCGGCCGTCCGCTCCGAAGGCGAGCTCGCCCCCGTCCCCGACAACGCGGCCACGCCCGAGACCGACGAGCCGGCCGCAGAGCCGGAGACCGACGCCGGCGACGACAGCAACACCGCCGACGTCGTCAACCTCGACCAGTTCCGCAAGAAGTAGTCCCGACACCCCGATCACATGGCACAGCACAACGAGTTCGCCGAGCACGCGCACGACATGCTGGCGGCGGTTGGTGCGCCTTTTGATAGCGGCACACATCTGCGCCGGATGTGCGGCGGTCAAGGCATCTTCTGCGATGGCGTGATGTTCGCGCTGATCGCCGACGACATGCTCTACATGAAGGTCGACGCAGAGACGAAACAGGACTTCCTCGACGCCGGCGGCCTGCCCTTTACCTATGAGAGGTCCGGCAAGCCGCGCGAAATGTCCTATGTCAGCCTGCCCGACGATGCGAACGAGGATGTCGATGCCCTGCGGCCCTGGGCGCACAAGGCGCTGGCTGTCACCAACCGGGCCCAGGCCCGGAAACCCGCACGCAAGGAATCCAGGAAACGCTGAAACACAATCGGCGTTTGGACTTTACCTATGGGCAGCGGCGACGATAATGCGCGCCGACACCGGAGGAAGTGATGACGAACAAGACGCGTACCGAAAGCGACACGATGGGCCAGGTGGAAGTCCCCGCCGACAAGTACTGGGGCGCCCAGACACAGCGAAGCATCGAGAATTTCCCGATCGGCGATGATCATATGCCGACATCGCTCGTGCGTGCCCTGGGAATCCAGAAGCAGGCCGCGGCGAAGGCCAATCTCGCGCTCGGAACGCTGGAGCCCGAAGTCGGAAACGCCATCGTCGAGGCCGCGCAGGAAGTGATCGACGGCAAGTTCGACGACAATTTCCCGCTCGTCGTCTGGCAGACCGGTTCGGGCACACAGTCGAACATGAATGCCAACGAGGTGATCGCGAACCGGGCGAACGAGATCCTGGGCGGCAAGCCGGGTGACAAATCCCCGGTGCATCCCAACGACCACGTCAATCGCAGCCAGTCCTCCAACGACACCTTTCCGGCCGCCATGCATATTGCCGCGGCCATCGAATTCGAAGACCGGCTGATCCCCGGCCTGACGCACCTGAAGGATGCGCTGGCGGGCAAGTCGAAGGAATTCAACGACATCATCAAGATCGGCCGCACGCACACCCAGGATGCGACCCCGCTGACGCTCGGCCAGGAATTTTCGGGCTACACGGCCCAGATGGAATCCCTGATCGCAGGCGTCGAGCGATCCCTTCCCGAATTGCTGCAGCTGGCCCAGGGCGGCACGGCCGTCGGCACCGGCCTGAACGCACCGGTCGGTTTTGCCGAGAAGTTCGCCGAGGAGGTTGCCGCCATCACCGGCAAGCCTTTCGTGACCATGCCCAACAAGTTTGCCGGCCTGGCCGCCCATGACGCAATGATCGCTGCGTCCGGCGCCCTCAATGTCGGGGCGGCGGCGGCCATGAAGATCGCCAACGATATTCGGTTCCTGGGCTCCGGGCCGCGCAGCGGTATCGGCGAACTGGCCCTGCCGGCAAACGAGCCGGGATCCTCGATCATGCCGGGCAAGATCAACCCCACCCAGTGCGAGGCGCTGACGATGGTCGCGGCCGAGGTGATGGGCAACCATGTGGCGGTCACCGTTGCGGGCAGCAACGGTCATTTCGAGCTGAATGTGTTCAAGCCGGTGATCATCTTCAATGTGTTGCGTTCGGCACGCCTTCTGGGCGATGCGTGCCGCAGCTTCACCGATCGCTGTGTGGTCGGGATCGAGGCCAACCATGGGCGGATCGGCGAATTGATGGCCCAATCCCTGATGCTGGTGACCGCGCTCAACCCGCATATCGGGTACGATAATGCCGCGTCGGTTGCAAAAAAGGCTTTTGCAGACGGGAGCACCCTAAAAGACGCTGCAATTGAGTTGGGCCTCCTCACCGCCGAGCAGTATGATGCGTGGGTCAAACCGGAGAACATGATCAAGCCATCATGATGCGTGACGTAATGGAAACACTGCCGCGACAGTCGGCGAACAAGAAGCGATCCGTCGTGGTGGCCGGCCACCGCACGAGTGTTTCGCTGGAGAACGTGTTCTGGGACCATCTGCGCAAGGTCGCGAAGACCAGGCGCATGTCGGTGAACGAACTGGTGACCGCGATCGATCGGGACCGGGACGGCAGCCTGTCGAGCGCGATCCGCGTGTTTGTCCTCGACGATCTGCGAAAGTAGACGGCCCTAGCGCCGCCGGATCAGCCCCTCGAGTAAATTCTTGAACGGGTCCTCGGACTGCGACGAGTTGCCGCCCGATGACGGCTGCTGCTGGTCACCACCCGGCAACAATTTGCGCAAGACTGTACCCACCGCTTTGCCAACGACGAACTGATTGATCTCGTTGACGTTGACCAAACGCGTGTTGGGCGCATCCAGCGGCCCCTTCTGTTCCACCACAACACCCGGGAACTCCGGGTGTGCGGGGAAACCGGCGCGGGCCTGAATGTTCACCACCCAGGCGGGAAGACTGGTCGTGCCCGTGAAGGCCACGGCCGCGCACTCCGCATTGATCCGCTGCTGGGGCAATGTGGCAACCCCGTTCGCCATGTCGAAGCGGCCGTTGAAATTCGCCACCCTTGTCTGGCCGCCACGTCCGGACCCGACGAGACCGAGGAACCCTTCAATCCCGTTCAGGCGATCGAGCTGATCGCTGATCTCGCAGACATTAATTCCATCGACCACCGCGTCGGTGAACCGCATCGCACCCTTGCCCGCAAGGTTCGAGATCATCTCGAACTGGCTGCGGCCGCGCGATGCGATGTCGAGGTCCGCGCCGAGCGTTCCCGACGCCAGCGTGACGTCGGAGACCGGGAACAGGAGGTCCAACACAGACATCACACCCCGATCGCCGCTGGCACCGGCCGCACCGCCACCCACGAATTTCGCGGCGTCCGCGCCCTCGACGGTCATCTTGTAACGCATCGTCGGCACTTCACGTGCCGCCAGTTGGGCGGTCATGTTGAACCCGCCGCCGAACGCGTTGCCGGACAGTTGCGTGAGATCGAGCACCCCGTCGTTAACGGTGACGGCAACCCGCGGATTGTCGACCCGGATATCGGTGTAGGTGATGGCGGGGGACGAAAGCTTGATATCGGCATCCGCCGCGCGCAAACCGGACACATCGATCGGCTCGCGCGACCAGCGTTCGCCCGCGGGTTTCGCCGAAGCCGAGGATTGCCCACCGCCGCCACCGCGCGAAGACGTCGACCCGGACCCGGACTGGGCCGGCAGGAAATCGTCGACGACGATCTCGCTGGTCGTCAGTTCGGCGACGATGTTCGGAAGCACGCCCGCCGTGACTACATTGGCCTTGCCCTGGAAGCTCACGGGTCCGGCCCGACCATCGAGGCCTGCCAGATCCATCGACGTCTCGGAGACAGTCAGGTTCGTGGCCAGAGCGAACGGGCCCAGATCGCTTCGTCCGGGCTCGTAGTCGGGCGCGAACACCCGCGCGAAGGAAACGATGTCGGGGTGGGACGCATTAATGGCCATTGTCCCGGTAGGACTGCCCGATGCCAGGTTCGCAAGATTCCCGCTCGCCGCGATCTCGCCCGGTCCGACGCTGACATTCGCATCCAGCTCCGTCGCCGAGAGATCGCCGCGCGCGGCAGCCGAGACGACAAGCGCGCCCGGAACCTTGCCCGACGGCGCCGCCTCTCCCTGGACCCGTGCGAGGAACGCCGCGGCGTTGGGGTGGCTGAGATCGAGTTTCACGTCATAACGCGGCGGCAAGGCCAGGGCGCCCAGCGTGCCGACCGTCTTGAGATCGGCCCCCAACGCCTCGAGCGTGACATCCACGGTCAGATCCTGCATGTCGCCGCGCAAGCTGCCGTTGAGTGTCGCAGCACCCACCTTCACCGGCGCGTCCACGCCGGCCAGGGCGAGCAGGCGATCGCCGTTCTTCGCGTCCAGACTGACCTCGACATCTGCCTTGGGCGCCGCGGATAGACCGTTGATTCGCCCCTTCACCGCCGCTTGTGCGCCGGCAAGGCTTGCCACGGAGGCATCACGCAGTTCCAGTTCACCGCCCTGCAGCGTGCCGTCCACATTGATGCCGGTCACCCGCTGCTCTCGGAACACCACCTCACCGACCTTGAGCTGCAGGATGGCATCGAAGGTATCGAGGACCGCCAGTCCCGCGCCGGGCGACTGTGCTGGCGCAGGTGATTGCGCCGGTGCGGCCTCTCCCGGTGGTGCTGCATTGGCGGACGGCGCTGCGCCCGTCCCATCGACAGGCAAATAGGCGTCCAGGTTGATCTTGTCGAGGGAAAGCCCGACGCCAAATCCCGGCCGCTCGCGCAACGCAATGGCGACGCCGCCACGCAACCGCGAGACATCCACGCCGAAATCGATATCGGTCAGGGTCACGTTCTCTGGTGTGGCCGTCAGAGCCAGTGTCCCCGACAATTTCCGCAGACGATCCTGGGGAACGCTCGCGACATCCACGCCGGCCCATTGCAGAAGTGCGCGAAAATCATCCGCCGACAGTTCCGCCTGACCCTCGAACTTGGGTTGGGCGTCGGCAGCCGAGACGAATCCGATGACCGAGGCATTCGACCCGCCGGGCAATTGCGCCGCCGCCTGGGAAATGTTGATGGTGCCATCCTCCAGCTGGGTGTTCAGAAACACGTGTCGAATGATTCCGCCGCGGTAAACGATCGCATCGATCTTGGTCTCCAGCGTCGCGCTGATCCCGGCCGGAATCGAAAACCCGCCCTCGGTGGGGACATTCTGGGTGGCGCCGTCGGACGGCGCGCTTCCGCCACCCGATCCTGCCGGGCTCGCCGATGTTTCCGTCGTCGCCAGAAGCCGGTCGAGATCCAGCTGCGGCAGGTTCAAGACGACATTCGCCGCCATGGCCTCACCCAGCGTGACATCGACCGCACCGGTGGCGCGGTCCTCACCAAGGCGCAAGGCCAGATCGTTAATGGATATGGCCATATCATTGGCGGCCAGGGCCCCGTCGATCTCAAGCGATTTTCCGCGCAGCGCAGCCGGCGCGGGCCCATCGGTCAGGGTGGCGACCAGGGCCGACAGGTCACCGGCGCGCACCTCGACCTGGCCCGACAGTCGGGCGGCATCGGGCACGCCTGCCAGCACGCCGGAGTAATCGACCTCCGCACCGACGGTCGAGATCCTGAGATTGACCGGGGTCGCCTTGTCTTCGACCAGTTCTCCGATGGCGGCGTTGAGGTCGATCGCGAAGCCACGGGCGTCGAGCGAACCTTCCACGCGGAATGGCCCCTGCAAACTGCCGGCGCCGAGCGACACGTTGATATTCTCGATGCGTTCGGTCTGATCCGGTGTCTGGAACACGAGAGTTCCGGATTTGATCATGACGTCATCGAGGCGTATCGGCGGCGCATCGCCTTGCGCCCCCCCACTTGCGTCGGCGCCCGATGCCTGTCCGGCTTCCGCCGGGACCTCGGGCGTGAAGGTCCAGTTGTTGGTTCCGTCGGCATACTGCTCAAGCAGGATGTCGGGCAACGACAGAACGATCCGACTGATCTGGATGTTGCCGGTGACAAGCGGGAACAGGGCAACCTCGACGGTCGCTGATTCCAGTTTCAGCATGTCGGCGGCACTGCCACCCTTTGCATTCGACAACCGGATTCCGGACACCGAGACCCCAGGTGCGGGAAGCACGCGGAACTTCAGGTTGCCGTCGATCGCGAGGTCGCGCCCGGTGGCCTTCGCCACCTCGCGCGCAATGTCCTGTTTGATCGAATCGGCTGGAACGAAAAGCGGCCCGACAAATGCGCCCGCAACAAGAATAACGACCAGAACGCCGAGGCCGATGAGTAGCTTTCGCACGACAATGCGTCTCCAGTATTGCGCGCCGCGCCGCCGCCGGAAGCACGCGCGGACCCGGTGAAATCACCGGTTTGCGCCGCCTCCTAAAGCTAGTTTATCGACCCCGGTGACGCAAACCGAACTCACTCACATATGAACGCGATTCCGTTGGCGAAGAAGTGACGAGGCTCACAGTTGGGTTCGCCTATTGATCCATGGCAGCCTGTCGCCATGAAATCTCTCTTTCACAACCTGATAGCATTGCTTCTGATCGTTGCCGTCCCCGGCCTTGAAACGGCGATCGCGCAGCAAAACCAGCCTGAAGATTCCACCGCGCGGACGCGCAACACGCTGACAACCGCATCACGGCACATGGTGGCGGCCGCCCATCCCGACGCAGTTCGCGCCGGATTGGAGATGTTGCGGCAGGGTGGCAGCGCGACGGATGCCGCGATCGCCGTGCAGCTGGTCCTCAACCTCGTGGAACCGCAGAGTTCGGGCATCGGCGGCGGCGCGTTCATGTTGCACTTCGACGCCGCGACACGAGACACCGTGGCCTATGACGGTCGCGAGACGGCACCCTCTCTGGCAACCGCCGACCTGTTCCTGACCGAGGCCGGCGCCCCGATGAGGTTCGGCGATGCCGCGGTCGGTGGCCGCGCCGTCGGCACGCCGGGCACCGTTGCGTTGCTGGCAACGGCTCATGCAAACCATGGCAAGCTGCCCTGGCCGGATTTGTTCGCACCGGCGATCCGTCTGGCCGAGGAAGGATTCACCGTCGGACCGCGTCTGGCCGCCATGCTCGCCGGGCCGCGCGCCGCGCGCCTGAAGACCTTCGCCGCCACACGCGCGTATTTCTTCCCGGGCGGCACGCCGCTTGAGGCGGGCGTCCGAAAGACGAACCCCGAATTTGCCCGGACCTTGCACGCCATCGCCGAACATGGCCCGGACGCCTTCTACACCGGCGACATCGCATCCGACATCGTCAACGCCGTCCGTTCCGCGCCCGGCAACCCCGGCCTGTTGTCCGCCGCCGACCTGGCAACCTATGAGGTCATCCGGCGCGCACCCGTCTGCCATGGCTATCGCGCCTACCGGATCTGCGGCATGGGGCTGCCCAGCTCCGGGGGCCTGACCGTCGGCCAAATTCTCGGTATGCTGACATCCTTTGACCTTCGCGCCCTCGGGGTCGACGACCTGCAGAGCTGGCACCTGCTGGCTGAGGCCTCGAAACTCGCCTTCGCAGACCGCAACCGGTACATGGCCGACGCCGATTTCGTGCCGGTACCGGCCGAAGGCCTGCTCGCACCCGAATACCTGATCAAGCGCGCAAAACTGATCCGCCGCGAAACATCCATCCTGCCGCCCGTGGTCCACGGCCTCCCGCCCGGCGTGCCGCAGCCCGAACCGGCGGCGGACACCCAGTCCGGCCGGCCGGGCACTAGCCACATCGCCATTGTCGACGCGGACGGAAATGCCATTTCCATGACCACGACGATTGAGGGCGCTTTCGGATCCCAACTGATGGTGCGCGGGTTCCTTTTGAACAACGAGCTTACGGATTTTTCCTTTGCCCCGACCCGCGACGGACAGCCGGTCGCCAATAGGGTCGAGCCGCGCAAGCGCCCGCGCAGTTCGATGGCGCCCAGCATCGTCTTCAACGCCGACGGCTCGCTCCGCCTGGTTGTCGGGTCGCCGGGCGGCAGCCGGATCATCGGTTACGTTGCCAAGACCCTGATCGCGACGCTCGACTGGGGCCTCGATATCCAGGCCGCAATCGACCTGGGTCACATGGTGAACCGCAACGGCGTGACCGATCTCGAGGCCGACACCAGCGCCACGAAACTGAAGCCCAAGCTGGAAGCGCTAGGCCACACGGTCCGGGTGCGCGACCTCAACAGCGGCCTGCACGGCATCGAAATCGTCGACGGGGTGTTGCGCGGCGGCGCCGATCCACGCCGGGAAGGCTTGGCACTGGGCGACTAATCGCGCGACGTGCGCACCTGGGTCAGGAACATCGCGCTCAGGAATGCCAGTGCGGATGCGCTCAACATCACCACCGCCATCGGCAGCGGTGTGTCGTCCTGCACCAGGCCTGCCAGCTGGGCGAACGCGGCGCCGATCAGCATTTGCAGGAACGCCAGCAGGCCCGATGCCGTGCCGGCGAACCGCGGGCTGATGCTGATGGCGCCCGCCTGGGCGTTCGGCATCGCCAGACCATTGGCAAACGCCATGCCCATGCCCGGCAGGAATATCGACCAGGGCGACCAGACCCCGGCAAGAACGAAGGCCAGCATCGCGATCCCGAACAGGACGGCGAGACCGCTTCCGAAACGCATCATCCGGTCCAGTCCGATCCGCTGCCCGACACGGGCCGTCGTGAAGGTTCCCATCATGAACCCGGCCGAAATCAACACGAAGAACAGACCGAACTCGGTCGGCGGGCGACCGAGCACGTTGATCATCACAAAGGGCGCAGCGCCGAGGAACGCCATGAACATTCCCATCCCGAATCCGATCTGGCCGGCATATCCCAGGAACGCCCGCACGCGCAGCAGGACCGCAAACCCGGACAGCATGCCGCGAAACGTCTGGACCGACGCCCCCTGCTGCAGGGTCTCGGGCACCTTGGGCAGGGCGAAGGCCAGCACCACGATGCCGACCGCGCCGGAGAAAATGAACACGGCGCGCCATTCAAACAGGTCGTTGAGCAGGCCGCCGATCAGCGGCGAGACCATGGGCGCGACGACCAGCGCCGTCACCATGTAAGCCATCAGGCGAGCCGCGGTGTCCCGGTCATAAAGGTCACGGATGATGGCGCGGCTGAGAACCATTCCCGCCGCCCCGCCGACGGCCTGGATGACCCGGCCCGCAATCACCAGCTCGATATTGGGTGCCAGCGCGCTGACGGCCGATCCGGCCTGAAAGATCAGCAGGCCGACGACCAGGACCGGACGGCGGCCATAACGGTCGGAAGCCGGCCCATAGACCAGGGTCGAGAATGCAATGGTGAACAGCGCCAGCGACAGCACGTACTGCACGGTGCCCGCCGACACCGCGAACGCATCCTGCATGACCGGCAGGATCGGCAGGATGATCTGCATCGACATGGGGCCGAGCGCCGCCATCACCGCCAGCACGGCGATCAGGCTCGCCGTATTGGCGGGCGGTCTGGTCATCCCACAACGCTAGCCGGCAAGGTCTTCGACCCGTTTAGCGTTCCGCAGGTTAAACAGGCTGTCCGGCTTGGCGGCAATCTGGGTCGCCATCAGATCGCACGCCAGTGTCGCGCGCCCATACTCCTCCTGGCCGAACGTATGGATGGCCCGCGCCACGGGCAGGCCGACATCACGGGTCATCATGGCATTGGTCCCGACCTCGCCTGCCGCGCGTTCCATGGTCGCGAGCAGGGTGTCGGCCGCCGCGCAGGCAGTGCCCCATGACGAACCCCGGATCGTCTGCTAGGGCGGCGTCGATCTCCTCGAGCGGATCGAGGAAATAGCCGTTCAGCAGCGTCAGCGCCGTCTCGTACCGATCCAGGGATGACCGGTTGTCGCTCGACCCCGGCACGGCCCGGCAATCCAGTAATGCCATCTTCCCCCTCCTGTGTCTGTCGTCTATTCGGCAGCCTCGCGGTCTTCCCCCACCGCACCGAAGCCACCACCACCCGGCGTCTCGATGACGAACACGTCACCGGCTTCGGCGTGGGTGCGGTCGGTTCCCGACATCGCGACCTGTGATCCATCAACGCGTTCCAGCCAGTTACGCCCCGGCGCGCCGTCGTCGCCACCGGCAATCCCGTAAGGCGGTATCTCGCGATGATTGGCCAGGATCATCACATCCATGGGTTCCAGGAACCGCAGCCGCCGCCGGGCGCCGTCGCCACCCCTGTGATGTCCGCCGCCGCCCGAACCATCACGTATCTCGAAGCTCTCCAACAGCACCGGGAAGCGCCACTCCAGAATCTCGGGATCGGTCAGGCGCGAGTTGGTCATGTGGGTGTGGACGGCCGAGGTGCCATCGAAGTTGGGTCCCGCGCCCGAGCCGCCGCAGATCGTCTCGTAATATTGATAGCGGGCGTTGCCGAAGGTGAGGTTATTCATGGTCCCCTGCGCCGCCGCCATGACCCCCAGCGCGCCGTATAGGCTGTCCGTCAGGGCCTGGCTGGTCTCCACATTGCCGGCTACCACGGCGGCAGGATATTCCGGCTCCAGCATGGAGCCGGCCGGGATGATGATGTCGATCGGTTTCAGACAACCCTCGTTCATCGGGATTTCGTCGTCGACCAGCGTGCGGAAGACATACAGCACAGCCGCTCTTGCAATCGCGGTGGGAGCGTTGAAGTTGCTGTCGAGCTGCGCCGAGGTACCGGTGAAGTCCACCTTTGCGCTGCGGCCAGCCCGGTCGATCGACACCGAGACACGAATCTCCGCGCCGTTGTCGAGCGGGTAGACGAAATCACCGTCGCTGAGTACGTCGATCACCCGGCGGACCGATTCCTCGGCATTGTCCTGCACATGCCCCATATAGGCGTGCACGGTCTCGAGCCCGTATTGCGCAACCATGTGCCGCAGTTCGGACACGCCTTTTTCGTTAGCCGCGATCTGGGCTTTCAGGTCGGCAACATTCTGGTCGGGGTTGCGCACCGGGTGCGCACCCGACGCCAGCAGGTCCCGGATCGCGTCCTCGCGAAACACACCCGCATCGACCGCCTTGAAGTTGTCGATCAGCACGCCTTCGTCGTCGATGGTGCGCGAATCCGGCGGCATGGAGCCGGGCGAAATGCCGCCGATATCGGCATGGTGGCCGCGGCTGCCCACATAAAACAGCACGTCGCCGCCCGCATCGTCGAACACCGGCGTAATCACCGTCACGTCGGGCAGGTGCGTGCCACCGTTATAGGGCGCGTTGAGCACATAGACGTCGCCCGGCACCATGGTCGCCGCATTCTCACGGATCACCACGCGGATGCTCTCCGACATGGACCCCAGATGCACCGGCATGTGGGGCGCATTCGCCACCAGGTTCCCGCCCGGATCGAAGATCGCGCAGGAGAAGTCGAGCCGTTCCTTGATGTTTACCGAGTAGGCCGTGTTCTGAAGGGTGAATCCCATCTGCTCTGCGATCGACATGTAGAGGTTGTTGAAGACCTCCAGCATGACCGGATCGACGTCGGTGCCGATGGCCGCGACGCGGGCCGCTGCCACCACCCGTTCGAGAATAAGATCGCCGCGCGCGGTCATGGTGGCGCGCCATCCCGGCTCCACGACGGTCGTGGCCACGGCCTCGTTGATGATCGCCGGGCCGTCGATGGCGGTCCCAACGGCCAGCGCGTCACGGTCATAGACCGGGGTCTCGTGCGCCGCGCCGTCCATGTGTGTGGTGACGGTAACGATCGCAGCCGCCCCGCCGTCGCCATGGTCGACCGGGCTGGCGCCGGCGCGTTCGTCCGATGCACCGATGGCCTCGACGGCAGCGGTCTCCACGATCAGGCGCTTCTCGGGCATTGTGAAGCCGTAACGTTGACGGTGCAGCTCGGCGAACTCGTCGGCCATCGCGGATGCGTCGGAAAACGCGACCTCAAGGGCCGTGTCCGTGCCTTCGTAACGCAGATGCAGGCGGCGCTGGACGGTGATGCGATCGTCACCGATTCCCTGCCCCGCCACCTCGCCGTGCGCCGATCCGGCCAGGCCCTCGAGGATAACGGTCACGCTTGCGTCGACCGTCTCACCCAATGGGGCCTCGACAGACTGCTCGCGCAGCGCGCGGATATCCGCCAGACCCATGCCGTAGGCCGACAGGACGCCCGCAAACGGGTGCAACAGCACGCGGGTCATACCCAGCGCATCGGCCACCAGACATGCGTGCTGGCCGGCCGCGCCACCGAAGGCACACAGCGTGTAGCGGGTGACGTCGTAGCCGCGCTGGACCGAAATCTTCTTGATCGCGTTCGCCATGTTCTCGACGGCGATCTTCAGAAACCCGTCGGCGACCTCGACCGGACTGCGCGTGTCACCGGTGGCCGCGTGAATCTCGTTGGTCAGGGCCGCGAACTTGTCGTGCACGGCACGCGCATCGAGCGGCGCATCCTGGTTCGGGCCGAACACGGCCGGGAAATGATCGGGCTGCAGCTTGCCGAGCATGACATTGCAGTCGGTGACAGTCAGCGGCCCGCCCTTGCCATAGCTCGCCGGGCCCGGATCGGCGCCCGCGCTTTCCGGTCCGACCCGGTAGCGCGCGCCATCGAAGGAACAGATCGATCCTCCCCCCGCCGCGACCGTGTGGATCTGCATCATCGGGGCCCGCATGCGCACGCCGGCGACCAGGGTCTCGAAGGCGCGCTCATAGGTGCCGTTATAGTGGGTCACATCGGTCGAGGTGCCGCCCATGTCGAAGCCAATCATCTGATCGAATCCGGCCGCCTCGCTGACCTCGACCGCACCGACCACACCGCCGGCCGGACCAGACAGGATCGCATCCTTGCCCTGGAACATATGGGCGTCGGTCAGGCCCCCGTTCGACTGCATGAACATCAGGTTCACATCACCCAGCTCGTCGGCAACCCGGTCTACATACCGGCGCAGGATCGGCGACAAATAGGCATCGACAACGGTGGTGTCGCCGCGGCCCACAAGCTTGATGAGGGGGCTGGTCTCGTGGCTGACAGAAACCTGGGTAAAGCCGATCTCTCGGGCAATCTCGGCGCAGGCAATTTCATGGTCCGGAACCCGGTAGCCATGCATGAAGGCGATCGCCACGCTGCGGATGCCCTCATCGTAGATCGCCTGCATCCCGGCGCGCGCGGCGTCCGCATCGAGCGGCGTGACCACCTCGTCGCGCGCGTTGATCCGCTCGTCGATCTCGACCACCCGCTCGTAAAGCTGTTCAGGCAGGACGATGTGCCGGTCGAACAGACGCGGTCGGGCCTGGTAGCCGATCCGGAGCGCGTCGCGGAAGCCCCACGTGATGATCAGCGCGGTGCGGTCGCCCTTGCGCTCGAGCAGCGCGTTCGTGGCCACGGTCGTGCCCATCTTCACACTGCCGATCTCGGCCGACGGGATCGCCGCATCGGGGCCGATGTCAAGCAGATCGCGGATACCCTGCACCGCCGCATCGGCGTAGTGCTCGGGATTGTCCGACAACAGCTTGTGGGTACGCAGGGCACCATCGGGCGCGCGCCCCACGATGTCTGTGAACGTGCCGCCGCGATCGATCCAAAAATGCCACTCGCCGCTCACGTCATCCCCTGCCTTGAACCACCGATCATAGGTAATGCGCGATGCGGAAGAAAAACCTGTTTCGTCCGGCGCGGTCACGCGGACAGGTTCTACTTCCGGTACACGCCCTGTTCGTTGACGAGAAAATCAACCCGATCGTCGTCCAGCGCGCGCAGCGCCTCAGCAGGCGTGCATACGATCGGTTCCTCATGCACGTTGAAGCTGGTGTTGATCAGCACCGGCACATCCGTCAAATCATGAAACGCGCTGATGATATCGAAATAGAGCGGGTTCGTAGCGCGGTCAATGATCTGGGGCCGTGCGCTGCCGTCTACATGGACCACCGCCGCAATCCGTTCGCGCCACTCATCCTTCACATTGCAGGTAATGGTCATGAACCGCGATGCGTAGGCATTCACATCATCGATGTCGAACACCTCGCGCGCAAACTCCTCCAGCACCACCGGCGCAAACGGCATGAACTCGGTCCGGCCCAGCCGTTCATTCATCCGGTTGTTAATCTCCTTGTCGGACGGCGAGGCAAGAATACTGCGCGCACCCAGAGCACGCGGACCGAATTCCATCGCACCCTGATAGATTGCCCCGGCAAGTCCGTCGCGGATCAAATTCGCAGCGACTTCCGCCGGGTTCCCTTCGATCTTGTGCATGCCCGCGTCCAACGCGAGATCTTCAAGCGCCTGCGGTGAATAAGAGGGACCCCAGTAGACATTCTCCAGGGGATGGCGCGCCTCGTTCCAGGCCTCCATTCCGTCACGCGCGAGTAGATATTGCAGTACGTTCCCGACCGCAAGACCCTCGTCGCCCATGCCCGGAAAAATGAAGATGTTCCGCACCCCTTCGATCTCGGCCAGCTTCCGATTCAACGCGACATTCGCAAACACACCCCCGGCCAGCGCCAGACTATCGGCGCCGGTGCGCGCCAGAAAACCCGTCACGGACTTGACGATCAGCGTCTCCAGCAACCGCTGGATAGATGCCGCCAGAACCTCTTTCGTGTGAGTTTCGGAGAGGGTTTCTATATAGGCCCGCATCTCATGGTGGGACGAGAAATCCGATGTCACCACGCCGCCATCGTCGAGGGCAAAGTGCTTCTCGAAGTCCGTCAGAAGATCTGGCTCGCCAAACGCCGCTAGGCCCGTGATCTTCCCCTCATGGCGGTTCATTCGAAACCCCAGGGCCTGGGTGACGTATCCATAGGCGAGCCCGAGGCTGTTGATATCCCGGTCGCGATACAACCAGCGATCGTCGCCGTAGAAATTTTCTAACCCGGCACCATTTGCATGCCCAATCGAATAGTGGACATTGTCGCCGACACCGTCAGCTGTGTAGACGAGCGTATTCTCTCCACGGCTGAAGAAAAGCGCAGAAAGCGCATGAGACAGATGATGGTTGGCGAAAGAAACTTCCGCGTCAGGCCGAAGCCCATAGGATGCCTTCAACCCGTCAACATCCACGATATCGGCCGGATCCATCAGGTCGTTGCGCACCAGTTCGCCGGCGATCTCCTTGAAGACGTCTTTACCGAACGTCCGACGCAACCGATAGTTCAAGTCCCGTCGCAGTCCGAGCTTCAGATACTCGGTTTCCACAAACGCGCGTGAAAAGCACACTGCATCTATTTCAGCCGGGGTAACACCAGCCATCGACATCAGTTCGTCGACGCACTCACGAGCGTAGCCGTTGCCGTGATTTTTGCGGCGGGTCAGCCGCTCAAGCTGCACTGCACCAAGGATCCGATAGCCGTCGAAAAGCGCGGCGGCGCCGTCATGCAGACCGAGATTGAGACCGAGAATCAGCATCGAATCGTTTTGTAACCGAGTACGGGAAGCGGTCCTTCTGACCACCCTCATGCCGATGCTTCTATCTATAACCCGCGTAGAGAACAATCGCGAAAGCAACCGCATTGTTCCCGCCAATGCCTGGCCCTCTTTCTCCGGGCCATTTCTCCGGCGCGCAGTTTTGGGTTAAACGTCACCCATGAGCATCTGGGGCAAGGTACTGGGCGGCGCGGCCGGGTTTGCGCTGGGCGGACCGCTCGGCGCACTGCTGGGCGGCGTGGCCGGCCATATCTACGATTCCCGCCGCAGCAGACCTGCGGCTGAAATCTCCGGCGGCGACCCGACCAAGCAGGTCGGTTTCACCATTGCCGTCATCGCGCTGGGGTCAAAACTCGCCAAGGCCGACGGTGTCGTCACGCCGGACGAGATCCGTGCCTTCCGGCGTGTCTTCAGAGTGCCACCCGAAGAGACCCAGAACGTCGCCAAGGTGTTCAACCTGGCGCGCAAATCGTCGGCCGGATACGAGCCCTATGCCAAGCAGGTGGCCGGCATGTTCCAGGACAGCCCGGCGGTCCTGGAAGAACTGCTTGACTGTCTGTTCCAAATCGCCAAGGCCGACGGCGAGGTTTCGGAGGCCGAGGTCGAGTATCTGCGCAACGTGGCGGCGATCTTCGGCTTCACCGAAACCGATTTCGCCCGTATCCGCGAAGAGAATATGGGGCCCGACGCCGCCGACCCTTACACCGTGCTCGGCGTGCCGCACGATGCCGACGACGAGGCCGTCAAATCCGCCTACCGCAAGCTGGTGCGCGAGAACCATCCCGACGCGCTGATCGCCCAGGGCATGCCCGAGGATTTCATCGAGGTGGCCAACGACAAGCTGGCGGCGATCAACGCCGCCTACGACAATATCTGTGCCCAGCGCGGTATCAAGTAACGGCCCCTGCCCGACATGGTTGCCGAACCTCCCGTCATAGCCGTGAAGGATGCCTCCGTCGGGTTCGGTGGCGCGCGCCTGTTCACCGGTGCGGAACTGTCGCTGGTGCCCGGCATGCGAGCCTGCCTGGTGGGACGCAACGGCACCGGCAAGTCGACGATCCTGAAACTGTTGGCCGGCGAAATCGTGCCCGACAGCGGTGATCTGTATTTCGAGCCGGGGCTGACCGTCGGTTATCTGCCGCAGGACGTGCCCCTGCCGGACGACAAGACAGTCGCGGAATTCGTGGCCGGCCCCGACAAGGCACCACGCCACGAAGTGGATGCCGCCCTGTCGCGGGTCGATATCGACGGTGCGCGGAGCTGCGAGTCCCTGTCGGGTGGCGAGGCACGCCGGGTCGCCATCGCCCAGGCGTTTCTCGGCGATCCGGACGTGATGCTGCTCGACGAGCCGACCAACCATCTCGACCTGCCGACCATCGAGTGGCTGGAGCGCGAGCTGGTCGAGCGCCGCAAGACCTTGATCGTGATCAGCCATGACCGCGCCTTCCTCGAACATGTCACGACGGACACGTTCTGGCTGAGCCGCGGCAAGCTCAGGCACAACAATCAGGGCTACGCCCATTTCCAGGACTGGACCGAACGGGTTGCCGATGCCGAAGTTCGCGCGGCCCAGAAGTTAGACCAGAAACTCAAGGCCGAGGCGCGTTGGCTTGAACGCGGGGTGACCGCCAGACGGCGGCGCAACCAGGGGCGGCTGCAGCGCCTCGAGACGATGCGTGCCCAGCGCAAGGCGCTGCTGACCGGCGAGGACCTGGTCCAGATCGAGGCCGATAGCGGCCCCCTGTCCAGCCGGCTGGTGGTGGAGTGCGAGAATCTCTGCAAGTCCTTCGGCAACGAGAAGATCGTCGACGGGTTCTCCACCCGGATCCTGCGCGGCGATCGGGTCGGTTTCCTTGGCCCCAACGGCGCAGGCAAGACCACGCTGCTGAAATTGCTGATCGGTGAACTTGAACGGGATTCCGGCCGCCTGCGGCGCGCCAAGAACCTGTCGCTTGCCTTCTTCGACCAAACCCGCGAGCAGCTCGACCCGAACGACACGCTCTGGCAGACCCTCGCACCCCAGGGCGGGGATTCGATCAATGTCCGCGGGCGCCAGCGCCATGTGGTCGCCTATCTGCGCGACTTCTTGTTCGATGACAAACAAGCGCGTGCGCCCGTCGCGACCCTGTCGGGCGGTGAGCGCAACCGCCTGATGCTGGCCAAGATCCTGGCCCAGCCCTCGAACCTGCTGGTGCTCGACGAGCCGACCAACGATCTCGACGCGGACACGCTCGACGTGCTCCTCGACATGCTCGACAGCTATGACGGCACCGTGCTTCTGGTCAGTCATGATCGTGACTTCCTCGACCGGATCGTCAGCAGCACCATCGCGGTCGAAGGCGGCGGCGTGGTGAACGAGTATCCGGGCGGATATTCGGACTATTTGCGGCAGCGACAAAAACCCGCCGGCGCATCGAAGCCTGCAATGAAGATGGCCAACCCCGCGCGCGAACGGCAAAGGGACAAGACGGCCAGCAAGCTCTCCTTCAAGGAACAGCATGAGCTCGAAACCCTGCCAGGCCGGATCGCGGCGCTGGAGAACGCCAAGGTGGAACTGGAAAAGGCGCTGTCCGATCCCGAGCTGTTTACGCGCGACGCCGGCGCCTACGAGACGGCCGCCGGCAAGCTGGCCGAAGTCGAGGCCGCGATCGAGGATGCCGAGGAACGCTGGCTCGACCTCGAGGCCAGCCGTGAAAGCCTGGCGTCCGGGGCCGCGTCATGATCACCGATTTCGGGTCGCCCAATCATGGTGAGCGCCGCCCAGAACGCGGCAGCGCCCCGGTCATCGACACCCTGGTGATCCATTACACCGGCATGATGCCGACCCTGCGGGCGCGTGACTGGTTGTGCGATCCGGTCTCCAAGGTCAGCGCTCACTATTTGCTCGCCGAGGACGGCACCACCTGGCGGCTCGTCGAGGAGGATCGGCGTGCCTGGCACGCCGGGGTCGGGTGCTGGCGCGGCTGGCGTGACATCAACTCCCGCTCAATCGGGATCGAGCTCTCCAACCCCGGGCATGACTACGGCTACACGGATTTTCCCGATGCCCAGATCGAGGTGTTGATCGCACTTGCCCGGGACATCCTCGCCCGGCATCCGATCCCGGCCCGCAACGTGGTCGCCCATTCCGACATCGCGCCGGAGCGCAAGATCGACCCGGGCGAGCGCTTCCCCTGGCCCCGGCTTGCCGCGGCCGGCATCGGCCTGTGGCCCGACGAGACGGCTTCCGCACCGGCCGCGGGCGATGTTTCGACCGTCCTGGGCGAAATCGGCTACGACGTGATCGAGTACGACCTGGCGACGGTCCTGTCGGCGTTTCAGCGCCGGTTTCGGCCCGCGCGTTTTGACGGCGAACTCGACGACGAGACCCGCTCGCGCATCTCCGCAGTGAACAGTCTGGTTGCAGGCCCGGCCACTTCGGCCTAAGGAGTGACCTCGCCAGGCGGCCGGATGGCCGCGCGCGGGCAATGGGGAAACCCGTCCGCGCGAGGAAAGTCCGGGCTCCACGGAAGTACGGTGCCGGTTAACGGCCGGCGGGGGAAACCCCAGGGAAAGTGCCACAGAAAGCAAACCGCCTGTCTTCGGGCAGGTAAGGGTGAAAGGGTGCGGTAAGAGCGCACCGCGCCCCCGGCGACGGGGGTGGCAGGGCAAACCCCACCGGGAGCAAG
>MDTE01051297.1_pt1 | contig 46200 bp, 46 predicted proteins | sample 811231 | NCBI WGS metagenome assembly MDTE01 (sample SAMN05326651, study PRJNA326480) | marine metagenome | isolation source: seawater | place: Indian Ocean: Red Sea | collected 2010 | reverse complement strand
TGAGTGGTTGAAAGGACCGGTCTTGAAAACCGGCGTACGTGCAAGCGTACCGTGGGTTCGAATCCCACCCTCTCCGCCATTTTATTGTTTCAAGTCGTGGTCAAGTCAGGCGATCCCCGCAGGATCGAGCTCGAAGATCTCTGCCGCCCAGTCGGACATGACGTCGCCGATCAGCTGGCGATTGTCGATCTGGCAATGCTCTGCGCCCCTATTTCGTGTGTCCGGACTTTCGCCTTTCCTAGCCGGAGAACCAAACGGATTCGGGAAACGGCACGTAGAATACCTGGGTGAAAATAAGATAGGCGATGATCGCGATACACACCGGCACGATAAATGCCATCCGGATGTTCCGAGCCGTGCGCTCGCGGGTCAGGTAGAGCGTTGTGAGGATCAGCATCGCAAGGCTAGCTGGCCAGAAGCCGAGACCGAACATTACGAACAGGTACCCAATTACGATAATCAGTGATACGACGACGTCGATGGCCGACACCCGGCTATCGGCGGTCATCTCGATGTTATCCGGCGCATGTTTAAGGAACGTCGCCCAGAGAAACTTGACGAGGAAAGCGATTGCAATTCCCAGCGTGACATAGTTGGCCAGAAGCGGAAACGCCCAGTCCTTCGGGTCCGAGCTGGAACCGACGGAGAACATCACGCTGACGCAGAAGAGCATAAGGGCAGTCAGCAGGTTGCGGTCTGCAAGTCCATTCATGAACGCCTCCTTATTCCGGTCCGTCCTGCTTGCCCGGTGCGGACGGCGCGTTACCAGCCCGTGCGAGCATTCGATCACGATGGCGGGTCCACACGACGAGCGCGATGGACAGGATGCTCAGCGTGATCAGGATGATATTGATCGTGCCGGTGAAGAAAACGTTCCATACCGACGTGGCGTCTGAGATGTACATCGCTTGGACGAGTGACGGTTCGATAATCGGGCCCAGAATCAGGCCCAGCCCGATGGGGCCAGGATGGAACCCCAGCCGCCGGATCAAGAACACAAAAACGCCGAGGGCCAGCATGATATAGACATCAAAGATATTGTTTCGGATAGCATAGGCCCCGATGATTGCTAGCAGCATGATCAATGGCGCCAGCAGGCGCAGCGGGATGCGGATGATTCGGACCAGCATCGGCGCGAAAAGGGTGCCGAGGATGAAGGTAACGATGCCCGCGAACATTAGCGACCAGCCAAAGGAGAAGACCAGCGAGCCGTCGCTCTGGAACAGTTCCGGGCCCGGGTTCAGGCCGCGCAGCATGAGCGCGCCGGCGATAACGGCGGCAGGAGAAGAACCGGGTACGCCCAGGGTAACCAGCGGAATCATGGCCGCCGGTGCTGCGGCATTGTTCGCGATCTCCGATGCGGTGACGCCGCGCAGGTCGCCCTTGCCGAACTGGGTCTTATCCTTGCTCCAGCGTACGGCCTCGTTATAGGAAACGAGCGCGGCGATCGGGCTGCCCGCTCCGGGCAGGATGCCAATGAACGATCCGATGACTGCAGAGCGGACCACATGGAACGGATGTGACATGACCTTGACGATGGTCTTCATGGTCTGGCCGCGTTCGGGATTATACTCCGCGATAAACTCCTTTCGACGTAGGTCGGCGATCATCGATAACACCTGAGGGATAGCGAAAATCCCGATCAGGCCGGCGACTAGCGACAGCCCGCCGCGCAGTTCGGGAACGCCGAAGGTGAAACGGGCGATCTCGTTGCCGTGACTGATCCCGATACTGCTGATCAGGAGCCCGATGGCACCGCCGGCCAGTCCCTTAAGGATCGAATCTCCGGCTAGGCTACCAATGATGGTAAGTGCGAATATGCCAAGCCAGAAGAATTCCGGCGGGCCGAATTTCAGTGCGATGGTGATCAGAGGCCAAGCGAGCAGCAGATAGCAAGCGGCCCCGAACAGGGTGCCGATTGCCGAGCTGAAGCAGGCACCGATGATCGCCTCTTGGCCCCTGCCCTTATGAACCATGGGATGGCCATCGAAGGCTGTCGCCATGGCGGCAGGCGTTCCAGGTGTGTTGACCAGCACGGCCGGAATCGAATCCGAGAACATAGCGCAAACATAAAGGCCACCGAGCATGGCGATGCCAGCGTCAGTGGGGAGGGCGAAGGTAAAAGGCACAAGAAGCGCAGTTCCCATAGTTGCCGTGAGCCCTGGTAGGGTTCCGACAACCATGCCTATCAAGACGCCGACAGTCAGCCAGAAGAAGACTGTCAGCGTGAGCGTCTGCATGAGACCTTCGATCACCGCAGTATCCCCAAAATCAGATTTCCGAGGTTTCGTCCTCTAGGACCCTATGAGCCCCGCATGACGATATCTGTGCAGGCAGACAGGCTGCCCCGGCTCTCAAATGATGAGCCGGGACAGCCTGATGCTTGATCCGCTGCTAGTTCGCGAACTTCTTGATTGCGGCGTCAACGTAAGCCTTGGCTTCAGCCGGTGTCTGGCGCATCTGCGTTAGCCCGAGGCTATTCACGATCTTGACGACGTCGGGATTGGCCGTCGCTTTGTAGAGCGCGTCGTTGAGCTTTGCGACACGATCGGCAGGAGTGTTGGGAGGTGCCATGATGCCCCACGTCGTCGTGTAGGTCCACTTCGGCTCACTTGGCACACCCGGAAGCGCGGCGGTAGGTTTTGGGCCTGCCACGACTAGCGTGTCCACCGTGGCTTTGTGCTTTACGGCGTGGTTGGAGGCGGTCATGCCCGCATCCACATGCTTGCCCTGGAGCATCGGCATCATCTTACCCACGCCGCCGGACACCGGCACATAGGTGGTCTTGATGCCAAGAATCTTGGCAAGCTCACCGAAGTTGCGTTCGCCGGTGCTGCCGACGCCTGCAACGGTCAGCTTGCCTGGGTTTGCCTTGGCCGCGGCCACGAACGCGGACAGCGAGCTATACTTACTGCCCTTGGGCACCATCAGCGCGCCGACCGAACGAACCGTCATGCCGATGTAGGAAAATTCGCCTGGCTTGAAGCCGACATCCTTGCCCTTCGCCGCGATGACAACATTGGGAACTACGACGTTGGAGATGGTGTAGCCATCAGCCTTCGAGCGCCACAGCTCGTTGAAGCCAACGGCGCCGCCGCCGCCCGTCTTGTAGACGATCCGGACGTCGACGCCGAGCGCCTTCTCCAGACCGGGTTGCAAGCGGCGTGCCTGCTGATCGGAACCACCACCTGGGGAGTACGGGACGATGAATGTGATCGGCTTGTCAGGATATTCCGCCATCGCGCTTCCCGCCGCGAAAGTGAGAATCGCGCCGGCGAAGGCGCCTAGGACCAATCGGCCCATAACTAATGGTTTTTTCATGAGGTTTCCTCCCAAAGTTTTACCTTCATCGTACTCGCGAACCGAATGTAACGTCCGGCCCATACATCATTCAGGCCGCAGTTCGCGGACGGACCGCGGTCGCTGAATCTCGATCAGTCAAGTATTATCTGCCGTGAGGAGCTTGTCTACTCTTATATAAGAATATTTTTCCAAACCCTCCGGCGTCTGCACCCGATCAGGCCCCTTCCTCCGCGTCGGCGAGCCGCTGCACCATTTCATCAAGGTTCGGGATCGGTGTGTAGTCCTCGCTGAGAGCCCCGGTGCCGGCCGGGCTCTTGCAGGTGAAGAAGCGACACTCTTCTCCTAGGAGCCGGATCCCATGCGGCACACTGCGCGGGATATAGACCATGTCACCGGGGCCGATGATGTCGAGTTCGTCGCCGAGGATCGTGGCCAGGCTTCCTTCGAGTAGATAGATCCACTGCTCATCGTTGGGGTGAACATGGGGCGGGGGGGCCTCGCCTTCGGCGTAAGTCACGATCCCGGCCTTAATGAGTTCGCCGCCATATTGCTTCATCATGATGTGCGGACGGGCGCTGTCGGGTGTCGGCACCATTTCGGCACCTTTGTAGATCGGCATAATTCTCTCTCCAAAGTTAGAATTTCGACCGTGCTGGCGACCGTCGTAAAGAATAAGTCTCTAGCTCGATTAGAAAACTTCGCGAGCTCCGGATGCAAAATTGACCTTGACCGTGATCGTTCCCTCGTTGATCAGCCAGGGGCGGACCCGGAACGAGCGCGCACCGCTCGCATGCATGGGATCCGATTCTGCAATCTCACGCGCATGCGCAAGATCTCGTGCCCGCACGATGATCAGACCCTCGCCTTCCCAGGTCTCTTCGTCGTCGGCCCAGTGGGGGCCGGCTGCGATGTAAACACCATCCTCTTCCATTTTCGCTTGGTGCGCCAGGTGCGGGCCAATATTCTCCATCACCGGGACCATGCCGTTTTCGGGAAAGGTGTGGATCGCATAGACCTGCCATTTGAGCATGTCGCCGCTGGCTTCGAGAATCTGTGAGCGTGTCGGTGAGCCATCTGCCATTGTGTTTTCTCCTAGTGAAAAATTTGTATGTTTGGTGGCACGTCGCCGCCGGAATACGGCTTGCGGAATGTAGGCAATCGAGCGCGAAAATTCCAAACCGAATTCGTGCGATTCGGCGCATTTCGAGCCTTGAGAGGGTTGTCACGAATGACAGCGAAGTTTCTAGCCTTGGTCGAAGAACTGTTCGGGCCGACTGGACGGTGGCAGGTCGCGGTAGCGGCCTGCCTGATCACGGCCGCCGCGTCGCTCTGGTTCACGTTGGGCCCGGCAGGGGGTGAGAGGGTGCGGCTGAAATCAGCGCAGCAACTGGACGACTACTATGTTGAGCAGGGTTATACGATGCAGGCCCTGCGTGCAGGTAACGCGAAGGTACCAAGGGTTTTCATCACAACCGTGCCCGATAACTGGGCGAAGGACCTCGACATCCCCCGGAAGAAGAGCCTGTTCTTTCGAACGCTGTTGCCGCTTGTCTTGCAGGTAAATGCGGATATCCGCGCCGACCGGGTGCGCCTGACCGGGTTGCGCAAGCGCATCGCGGCGGGCGAGGCCCCCGACCATAAAGACCATGCATGGCTCCTGGAACTGGCCGAACGCTATGCGGTTGTCGATGCAGACGAGGTGAATGCGAAGACCCTGCTCACTTCCGCGCAGCTCGCCCACCTGGACACGCGTGTTGATATCGTCCCGCCATCGCTGGCGCTCTCCCAGAGTGCGATCGAGAGTGCTTGGGCCCTCTCGCGCTTCGCCGTCGAGGGCAATGCGCTGTTCGGCCAGTGGCGCTACGGTAAGGGCCTGAAACCGGAGGATCAGCGTACGGAACTGGGCGATTACAGGATCGCCACATTCAAGACGCCCATCGCGTCGGTGCGCGGTTATATGAAGAATCTCAACACCAATCCGGCCTACCGCCCCTTCCGCACGCAGCGAAAAATGGCGCAGAAGCTAGGCCGGGTGCCGCAGGGTGAGGCACTGGCGGCAGGGGTGCTGTCCTACTCCGAACGGGGCGCGGCGTATATCGAGGAAGTACGCCGCCTGATCCGGAGTAACGGGCTGGGTGGCACTGACACGGCCAGTCTGAAGGACATGGAGCCCATCGAATTGCGGGCAGGCTTATTTTGAGGCCTTCTTCTTGCCCTTGGCGAACCAGGCGAATACAGCCGTCGCCAGGATCGCTGCAGCAAGCTGGGCCACAATAAAGAACGGCGCGTCATCAGGGCGGATGCCGGAGAAGCTGTTGGTTAGCGACCGTGAAATAGTAACTGCGGGATTGGCGAAGGACGTCGATGATGTGAACCAGTAGCCTGCCGTTATAAAAAGGCCGACTGCGTACGGTACCGCCTCAGGCTGAAAGCGCAGACAACCGAGGATCGTGGCGACCAGCCCGAAGGTGGCGATGAACTCACCAGTCCATTGGCCAAGCCCGGCTCGCGTATTGATCGATGCTGAGAAGGCCGGTTCGCCAAACATGATATGGGCAATGAAGACACCAAAAAGCCCTGCCACTATCTGCACGGCTACATAGATCATGGAGTAGTTGAACGAAATCTCACGGCGAAGCAGAAATGCCAGGGTAACCGCTGGGTTGAAATGTGCGCCGGAGATTGGGCCGAAAACAAGAATTAGAACCACAAGAATTGCGCCGGTAGCGATGGTGTTACCTAGGAGCGCAATAGCGTCGTTTCCGTTAGATAGGGTCTCACCCATGATACCCGACCCGACCACAGTCGCTAACAGAAAGGCCGTTCCGATGAATTCAGCGGCTAGGCGCCGGGGCAGGTCATGCTTTGCCATGATGGTAACCTATAGTTATTCCCCGCGATCGGCTGCAATTTCGCCCAGTTGGGCTAGTAGTGATGGCTTGTTGAAAGAGCGAAGTGCAAAATTGACCAAAATCTCAATGCGGTCGTTAAGTATTCGGTAGGTCTCGGCGAATGCTGCAGCGATCTCGGTCGGGGTGCCTTCGACGCTTGCCGGATCGGGTAGTCCCCAGTGCGCTGATATCGGCTTACCCGGCCATATTGTACACATCGCGTTAGCCGCGTGGTCGCAGACCGTGATGATGAAGTCTAGATCGGGTGCGTCAGGCTTCGCGAACTCTGACCAGTCTTTCGATTTTAAATTGTCGGTGGGATAGTTCAGGCCTTTGAGGAGCGTGATGGCGTTAGGGTTGACGCGGCCTTGGGGGCAGCTGCCAGCACTGAAGCCACGGAACCGCCCTACCCCAACCCGGTTTACGATCGCTTCGGCCAAGATGCTGCGAGCCGAATTCCCCGTGCATAGGAAAAGAATATTATACATTTTGGATCTTACGATCTCTTCCCGGTCATTCTAGACACGCAATATGTCAGTGGACTTACCTGCTAAATGTTACGGCCGTATGAAAACTTGGTGAACGTCACTCTCCACGAAACAGGGGGACCATCTCGGCGACGGGAGCTGGTACCATCACCTTACTTTCCTGCTTGGCGATATAGGGCCGAATCCCCTCCTGAAAACGAATCCATTCGGGGTTCACGCGCACGGCGTTGTGGCGGCGTGTCCGGTCGTCGAAGCTGTCGAAGAACCAATAGTGATAAACCTGATGCAGGGGGCCGGCCATCATGAAGAAACTGCCGATCATGTTGGTCTCGAGCGGAGTCAGGGCCGAGATGCCATGGCGCTCGAGGAGCTCCCAATATTTTCCGAGCATGCCCGGGGCCAAGCTAACGATCTGTTCTTCGATTAGAAGATTACGGACCGTCGTTGGGTCTGCCAGCGGCGGGTCGGACGGTATCCAAGAACTGTCAGCTGAAAAATGCGGTGTCAACGCGGGCAGTGGGGCCGGCAATAGAATATGATTCTCTTGGCTTAGCATCAGCGGGCGCACCTTTAGGAAATAAGGTTCCAATTCGGGAAGGCCGTAGAGGCCATGTAGCCGAGTCTGCCAATCGTCTAGGGAATCGAAGGCGTAGAGGTGAACGACCTGGTCGGCTGGGCCGCTTATGGTCGAAAAGTAGCCGATCAACCGTTCGATGACCGGCTGGACAGTATCGAACCCGCGTTCGAGCTGTGTCTCGTAGAAGCGCTCCAGAAGACCGGGCTTCATTGTATAGGCGCGGTGTTCGAGTATCATAATTGGTCCCTCTCCACGGTCGAGATTATGCCCGCCTAGCCTTGGCACATGAAGCGCCTTCTCCGGTGCGTGCGGGCTTGACCTGTTATCGCGGTAATCGCAGGTTCAGTTCCATGATGCGGATCGACATCTATTCGGATACCGTGTGCCCTTGGTGCTTCATCGGCAAGCGACGGCTTGAGCGTGCGTTGGCTGCGCGCGACGATATTGATGTGTCGCTCAAATGGCATGCATTCCAGTTAAACCCCGACATGCCGGAGGGCGGTATGGCGCGTGAACACTATCTGGCCGCAAAATTTGGTGGCCCGGAGCGTGCGGCCAGAGTCTATGCGACGATTGCGCGCGCGGGACACGCAGAACGCATCCCCTTCAATTTTGAAACGATCGCGCGGATGCCTAACACCATCCAGTCACACCGACTCGTTCGGTTTGCGGACCGTTTTGGCATGCAGAATGCGGTTGTGGAGGCTTTGTTCAAGGCCTTCTTCTTTGATGGCGAGGACATCGGAGAAGACATGGCGCTACTGCGTATCGCGCTCCGCGTCGGACTCGACCGCGATGCGGCGGTGGCATTCCTCGCTGGAGAGGAAGAGCGCGGCGTAATCGTCGCGGAGGATCTGCGCGCACGGCGAATGGGGATCAGCGCCGTCCCCTGCTTTGTGGTGAATGGCGAATATGCCATCTCCGGCGCTCAGGAGCCCGAGGCCTTTTTCCCGCTGTTTGATCTTGCTGGTATGGGTATGGCGGGGGAGTATCCAGCTGCGGGCACCCGTTCCTAGGTTGCGTCCGCTGCGATCGCCGCCAGGTTCCGCATAAAGCGGCGTACCCCTACCGAACGCTTGTTCTCATCGGCCCAGTCGCGCCGGTAGACCAGCTTGTGGTCCGGCCGCAGCTTGACCGTTCCGGATTGCTCGCCGATTAACGTAACTAGGCCCGCCGGGTTCGCAAAGTCGTTGTCGCGGAAGGTCACGACCGCGCCCTTGGGGCCTGCATCTAGTTTTTCCACGCCGGCATCGCGGCACAACCGTTTGATGGTGATCGCCTCGAGTAGGTTTTCTACCTCGTTGGGGAGCGGTCCGAAACGGTCGATCAGTTCGGCTGCAAACCCCTCGATCTCTTCGGGATTAACCAGTGAGGCGATGCGCCGATATAGCCCCAGCCGAACCCCGAGATCGGCGACATAATTGTCTGGGATCAGTATAGGGGCGCCAATCGAGATGACGGGCGTCCATTCGTCTGTTGGCAACGTACGGGACCCGTTGGCGCGTGCCGCGGCGACCGCATCTTCCAGCATCTGCTGATACAGCTCGACCCCAACCTCGCGGATATGACCGGATTGCTCTTCGCCGAGCAGGTTTCCTGCGCCGCGGATGTCGAGGTCGTGGCTGGCAAGGCTGAACCCCGCCCCCAGTGTGTCCAGCGTCTGCATGACTTCGAGACGTTGGCGGGCCGTCTCTGAGAGAATGCGGTCGTTCGGCAATGTCAGGTAGGCATAAGCGCGCATCTTTGACCGCCCTACTCTGCCGCGTAGCTGGTATAGCTGGGACAGTCCGAACATGTCGGCGCGATGTACGATAATGGTGTTGGCCGACGGGACATCGAGCCCGGACTCGACGATGTTCGTGCACAGCAGAACTTCATACTTGCGGTCGTAGAACGCCGTCATGACATCCTCGAGCGCTCGGGCCGGCATCTGGCCGTGCGCCACGCCGACCGTAACCTCGGGCACCTGCTCCTTCAGCCGCTCCTGGAGGCGGTCAATGTCACCTACCCGGGGGCAGACGTAGAAGATCTGTCCGCCTCGGAAATGCTCTCGCATGATCGCCTCGCGGATCGTCACGCCGTCATAGGGCAGGATGAAGGTACGAACTGCGAGCCGGTCGACTGGCGGCGTTGCGATCAGGCTGAGTTCACGCACTCCTGTGAGTGCAAGCTGTAGGGTACGGGGGATTGGTGTCGCGGTGAGCGTCAGCACATGCACATCACCGCCCAATCCCTTCAGCCGCTCCTTCTGAGCGACACCGAAATGCTGTTCCTCGTCGACCACCAGCAGGCCCAGTTTCTTGAAGGCAATGGATTCGGACAGTAGCGCATGGGTGCCGATGACGATGTCGATCTGTCCGTCGTCAAGGCCCCTGCGGATATCCTGCGCCTCCTTGGCAGTGGTCAAGCGGGAGAGCTGGGCGATCCGTACGGGCAATCCCTTGAAGCGCTCCATGAATGTCCAGTGATGTTGTCTCGCTAGGAGCGTAGTCGGAACGACGACGGCGACTTGCCGCCCGCTCAAGGCCGTCACAAAGGCCGCGCGCAATGCGACCTCGGTCTTGCCGAATCCTACATCCCCGCAGACCAAACGATCCATGGGCTTTCCGGCCGCGAGGCTGGCCACAGTGTCGTCAATCGCGCGGTTCTGATCGTCGGTCTCGTTGAACGGAAAGCGCGCACAGAACTCATCGTACAGGCCGGCCGGTGGTGTCATCTTCGGTGCGTGACGAAGTTCGCGCGCGGCGGCTAGTGCGATCAGCTTGTCCGCCATTTCCGTGATCCGATTCTTGACCTTCGCGCGTCGGGCCTGCCAGCTGGCGTTGCCCAGCTTGTCGGGCCGGACCCCCGCCTCTTCCGACCCGTAACGCGAGAGCAGGTCGAGATTTTCGACCGGCAGGAACAGCTTGTCATCGTTGGCATATAAGAGGCGCAGGCAGTCATGAGGCGCGCCGCCGATCTCCAGCGTGTCCAGCCCGTCGTAGCGACCGATGCCGTGGTCGGCATGGACCACGATGTCGCCCAGCGACAGGCTCGACATCTCCGCGATAAGATGTTCGCTCGGCTTGATCGGACGCCGGCGCCGGACCAGCCGGTCGCCTAAGATATCCTGTTCGCTGTAGACCGTGCGCTCGGGCAGCATGAAACCGTGATCGATGGGTAATACACAGACCGGAATCTGGTCTGGCTTTGCCGAAATTACACACTTCCATCCCGCGACTGGCATCACTTTGTCGACGTCGTGGTCTTTGAGGAGCTGTGCCAGACGGTCCCGCGAACCTGTTGAATAACAGGCGATCGCTACGGCCTGTCCTGCACCCTGCTCGTTCAGTATGCGTGTGCGCACGGCATCGAAGAGGTTGGTGTCGGGCCGGTTGCGCGCCTCGGCAAAGTCGTTGGTTCGCCGGCCGCCGAAGGAGATGGTCTGGCCGCCATTTGCGGGTGCCTCAAAGCCGTCATACTCAATCGTTATACGCGCCTCGCGCAGGCCTTCCCATTCGTCGGGAGACAGGTAAAGCGCATCGGGCGGAAGCGGGTTATAAGGCGCTTCGCCCTCCGCGCGCTCGGGCGCATTGGCACGGGCCGTGAAATAGTCGGCGACCTGATTGAAGCGCTCGTGTATGGCGTCGCGGCTTGCCGCGCCGAGAATAACGGGACCATTGATATAGTCGAACAGTGTTTCGGGTGCGGCATAGAAGAGTGGTAACCAGTGCTCCATGCCCGGGTGCCGAGCACTTTCGCTGACCGCTTCGTAGAGCGGATCGTTGCCGCGCACTGCGCCGAACCTGGCTCGATACGCGGTGCGGAAATTCGCAGTTGTGTCATCGTCGAGCAGGATCTCGCTCGCAGGCAAAAGGGTTAGTTGTTTGATCGTTTTGATCGTCAGCTGATTCAGAGGATCGAAACTGCGCAGGCCCTCGATTTCGTCACCGAACAGGTCGATGCGCACCGGTTCCGAATTTCCGGGCGGGAATATGTCGATGATGTCGCCGCGGCTCGCGAATTCGCCCGGCTCACGGACCGTCTCTGTGCGGTGAAAACCATTTGCCCCGAGGAAGGACACGACGGCGGCGAAGTCGAGCATCTGACCGGTTGCGAGCTCGATCCGTGCGGCAGTGATCCTATCGCGAGGCGGCACCCGCTGCAGGATTGCGGCTACGGTGGTGAGGACCAGGTCCGGCATGGCCCCGACGGTCTCTCGGCTTAGTGCATCCAGTGTCGCCATTCGCTCGGCGACAAGTTCAGCGCGCGGCGGCACTCTGTCATACGGCAGGCAGTCCCAAGCAGGAAATTTAACGATTCGTGAGTTCGGCGCGAAGAACGCGACGGTTTCGGCGAGACGGTTCATGCCCAGATCGTCGCTCGACACATGCAGCAGCGGTGCATCGGCTTTGGCCAGTAACTCGGCAAGCAAGAGCCCTTCACTCCCGTCGGGGACGCCGGCGAAGCGTGAAAGAGAACCCGGCGGCCCCCACGCGAAATTCGGGTTCAGCAACAATTCAGTCTTCAAGTTTAAAGGCTTGCAGGCGTTTAATGATCGCTCCGTTCCACGGCTCGGGCACGGGCTTGCGTCCGCTGATCCACATATACAAGTCCGGGTCGCTGTTCTCGATAAGCGCCTCATACTCGTCGAGTAAAGGGTCTTCGAGTTTTGCAAGGGACTGACGCGCGAAGGTCCCGAGGATTAGGTCGGTTTCCTTGGTGCCAGTATATTTGCTACGATAAATCAAGCGTTTGATCCGGTCTTCGCGGGTTTCATCGGTCATAGGTCGGGCCTCGCCTTGCCCGTTGCTGACTCGGGCGTTCACGCCCCTTAGGATATAGCCTTCCTGTGATCGGCTGTCAGCCGCTCGAACCCGATAATCGGTCCCGCACGTGCCCCAACGCACCCGCCCCGAGATATTATTCCCGCTCTTCGCTCCGGTCACGGCACTGAAGGGGATTGGCGCTCGGATCGGCGGTCATCTCGAGCGGCTCGCAGGACCTCAAGTCGTCGATCTGCTCTGGCATCTACCCGTCGGAATCATCGACCGGCGCTACAGCCCAAATCTCGTTGACCTAGAACCCGGGCGGGTGGCGACGCTTGTTCTGACTGTAGTCAAGCATCACGCACCGCCGGTTCGGAACCGCCGGATCCCCTACCGCATCGATTGCCGCGACGAGACCGGCGAGATTACCTTAGTCTACTTCCATGGCCGGGCGGACTACCTGAAATCGGCCCTGCCCGAGGGAGAGGTGCGTCTGGTGAGTGGGTCAGCGGAACTTTATGACGGTAGGCTGCAAATGACCCACCCGAATATCGTAGCCAAGACCGGCGATCGAGAGACGGTGATGCGGGTGCAACCGGTATATCCGCTGACCGAGGGGCTTTCGCAAAACGTCCTTGGAAAGGCAATCGGCGCTGCCATTGAACGCACGAACGAGTTAGCCGAATGGCTCGATCCAGCCCTAGTTGGGCAACGCAAATGGGTGCCATGGCAGCAGGCGTTAATGGCCGCCCATGCGCCCGGCGATAAGAAAGACTTAGAACCGGCGATGCCACACCGCATGCGCCTGGCTTATGACGAACTCCTCGCGAGCCAGCTGGCGATCATGCTCGTTCGGTCTCACGTGCGACGCCAGGCCGGGCACCCGATTGCCGGAAACGGCCGTCTGCGCTCACGGGTCCTCCGCGCGCTGCCGTTCGAACTGACCAATAGTCAGAAGACCGCGATCGATGAAATCGGCTCCGACATGGCCGCCGGTCATCGGATGCTTCGGCTATTGCAGGGTGATGTCGGTAGCGGCAAGACCGTGGTCGCGCTGATGGCCATGCTGAACGCTGTCGAGACCGGCCGACAGGCGGCGATGATGGCGCCGACTGAAATTCTGGCCCAGCAGCATTACGCGACTATTTCTCCTCTCGCTGAGGCTGCCGGGGTCCGATGCGCGCTCCTGACCGGTAGGTACAAGGGCAAGGCCCGTGATGCGATCGTTGCGGGTGTAGCCGACGGCAAGATGCCGCTGGTTGTCGGAACGCACGCACTCTTTCAGGATGACATCATCTTCAAGGACCTTGCGATGGCTGTAGTCGATGAACAGCACCGTTTCGGGGTGCACCAGCGCCTCCTTCTCGCAGAGAAAGGTGCGGCGGTTGATGTCTTACTGATGACGGCGACACCGATCCCGCGCACCCTGATGCTCGCTGCCTATGGCGATTTGGATGAGTCCCAGCTGCGCGAGAAACCGGCGGGCCGGAAGTCGGTGAAGACGACGACTGCCTCGATAGATCGCCTGAACGATGCAGTCGCCGGGGTGGAACGTCAACTCGACACCGGCGGGAAGGTGTTCTGGGTCTGCCCCTTGGTTGAAGAATCCGTGACCGTCGACGTGGCTGCGGCGACAGCGCGCCATGCCGCCCTGCGCGAACGATTTGGCGACCGGGTCGGACTTGTGCATGGCAAGATGCTAGGAAAGGAAAAGGAAGCGGTGATGGCTCGGTTCGCAGGTAAGGACGGCCCCTCGATCGATGTGCTCGTTGCAACCACGGTGATCGAGGTGGGGGTCGATGTGCCCGACGCGACCGTGATGGTAATCGAGCATGCCGAGCGCTTTGGGCTGGCGCAGTTGCACCAGTTGCGCGGCCGGATCGGTCGAGGCGACCGCGACGCGACTTGCCTGCTGCTCTACGGGCATCAGATCGGCGATACAGGCCGCGAGCGACTGCGAGTCCTGCGTGACACCGATGATGGGTTCGAAATCGCTGAGCAGGATCTGCGCTTACGTGGAGCGGGCGATGTTCTGGGCACCCGTCAGTCGGGCCTGCCCGAGTTCCGGCTGGTAGATATCGATGCGCATGGTGAATTGCTGGCCATGGCGCGCGACGATGCGCGGATGATCATAGAACGCGACCCGGGGCTCGAGACCGCCCGAGGTAATGCGTTGCGCACGCTGCTATATCTGTTCGAACGGGATGCGGCAGTACGTTTCGCGCGCGCCGGCTGATCAGTCGTCGTTGCCGGCGGCCTCGGGTTGGTTTTGCACGGCGATCGCCGAATTCGGCCCGACGGTCGGTGTGTCGCCGTCCGATGAGGCGATCCGCTTGGTGTTTTGTTCCGCAATGGTCCGCTGGTCAGGCGGCGTTACGATGCCGCCGGAGATGATCATCTTGATCCCCTCCTCGACGCTCATCGACAGTGGGATGATTTCGCGGCGTGGCAGGAATAGAAGATAGCCCGAGGTCGGGTTCGGTGTGGTGGGGAGAAAGACATTGACCACGTCATCGTTGGTTAGGTTCTGTACTTCGCCCTTGGTCTGGCCGGTGACGAAGCCGATTGCCCAGCTGCCGCGCCGTGGATACTCGAAAAGAACCACTTGGCGAAAGGCGTCGGACTGGCTTTTCAGCACCGTTTCGACGATCTGCTTTGTGGCGCCATAGACACTGCGGACTACGGGCATCCGGTTGACAAGACCCTCGCCTAGGCGCACGAGCGTCCGCCCCAGTAGGACCCGGGTCAGCGCACCGATGATGATAAGAGCGACGATGAGGACGATCAGGCCGACGCCGGGTATATCGAATGGCACGACCGCGTGTAGGTAGCTGTTCGGGTTGTAAGCCTCCGGGATCAACGGCGTAATCAAGGAATCGACAAACTTCAACAACACCCAGAACAGCCACACGGTGAGACCGATCGGCGCAACCGTTAACAGGCCAGCCAAGAAATAGCCCCGCAAGCGGTAGACGATCCCATGGCGTTTGCGGCCGCCGAGACCGACCCGGTTCTTTTGTTTTTCAGGCTTCAGGTTGTCGGTCGCCATGTGTTCTCCGTTTCACCGACCAGATATAAGCGGAAGTTCTTTGTGTACCAACGAAATTTCCCGAAATCACGAAGCAATTTGTGAGCATACCATCTCGGCGCACAGAAAATGAGGCGCCCCGGCGGGAGCGCCCCGTTTTTCATGACGATCGGGTGGTGCGGCAGAGAGGACTTGAACCTCCACGGGGTTACCCCCACTAGCACCTGAAGCTAGCGCGTCTACCAATTCCGCCACTGCCGCGTGACCCGATAGCTGTCCCGATGTTGGTGCGGCAGAGAGGACTTGAACCTCCACGGGCTTGCGCCCACAACGCCCTCAACGTTGCGCGTCTACCAATTCCGCCACTGCCGCTCCGATCGGAAGCGCGAGTTCTTACCCGAACGCCATCGGTGAAGCAACCATCGGTGCCCGGATTTCTTCACGGGTTGCTCGAATGTGTCTACTGGGCGCATTATCGGGCAATCAGCCATACGCGTTGGGAGGCACTTATGGCGTTCAGATCCATTCTTGTACCGCTCGAAGAGAGTGAGATCCTCGGGTCTGTGCTAGACACGGCATTGGTCTTCGGCAAGCGCTATGGCAGCTACATTGAGGGCTTGTGCATCCGCCCTACGCTCGCGGGTGCGGTCGCGGTCGGGTTCGAGGGAGGCGCAGCCGCTTTGTCTGGGACCGAAGAACAGTTCGAACAGGAGCAGCGCTCGCGCGCCGAGCGCCTGCAGACCAAGTTCGAGGACTTCATCTCTCGCAATTCCATTCCTCGGGCGGAGGACGATTTCAGCGAGCTATGCGCGCGGTGGGTCGAGGACGAAGCCTCGGGAATCGGCATCTTTGGTCAGCGTGCGCGCGTATTCGACCTGACGGTCGTTGGCCGCCCCATGCCGGGTGCCATGACACCGGCTATGAATACGCTTGAAACGGTGCTGTTCGAATCGGGTCGTCCAGTCCTCATCGCGCCGCCTAAGACGCCGATGGATATTGGCCGCCATACTGTCATCGCGTGGAACGGTGGCACCGAGACCGCGCGGGCTATCGCCTTTGCTAAACCGCTGCTCCGCGAGGCAGATCGGATCACGGTCCTCGCGGTGGAAGGCGGGATGGTGCCGGGGCCGAGCGCCGAGGACGTCAAGGCGAACCTCGCCTGTGACGATGTTGCCGTCGACGTGCGCGAGGTGCCGGGCCGGCGTTCGGCGGCGGAAGCTGGCGACCTAATCCTGAGCGAGACCATGGAGGTCGGCGGCGATCTCCTGATCAAGGGCGGCTACACCCAGAGTCGGCTGCGGCAGATGATCTTCGGTGGCGCCACCAGCCAGATTCTCGCACATGCTGAAATCCCGGTGCTTATGGCCCACTAGGCCCGTGGTTTGATGCGCCCGTCGAAGTCCCAGTCAGGTGACGTTCGAGGACCATCACCAGCTGTCCCAAGGCTGCACGCAGTGCGTGAAACCTGCGCTCTGCTTGGTTTAGGCGATCGGTCAGCAACGGCACATCCTGACGAAACCGCTCGGCTTCTGGCGCCGCCATCCCGTCGCACTGGCGGACGAGGTGGTCGAGGGAGGTCTGCATCTGCTGGCGCAGGACCTGTTCACGCTCCTGCAACTCGAGAAGTTTGTCGACTCTTTCGTTCAGGCGTTTCTGCTCCGCCAACAGCCGGTTGAGCTCGACCCGCTGCAACTCGACCACCATGACGAGCTCGTCAGGCGACATGTTACCGATTATGGCATTGGTCATCTCCGCCTGAGCTCCTCAAGATCTGGATTGCGCCGATCACACTTTTCCGAAGGCAATAATCTCCTCGGCCAGCGCGTCGGGCTGTTCCTCATGGACATAATGCCCGCATGCGTCGAGTCCCCGACCCGATAGCCTTGGTGCGACAGATTCCCACATCTTCAGCACATCGAATGAGCCGCCCATGCCGCCGTTGTTGCCCCACACGCAGTGGACCGGTTCGGCGATACGCGCATCGAGGTTTTCGGCGTCGAGGGCCGGATTCTCGTCAAACATGGCCTTGTAGTAGGCGAAGCCGCCGCGCAAGGCGCCCGGCTGGGAATAGGCGCGCGCATATTCATCGATCGCCTCGTTCATGTGGGCAGGATTGCAATATTTCGACTGAAACATGGCCTGCAGGAATAGCTTGATGTCGTGGGCAACCAGTTTCTCGGGCATGTCGGGAACAGCGTTGAAGAAGTAATGCCAGGCGGCGCGGGCATAGGCGGGTGTAAAATTCGCGAAAATTTGGTCGTGTGGCACGATGTCGACAATACACAGCCGGTCGAGGACACCCGGCCGGTCCAGCGCGTAGCGTCGGGTGACGAGCCCACCCCAGTCCGCGCCAACCATGTAAACATTCTCGATCCCCATGGCGTCGCACATGGCGTGGATGTCGTTTGCCACAGTGCGCATGTCGTACCCGCCGAGGGGTTTGTCGGAATCCCCGAGCCCACGAAGATCCGGGGCGATGCAGCGGTAATGCGGCGCCAGTAAAGGGAGTATCTTGCGCCAAGAATAAGAGGTCTGGGGCCAGCCATGAAGCAACACCATCGGCGGCCCCTGCCCGCTGGCCCTGTAATGCAGGGTCAGCCCGTTGGCTTTGACCGTTCCACGCTCGATTTCGATCATACAGGCCCCCCGGTTCAAATCATGGTTCTCCGCGTGCAATAACTGGTGAGGCATCGCAGATGCACGCTGCTCAATCATTAGCGTATTGACTTCATTATGCCGGGTTACAGACAAGTCGAAACCCTCTTCCGTCAACTTGAACTCGTCCTACCCGTAGGCTCGCGGCCAGAAAGTAGACTGTGCGTGATGTCACTGGTCGACCTGTTCATCATGCTGATGATCTGGCTGCTGCCAAATATTTTAAGGCTAGTAAGCGTGATCTACCGAAAACGGCACTCGATCTTCGGAGGTACACCGCCGGTACAGGCGGAGACGGCCGAGCCGCTAGGCAGAAGCCGCGTTCCGACCGAACAAGGGCTTTGAGTTGAGCCTGTAAGACGATCAGGCGCGGGACTAGCGGCCCAGCAATGTCCGCATCTTGGCCACGGCGGCGCCCGGTGAATTCAGCACTGGAATGTCCGTGGCCCGTGAGACCGCCGGCACGGCCCGGGACAATGTGAACTGGGCTAAAACGATCACATCGACATCCTCGACTTTTGCCGCGGCATCCGAGACGAGACGGTCGTGGGTCTCCCCGTCGCCCGCGGCCATCGCATCGAATGCATGGTCAATCATGTAGGGGACCAGCGTCACGTTGCGCCCGCGGCGTCCTGCCATCTCCTCGATTTCGGCGGAAACCGAGGAGATGGTGGGCCCGACGGTGGCTAGCACCGCAATCCGGTCGCCGGCGTCGAGTGCTGCCTCGATCATAGCATCGTTGGGTTTGAGCATCGGCAGATCGTGTTTCTCGATACAGGCATCTATGCACTCGCGAAACGCCGAACAGGAATAAAGAATGCCGTCCGCACCACGGTCTACTGCATAATCCGTGAGACGTTCGAAGGCGGCATACATTTCTGGTACTATCCCGCCGGTTTCGCGGATCCATTCGAACAACCCGTCCTCGAGGATATTGCTGATCCTAGCTTCGGGCCAGCCACGTTCGAACGCGGTGACGGCGGCGTTCATCGCGTCCTTGTGGACGTGCAACAAAGTAATCGCAAGCTGCTGTGTCATGGTAAGCGGGATCGAGTTGTTTGAAGTCAGGGTGTCCGACAGAGACCGATCCCGTGTCAACTGTGCAGATCATCGCCCGCATTGCTTTCTTGACCTAGAACGACCCTGCCGTAATGCCGGTGTTCACTGTCTGTCTTGCGCAGGAGAACATGACGCAAGCGTGTCATGGGGCGGGTGGAACGTCGAGCGGCCTATGGCTCTTCGGAATCGTGCGACGGCGGGACATCCTCGACACGTAGATAGAACAGCACGGCAGTGATCAGAAGCGCAGCTAGAATCGCGAAGTTCCACCGGTAGGCCTCAACGGGCGTCCGCCCTAGCGTGTCGGCGGGAAACAGGTCGATGAAAAGGCCTGTGGCGACTTGTACTAGGAACACACCACTCCAGATGAACAGGTTGATGGCGGTCACTAGGCGGCCGACATATCTGTCGGGGAACAATGCTCGCGCATGCGCGAAAATGGGTGACGATAGGCCCGAACAGAGGCCTAGAGCCACCATGATTGCTGATGCGTATAGCAGCGAGTCCCCTTCGGCCATTGCCAGTAGCCCAAACCATAGCGCCATCAGCACGCCACCGGTCGCCACCAACAGCCGACGCGTGTTGAAGACCCGGTCGAGTGGGCCGATGGCCACGGCACTAACCAACCACGCTAGCGAGATAATAAAGATGATGTTGCCGCGGGCGATTAGATCGGACCCGAAGACATCGTTTAGGTATGGGCCGACCCAAAGAGCGCGGAAGGTAAGGAATGAGCCGACGGTCATCCCGCCCATGCAGCCAATGGCATAGAGCCGGGGCTCACGGAACACCACGCTGAGGCCGCGTACGACCTGTCCCAGGCTTTCAGCTGGCCCTTTCGGTGACGAGCTTTCCGGCGGGCGATCCCTCACGGTTAGGAGGATCACGACCACGAGCAGAAGCGCGAACCCGGCGACGCCGCTCAACGTGTTACGCCAGCCGATAGCCTCGGTTGCGGCCGCGAAGGGCGCAGCGGACAGTAGCATGCCGGTGCCTCCGACTCCGACTGTCAGTGCCGTCATCGTCGCTAGGCGGTCGCGGCGTACCCAGCGCGACAGGATGACGATGGTGCCCATGAAGACCGGGGCAATACCCCACCCTGTGACGAGCAGCCAGAAAGTCAGGCCCTTTGTCGTCGTCGCGAGCGAAAACCCAAATATCCCCAAAGCTGTAAGAAGCAAGAATGCGGCGACCGTCTTACGGGGGCCGAAGTGGTCGAGCAGTACGCCCGCCGGCAGCTGCATCAGAGCCGATCCTAGGAACAGCGCCGCGGGCAGATTGCTTAGCTGGCCCGCCGTGAGGTCGAGTTCGGCACGTAAATCTGGCGCGATGACCGCGGGGATCGAGCGTAGGAACTGGCTCATAATAAAGGCCAGACCCAGCCCCGGCACCATGGCGAGGATGTAGCGGGTATAAGACATAAATTTCTGGTTACAGGAAAAGGCGGTTTCGGCAAAATCGCCGGGCACAGAAAAGGGCACCCGCGTTTTCGGGGCGCCCTCTAAATGTCATGCAGGGCCGGTTTGCGTCAGCAGTCGTTTATTCGCGGCCTGGCTCAGGCTGATCCGTCTCGGAGGCGTCTGCGTCTGGGTTAGGGTCCCTACCTCCCTGTCGGGCCAGGCGCTTTGCCTCCGCCTTAGCGGCCTTCTTCTCCTTCTTCTGGAGTTCGCGTTGGCGTTTCTCAAAGCTGTAGTTCGTCTTGCGTGCCATGCTGACTTCTCCTTCAGAGGAATTAAAACGACTGGGAACCGATTCGGGTCATGCTACGCGGCGGGTCGGCCGGCGACTTGAACGCCGCTTGAGGTTGCGTCCGTGTTGGCCGCCGCCGGACTTGTTGCCGGCCCATTTGCCCTGACGGCCGCCGTGTGGCGCATTCGCTGTGGCGCGCTGGGGGCGTTCGCCGCTCGCGGTCTCGACCGACCGTCCGATCAGTTTTTCGATATCCTTGAGTTTACCGTACTCCCTATCGTCACAGAACGACAGCGCGATACCCTTGGATCCCGCGCGCGCCGTGCGGCCGATGCGATGGACATAGCTCTCGGCATCCCCCGGCATCTCGAAGTTGATGACATGGGTGATGTTCTTCACATCGATACCGCGCGCGGCGATATCGGTAGCGACCAGCACCCGGACACGGCCCTTACGGAAGGCGTCGAGCGCCTTCTGACGGGCCGCCTGAGACTTGTTACCGTGAATGGCCGCGGCCCCGACCCCGGCCTTGATCAGGTTATCGGCCACCCGGTTCGCCCGGTGCTTGGTGCGGGTGAAGACGATCACCCGCTTCATGTCCCGGTCGGCTAGGAGATTGCGCAGCAGCCGCTGCTTTTCCTTCGTATCGACAAAATGCACGCTCTGGCGGATCGTCCCGACAGCAACCGCCTTTGGCGCGGTGTCGATCCGCTCGGGCTCATACAGCATGTCGTGCGACAGTTTGACGATCTCCGCCGGCATCGTCGCCGAGAAGAGCAGCGACTGGCGGTCCTTCGGCAGCGCAGCCAGAATTTTGCGTACATCGTGGATGAAGCCCATGTCGAGCATCCGGTCGGCCTCGTCGAGGACGAGATGCTCTACCTGCTTGAGGGTAACATGGCCCTGTTTCTTCAGGTCTAGCAGCCGGCCCGGCGTGGCGATGATGATGTCGACACCGCGACGAACCTTTGTGACCTGCGCGTGCTGGGAGACACCGCCGAAGATCACGGCGTGGCGCAGATGCAGATACTTGCCATAGGCGTGGATTTCGTCGCCGATCTGTATGGCGAGTTCGCGGGTCGGAGCCAGGATCAGCGCACGCGCATGTTTGCGCTTGCCGTCGCCATGTCCGCGCGACAGCACGTGCAGGATCGGCAGCGCGAACGCGCCGGTTTTTCCGGTGCCGGTTTGGGCGACGCCCAGCAGGTCGATATCTTCGAGCAGGCGGGGGATCGCTCGGGCCTGGATGGGGGTGGGTGTCTCATGGTTGCGGTCATGCAATGCCCGCAGGATCGGATCGGCGAGGCCAAGATCCGAGAATTTTATATCAGTCACGTAAAGGTCCTTAAACGCCTAGGGCCCGGTCGATCGGTCGACGCGGTTCCGCCCGGGCGCTCTGCCGTCTCCGGGCGCGGCCGGGTCGACACTATTTTTTAGAAGTTATTCTCAAGATATGCGCCGATTTGGTCCGGCGCTTCGCGCAATCGCGAGATAACAATTTGAGCTTCTTGGCTCGCTGCCCGCGATTTGTCAAGGAAATCAGAAATTTGCAGACATTTGATCACTTAATTTGTAACGCAACTTGGGTATATTCCGGTCCATACGAACTAAAAGAGATGAGTCGGGGGAACGGAAAAATGGGCGAGAAACTTGGAATGATCGGCCTGGGCAAGATGGGCCTAGCCCTGTCGAAAGAACTCATCACCGACGGGCATGCGGTCTCAGGCTACGACATCGATCCTACGCGGATGGACATGCTGGCTGCGGCCGGTGGCACGCCTCGCCCCAACGCCCGCGCTGTCGCCGAGGCGAGCGACATCACCTTCTCCATCCTGCTCAAGCCCGAGCATATCGAGGAGAACCTGTTCGGCCCCGACGGCATCGACAAGGCGGGCAAGGACGGGCTGATCCATGTGGAGATGAGCACCATGCCGCCGGCCTTTAGCCAGAAATTGTGCGATCAAATTGCTCATCAGGGTATCGATATGCTGGACGCGCCGATCTCGGGTTCGACGCCCCAGGTGGAGGATCGCAGTATTACTTTCATGGTCGGCGGCAGCGACGCTGCTTTTGCACGGGTTGGTCCCATCCTCACGAAGATCTCGGCGGATGCCACCCACACCGGCCCGTCGGGTACGGGTGCGGTGATGAAGGTTGTCACCAACCTATTCGTCAACGCAAGCACCGCACTCCTGGCCGAGGTCATCATCACCGGCGAGCGAGCAGGCCTTTCCCACGAGGTGATGGCTCAATGCCTGCCCAAGGGATCGGTGAAAGGTAAGATGCTGGACATGTCGATTGGGCCCCTCATCCAACGTGACTTCTCACCTCGGGGGGCGGTCGAGATCTTCGTGAAGGACATGGGCATCGCCATCGAGCTGGCAAAGGAGAACGGTGTGGACCTGATGGTCGTGCCGGCGGCCCGGGCCATGTTTGAGCGCGCGGCCGCGGCCGGCTGGGCCAAGGACGATGCCACCCGGGTGATTGAGGTTTATGAGGGCAAGGCCTAACCGCTAGGCGCACCTACTACGCGCCGCTATGCTTTCGCGAGAGCAATGAAAAAAGACGCGAGACATAGTCGAGAGGGGAACCATGGATAAGAAGATCGCCGTGCTTGGCACTGGCGCGAACGGCAGCGTCATCTCGTCGGACCTGATCAGCGCTGGCCTTGAGATTACTATGATCGACATGTGGGCCGCTCATGTGGAGGCCATGAGGGCCGACGGATTGACGGTGCGTCACAGGGACAACGTGCTCAACGTACCGGTTAATGCCTACCACCTGAGCGACGTTTGCACCTTCTCCGAGAAATTCGACGTCGTGCTGTTGGTCTCCAAGGCCTATGACGCCGAATGGCTGGCCAAGTTCATAGAGCCTCATCTCACCGACGATGGGGTGTTGGTCGCGGTCCAGAATGCGATGACGGCGGAGGCCGTTGCCGAGATCGTCGGCGTCGAGCGGACGCTGGGCTGCGTCATCGAGCTTGCCTCGCAACTTTTCGACCCGGGTGACGTCCGGCGCAGCACGGGCAAGGACCACACTTGGTTCGGGGTCGGCGCGTTCGATCCGTCTCAAGAACGTCACATCGAAACGGTCGCGGAGCTCTGCGCGCACACGGGTTCGGTCGAGGTGGTTGACGAAATCCTTTCCGCGAAATGGGTGAAGCTGATCGTCAACGCCATGGTCATGGGCTCGATGGCCGTACTGGGCGGCACGCCCGAGCAGGTTTTGCAGCAGAATGGGCCGGAATTCGCGGCCCGGGCGCGTAAATGGTTCCTGCAGGCTGGCGAAGAGGCCCTCGCGGCGGGGCAGGCCCTAGACTACAAGGTCGTGCCGGTCTTCGGCCTCAAGCCCGAGGACGTGACCAACACCAACAACCTGCTCGAGACACTCCTCGACAAGATTCTCGCTGACATCGGGCCTGGGCCGGTGAACACTTCCCTGCAGGACCTGATGAAAGGCCGGCTGTGCGAGACCGACATGATTCAGGGTTTGGTAGCGCGGGAATGCGAGAGGTCGGGTCGCCCGGCACCGGTCTGCGCGGGTATCACCGAGATGGCTCGTCAGATCCACGCGGGCGAACTTGAGCCTAGCCCGGAGAATCTCGAGCGGGCCGGCTGGTAGCGGCGCGGGGGCCGCTGTGACGGATATTTTCACGACACTGCGGCAGCCGGATGTTCGGCGGAGGAGTATCGTTCTGGTTGCGTCGCTCTTGTTCATGCTGGTCGGTACCGGCAGCATCTACTTCATCGTCGTCGCCCTGAAGCAGATCAGCGCCGAGTTTGCCTGGCCGCGCGCGGTCCCGTCGATCGCCTACGCACTTCAGTATGGTGGCGCGGGGATCGGCGGCATCTTCATGGGCTGGCTGCTGGACCGACGCGGCATGTCGATTCCGGCTTTCGTTGGCGCGAGCATGATCGGGCTCGGCGCGATCGCGACCAGCTTCGTCCAGTCCCAGTGGGAGCTGTTCTTCATCTACGGGGTGATGCTCGGCTTCTTCGGGCGTTCCAGCCTATTCACGCCGCTGATGGCCAACATCACCCGCTGGTTCGAGTACAACCGTAGCCTCGCCGTTGGAGTCGTCGGGTCGGGCCAGGGGCTCGCCGGCCTGATGTGGCCGCAGGTGTTCCACTATCTGATCGCGGCCGTCGGCTGGCGCCAGACCGCGCTGATCTACGGCTTGTTCGCGCTCGGCACGATGCTGCCGCTGGCGATGATCCTGCGTCAGCGCCCACCCGCGTCGGGAACAGCGGGTGCACGACGCACCGCCGAGACCCAAGATGATCTGCCGGTGCGCGCGCCGTTGTCTCCACGCAGTGTCCAAATACTGCTATCGGCCGCGTCGATCGGCTGCTGCGTGGCCATGTCCCTACCTCTCGCCCACATCGTCAGCCATGTGGGTGATCTGGGATATAACCCCGCGCGCGGCGCGGAGGTGCTGTCGGTGATGCTCGGCTGCTCCGCCCTGGCAAGTTTCTTCGGGGTCGGCTTTCTCGGTGGGCGTTACGGCGGATTGCGCGCGATCCTCGTCTTCTCGTCGACCCAAGCGGCTTTACTGTTGGCCCTCGCCTTCGTCAATAGCCTGCCGACTGTCTATCTTGCGGCGGCGCTGTTCGGGCTCGGCTATGGCGGGATCCTACCCTGCTATCCAGTGATCGTGCGCGAGCTCCTGCCGGAATACGAAGCCGGTCGGAGGACCGGGCTCATCCTGCTCTGCGCCGGTGGTGGCATGGCGCTCGGCTCCTGGCTTGGCGGGTATGTCTTCGACCTTACCGGCGGTTACCGGATCGCGTTCCTTATCGGCGTAGGGTTCAACATCGCCAATCTCGCCATACTCGGCGGCCTATCGCTGCGGACTGGGCGCCTGCGGCCGGCATATGCGTAGTGCGGTCTGCGCAAAAAAATGGTGAGCCCACCAGGGTTCGAACCTGGGACCTACTGATTAAAAGTCAGTTGCTCTACCAGCTGAGCTATGGGCCCACACGCCACGCGGGTGCCCATCGACGGGCTCAGGCGCTGTGCGCAATTAGTCTATCTAGAAAAGCGCGCGCCGGGTCAATATCCGGCGCGCGTAGTCGTCCCGGTTACTGGATGTCGGCCGCTACCTGAACCTTGATCATCTTGTCCGGTTCCTGCACCGCACCACTTTGTCCCTCGCCGCGCTTGATCGCGTCAACTAGCTCCATACCGTCGGTCACTTGGCCCCAGACCGTATACTGACCGTCGAGAAAGGACGCGTCGTCGAAAACGATGAAGAACTGGCTATTAGCGCTGTTCGGGTTCTGGGCACGCGCCATGGAAACAGCACCGCGGCCGTGATTGGCATCGGAGAACTCGGCGTCGAGATCCGGCTTGTCGGAACCGCCGCTACCGGTACCGGTCGGATCACCCGTCTGGGCCATGAAGCCATCGATCACGCGATGGAAGACCACCCCGTCGTAGAAGCCCTCACGGGCCAGTTCCTTGATGCGCGCGACATGATTGGGTGCGAGATCCGGGCGCATCTCGATGGTGACGCGGCCACCTTCGAGATCGATATAGAGGGTGTTTTCCAAGTCGCGCTCCTGTAAGCGTGGTTATGCCTCAGCGGTACCGACACTCGGCAAGAGCCCGTCTGTGGCGAACAGGCCCAACGCTGCGGAGAGCGCGGCCGATGAGAAAGGTCTTTTCAATATGGGTGTTTACTCGTTGACAGCTTGAGGGGCGAGCCGCCTGAAGCTTTCGTTCACGCGCTGGGCAACGGTGGGCGAGACGAAGCTGGTGATATCGCCGCCAAGCGCTGCTATTTCCTTGACCAGACGCGAGGCGATGAACTGGTTTGTCTCGGAGGCCATCAGGAACAGGATTTCTATCTCGGGGTTAAGGCGGGCATTCATGCCGGCCATCTGAAATTCGTAGTCGAAGTCAGAAACGGCGCGCAGGCCCCGCAGTATGCAGTCCGCATTCTCCGTCTCGGCAAACTGCATGAGAAGGGAGTCGAAGGGTTTCACCTCGATCACGCCGACGCGACCGTCATCGATCGCCGCAATCTCGTCGCGAACCATCTCGACCCGCTCGTAGAGCGAAAAGAGCGGACCCTTGCCTGCATTTACGGCCACACCGATCACTAGTCGGTCGAGCACCCGCGCCCCCCGCTTGATGATGTCCATGTGACCGTTTGTGGTGGGGTCGAATGTGCCGGGATAGACCCCGACCCGTTCAGTCTTCGCCATCTTCGTCCTCGGCCGCCGTTTCGTTGTCACCTGCCGGTTCCCCGGTCTCGGTGTTCGCCTCCGGCGTTTCGTTCCCCTCGTCCGTGCCGTTCCCGGCGTCTTCCGCGGCCATGCCGACCGCCGCGTCGCCGCTCTCATCATCGTCGCGCAAATGGGCGACGGTCACAACCCGTTCGTCCTCCGCGACCCGGAACAGGGTCACGCCGCGTGTCGAGCGCCCGGCAATGCGCACGTCAACCACGCCCGTGCGGATCAGCTGACCGCCGTCGGTAACCATGACGAGTTGCGTATCATCCTCGACCGGGAAGGACGCGACCACGGCATTCTCCTTGGCGTCGGATAGCGCGATGTTGACGAGCCCCTGCCCGCCCCGGTTGGTGATTCGGTACTCGTAGGCAGAAGTCCGTTTGCCGAAGCCGTTGGCGGTGACGGTTAGGATGAACTGCTCCTGCTCGACAAGCTCGGCATAGCGTTCATCGCTCAGCTCAATCGTGCTGCCGTTCTCGCCGATATTCTCGCTGCTGGCGTCGGGACTGCTTTCCAGGGCGGCGCCCGCGTCGTCGCCCTCGGTCCGCTCGGCTCGGCTGCGCTTGAGGTAGGCCTCGCGCTCGTCGACCGAGAATTCGGCGTGGGACAGGATCGACATCGAGATCACCCGGTCTCCGTCGCCCAGGCGAATGCCGCGCACGCCGGTCGAGTTACGCCCGGCGAAAACACGCACGTCGGTCGTCTCGAAGCGGATCGACTTGGCCTTCGCGGTCGCCAGCAGCACATGATCGGTGTCCTCGCAGGGTTGCACACCCACAAGCTGGTCACCCGCGTCGAGCTTCATAGCGATCTTGCCGTTCGACTTGACCTGCACAAAGTCAGACAGCCGGTTCCGGCGCACATTGCCGCTCTCGGTGGCGAACATTACGAATAGGTCTTCCGCCTCCGCCTCGTCCTCGGGCAGCGGCATCAGGGTCGTTATGGTCTCGTTTTCCTCCAGCGGGAGGACGTTCACTAGCGCCTTGCCCCGGCCCTGGGGCGTTCCCACCGGCAGGTTGTAGACCTTGGTCTTGTAGACCATCCCGCGGGACGAGAAGAACAGCACTGGCGTGTGCGTGTTAAGCACAAAAACCGAGCTGACGAAATCCTCGTCGCGGGCCTTCATGCCCGCCCGGCCTTTGCCCCCACGCTTCTGCTCGCGATAGGTCGAGAGCGGGACGCGCTGGATGTAACCGTTGTGGGTGACGGTGACGACCATGTCCTCGCGCTGGATCAGCGCCTCGAGATCCTGTTCGAATTCACCTTCGACGATCTCCGTACGCCGGTCGTCAGCGAACTCCTCGCGCATAGCGATCAGCTCACTGCGTAGCAGGCCGTAGAGCTTCTCGCGGCTGTCGAGAATCTCGAGATATTCCTTGATCCGCTCGACCAGCTCCTCGAGATCCTGAGCGATCTTGTCTCTCTCGAGCCCTGTCAGCCGGTGCAGGCGCAACTCCAGGATCGCCTTGGCCTGCTCGTCGGAGAGCTGGTAGTTCCCCTTCTCGTCGACGGAGCGGCCCGGCTCGTCGATCAGTGCGATCAGCGGGGCCACGTCCTTCGCCGGCCACATCTTGCTGCATAGCTCTGCGCGGGCCGTGGCGGCGTCCTTGGCCGCGCGGATCAGCTCGATCACCGGGTCAAGATTGGCCACGGCGATGGCCAGGCCGACCAGGGTGTGCGCCCGGTCGCGCGCGCGGCCGAGCTCGTAGATAGTGCGCCTAGTGATCACTTCCTCACGGAAGGTGACGAAGGCGGCGATGATCTCCTTAACGTTCAGGAGTTCGGGCCGGCCGCCGTTGAGCGCTAACATGTTTACCCCAAACGAGGTCTGCAGCTGTGTGTAGCGGAACAGCTGATTGAGCACGACTTCGGGCTCCGCATCGCGCTTCAGCTCGATGACCACGCGCACGCCCTGACGGTCGCTCTCGTCGCGCAGGTCGGCGATCCCCTCGACGATCTTCTCGTGTGCGACCTCGGCGATCCGCTCGATCATCCGCGCCTTGTTAACCTGATAGGGAATTTCCGTGACGATAATCGCGTTCCGCCCGGCACGCACCTCCTCGAAATGGGTTCGTGCGCGCAGCACGACAGAGCCGCGGCCGGTCTGGAATGCCGCGCGGATGCCGCTGGTGCCAAGAATGATGCCGCCGGTCGGGAAATCTGGCCCGTGCATCACCGTGAGCATCTCGTCGATCGTGGTCTCGGGGTTGTCGATGTATAGGCAGCAGGCGTCGATCACCTCGCCCAGATTGTGCGGCGGGATATTCGTCGCCATGCCGACTGCGATGCCGCCGGCGCCGTTGACCAACAAATTCGGATACTGGGCCGGCAGCACCACCGGTTCGTTGATGCTCTCGTCGTAGTTTGGCTGGAAATCAACGGTTTCCCGATCGATATCCTCGATCAGCGAATGCGCGGCCTTTGACATGCGCGCCTCAGTGTAGCGCATGGCCGCCGCCCGGTCGCCGTCCATGGAACCGAAATTGCCCTGGCCGTCGATCAGCTCGAGGCGCATCGAGAATTCCTGAGCCATGCGCACCATGGCATCATAGATCGCGCTGTCTCCGTGAGGGTGATATTTACCCATGACCTCGCCGACAATGCGCGCAGACTTGCGATAGGGCCGGTTGTACTCGAAACCGGACTCTTTCATGGAGTATAGGATGCGCCGATGGACCGGTTTCAGGCCGTCGCGCACATCGGGCAGCGCACGCGAAACGATAACGCTCATAGCGTAATCGAGATACGAGGACTTCATCTCGTCCTCGATGGTCACCGGCGCGATGTCGAAACCGTCCGGCGGGACCTCTGCTGATTGATCACTCATGAAGCATTTTCAACGCTGTGCAGCGCAAAATTACAGCAATATCGGAAGCGCCGAATCGGGTGCATTTTCATCACCGAAGACTACCCGAATCCTCGGATTCGGGCAAGGAATGGCCGGGTTACGAAACCCGCCAAGATGCTTTGGAATCCGCGTCTTTAGAACGGAATTTCGTCGTCCAGATTATCACCACCGCCCATGCCGCTGCCTTCCGCTGCGGCCATAGCGGGCTGCTGCTCGTAGGAAGGTGCGGAATCATATCCCCCGCCCTGCCCAACGCTTCCGCGGCTGTCGAGCATTACCATCTCGCCACGGAAGCGCTGGAGCACGACCTCGGTCGTGTATTTGTCTTGGCCGGACTGGTCGGTCCATTTGCGGGTCTGAAGCTGGCCCTCCAGGAACACCTTTGCTCCCTTCTGCAGGTAGCGCTCGGCCACATCAACCAGTTTCTGATCGAAGATCACTACCCGGTGCCACTCCGTCTTCTCCTGCATCTCGCCGGAGTTGCGATCCTTCCAACGCTCGGACGTGGCGACCGACAGGTTGCAAACCTTATCACCGGACTGCATGGATCGAACTTCCGGGTCGCGGCCAAGATTTCCGACTAGCATGACTTTATTGACGCTGCCTGACATTGGTTTTGGTCTCCTGAGACGTTGGAATCGATCTTCATGCGCCCTCGTTGGGCTGTAAATCGAGGCGCAAATCCTTAGTCACACTGGCACGCGGTAACTCGGCTCACAACCGCTCTGGATAACGACTTATCCCCATGATATTCTTGTTTTGTTCTAACCTCAAGTCTGACCTGTTACTGGCCTTTTCACGAAGGTCGGGCCATATTCTGAGTGGCTAAAACTCCACCAAAAACGGCCCAAAACTCTGGCGCGATAGGCACAAATGCAGAAGAAAATCGTCGTTCGCGGCGCCCGAGAGCACAATCTGCGCGATGTAAATGTGTCACTGCCGCGCGGCTCGCTTGTAGTGATCACCGGAATGTCGGGCTCGGGCAAATCCTCGCTCGCGTTTGACACGATCTACGCTGAAGGCCAGCGCCGCTACGTGGAGAGCCTGTCGGCCTATGCCCGCCAGTTCCTAGAGCTAATGCAGAAGCCTGATGTGGATTCTATCGAGGGGTTGTCGCCTGCGATCTCGATCGAGCAGAAGACCACGAGCCGAAACCCGCGGTCGACCGTCGGGACAGTCACAGAAATCTACGACTATCTGCGTCTGCTGTTCGCGCGGGTGGGTGTTCCCTACTCGCCGGAGACTGGGCTTCCCATCGAGGCCCAGTCGGTTTCTCAGATGGTCGACCGGATCCTCGAGATGGACGAAGGCACGCGCCTTTATCTGTTGGCGCCCATCGTGCGCGGGCGCAAGGGTGAATATCGGAAGGAACTCGCAGGGCTGCAGAAGCGCGGCTTCCAGCGGGTGAAGATCGATGGCGAGATGTATGAGATCGCCGATGCGCCGTCGCTCGACAAGAACTACAAACACGACATCGCAGTGGTCGTGGATCGGATCGTGGTGCGTGAAGGGATCGAGACCCGGCTTGCTGACTCCATTGAGACCGCGCTTGAACTAGCCGATGGGCTCGCCTTCGCCGAGAACGCCAACACGGGTGAGCAGACGATCTTCTCGTCTAAGTTCGCCTGCCCGGTCTCCGGATTCACCATCGAGGAGATCGAGCCGCGTCTATTTTCCTTCAACAACCCGTTCGGAGCTTGTCCTGCCTGCGATGGGCTAGGCACGAAGGTTTTGATCGATGCGGACCTCGTGGTGCCCGACAAGACCAAGAGCCTGCGCAATGGTGCGGTCGCGCCCTGGTCTAACTCGTCGAGTCCCTACTACGCCCAGACCCTTGATGCGATCGCCAAGCATTTCAAGGCCTCAACCGCGGATGCCTGGTCGGAACTTCCGGACAAGGTCCAATCGGCGATCCTCTTCGGCTCGGGTAAGACGTCGATCAAGATGAAGTATGACGACGGGCTCAGGACCTACGAGACCAAGAAGCCTTTCGAGGGCGTGGTGATGAACCTCGAACGGCGCTACCGCGAGACTGACAGTAGCTGGGCGCGCGAGGAAATCGGCAAGTTCCAGATCACGGCAGTCTGCGGGAACTGCAACGGGGCCCGGCTCAAGCCTGAGGCGTTGGCGGTCAAGATCAATGGTAAGCATGTGAGCGAGACGACCGAGATGTCGATAGCGGCGGCTGGCGCGTGGTTCGCCGACCTAGAGAATCACCTAACGCCGAAGCAGCGCGAAATCGCCGACCGTATCCTGCGGGAGATAAACGAGCGCCTTGGTTTCCTCAACGATGTAGGGCTGGAATATCTCACCCTCGATCGCAAGGCGGGCACCCTGTCCGGCGGCGAGAGCCAGCGCATCCGCCTCGCCTCCCAGATCGGGTCGGGTCTGACCGGCGTGCTCTATGTCCTGGACGAGCCATCAATCGGCCTGCATCAGCGCGACAATGCCCGCCTGCTCGAGACGCTCAAGCGCCTGCGAGACCTCGGCAACACGGTCGTCGTGGTCGAGCATGATGAGGATGCGATCCGCGCCGCAGACTACTTAGTAGACATGGGCCCCGGCGCGGGGGTTCATGGCGGCCAAGTCGTCGCCCACGGCACGCCGCAGAAGGTGATGCAGCAGGTGAGCAAGAGCCTGACGGCCAAGTATCTTACCGGCATCGAACAGGTGCCCGTCCCCGCAGAGCGGCGGCCGGGCAAGAAGGGGCAAGCGCTGCGTGTTGTCGGTGCATCATCGAATAATCTACGCGACATGGCGGCGGAGATTCCGCTCGGAACTTTCACCTGCGTCACCGGCGTGTCGGGTTCGGGCAAATCCACGTTGGTCATCGACACATTTTACAGAGCCGCCGCGCGGCACATCCACGGTTCGCGCGCGGCACCAGGTGCGCACACGGCCATCGAGGGGCTCGAGCATCTCGACAAGGTGATCGACATCGACCAGTCGCCCATCGGTCGCACACCGCGCTCGAATCCTGCAACTTATACCGGCGCCTTCACTCCGATCCGCGACTGGTTTACCGGCCTACCCGAGGCGAAGGCGCGTGGCTATAAACCGGGCCGCTTCTCCTTCAACGTCAAGGGCGGGCGTTGCGAGGCCTGTCAGGGCGACGGTGTCACCAAGATCGAGATGCACTTTTTGCCGGATGTATATGTCGAGTGCGATGTTTGTCACGGTAAGCGTTACAATCGCGAGACACTGGAGATTCTGTATCGCGACAAGTCGATCGCTGACGTGCTCGACATGACCGTCGAGGAAGGCAGAGAGTTCTTCATGGCCGTGCCCTCTATCCGTGACAAGCTCGAGACTCTCGAACGGGTTGGTCTCAGTTACATCCATGTGGGCCAAGCCGCCACCACGCTCTCGGGCGGCGAGGCCCAGCGCGTGAAGCTCGCTAAGGAGCTGTCGCGCCGGGCCACGGGCAAGACGCTCTATATCCTCGACGAGCCGACAACGGGCCTGCACTACCACGACGTGCGGAAGCTGCTTGAGGTGCTGCACGCACTGGTTGACCAGGGGAATACGGTGGTTGTGATCGAACACAATCTCGAGGTCATCAAAACCGCTGACTGGATTATCGACCTAGGCCCCGACGGTGGTGACAAGGGCGGCGAGATTGTCGCGACCGGCACGCCGGAAGACATCTGCGCGGCCGAGCGCAGTTTCACCGGCGACTTTCTCGCCTCCTACCTGCCCTCACTGGCAAAGAAAAAAAAGAAACGGGCGTAGGCCCGAAACTGGAGACCAACCATGTCCGCATACGTCGTTGTCGATTCCGCCATCCACGATCCCGAGGCCTTCAAGGCCTATGCCGAGAAGGTCGGGGCGATCCTCAAGGCCCACGGCGGTAAGGCTATCGCCAACAACGCGCCGGACTCCTTGGAGGGCGACTGGTCCCCCAAGCGGGTCGTGATCTTGGAGTTCCCTGACGTCGAGGCGGCCAAGGGCTGGTACAACTCACCGGAATATCAGGAGATCATCCCGCTACGCACCCGCGCCGCCAATGATAGTCTGGCGCTGGTCGAGGGACTTTAGGTTTTTCCAATGCCACCTGCCTGGACTTGATCACCGCATCTCGGTTCACTGCAAACGGTAACAAGATGCCCGGGTCAAGCCCGGCCGTGATGCGGAAAATGATAACGGGGAAAACTGCCATGACCGCCCACGCCGATGCGATGCCGGCTATGAACAGTATTATCGTGGGAAGGACGAATGGACCGATTCCGCGCATCAGGGCCTCCCATGTGTTAATGCGTGAAAAGCGTCACGCCGGGGTTAACCAATGGGCTATTCACAAAAATTCGCGTTCAATTGCCTTCGACGGCCCGGCTCATTAAGTCCTGAGGCATGACTTATTCTGACATACCGCCTGTTCATGTGATCGGTGGCGGACTTGCTGGCAGCGAGGCGGCTTGGCAACTCGCCCGTGCCCAGGTGCCCGTGATCCTTCATGAGATGCGTCCGATACGCGCCACCGATGCCCACCAGACAGACCGGCTGGCCGAACTAGTGTGTTCCAACTCCTTCCGCTCCGACGACGCCGAAGGCAACGCGGTCGGAATTCTTCACGCGGAGATGCGAATCCTAGGCTCGCTAGTCATGGCCGCGGCCGACACCAACCGGGTTCCAGCAGGTAGTGCACTGGCGGTCGACCGCGAGGGCTTCGCCGATCAAGTGAGCAAGACGCTGGCCGACCACCCGCTGATCGAGATCGTGCGTGGAGAGGTCGCCGGCCTACCGCCGGTAGACTGGGACAATGTGATCGTCGCCACGGGCCCGCTCACGTCGCCGGATCTGAGTCAGGCGATCATAAATCTCACCGGCAAGGAGAATCTCGCATTCTTCGACGCAATCGCACCCATCGTCCATGCCGAGAGCATCGACATGGATATCGCATGGTTTCAGTCGCGCTACGACAAGCCGGGCCCCGGCGGCACGGGCAAGGATTATATCAACTGCCCGATGGATGAAGCCCAATTCGAGGCCTTCATCGACGCGCTGCTGGCGGCCGAACAGGTCGATTTCCACTCGTGGGAGACAAACACGCCGTATTTCGAGAGCTGCCTTCCGATCGAAGTGATGGCTTCACGGGGGCGCGAAACGCTGCGCTTTGGGCCCATGAAGCCGGTGGGCCTTACCGATCCGCGCACCGGGACCCGTGCCCATGCGGTCGTGCAGCTGCGCCAGGATAATTCGCTCGGCACGCTGTTCAACATGGTTGGATTCCAGACAAAGCTGCGCTACGGCCGGCAGAAGGAGATCTTCCGGACGATCCCGGGACTGGAGAAAGCGGAGTTTGCCCGGCTCGGCGGCATTCATCGAAACACCTTCATGAATTCACCATGCCTGCTCGACAAAACACTACGCCTCAAGGCACAGCCGCGGATGCGCTTTGCGGGCCAGGTCACCGGCGTCGAGGGCTATGTGGAGAGTGCAGCAATGGGCCTACTGGCCGGCCGGTTTGCCGCAGCCGAGCGGCAAGGCGAAAGCGTAACGCCGCCGCCCGCCACGACGGCCCATGGTGCGCTCCTCGCCCATGTGACCGGAGGCGCTAACGAGGAAAGTTTTCAGCCGATGAATGTCAATTTCGGACTGATCCCGCCCCTCGAGGACGGCGCGCTTGAGAGCGCGAAGCGAAAGGAACGTAAAAAGCAACGCCGTCGCCTCATGTCGCGACGCGCCCTATCCGATATCGCGGTATGGTTCAGCGATACGCCTCTGGCAGCGGAATAATACATACCAAACCTCGATGGAAATCCTCCGACCCTCTGGGACGAACGCTATGCCGGAGACGATTATATCTTTGGCACGGAACCGAATATCTGGATGGCGGCGAAAGAAAATCGGTGCGCACTCCGACGACAACGCGATCCGCACTTAACCTATCGGCGCACGCGGTTGAGCTGGGGCGACTATATTCCGTGGTAGCGCGGACGGCGAAGGCGCGGACATTCACATCAAGGACTCAGAGGGCAAAACTGTAGAGGTCAATGGGCAACCCAACCCGGCCTATAACTGAAGGGAATTTATTAATGGCGATGCGCGCTCCAATCGAGATGCTTGGGCTAGATCATCTTGTCATCCGCTGTGTCGATCTCGGCACAATGCAGCGTTTCTATTGCGACCTTATCGGCTGTGAGCTCGTCCGCCACAACGAAAACTTCGACCTGTACCATCTGCGTGCCGGTGCACAGCTCATTGACCTGATTGCAGTGGACGGGTTTCTGGGCAAACGCGGCGGTGCGGCACCCGGCGCAGAAGGCAAGAACCTCGATCACTTCGCGATCCGGATCGCCGACTTCGACGAAGTGGCACTGCACGCATGGGTCTCCGAAAACGACCTCGAAATTGTGGAGGAAGGCGAACGTTTTGGCGCGGACGGGGCCGGCCCGAGCATTTATCTGCGCGACCCCGAGGGAAATATCATCGAACTCAAAGGACCGCCCGATGCCTAGAAGCGCCCTGCCAAGGCCCGAAGTGTCAAGCGGAGCAGCGGTGCCGGACGCACGGTGGGGATCATGAACGGATCGAAGTTTGCTTTTCGGATCGCCGTAATATGCCTGTCGGCTAGCCCGGCTAGCATCAGGCCGCGTCGGGCCGGCCTTGGTATATGAGGGATTCGTCCGCGTACCTCGTACAAGAGGGACTCGGCGCGGTCGATCATGGCCTCGATCGCCCGGTTCAGGCCTGGGCTCGATTTGAGACTGAGTAGGTGGCGCCGCTCGACGCCGTACTCGCTAAGCAGGTCTTCGGGGATATAGACGCGCTGGAGCTGGGCGTGGAACCCGACGGCGCGAGCCAGTCCTATGATTGCCCAAGCGGTGCCAACACGCCGTGCCGCAGCCTCGGCCTCGTCGTTCCGGCTAGCCAGACATCGCATGACCAGCGCCAATAATTCCCCGGAGGTGTCACGCGCATAGGATTCTAGTGCCATAAGGTCTGCCGGTGGTTCATCCTCGAGGTCGGCTTCGCGGGCGTCGATCAGTCTTCCGAGCGGCTCGCGCGGGAGGTCGTGTTCTCGGATTGTCGCATGGAGCGTCTCGACCACGGGGTGCTCGCGCAGTGTGCCGTCGTATAGGCCATCGATGGTCTCACGCCACCATTGCAGGCGGATCTGCCCCAGTACCGACTCGCTTACGATCTCGCGGGTTCGCGCAATCTCGAGGTTGAAGGCTATAAGCGCAAGACCGGCCGCACGCTTCTCGGCGGGCAGAAACAGCGCGGCTAGGTAGCGGTCATGGTCATGCCGCTTTACTTCGTTTAGACAATAATTTTCGCTCGGCGTTAGTCTCATGCGCGCTCTCGGTCGCGGTAATTGAGCCTTCTCCATACCGCGTAGGATCGACGCGGTAAATTTGCTATAGTTTGATTCGGGTTCTTACAAAGGGGGATAATATGAAAAACCCATTGGAATCATTGCACATGACCATCGTGTTGGGGGTCGTGCTGACCGTTATCATGGTGCTCGTGGCACAAGGCATCGCCGGCTAGGCGCGGAAGGAGAGAGAGAAAATGGAATTTGATCCTTTCGTATTGCATCTGGTTCGGGTCCTGCACGTAATTAGTGGCGTCATGTGGATCGGGCTTCTCTGGTACTTGAACTTCGTCCAAGTGCCTACCATGCCAAAAATTCCCGACGAGATGAAACCGGCCATCGGCAAGCATATCGCGCCGGCGGTTCTGTTCTGGTTTCGCTGGGGTGCGGCATCGACCGTCCTGTTCGGACTGCTTCTTGCCTGGATGCAGGGCACGTTGGGGGCTTGGCTCTCGATCGGCTTCGCGGATGGCAGCTTCGTGAGTGCCATGATTGGTATCGCGATGTGGTTCGGACTTATCATGGCGTTCAACGTCTGGTTTGTAATTTGGCCAAACCAGAAGATCGCGCTGGGTATTGTAGACGCACCGAACGAGGCAAAGCCGAAGTCGGCCCGCCGCGCGATGCTGTTCTCGCGTACCAACACGCTGCTTTCGATACCGATGCTCTATGGCATGGTCGCGGCGCAGAACCCTCCGTTCTGAACGATAGATAGAACTAATGTTTACGGGGCCCTTCGGGCCCCGTTTTCGTTGTAGATGCAAAACTACGGAAGCGCGATCAGCGCGGCCGCGACCTGGCGGTCCTCGGATAGCAGCAGGTTGAAGGTGCGCGCGGCGGCGCCGGTATCCATCGGCTCAATCACGATACCGGCAGTACGAAGTGGTGTCCGCAGCCCAAGTGTCACCAGTTCCATACGTGGTCCGCACCCTAGGAGCAGCAGCTCGATGCCGCCCGATTGCGCCGCGCCTTCCAGAATATGCGCGAACGCGCATTCGTCCACATCGGCAAACGACGCCACGGGCCATTCTACGGTTTGTTCGGGAAACACGAGGACCGAGCTCGTATAGGTTTGGCCGGAAATCCGGAACATGCCTGAACCATAACGCTCGACCACCTGATAGGCCTGAGTGGTCGGGCCGTCCACCATCACTTCTCCGACAGCGTTTTCGTGCTGCCGTCCGGCACTTCTTCACGGTCATCAAGGCCTGCTGACAGGCTCTCGCGGCTCAATTTGAGCGCGAGCAGCACCGGTACTGCGATGAATACTGAAGAATAGGTACCGATGATCACACCCCAGATCATCGCCAGCGCAAAGTCTCGTATGATCGAGCCGCCAAACATGGCGAGCGCCAACAGAGCGATTAGTGTGGTTACACTGGTCATGAATGTTCGTGACAGGGTTCGGTTCACCGCGAGATTTAGCAGCGCGGGCATGTCGAGTTTTTTATAGCGGCGCAGTTCCTCGCGTACCCGATCGTAGATCACCACCGTATCGTTGATCGAGTACCCAGCGATCGTCAGGATCGCAGCCACCGTCGCTAGGTTGAACTCCAGCTGGGTGATCGCGAACAGGCCGATAGTGGTAAGCACGTCATGGGTCAATGCGATCACGGCGCCCACGCCAAACTGCCACTCGAAGCGGAACCAGATGTAGATCAGGATCGCACCGATCGCGAGCAGCACCGCCCAGATCGCAGAACTGATCAGTTCTGCGCCCACGGTAGGTCCGACGAACTCGGTTCGCCGATACTCCACGACCTTGCCGCCGAGCGCATCCTTCAGGGTGTTTATCGCCTGAAGCTGCTCGCGCTCCTCGCCGTCCTGCTGCTGCACACGTATAAGAATATCGTCCGGGGCTCCGAACTCCTGAACCTGGACCTCGCCGAGCCCGAGGGCGCCCACAGTCTGTCGCAAATCGGCGACGTCGGCGGGCCCCTCGGTCTTGATTTCAATCAGGATGCCGCCACGAAAGTCGATGCCAAAGTTAAGGCCGTGCGTGAAGAACGTGCCGAGTGACAGGATGATCAGCATTGCCGACAGCGGATAGGCGAGCCGACGGCGGCCGACAAAGTCGAAACTCGTGTTCGCGGGTACGATGCTGAGACGCACGATATCCCCCTAGATCGGCAGGGTCTGAGGCCGTCGGCGGCGCAGCCAGACGACAACGAAAAGACGGGTCACCATGAGCGCCGTGAACATGGACGTGATGATCCCGATGGAAAGGGTAACCGCGAAGCCCTTGATCGGGCCTGTTCCGAATTGAAACAACAGGATGGCGGCGATCAGAGTGGTGAGGTTTGAGTCGATGATCGTCGTCAGGGCACGGCGATAGCCTGAATCAATGGCCGAAATGGGCGTTCGTCCGTTACGTACCTCCTCCTTTATCCGTTCGAGGATGAGGACGTTCGCATCGACCGCCATGCCGATGGTCAGGACGATGCCCGCAATGCCTGGCAGGGTCAGCGTTGCCTGCAGGACGGAGAGCAAGGCGACGATCAGCGACAGGTTAAAAAGCAGCGCGATGGCCGCCATCAGACCGAACAGGCCGTAGCTGATGATGATGAATACAACGACGGCTGCGAGTCCAATGACGCTGGCCGTCTTGCCGGCCTGAATCGAGTCTGCACCGAGTCCAGGGCCGACCGTGCGTTCCTCGAGCACTGTGAGCGGTGCGGGCAGTGCGCCTGCGCGCAACACGAGTGCGAGGTCATTGACCTCCTGCACCGTGAAGCGGCCGGTGATGATCCCGCTGCCACCAACAATCGCTGTCTGAATCCGCGGTGCACTCACGACCTGACGGTCGAGAACGATTGCTAGCCGGCGCCCGACATTTTCAGCCGTCAGTTCTCCGAATCGGCGCCCACCGGCCGTATCAAATCGGAACGAGACGATTGGCTGACCGTCCTGAAATGTGGGTTGTGCGTCTACCAGCCGATCCCCGCCAACCTCGACCGTGCGGCGGACGACGTAGGGGATACGCCCCTCTTCCTCGGGCCCGAAGAGTAGGATGGAGCCGGCGGGAAGATTACCGTTCTCGGCCTCCGGAATCGACACAGACTCATCCACCATATGGAAGGCGAGTTTCGCCGTTTGTCCCAGTAGGCGTTTAATCCGCTCGGGGTCACGTATGCCCGGGAGCTGAACGAGGATCCGATCCCGGCCCTGCTGCTGGATTACCGGCTCTGCCACGCCCGTTTCGTCTACGCGCCGGCGGACGATTTCGATGGATTGTTCGACCGCGCTCTGACGCCGCGCGGCCATGGCCTCCTCTGTCATCTCCAGCCGGAAGTTCACCGCGTCATCGATCTCGAGATCGAAGCCGTCCTCGATATTCGTTAGCCTGCCGCGAGCGGCTTCGGCATCGGCCGGATTGCGCAAGGTAAATGCGATGGCACGGCCCTCAACCCGCAGGCCCGAATAGCCAATCCGGGCCCCGCGCTTGCGCAGTTCACGGCGTACCGAGGATTCGACCGCTTCCAGTGTTTCGAGGATGGCCGTCTCGACCCCGACAGACAGCAGCAAAGATGAACCGCCCTGCAGATCGAGTCCCAGATTCATGCGCTTGGATGGCAACAGCCCGCTGGATTCTTCAACCATTTCCTCGCCCACGACTTCGGGCTGCGGAAAGAAATTAGGGGCTGCATAGATCACGCCGAGGAGCGCGACCACAACCGTCATCACAATTGCCCAACGCGGATAGTTGACCATCCTGGCGGGTCCTTCTTGTTCCGTTGTCCAGCGAAACTGAGCTGTTACTTGCGGCCTCCAAAGAGGCCGCCTAGCAGCCCACCGCCAGACTTACCATCATTCGCGGCGGGTCCAACAATGGTCGGACCGCCCTTGGCAGTACTTTGTCCGCCGCCGCTTGTGGCCGGAGTGGATGTGAAAACGTCGGAAATCGTTCCGCGAAGGATATCCACCTTCACACCGTCCGCGATCTCGACAGTTACTTCCTCTGTCTCTTCCTTGACCTTGGTCACGGTGCCGATGATGCCGCCGCCAGTCAGAACGCGATCTCCGCGTTTGACCTGGCCGAGCATCGCTCGGTGTTGCTTCATCTTTTTCTGCTGCGGACGAATGAGCAGAAAGTAGAAAACCACAAAAATCAGGATGATGGGCAGGAAGGACGCGAAAACGTCACCGCCACCACCCGCCTGAGCATAGGCCGGTGTAATAAACATGTCCCCTCCAGGGCGCGTATCTCGAAGTTGCCGGATGATAGCGACGCCGAGCCGAATTGCAATGAACCCGTGCACCGATATGCATTAAATCCACGGCATAATGATGGCGAGGGTGTTGATGCCGCGAAAATCGTGATCGGCGTTGACCGGCAACGTGCCGGGGCTTAGGTTCCGCCCGTTTTTCGCGCTTCGCGCGCGCGGCCAATCATTGGAATGAATTCCCATGAACGATCAGGATCTAGTTCCCCTGCTGAAGCGCATCGCTGACGCGCTTGATCGTATCTCTCCGAAACCAGAGACAGCGATCGACCTGTCTGTCGCCGACGCCTATGTCTGGCATGCCGATGGGCCGGACAGCGGCCATCTCGAGCCTGTCCCGGTCGTCAATCGCATCCCGCTAGGCCTGTTGCAGGGCATCGATAACCAGGCCGATACGCTGATCGAGAATACTCGGCGGTTTGCCAACGGCCTGCCGGCGAACAATGCTCTGTTGTGGGGCGCTCGCGGCACGGGCAAGTCAAGCTTGGTCAAGGCGGCCCATGCGGAGATTAACGCAGAGTCCGAGAATGGTCTGCTGTTGGTTGAGATCCATCGTGAGGATATCCAGACCCTGCCCGCGCTGCTAACGACGTTGCGCGGTAGCGGGCGTCAGGCCATCCTGTTCTGCGACGATCTGAGCTTCGATAACTCGGACAGCAGCTACAAGTCGCTCAAGGCGGTGCTTGAAGGCGGCATCGAAGGCCGTCCCGACAATGTCGTGTTCTACGCCACGTCGAACCGGCGCCACCTTCTGCCGCGCGACATGATGGAGAATGAACGCTCTACCGCCATCAACCCGTCCGAGGCGGTCGAGGAGAAGGTCTCCTTGTCCGACCGTTTTGGCCTATGGCTTGGATTTCATAATGTTAGCCAGGAAACATTCTTTGACATGGTTCAGGCCTATTGCGAGCATTTTGACCTCAACATTGCCCCCGATCAGTTGCGTGTAGATGCCAAGGAGTGGTCGGTCACGCGCGGTTCGCGCTCCGGACGCGTGGCCTGGCAGTTCGTTCAGGAGGTTGCCGGCCGCCTGGGCAAGCCGCTCGATCTGCGCGACTGACCGCGCCTAGCGCGGCAGGAACTGCTTCGGGTCCACCGCCTTGGTGCCTCGGCGTACTTCGAAGTGAAGCTGCGGGTTGTCCACTCCGCCGGACTTGCCCACTTTCGCTATCACCTGGCCGCGCGTGACCACGTCGCCGCGCGTAACGAGCAACGCATCCGCATGGGCATAGGCAGTGATCAGTCCCCCGTCATGTTTGATGAGCAACAGGTTTCCGAAGCCGCGAATCTCCTTACCTGCGTACGCGACGACGCCATTGTCGGCTGCGCGCACGGGTGTTCCACGCGGCGCTGCGATATTAAGCCCGTCATTGTGCTGCCCTCCGGTCTTCGAACCGAAGGTTGAGACGATCCGTCCATCTACAGGCCAGACGAACCCGTTGCCCCCGCGCGCCGGCAGACGCGGCACGGACGCGACCTGCCGCGGGTGTACAAGCTTCGTGGATAGGCGCACCGGACTAGCTCCCGATTCACCGGTTGTTCCGGACGCTGATTGTGGTATCGGCGCCCGTCCGCTCTCAGGCGCGGCATTCGCGGGTAGTTGCAGTTGCTGGCCTTCATGGATCGTGTACGGCGCCGGAAGACCGTTCAGCTGAACGAGGCTAGTCATGTCGACCTTGAAACGGCGCGATATCGTGTAGATCGATTCTCCCCGCTGAACCTTGTAACTGCGGCTACGCGGCAGCGTCAGGCGCTGGCCGGGCACGAGCAGATAGGGTGGATGCAGCTCGTTCCAGTCGATAAGCGCCCGCGTGGAGATGCCGTTTCGCTGTGCTACCCCGTAGACCGTGTCATTACGTTTCACGATGTAGCCCCCGGCGGGTGCTCCCGTAGCCCGGTGGTTCTCGTAGCTCCGATCAATGACCACGGCATTTCCGCCCGGTCCGGCACAGGCGGCGAGCGTGACGGCCGCAATTATCAGCCAGGCGGCGTGTGGCGAACGTTCGGTGAATGATAACGTCCGAAGCATACCTATGCTTCCGCCGCCTCGGCCACCCCCGGCAGCAGGGGCACAAACCGCACGTCCATCAAGGGCTCGCTCTCAATGCCATCCTCCGTACGACGGAACCGCACCAGCTGCTGCACCCTGCTCTGCCGCCCTACCGGCATGATCATGATGCCCCCGACCTTGAGCTGGTCGAGTAATTGTTGCGGCGGCGCGTCTCCCGCCGCGGTTACGCTGATCCGGTCGAAAGGTGCCTGTTCCGGCCACCCCTTAATGCCATCACCCGCCATGGTCACCACTTTGCTGAGCCCGAGCACATCGAAACGCGTCTGCGCGTCCGCGAGAAGCGGTCGGTGTCGCTCGATCGTGTACACCCGGCGACACAAATGGGACAAAATTGCGGCGTGGTAACCGGAGCCGGTCCCCACCTCGAGCAGTTTCTCCCGGCCGCTCAACGCTAAGCTCTGGATCATCGTGGCGACGACCAGAGGTTGGCTCAGGGTCTGACCGTAGCCGATGGGCAATGCCGTATCCTCATAGGCGCGATCTTGGAACGCATCGGGGACAAACAGCTCGCGCGGCACATTCTCTATAGCCGAAAGAGCAAGCGTATCCATGATGCCGGCGCTGCGCAGCGCGAGGACCAGGCGCGCACGATGCGCCGGTGTGCTCATTGCTTGCGGCTTCCCTTGAGCGCTTCTGCAAGCGGCTTCATCGCGCGTTTGTTGGTGAAGTTCAGGTCAATCGGTGTGACGGAGATGCGTTTCTCCTCGACCGCAGCGAGATCTGTGCCTTTCTTGCCCTTTGCGTGGGTCGGCAGCGAGCCGACCCAGAAATACCGGCCGCCGCGCGGATGCCGGCTCTCGACTAGGGAATCTCCCATCGGGCGCGACCCCTGCTCTGTCACCTCGACGCCTACGACATCTTCGGGCAGGCAGTCGGGGAAATTGATGTTGATGAATGTGCGCTTCGGCCAGCCCGCCTTCAGCAGTTTCCGGAGGACTCCCGGGGCGTGCTGCTCGGCGGTCGACCAGTGAGTATAGCTCCGGTCGAAGTCCGTCTGTTGGCTCAGCGCGATCGCCGGGACTCCCTGAATCGTTGCTTCGATCGCCACGGCGCAGGTGCCGGAATAGGTGATGAACTCGCCCATATTCGAACCCCTATTGACGCCCGATAGTACCAGGTCCGGCTTGCGGTCCTTCAGCGCTTGGTGGATGCCCACTAGCACGCTGTCCGTGGGCGTCCCCTCGACCGCATAGCGCCGAGTCGCGAGCCGGCGCAGCCAGATCGGGTACCGGAGGGTCAGCGAATGCCCCGAACCGCTCTGCTCGGTCAACGGCGCACAGACCCAGACATCGTTCGTGAGCGCCCGCGCGATACGATGCAGAACCTTGATACCGGGCGCCCGGACGCCATCGTCGTTGGAGATCAGGATGCGCAGGCTGTCCGTACGCCTTGGAAACTCATGCATCGCCACTTATCACCTCGAGCCCGCCCATGTAGGGCCGCAGCGCTTCCGGAACGGTAACCGAGCCGTCCGTATTCTGATAGTTCTCGAGAATGGCGATGAGCGCCCGGCCGACCGCAACGCCGGAGCCGTTGAGCGTATGCACATACTCGACGCCCCTCCCATCCCCCGCGGGCCGGTAGCGAGCGTTCATTCGCCGCGCCTGAAAGGCCCGCGTGTTCGAACAGCTAGAAATCTCGCGGAAGGTTGCCTGACCTGGCATCCAGACCTCGATGTCGTTGGTCTTGGCCGCACCGAACCCGGTGTCGCCACTGCACAGCACGACAAGCCGATAGGTGAGCCCCAAGCGTTTCAGAACCTCTTCGGCGCAGTCGGTCATGCGGTCTAGCTCCGCCTCGGACTCGTCTGGTGCGACGACCGAGACAAGCTCCACCTTGTAGAACTGGTGCTGACGAAGCATCCCGCGCGTATCCCGGCCCGCGGCCCCTGCCTCTGCCCGGAAGCAGGACGTGTGGGCTACCATCCGCACCGGAAGCTCGTCGGGCTCCAGAATCTTGCCGGCAACCATGTTCGTCAGTGATACCTCGGCCGTCGGGATCAGCCAGCGATCATCCTCGGTCCGGAACAGGTCTTCTGCGAATTTTGGTAACTGTCCCGTACCGAACAGCACGTCATCGCGCACGAGCAGTGGCGGGCTGACCTCGGTGTAGCCGAATTCCTCGGTATGTATATCGAGCATGAAGTCGGCAAGCGCGCGTTCCATGCGCGCGAGCGCGCCCTTTAGGATGACGAAACGTGATCCAGAGAGTTCCGCCGCGGTCTCGAAATCCATGAGTCCGAGCGCCTCACCGAAGTCGAAATGTTCCTTCGGTGTAAAGTCGAAGCTGGGGATGTCTCCAAAAGTCCGAATCTCGCGGTTGTCGGCCTCCTCGGCGCCGTCGGGCACGTCTTCGTCGAGGATATTGGGAATTTCCGACAGGAGTCCGTTGAGATCGTTGGACGCCGCTTTTTCCTCGGCCTCGGCACCGTCCATGGCGGCTTTGATCTTGCCGACCTCGGCCTTGAGTGACTCGGCCTGGTCTTTGCGGCCGTCCTGCATCGCCGCGCCGATCTGCTTCGAGGCGGTGTTCCGACGTTTCTGGATCTCCTGCAGACGAGTCTGGGCGTCGCGCCGGCGAGCGTCCAGCTCGAGCACCTGCGCTGAAAGCGGGTCGTCGCCGCGCCGGATGAGGCTGCGGTCGAACGCTTCGGGATGATCGCGAATCCATTTGAGATCAAACATGGGATGCTGCCGAGCTTTGGGTCGCGCCCTTATAGAAAGTTCGGACGAATCGCGTCCACCTTTGCCGAACTAAGCGTCGCTCGCCCGAGCGTTGTTATGCTGCCGCCCGATCAGGACTGCGCAGTAGATCGAAATCTCGTAGAGCAGGATGATCGGAATCGCGAGGGCGAGCTGGCTCAGCGGGTCAGGCGGCGTAAGGATCGCCGCCGCAACGAACGCGATAACGATTGCGTATCGGCGTTTCTTCTTCAGGCCGTCGGCCGTGACGATCCCGACCTTCGCCAGCAACGACAGCACGACGGGGAGTTCAAAACTCAGGCCGAAAGCGAAGATCAGCCGCATCACCAGCGAGAGATATTCGTTGACCTTCGGCTCCAGT
>MDTE01014550.1_pt1 | contig 46248 bp, 42 predicted proteins | sample 811231 | NCBI WGS metagenome assembly MDTE01 (sample SAMN05326651, study PRJNA326480) | marine metagenome | isolation source: seawater | place: Indian Ocean: Red Sea | collected 2010 | reverse complement strand
TAAAGATGTCTTGTTATAAAAGCTGCACATGCAGGCTGTTTTAATATTATGTCTATTATGTCTTCACCATTGAAGTTTCCTGTATGGCCCAGAAAAGTCTTTTCTCCATTATCGTGATCTTCTGGTTTATATTCGAATATCCAAGGTATATTACCCAACTGTATCCCCGTGACTTTATTTGTTATCGTCCAACCAGTGAAAGCACGTGCACATTCAAACACATCTTTTTCAGTGTAATGTCCTACTCCCAATGAGAATAGTTCAAGTAATTCTCTGCCCCAGTTCTCGTTTGGTGCTCGCTTGTGATTCTCCTGGTTGTCGAGCCAGAAGATCATCGCAGGGTCTTTAGCTAGCTCTATTAACAAAGTTCTGTAATTACCCATGCTGTGTTCTCTAAACATTTCTATTTGTTTGTACATAGGGTAAGGGTTATTTACTTTGAGATCTCCAGTAGCAAATACATAATGCCAGAAAAGCGCCATCTTTTCCTGAAGATATCTTTGACTGTGGGTCATCCTGTACATCCAATTTAACTTATTATGTTGTGGGCCATACATGACATCGGCGGTTGGATGGTATCTGAAAAACGTCAGTTCATCGTAATCAGGTTGGGATTCTGGGTCCAATAACTGCTCAACTATTTCCTCATAACTTTGTAGTGAAAGAGATTCCAACAATTCATACGGGGCACCAAAACCAGCCCTTCGCATAAGGTGTTTGATTACTTTGCTTGGTGCTAATTTATTCATAGTTAAGTCCAATTAAATTGCTTAAATAGTAATTTTGAACAGTATACATCAATCGTCAGGGAATATGTCAAAAATTAATATTGGATGCATGTTTAGGATTTTTATATTATTCAAACGGAACCGTGCAGGGTCAATAGAGGGTTAATTATGGGTGGCCAGCGTTCTAGGTTGTATAATTAATATAGATACTTTCATATGTTTTTTCATTTTCGTTCAACTAAAAATGTATAGAAACCTTAATTTTAAATTCAAATTTGGATTCTTTATACTCCTGTTTATTGCGCATGGGTTTGCATTATCTTGTTCAGATACAAATGCTCTTGAAATTGATATTGAAGCAACCGTTCAGGCTCGAATCGATGAAGAAATAACTAACAGGGAAATGATCGCAATTCAAAAGGCGGAGATTGCAAATTCTGTGCAAGCTACCGTACAGGCTGTTAACGAACAAAATAAACTTCTTTTGTTAACCCCAAGTCCTGTTTCAGGTATACAAGATTCAAATGCCAAAACTGTTGAATCTAATCCCAATTCTCCTACTCCAACTACGTTGTCTGTTACCGATTTAATTGTTGCCGAAACACCTGAGCCTACACCGACTGTGATTCCAACTGTAACTCCAACTCCAATTCCAACTGTAACTCCAACTCCAATTCCAACTCCAATTCCAACTGTAACTCCGACGCATTCACCAAATGTAATTGAAGAGGGTAACAAAACTTATGAAAAAGCCAAAGAAGTATATAGTGTGTCTGACGTGGTCGCTATTGCAAGCCAATCAGTTGTTCGTATAGAAATAGATATGGGTAATGGCAAAGTGGGGATTGGTTCTGGATTCGTGATAAGAGAGGATGGACTTCTTGTAACAAATAGCCATGTTGTAAATAGTAATACTGTTGCCATGATTACATTAAGTAATGGCATGAAAAAAACGGGTCAAGTATTGGTAACCGATAAAAAATCAGATTTGGCTTTGATAAAAATCGATGCTCAAAATTTGGACACATTAGAATTTGGTAATAGCAGTGAACTGTTACTTGGTCAAGAGATAATTGTTATCGGATATCCAAAGGGATTAGTTGGCTCTGCCACAATAACAAAAGGGTTAGTTTCAGCAATTAGGGAAAATTTATTTGGTCTCAATTCTGTTATTCAGACTGATGCTGCACTTAATCCCGGAAATAGCGGTGGACCTATGTTGGATTTGTCAGGAAAAGTTATTGGAGTAGCTCAAGCGAAGATTACTGATTCAGAAGGTTTAAATTTAGGCATTCCTTCTGATGAAGTACAACCTGTTATTGCCAATTGGTTAAAATCATACGATGAAGGAAATATTGTCGTATCTGAATTAAAAGAAAATAACGAACTTGATCTGTTATTAAAAAACAATCAAGGATCAATTACTGGTGATATTTATACTAATTCCAAATATTGGTATTCAGTAGAAATACCATCTGGATGGGAAATAGATTACGCTAATCCAGATTTCGTACATATATTTCCAGATAATAAGGGTTTTGATTATGAAAGTTCAGGTTTACTGATAACTTCTAGGACTATAGATTCAGACAAATATCCAACGATTGAATCATATGCAAGAGATTGGACAATCGGACCAGGCAATAATGTATCTTCATTCAATATTGATAGTCACTTGGTATTACCTCATTTATATCCAGTGCAAGCAGACCAATATCTAATATCTTATTCCCTAGGTAGAAACTATTTGAAAAAGCGTAGAGATATCCGATATCTTTTGGGTAGGCATGTTATTACAGTCACTGCCTTTGCTCCTGCTTTAAACTGGACGAGTACTAACAATATATTTAATGCTATGATCAGTAGCCAAAATTCATTTGATCCTACATCTTATACTAATGCCCAATATAACTATTCTGTTTCATATCCCCAACATTGGAAGAAGCACCCGTCTGAAATGATTGGTGGATATAAAGTAGCCGACACTGAGAGTTCTTTGGAATTAAGAGTTTTGATTTATGACAATGAAGGATATCGATTCATATCTGAATATGCTGAAGCTAAAGGTGTAGCATTTAGCGATGATACTTCTAATGGCAAAATATTATCTAAGCACGTAGCTTATGCAACTAGAATGAACCCAAGCTATCGTATAGATTACCAATATGAATATAGAGGAGATTCAATTAGAGGAGCATCTTTAGTAACGCTAACAGATTCCAAAGCGATATGGGTATTTGTTAAAACATTAAGTGAAGAATGGGACGATTTAAGTCCCATAGTTGATCAATTGCTTATAAGATTTTTAGTAGAAAATCAATGAGTTGATTTATCAAGATACTTGGTTGCCTAAATGAAATCCTGCATAGGCTGCAATGAGCCCGAAAATTATGCTTAAGACAATATTTATTGAAGCTTTTACGTATTGGCCAGATTGCCAAAGTGTAAGACTTGTAACTGTTAACGTAGAGAACGTTGTGTATGAGCCTAGGAACCCTATAGTGATAGCATCTCTAACCGCGTTAGAGAAATTCAGCTTATAAGTTGAAATAGAAATCAAAATCCCCAGAATGAATGATCCAGATATATTTACTAGAAATGTACCGAAAATATTTTCCATTCCAAAATAGAGTGTTAATTTATCGATGCTATATCTTGTTAAAGCACCACTGGCTCCACCTATCGCAATTAACAAATAGCTCATATTATTCCTTTTTTATGATTGTAAGAGGTGCATCTTTTATATTTTTGATTATATACAATTTGAAATATCATTGGTGTAAAACTGCTTAAAGTTTTTTACAAGTAATGTTACGATAATTCCACGGTATTGCATAATTCGAATAATAATTGTTGGTGGATTAAACCATGAATAGAATTCTTGTAACTGGTGCATGTGGCCAAATTGGTTCCGAATTGGTGCCTGAATTAAGAAATAAGTATGGTGCAGAGAACGTAGTTGCCTCTGGTCATATAACAACTCCTTCCGAAGATATTAAAAACGGCGGTCCTTATATTGAAGTTGATGTGACTAATTATGAAGAGATTAATGAATCTATAAAACATCATAAAATTGATACTGTATATCATTTAGCGTCTATCTTATCTGCTTTAGCAGAATCAAAGCGCCGAATAGCATATGAAGTTAATTTTACTGGGTTAAACAATGTTCTTGAGAGTGGAGTTGAAAATAAACTAGAAAGAGTTATGGTAGTGAGTTCAATAGGGGCTTTTGGACCTGAAACGCCAGGTGCTAATACTCCCAATGAGACTATACAAAAACCTACAACTCATTATGGGATATCAAAAGTATTCACAGAATTATTAGGAAATTATTTTTCCGTCAAATTAGGTCTTGATGTAAGGGGAGTTCGATTACCCGGAATAATAAGTTGGAAAGTTGAACCAACTGCGGGCACAACTGACTATGCTGTAGAGATTTTTTATAAAGCGTTGCAAAATAATTATTACGTTTGTCCACTTGGTCCTGATACCAGATTACCTATGATGTATATGCCCGATGCTATATCTGCTTTAATGAACTTAGCTGACGCTGAGGGTACTAATTTGAAACACCATGCTGATTTTAATGTGAATGCTATGAGTTTTACTCCAAAAGAACTTGCTGAAGCAATTCGTAGTCGATTGCCTGATTTTCGTATTGAATATGATATTGATCCATTAAGACAGGGGATAGCTGATTCTTGGCCAGATAAATTGGATGATACTGTAGCTAGAGATGAATGGGGATGGTCTCCTAAATTTGGACTAGATGAGTTGGTTGATGATATGATCAAAAATCTTTCAATTAAATTAAATCAGAAGGTTTAGCTGTAAATATCAGCGTGCTGATAAAATCGTTGTAATTGCGTATTCAGATGGTTGTTTCAAGTATGGTTACTTTGGTTATAATTTATATTGATTATCAAATTATTTGATGTTCATTTCTTAAACAATCTTAAACGTGGTGTGAATTGATAAGAGTTGGCATAATAGGAGCCGGTAATAGTTTAATAGAAACCCACATTCCTAGATTATCTAGGATGCCTAATGTTACGCTTAGTGGTATTTCTAATCGGACTATAAAGTCAGCTGAAATAGTGGCTGAGAAATTTCAAATTCAAAATGTGTTTTCTAGTTGGATTGAATTAGTAGAATCCGATGAAGTAGATGCTGTTATTATTGGCACTTGGCCCTACACCCATAAAGATATGGTGATAGCTAGTTTAAATAATCGTAAACATGTCTTAACTCAAGCAAGAATGGCAATGAATTTAAAGCAAGCTCGTGAAATGCTTGCAGCATCCTTGCAGTATCCTGAATTGATTGCCCAAATAGTACCTACGCATACTCCTACTATTTTAGAAGAAAAAACTATAATTGATTTGATTAGTAATGGATTTGTTGGGGACTTAGCTTATATCGATGCGGTTCAAAATAACGGGTTTCATAGTCATGAAGATAGTCCTTTTTGGAGGAAGAATAGTGATTTAAGCGGATATAATATTATGAGTTTGGGTCAAATGGCAGAAGGAATCATTAGATTGTTTGGGTCGTTTTCTTCGGTAGCTGCAATCACTAAATTATATAATCCTAGAGTTGTGTTTAAAGATGGAAGTAGTAGGTTGGCTACAATACCAGATCACGTAGAAGTTATTTGTGAATTAAATTCGGGTATAACTGCGCATTTGAAATGTAGTGACGTCGTTGGTTTATCTTCAAGTCAATTACTGATATTTGGTACAAATGGAATATTGAGATTCGATTATGATTCGAAAAATTTATATGGTAAACAGAAAAATGAAGAGTTTTTGCGCCAAATAGAAATACCAGGTCAAGTAGAACAAGAATTTGATGTTGCTGATAGGTTTATAGAAGCGATTATGGGAAATATAGATGTTTCACACACAACCTTTGAAGAGGGAGTGAAATACATGGAATTTACTGAAGCAGTATCAATAAGTTCCAATTATGGTGAAACTATTCAGTTGCCACTTTAAATAAAAATGGATCATATATATCCAATATACTTTAGTCTGTCTATCCAAAATTGTCTGGTTTTGTTATTACCCTTGTTGTTGGTCCATTCGGGATGTCTTGCCAATAAAGGGAAAGTAGCTCGGGCCTGTTTTTCTTGTTGAACCGCTTGTACAGCTGAAGCTAATTCTTCTTTGGTTTTAGGATTTTTGAAATAACCAAGTGTTACGAGTCTTCTATCTTCCGAGCCACCGTAGCTACCATGCCATAAGTGATTATCAAACATAATTACATCACCCAGTTCAATTCTAGTGTTATAGGCAGGAATTTCATTTACATCTAAGCCGCCGGAATCTGTTTTCATTTCTGAAATGTTAAAAGATTCTTTTAAACGAATTTTTTTGAAGTCAGAATGTAGAGGTTCTTTATGAGACCCTGGTATAACTCGGAGGGCTCCCGTGTTTTCATTCAAACTTTGAAGATATACTCCGAATTTCAATCCTTTCCAATGTTTAGCTTGGGTATCTGGGTGCCAATCAGTTCTATTCCCTGAAAACGAATTAGCTGAACTAAATGACCCAATTGCTTCACCTTCCAATACTTGATTTGCTATATCTAAAAATTTGTCTTGTTCTAATATTGATGCTAAATATGGAGTATCGGGACCCATATTCCACCAATTTAGCTGTTTCCTAAAACTTGTTCGTTCTGTTTGGTTTTCTGCACGAGTTAATCCAGTTTCAAATTCTGAGGTCATTACTTGAATCTCTTTTTGGTCCAACATATTTTTCATTAAGATGAAACCAAAGATTTCATAATGGGTCATGTCTTGTTTAGAAAGCATGATTTTATTTCTCCTAATATTATTGAGTGGTTAAATGATTTTTATTATTTGCATGTAATTTATTTTTATCCTAATCCAATCTCACTAAGGTAATGACGCGTTTTCATAGCAATCTTTAGTGGCACATCATGATCTGGTTTATACATATCTTGTTCAACTGTAATGACTCCGTTGTAGTTATGTTTCTTAACACTTTTTGAAAAATTTGAGATATCGATTGTACCTTTATATGGTTCACAAAAAACTTTTTTTGAAACTGCCTCTATCATGGCTGATTTTTTATCTTTAATTTCACTCAATATTTTTAAATTCACGTTTTTTAAATGGATATATGGTATGCGATGGTGATATTTTTCAAAAAATGAAATTGGATCACCTCCTCTATATGCGTGGTGCCCTGTATCAAGTAGTAGCGATATAAGGTTAGGGTCAGTACATTCAAGGAACTTTTCTATATGCGATTCTGTTTCTATATGTGTTTCTGCGTGAGGATGAAAGACTGTTTTTAAATTGTAGTACTCTTTAGCCTTTTGTGAAAATAGTTGAGAGTTTTCTATAAATATTTTCCATTGGTCGTCGTTCAATATTTCCTCAGTTTTATTCAATCCTGTGTGCCAATCTCTGTAGAAATCATCGATTAATACTATGTATAAAGCGTTTAATTCGGCTCCTAATTCACCAGTTTTAAGTAATGCTGTATGAATGTCTTTCCAGTCTGCTATTGAGTCTAAGTGGCCAGCCATCACTGTTACAGCAGAAAGCTTTAAGTTGACTTTTGCAAGTTCTTCTTTTAAAAGGATTGGGTCAGTAGGGAAATATCCTATAGGGCCGAGTTCTGTATATTCATACCCTGCTTGTGCTATCTCACTGATGCATTGTTTCCATTCAATCTGTGATGGATTGTTGGGTCCTGAAATTCCCCAAGAATCAGGTCCTGTTCCAATCTTAATTACCATAATACATTTCTTTAATTTTAATGATTATAGATGAATACACGTTTTTCATATTTCATTTTGTGGTAAAAGCTCCATCAACGGGTATAACAGCACCTGTGAGTGAATCTGGAGATTGCGTACACAGCCAAAGTATTGTTTGAGCAATTTCTTCAGGTTCGACCAAACGTTCGGTGGGGTGTCTTAATCGGATAGATTTTTCTTTAGATTCGTCATCTATCATGTTCTTGATTAAATCAGTTCTTGTCCATCCAGGTGATATCGCATTTATTGAGATGCCATTTTTTGCGTATTCTAGAGCAGCAGTTTTTGTGATTCCAATCACTCCGTGTTTGGCTGCTACATAAGCAGATGCATTCGGTAAACCGACTATTCCAGCTATTGATGATATATTGACTATTCTTCCTGACCCATTTGCAACCATTTTAGTGATTTGATATTTCATTGAGATAAAGACGCCGGTTAAATTAATTTCGATAAGTTTATTCCAATCGCTTATTGAATAAGAATGCGTTAATTCCCTTGCACCGGCTATACCAGCGCTATTAACTCCAATATCTAGACCTCCGTAAAGTTCGATACATTTATTAACAGCTTTTTCCATTTGGTCTGGTTGCGATACATCTACTTTCTCAAAAAAACTTTCTCCACCGGATTTTATTATGTGATCTGCTGTATTTTGTCCGCTAACGGAATCAAAATCTATCAAAAAAGTTTTTACTCCATGTTGTGCCAGCAATATTGATGCATGTTTGCCAATTCCAGAGCCTGCGCCGGTAATAATCGCGACTTGTGAGTCAGGGGTTTTTGTCATTCAATGCCTCTGAGTGTTAAATGTTGATAACAATTAAGAATAAATAATAACACTATAGCAAGTTATTAAGTCAAACATTTAATGAGTTTTGGGACGCCGCTAAAAGCTATTCGTCTTCAGGAAAGTGGTAAAATTGGATTTCGTTTTTATCATAACCTTGTTCTTCAATTGAAGAGTCCGGCATTTCATCCAATATACTCCCAGCGTATATTTCTCTGAGTGCTTTGTGGATTTTTAATTTTATATTTAACCCGACTGGCTCTTTGTTATATATTGCGTTTGAGTTAGATATTTCTCTAAGAAGCCATAGTTCCGATTCAGTTAATTGAACTGGTGCTTTTGCGTGTTTTCCAGCTCGTTGCTGTTCATGAGCTTCTATAAGGGCACCACCCAATTTTGATAACAGTTCAGCACTTGCGGCGGCTCCTGCACTTGGTGCTACAACACGATGAACATATTTAGATAGATCGCTGTCATCCAATTCTCTATGTAAGGTCAAGGAGTCATCAACAAAACATAGTTCATTTTTGGTTAACTCTATTTGCATGACGGCACCAACCTTAACTGAATTTATCTAACTTAATCTATCTAGCGATAATAACATATTTATAGTTATATTGTTAGTAATAAAATTTTGAATCAAACTCCACCATCAATACCGACAAATATAAATATGCAACTTGTAGATGTATTGGTTGTGAGATAAGTTTAATGTATAATTTCGTAAATACATTTATTTGGCGTATATCTGCAATTAAATTGTTTAAAATGGTCTAATATATAATTGGATTTTCCTTATGGAGGTTATTTGATGTACAAGTGGGTTATGTTAGCAATCAACCTGAGTTTGTTCGTTGGATTGATGGCGTGTGGTGGTCCTACTACTGCTAGTGAAACAAGAAAACAAGCTGCGAAAGCGTCTAGTGTAGGTATAGCAACAGAAATAGAATTTGTTGCCAACAACGGGGCTATAACTGGACCTAGTAGTTCAAATAATGGGTGGGTGAGATTCACATTGAAAAATAATGGATCTGCTGAAGCTAATATGGCTTTAATAAATCTTGGTTCAGGGAATAGTTTAGAAAGTTTATCTTCTTATATTTCAAAAAATAAAGGTCTCCCTAATTGGGCAATCCCATCAGCTGGAATTGCTGACACGGCTGCAGGAACAACTGCTAATGTGACATTGATGATGGATGTTGGAGAATATGCAATTGTTCAATATGAATTGGCAGACAATGGATCATCTTATCCTGTAAATTCTGGTATTTTACCATTTACAGTTACTCAATCTGATGCTGTTTCGGAAGAGCCTATTGCTACTGTAATCGTCAGGATGCAAGATGTTGGAGTAGTAATAAACCCTGTTAAACAAGCTGGCAAAACGTTGGCTTCACCAATAAAACAAGGAAAACATATACTTCGAATCACGAATGATGATGATGTTGTACACGAATTGAAACTACGTGATATGGATAATGGAGTATCTCCAGACCAAGACCCAATGTGGGTCAAACAAAGAGGGTGTTTTGTTGATCAAAACAAGTTAAAAGATAGTGTGACATCTGCTGGAGGCGGTGGTCAACATGTGAGGCTCGGTCCAGCGTGCGATGAAAACGATGAAAGGTTATCACCAAGTGAACCCCCTGTTAATAGCACTTCGGCCGGCGGAGTGATGGGCCTATTGCCAGGTAAAACAGCATATGTGATTGCTGAGTTAAATACGGGTTACTATTACATCTATAGTGCCCTTCCCAATGCTGAAACTGGTAAGCCAGACTTCTTGCATGAATATATACAGGAATTTATAGTATCTTATTGATATAGATTGATTCATTGGAATCGATTAATGTGAATAATTGCATTTTGGTGATTCATTTAGTGGATCATTTATATCTGGTAGCTAACATAGGCTCAACCGAATAGGAATAATTATGAAATTAATGGCTCCTCTAGACACTGCTACTGCAGATGAATTATCTGAATTTTGGAAATGTATATTTGGTTCGGAGACTGATCCAGATCTTCCGAAAGATGTTTTTACAGGAAGCGAATCTTTTTATAACACCAATGCAGTATATCTTGAGAAAGAAAATGGGAATATCGCATCAACTTGTGGGGTTACTAAGCCTATAAAAATACCTGGTATAGGTGGTTTTGGTGAAGTTGCTACTGATCCTTCACATAGGAAAAAAGGATTGGCGACAAAATTATGTGAAATTGCCGTGAACGAATTTCGAAATGATGGAGGAGAAGCTTTATTTTTGGGCACGGGTAATCCATCTGCAGCAAGGATTTATCATAGGTTGGGTTGGAGAAAGATTCCAGGAACTAGCGTGATGGTTAATATTACTAATAGTAATTCACCTGAAGAATACCTTGTTCAACGGTTTAATGAATATGAAGATTGCAAAATTGATATTACAACCCCTACTGCAAGAATACCGATAATTCCTTTACTTGTGAATCCACACGATTGGCATGTATTGGATGCTAATGTAGGTATGTATTCAACTAGGTATGATACTCAGAATTCCTGCATGGGGTTATATAGAAGATATTCATATATAAAAATGGATGGGCGAGGTGAATGGTTTACGTCTTCTACAAAAGATGGGCGAGTTGTTGGAATTTCAAGTGCTAAATTGATAAATAAAGAGACTGGGCAAATTGATGGTTTCGCACATGCCAAATTCCAAAATACTTGGAATGAATTAATCGATGCCGCAATTAAATGGATGTCCGCTAAGGGTGTTAAAAAAGTATCTGCAATAATATCTGTAGAAGATGAAGAAAAGCAAGCAAAATTCTCTCAAATTGGATTCAAATGTTCCGGTAAAAAGGGTAAATTTGAGTATGCTTGTAGAGAAGTGGACTCTCTAGAATTTGTTATGGGTATCTGTTAGTTATAAAGATTAACTTATAAGATTTGGTACTCCAGTTTCCTGAAGCATTTTCAAAGTCATTTCTCTAAAATCTTCTCTCACATCTCTTGTTGGTGGTCTATTTCTACTGGAGCCCAATCCTACTAGTTCCATGCAAAGTTTGTCTAAATAACCATCTCCTGATGTATATTTACGCATTTCTGCCCATACTTTATAGAATGGTACAACCACTTTCATAACCTGCTGTTGAGCCTCAACATATGATCCACTTTCAAGTAAGTCCCAAAAATACACAGCCCATTTCGGCCAGTAATTTGCAGTATGTATCTCTATACCTCGTGCTCCTAGCATATGTGTTGTAACGTAATGTCCCATATTATCAATTACAGATACCGTATCGCCGAAATTAGCCACTACACTTTCCATTCCATAAAATACTCCAGATGGAACTGACCATTTTAGCCCAGCTACATTAGGTAACTTCACTAATTTCTCTATCATACCCATTGAAACATCCGGTGTTGTCCAGTAAGTGTTATAAATAATTAATCCAACGCTAGTTGCCTCAGAAGCAGCTAAAATGAATTCATAAAAATCGTCCTCCGTATGATCAAAATAAAAAGGAGGGGAAACTTGTATGTATTGAGCTCCAACTTCTTCTGCCATTTTTGCCAATTTTATGAGCTCTCGAGTATTTGTGGTTTGTGCTCCAACAGTCACAGGCACTTTACCGTTTGCTGCATCTACAACTGCTAATGCTACTTCTCGGCGCTCTTCAAAAGAGAGTGTCGAAAAGTCTCCTGCGGCTCCAGCAGCGAGTATTATGCCATTACCTTTTTTTACCCCTTGGTCTAGTAAGAACCTGACATGATTTTGTATTGCATGTGTATCAACATCCAAATTTTTGTCAGAAAACATGGTAGGTATTGTAATATAGCAACCCTTTAAATTTTCTCTTAAAAGTTCTTGAGACATATTTACGCTCCAATATTTTTAATTTGATTGAAAGGTTATTAATATCATAAATCTTGGTTAAGTATTATACCGTCTTTAATTGTGAATATAGAATCATAATATTCTGAATGTTTAACATTACCGCTAACATCTATGAGTGGTTTTGTGTTAGTACTCCATTTAAGAACCGTTAAATCGGATAATTTCCCTGATTCAATTACTCCATATTCATTATTTGAGTCTAATATTTGTGCAGGGACGAAAGTGGATCTATATAGGGTATCGATATTTGGCATTCCTGACGCGATTAATTTTGATATTAATGTAGGCATACTATGGTCTAAATTATTTGATATATGACGTTTGTAAAAGTCAGTAGAGATTGTATCTGGATAAAATCCTTCACGTATACATGTTTCAGCTACTTTAAAATTGAATGAACTCATGCCGTGCCCAATATCAAATAAAACTCCTTTTTCCCTTGCATCTAAAACACAAGGTTCAATACGGTTGTGATTCAAAATACCTCCTTTTCCTGGGTAGAAACAATAAGTTATGACATCCCCGGGCCGTAGTAATTCAATTTGATTTTCGATAGGCCAGTCAAAAGGTTCCCGTCGTATACCGTATAAGATTGGTTTTTTTGTTTCATTAGCGACTTTAAGAACTTTATCCATAATCACTTTTGGGTTATTTGCGTTGCAAGAACCTAGGGCTGCGTTAAAAGAAATCCCCCATATTAAATCCGAGTCTTCATTTATAAGGTTTATACTTCGGCTAACGTCAATTTCATCACTGTTGGTGTAGTTTATGGTTTCAAGTTCATCTCCATAATTAGATATGCTTATTGCCATCAGAACTCGAGTTTTGCTTTTAGCAATAATATTTTTCTTGTAATAGTCCCAGTTATTAATTCCAGCGTCACCTTGTGACAATACTGTTGTAGTACCATTGGTTAATGTCCATTTGTCGGGTTCCACTGCATATTTCCAAGAACTTGGCCCTGGATGAAAATGTAAATCAACCAATCCTGGAATTAGTAAATCATTTGGGAACGAAAATGTTTCAGTTGGATTAAAGTTTAAATCCTTTCCGACTCCAATGATTCTATTTCCTGTAATAGCTATTTCTTGTGGGCCAATAATGTTACCGGCTCTAGTTAGCAGTTGGCCAACTTTTATCAAGATTTCGCATTTTTTTGTGTTATGTGTGTCCATTTCAATTTACTTTAAATTGATTGCAATTTATGATTTTTGGATGAGATTTCAATTAATAATAAATATCAATATAATGATTGCAGAATGGAATTCTACATAAATCTATCAATAAAGAGCAAATATTAAATTTAAATCTAAGGCCCAATTATGGTTTATCAGGAAAAAGAGGTAACACTCGTTATATATACAGAAAACTCGGAGGGTGTTTCAAATGAAATAGCAGATTTAGACCAAATTGCGGAATATCCATTGAAGAACCCATATATTCACCATATTGTTGATGTGTCCTTTGATACTGCTGAAAATCATCTGTTTAATAATCGTAGTTCATTAAGAATAAGAACAATAAACGGAAGGTGTTTATTTACTTTGAAATCAAGTCCGGTATTTCAAAGTACAGGTGCTGTAAAACGAGATGAATTGGAACTAGATTGGCACCCAAATTCATTTGGTTTTTTAATTGATGCTTTAATTCAAATGGGTATTGAATTACCAAATGATTATAAATTTGACTTTGATTGGTGTAAAAGTATGTCTACATTGGGAATGAACGTTTTGCAGGAAAGGCAAACTAAAGGCGAACTAAAGACATTTTTTGTGAACATGTCTTAATTGCTGAATTAGCTGTAGATGAAGTTAAATACAAATATCAAAAAGGAGATGTTTTGCATCGGGAAATTGAAATAGAATCAAAAGCAAATAAAGGTGATAAAGCTTTACCAATTGTTGCTGAATATTTAGTGCAAAAATACCCTGATGCTTTGTCAGTATGGATGCCAAGTAAGCTTGAACTTGGATTAGGTTTAAAAGATTTGATTGAATCGGGTAATGAAGAGATTATTCGAAATAATAAGATCAGTGCAAAGATTTATTCAATGTTAAACGATGTTTGGGAAGAAAAATCTGGGTTTATAAAAAATCAATAATGAATCGAATATATTTTAATCTATAGGTTCGAAGAAAGTTAAATCCGCCCCGAAATTTTGCATTGCCATTACTTCATCACCTCTTAATTTAACCTCTATGTTTCTAGTTTTGTGCTTTAAGTTTAGTGTTTGTACTCTTAAAGGAGTTGAAAGAGATATGACTTTGCCTGGAGTTACTGCTGGAAACATACAATATCCATTTGTCCATATAGGATCGGTGTTTGCTGGGTTGGATATTTTGATGTTATTTCTACTTACCCATTTAGGTATTCTTAACGATAAAGGCATCGTTGATTTGGGTAAAATATCTATCTGGTTTGATGGGTATGGTGATGTGATTTTCACGTGTTCATTATCTTGATTGAACAAAAGATTAATTGATATTGTGTTATTTTTTAACGAAGATAGAGAGCGGTATGCTTCGCATAAAGATGCTACGGTTCCTCCAACAACATCCAAATTAAATCGTATTCTTTTATTTTCAAGTGGTTCATGACCAAATGGTGCAGGGAATCCCCATGCTCCTTGTAATCTAGGACCAACATTTATTTTCCCATCAGATTTATTCGGATTTGCTGGATCTTTTATAAATGAAATATCACGTAATTGAGATGGAAGTATATGGCATCTCAGAATGCGTTCTGCATCACCGTAGTATTCTGTATAGCCCCAATCACCTAAAATTAAAGCTGTTTCAACAATATCCCCAGTATTATTCATTTCTCCTTCGTCTGGATTTGGACCTTCCCCGCAATTTTCTACACTCCATCCTAGTTCATCTCTCATCGACCATAAGCCGTTATCATAAAATGCCTTCACTCTATTCATTAAAGTGGAATCTTTCGTTAATTCAGCTAATTGAGCTAAAGAAGACATTACACAAGTTATTGAATGCGTGTGGGTGCCAAATCTATCTATATCAAATGATCCTTGTTCGTCAAAAACCTCTTCCAACAACTTTTCTTTGAGGACCAGGGCTAATCCTAAAGCGTTAACTGATTTGGTTGTTTTGTAATACTTTACTAGAGGTCCTATCGCTCTTGCCAAACCACTAACGAAAACTTTTGACTTTTCGCACTTTATTCCATATTTATTTTCGATTCTTTCATAATCCCAATCAGTTATTGGATTCCAGTGGTCTGTGATATCCTTTATACTTTTCTCTGCTATTTGTTCAGCCTGATTCGAATTCCTATATTTTATTAAGGAATAAAGGGCATGAAATCCTTCTCTTATGTGGTGTGGATTAAATACACTAGGCGTTTTGGTTTGGGTACTAGTGATGAAAGGGCCTCTATCCATTGGGAAAGCAAGTGCACCACTATAAGACAAAAAAGCAGCTCTGGTATGATTGTCAACTGCTTCCTCGCTTATTTCAATTCCAGTTGAATCTTCCACATTAAGTAAGGCATTAAGATGCCTTCCGGGCATATGACTTTCTAAACTTATTCCCAAAAATGCACTTGGCTTAATAATTGCGCGAAAATAGGGTATGTTTTCATCATCGGCATTAAAGCAGCTAGACATAGCATCACATCCCATCGAAATTGCTGACAAGATATCTTTCGTGTTTATGTCATTTAATTTAGCCAATCGTATATCCTAGCGTTAAACTTAGTTCTGTATTTTTCAAAACGATGTTCCAACAATGCAGGAATTGAAGTTACAGTCGTATTTTTTAGAAGTTATTTAGTTTGATTTGGTGAACGATTCCAAGTCATTTTTGTATTGTTTGGCTTGGGCAACAATATCAACGCCTACCTGTTCACTAAATGCATCAGTTATTGATTTGACTACTGGACCAACTTTACCATCTCCAACAGGTTGGAAATTGAATCGTGTTACTGGTACAGCGAATACAGTGGTACTGGTTATGAAAGCTTCGTCTGCCGCGTTGACATCATAGGTTTCGAGGTTGATTTCATGGCATGGAATTCCAAGCTCTTTTGCTATATCTATAACTGCTCCTCGAGATACTCCTCTCAGGATGTTTCTTCCTTCTGGCGTGTATAATTCACCATTTTTCACAATGAAAAAATTGTTTCCAGTTCCTTCTGTTATAAAACCATCTTCATCTGTAAGAAGGGCATATGCTCCAGGCTCAAGTCGTTCAGCTTGCAAATTCGCAATTTGATAGAACATTCTACTTCTATTTTTAATTTTTGGATCTAGTATACGAGCTGGTACGGACTGCTGAGGCACTATGACTGAATGTATTCCTTTGTCATATTTGTCTGCACTTCCTGCCATATGAGTTATTAGAGGCCAAGTATTGATTGTTACAGTTGGCTCTAATCCATGCTCAAATACTGATTCGTAAATAGGGAGTGGGCCACGAGAAACATTGTGCATTATTTGGATATCCATCCCTTCAGGGAAACAATCTTTATTATGCTCTAAGAGGTCATATGTAGCTTTTTCCATATCATCAACCGTCAATCCACAATCGATTTCAGCTATTTTCAAACCCGCATATAGTCTTTCTAAATGATGGCGAAGCCTAAAAGGTTTGTGTTTATAAGTTCTGGTCATTTCAAAACACATATCTCCATACATAAGAGCTGAGTCAAATATAGATACTCTGGCTTCTGATTCTTCTACATATCTGCCGTTAAAATAGACTTTTCTTGTCTGTGCCATTTATATACTCCGTAAATATTAGGTTTATTTTTAATTGGTTTAAATATTCCAACTTTGTTCGATGGTTTGTAATGTGTACGATAACTCTTCGGACGCATTTATAACTTCTTCAAAGACTTCATCGTGAATTGGTCTTGCAACCCAAGCTAATCTTTGTTCTTCGGATTGCCAAAATGATATTACTTCGTAAACATGATTCGGTGATACCGCTTCAAGCTTTTGAAGTTCTTCATCTGAATACGGTGTAACAGTTGCAGCGGATATAAAGCCGTCTTGTACCTGCATAGCGTCTATCCAACGGTCTTTAATCGCTGATTCAAGAGTTTTTTCCATTCCTGATTTTGGTTTCAAATATACGTGCAAACTTATCATTTATCCTCCAAGAAATCGTTTTTATATCTATAGAATCAAATATTTACGAGATTGATTTTGCAGATTCGTCACCGTAATGACTCATCCAATATTTCTTTTAATCTTGCTGATTCGACTTTCAAGTCCCAGCCTTTTTCTAGTACTTCAGGTGATGATACAAATTCAACAGATACTACCCCATCAAAGTTATCTGTTTTTAATTTATTAATAACTCTTTTAAAATCTATTACGCCTTCATCTGGTCTTGCCTGAAATTCTCCAGGTGCTGATTGCTTGCATTGAACGTGTCTTGCGTATTGGTGCATTGGTTCAATTTCCTCGTGACTTAATTCGAGTTGTACTTGATGCGCATAATCAAGGGTTATTCCTAATCCAGGCACGTCATTTATCAATTTAGCACAGTCATCTGGATGGTGAGCAATCGAAAAAATGCATGGTTCTACGTTACAATGCATACCATTACTTTCTGCGATATCTACCATGGTGGATAGCTCTTGTACAGATAAGTCCCAAGCTTCTTGTTTTGACTGCCCAAGGTCTTCAACAAGCGGATTGTCCGCGTCGTGTACGTCACCTGGAAGCATCATCATGCTTTCAAAACCAGCGACTTTAGCTATGGCTGCCATTTTTGTAAAGGTTTCTCTAGTCTTTGCTCGTATAGTTTGGTCTGGATGATTCACTGAATGACCGAAGTTGCATATAAAAAATTCAGAAATTTGAAGACCATTTGATTCAGTGATTTTCCTGATACGATCACCTTCGCCTTGGGAATCATCTATGTTTTTAACCACCTGCTGTGGCACCCATTCCGCAAAACTACTCCACCCACATCCTCCTATGTCAGCATATGAAAACCCCATGTCACTCAAAATTTTTGATGACTCTTCTAAGCTTAAATTTCCAAAAGCAAATGTCGAACCTGCAAGCTTAATCATCGCTATACCTCTCTAGTTACTGTATTTATGTATATTATTTAGCAATTAAATTTTATCCGATTTTAATAGAGTGCGACTTTAGTGTCAAAGATTCGTTGTACTTAAATAAGTGATTTATTCGAATTGAAAGGAATCTTAATTGAGTTGCATTCGGATAGTTTTAATTTAGTAAATGAGTTTTTCTTTCCGAAACAAATTATTGTACCTAAAGATAAGTGCTAAACTTATCAACTAGAATTTTGAGCTTGCATGATTTTTGACATAGTATATTATTTAGCTAGTAGGTATAATTGAGCACGTGAAAACTGTCTATATTTTAGACTTAAGTTTTTAATCGGATTTCATGTAGTTTTGTATAATAAAGAGTATTTGGGAGTTGGCAAATGAGGTATTTTAGCGGATATTTTGTACTTTCTCTTTTAGTTATTTTATTGTTAGGGTGCGGTTCAGTAGAACAGAAAAGTGTTTACGGTGAAGATGTTACTGTAACTAAAAAGCAATATGGTGGATTTTGGCCTTTTAAAGAAGGAGTTGATGAAGGTGTGTTGAAATGTATTAACTCGACTGGGCGTCGTGATGGTGAAGCGATTTTCGAACATAATGGAGTTCAATACGCAATGAACGAAGAAGCTATTGCAGCAGGTAAAACTCCGTTAGAAGACATACAAGAAGAAAACCCGGATTTTCCAGGTGTTAAGAAAAGCGCAAAAAAATTGTATGAAATTGCAATTGATCAATGCTTTTAAATAGACTTGGAAGTATATGATTCCTAAAAATGATGGTTTGGTTTGCGAAATATTATCGCTTTATACCCGATTTGTAGGAGTTTCACATAATGCGTGCAGTTGATACACATGTGCATGTTCCGCGGAAAGAAGGGCTAAACGAATATACTATCGAAGATGGTCTCCGTCGTTTTTTTAAAATCAAAAACAAACCTTTCAGTATTGAAGAAATGGCTAACATGTATCGTGAATGGGATATGATAGGTGTCGTTTTTTCTGTAGATACAAAAACCAATATGGGTGATTTACCCGATACAAACGATTATGTGTCAGAAATAATTTCTACCTATCCTGAACAATTTGTTGGCTTTGCCACAATTGATCCTTGGGCAGGAAACTTAGCTATAGATGAATTAGAAAGAGCTGTGACAGAATTGGGTCTATGTGGATTAAAATTGCATCCTGTTCACCAAGGGTTTCCTCCCAACGATGAAAGATTTTATGGGATATATGAAAAATGTTGCAAGCTGAATGTTCCTATAATATTCCATACTGGATTTGCAGCTGCGGGTGCAGGAGAGCCTGGTGGTGCTGGTTTGAAATTAAAATATAGTGCTCCTATACCTCATATAGATGATATAGCAGCTGACTTCCCGGACCTCAATATAATAATGGCACATCCTGCATGGCCATGGGTAGATGAACAGATAGCTGTAGCATTACATAAAAGTAATGTTTACATAGATTTATCTGGGTGGTCGCCAAAATACATTCCTTCTCAACTAATAAGAGAAGTTAACAGTAGACTGCAAGATAAAGTAATGTTTGGTTCTGATTTTCCATACCTTAAACCAGATAGATGGTTAAATGAATTCGATCAGTTGGAGTTAAAACCAGAAGTTTATAGAAAAGTCATATTTGAAAACGCTAGGAAGGTTATCAAAGGTTTGCCGGATTGATATAAAACGGCGTTATTTAGTTGCTTAATAGCAAGTTGTCTATTGAATGAATTTACCTTTATTGAGATTTGGTAAGAAAATCAAAATCAGACATTCTATTAAAATGAGTAATCCTATAAGCAAAGTTGCTTCAAGGAAAAAGTTTTGTGGGAACATCATTATCAAGTAATCTTTGGCAGGGTCTAATATCCAAAGGTCGTTTGCAAAACTGATTTGGTGGAAAATCAAAAACAGTTGCTGAAATGCCAATAATGATAAAACGCTTAAAATAATGGCCGTTATCAATATGTATTTGGCAGATGAAGACAACAATTTCACTAACGTGGATATGAATTGATGTGGTTTTAGCACAATTCCCCATATGATTACAATAACCATCAGTGTCAAAGTAATTGTTGCTAAGGCATACACTCCATTGATAAGAGATTTCACATCTTTCATATGTGAAATCTCTTTTTCCGAATATATCGACCTTAAAACACCGTTTTGATAAACATGTAAGTCTAGATATTGCTCTTCATTAGCGAAATATTCGCGAATATGTTTGCCGGCTCTTATGAGTTCATCATGGGGTATTTGCGTAATTTCAGCTATGTTGTTTTTTTGAAATTCAAATGAATAGAATATAGGAGTATTAATTACAAATGTTGCACTAGTTGAAATTAGAAGAATTGCTAATAGGAATCCAAAAAGGATTTTTAGCAAGATTTGTGAAAATTTGAGCGATTTGAAAATTAATATCATTGTTCCTAAGAAGGATGCTATTGCAATCGGTTGGATAAATGCAAATAACTTATTAAAGTAAATCACAAAAAATATTCCTAAATGTTGGCATTAGTACTGATTAAGAGGATATCATAGCTTCATTATATTGTTGTACAAAGTTGTTATTCTGTACAAAGGAAGGTTGCTATGTCTGATGAACGGTTTTTGTCCACAGCCCCGATAGGCCAAATTGCTATTGACATACTAAGCCCTAGAGCTCCTGTTGAAATATCACCTTCTACTTCCCATGAATCGATCGTTAGTCTTATGGATGGGACGCTAGGTTTGATTTGTAGAGCTGAAACGTACATTGATGGACGGATATTAGATGCAGGTAAAAACTTGAAAGTATTGGGTAGACCTGGAGTAGGTTATGATTCTGTGGACGTAGTAGCTGCTACTGAAAGAGGAATTCCGTTGATTTATGCACCAGTAGGTGGTTTTGCTGTAGCTGAATGGGCTATGGCTGCTATGTTAGCTTTAGCAAAGAGGATAATAGAGTGCAACCAAATGGTTAAGTCAGATAAATGGAGCCAAAGATATTCCGTAGAATTAGATGATATGACTGAAAAAACTTTAGGGATTGTTGGTTTTGGCAGAATTGGACAACATTTAGCTAGATTAGCCTCACCTTTCGGAATGCGTGTGGTTGCCTTTGACCCTTTTGTTGACAGAAAATTAGCACGGTCACAAAATGTGGAATTATTGGAACTAGAAGCTTTGTTAAAAATATCTGATTACGTGTCTTTGCATCCCGCACTTAATGATTCATCTAGAGTATTAATTAAAAGTGAGCACATGCAGATAATAAAAAATGGCGCAATGCTAATAAATGCATCAAGAGGAGGAGTAGTTGAAAATTTGGAAATTCTGGCGGATGCATTAGATGGAGGTATTTTATCAGGAGTAGCTTTAGATGTTTTTCCTGAAGAACCCCCGCTTCATACGCACAGGATTTTTGAACATCCGATGTGTTTATGTGCACCGCATATGGCAGGATTAAGCAAGCTGGCCATGTTTAGAATACTTAAATCAATGGCTAACGATATGTTAGCGGTAGTTGATGGTAATACACCCAAATACTGTGTTAATCCCGAGGTTTTAAATAAATGAAATTTGATATAATTGCCCACTTAAGAACATCTTTGATATTACAGGAGTATTAAAAATGAGCAATCCTAGCATAATGTTTTACCATGACGGAAGGCATCCATTAATATACATGTACGAGCCTCCAATGCAGAGGAAAGAATACGAGGCTGCAGTTGATGAATTAGTAGGTACACCTGTTGAAGCTTTAATGTTTTGTATGGGTGATGGAAGGACAGTCTTACATGACACACAGGTTGGTGAATTGTGGGGAGACAACGTTGATAAGTGGGATCATATCATATTTAGGCGTGCTCATCAGAATGCAAAGGCGTTGATAAAAACTGGGAATGATCCTTTGACAATAGTCTGTGAGAGGGCTCATGAAAAAGGTATGAAAGTGTACCCTACATTGCTTATGGCGCAGGGTACAGGTAACCGTGAAAGTGATAATAGAGGTTCTGATTGGAGATTTAACAACACTCACCTTGAGATTGGAGCATCAGCTGATATTGATGAAAATTTTCCTGGTCATAGAAACTTGGACTTTAAACATAAAGAGGTTAGGCAGGAGAGGATAGCTTTGATGAAGGAAACTTTTGAAAAGTATGACATAGATGGTTTTGAGATGCAGCTAAATTATTTCCCTGTTTATTTCCATCCTAATGAGATAAAAGATGGAATATCTATAATGAATGAATTTGTGGCAGAAGTTTACGATTTATTAAAATCAACGGGTAGAAATAGGGAACTAGCAATTAGAGTGCCTGGAAGTGTAACGGGTAGTTTATCTAGAGGTTTGGATGTTGCAACATGGATCAATGATGGTACAGCTGATGTAATTATTGGTCAAACTTATGGTAACCCTGAATTAATAGATCCAATGGCTGATTTTACCGATTTCGTTAATCTTGCCAAGGGTAAAGATTGCAGGATTCATGCAGCCTTACAAAGTCATTTAGATTCGGATAGGTTATCAGAGGCACCAATAGAGATGATAAGAGCGACTGCTAGCAACTACTGGAGACAGGGAATAGATGGATTGTATTTGGCACACTGGTTTAACAACTGGCCGTATGAAGCGGATTTCTATGAAAAGCTGAGAGAAGTGGCTCATCCGGACATAATGGAAACGAAAGATAAGTTTTATTCTATAGCAACATCTACGGGTCGTTACACCGTGCCTGATCTAGAGCCTGGATTAGAAATGCAGCTTCCAGTTCAGATGAAAGAAGGTAGCACAGCTAATCTTGAGATAGATATATCCGATGATTTGGAATTGTGGGACAAGACAGGCAGAGTACATCAGGTTATTTTGAGGATAAGGATAGGAGAGACTACTGAGTTAGATGAGTATGAGTTTATTCTTAATGGTAACAGGTTGTCTGAAAAAGAATTAAGGAAGTTAAACAGGATGTATGTTATGTCGGCACCTAGATATCGTAGGACTGGATATTGGTATATATTCACTTTGGATAAAGAGCACTGGCCTGTCGATGGTAAGAATTATCTAACCATAAATATGAAAAAACGAGACGATGGAGTTATACCTTTGCCACAGGTTTTGGATACAGAACTTGAGATTAAATATTTGATGGGTAAGAATTATCATAGAGATTATGTGGATGTAGAACTAGGACCGTATGAATCGAAAACAGACCAATGATAGCTTTTATGCTGGAAGTTAAACTTCCCATAAACATCGATTATAAGAAAATAAATTAAGGGAAATACATATGGATGTAAATGATAAAGTCGCAATTGTTACGGGAGCAGCACGAGGTATTGGTAAAGCTATTTCTGTTCAATTAGCTAAAGAAGGAGCTCAGGTTATCGCAACAGATCTCAATGAAGATGATTTGGGTGATACACATAATGAATTAATAGGTATTGGCAATAAATCTTTGATATTAAAATTGGATGTGACTAATCAAGATTCGGTTGATTCTGCTGTAAAGAAGATCATTGACGAATTCTCTTCCATAGATGTTTTAGTGAACAACGCGGGTACAATCGGGGCTAGAGGTTGGGAAGAAAGAGATGTGCCTGACGAAAGTGATTGGGATGCGATTTATGCAGTTAATTTGAAAGGGATGGTTAAAATAACTGAAGCTGTTATACCAACTATGAAATCGAATCGTAGGGGTAAAATCATTAATATGTCTTCTATAACTGGGAGGTTAGGCACTGTAACTAGCCCTCCATATGGGGTATCTAAAGCTGGTGTGATAAATTTAACTCAAGCTTGGGCTTTAGAACTTGCGGAATTTAGTATAAATGTTAATGCTATATGTCCTGGAATATTATGGACTCCAATGTGGCAGAGAATAGCGAATCGTTGGAGTCTGGACGAAGAGAAGTGGAAAGGCTATACTCCAAGGGAAATTTTTGATGCTACTATTAAAGATAGAATTCCTTTGCAAAGAGAACAAACTCCGGAAGATATTGCTTACGCGGTGGCGTTTTTAGCTTCAGATTATGCACATAACATAACTGGACAGGCTATAAATGTGAATGGCGGTTCACATATGAATTAAATTCAAAGCCGCATTACTTTTTCCAGTCCCCAAATGAGATTCGACTGGTTAATGACATGCTTTATTGCCATTACTACACCTGGCATGAAACTTTCTCTATTTATTGAGTCGTGTTTAATTGTAAAAGTCTGTCCTATTGTCCCAAAAGTCAGCTCATGATGTGCTACTCTTCCTGGCATTCTAGAACTGTGGATATTTACCCCTTCTAGATTTCCCCCTCTTGATCCTTGAACCAATTCTTTTTGTGATTGTACTGAAGTAAATCCAGAACTACGATTTTCTAAAGCAGCTTTTGCTATTCCTATAGCAGTGCCTGATGGAGAATCCAGTTTCTGTTCATGATGAGATTCAATTAAATCAGCATATTCGAAGAATTGTCCCGCTGTTTTTGCCAGATGAGCCATTAATACAGCTCCTATTGCAAAATTTGGAGCAACAATTATTCCTAATTTATTTTTTTCAGCTATTGTTTCTATTTCTTTTGCCATTTCTGGACTGAATCCTGTTGAACCGGTAACTATAGGTATTTTATGATTGCCAGCTACTCTAATTGCATCAATAGCTACTTCAGAGTTTGTAAAGTCTAAAAGTACGTCAGCGTCCGATATTATTGATTCTAAGTCCGAAGTTGTAGGAATGTTAATCGAACTGCCAGGGATGGTTAATGTGGGGTTTTCGGGGGATTTACAAGTCCCGCCTATAACTTCCATATCACTTTGTGCATGTACAGCTTTCAGTGATTCTTGACCCATTTTCCCGCTTATGCCACTAATTACAACTTTAATTTTTGACATTTGGCAATCTCCTATAGGCCTAACTTAATTACGCTTGCGCCAATTTTTGTTTTTGCCTTTTTTCTCTACGGATTTTTCTGGATTGTCAGCTTCAGTATTTTCATCAGGTGATAATAGAGCCTTTCTTGATAAGGCTATTCTTCCTAATTTATCAATATCTTTAACTATAACGGTTACTTCTTCATCTAATTGAATTTCGTCTTCAACGGAATCTACTCTATAATTTGCGATTTCACTGATGTGAATCATACCATCTTTACCTGGCAAGATTTGAACGAATGCTCCAAAGTCCATTATTCTTACTACTTTACCGGTAAAAATATCACCAACTTTTGCTTCGCGTGTTAAATCCTCTATCATTTTAATTGCCCCTTCGGAAGCACTTTTTTCCGAAGAACCAACTAATACTGTACCGTCATCTTGTATGTCCACGGTTGCTCCAGTTTCTTCAATGATACCGCGTATCGTCTTCCCTCCAGGTCCTATAACTAATCCTATTTTGTCCGTCGGTATTTGAATCTGAGTAACTCTAGGCGCATATTGGCTCAACTCATTTCTAGGTCCATCTATCTCAGATTTCATGTTATCTAGAATTTCAAATCTAGCTGATTTTGCTTGTTCAAGGGTTTTTTCGATTATATCGTATCCGATGCTGGATATTTTTATATCTAGTTGTATAGCAGTAATACCGTCTTTCGTACCTGCTACCTTGAAATCCATATCTCCAGCGTGATCTTCAAGTCCTTGAATATCAGTCAATATTTCAAAACTTCCATTTTCATTTGCTACAAGGCCGATAGATATACCAGCTACTGGTGACTTAATTGGTACGCCTGCATCCATCAAAGCCAAAGTCCCCGCGCATGTACTTGCCATTGAAGTACTACCGTTAGATCCGACCACCTCAGATACTACTCGAATTGTATAAGGGAATTCTTCAATTGGCGGAAGAATTGGTTCTAAAGCTCGTTCAGCTAAGGCCCCATGTCCTGTGTCTCGTCTGCTGACTCCTATTCTGCCAGTTTCACCCACGCTGAAAGGCGGGAAATTGTAATGGAACATGAAATGTTTGGATTCTTGTGGGCTTAAAGTATCTAATTTTAAAGCATCTTTTTCAGATCCTAATGTTACGATACCTATTGCCTGCGTTTCACCTCTTTCAAATATTGAAGAACCATGAGTTCGGGGCAAAAATCCAACTGATGAATCAAGAGGCCTAATGTCGCTGAGGCCTCTTCCATCTGGTCTAATCTTTTCAGTTAAAACCATATCTCTAAAAGCCATATCTTTTACGTGCTCAAATTCTTCTTGTATTTCTGCATCCGGATCTGTTTCTTTAACTTGTTTTTTCAGTTCTGATTCAAGTTCGTTTATAGCAGTTGCCTGTTCTTGTTTGCCTTTTATAGTCATGAATATTTCTTTGATTTTTGAACTTGCAAGTTTATCTATTTCATTGATAAGAGTCGAATCAGCTGATTCGGATTCAAACGGAATTTTTGGCTTGCCGATTGAATCCATGATTTCATGTTGGAATTTAATCAGTTTTTCATTTTCTAATTGCCCAAGTTTGATTGCTTCCAATACAACTTGTTCTGAAACCTCTGTAGCTCCAGCTTCTAGCATGGTGATTCCTGATTTGGACCCAGCCACTACGATATCCAGTTCGCTACATTCAAGTTCCGAGTAAGATGGATTTATAACGTATTTACCGTCAATGTAGCCTACTCTACATGCACTTATAGGTTCCGAAAATGGTATGTCTGAAATTGATAAAGCTAAAGATGTCCCGACTAGAGATGGTATATCCACAGGATTTTCTAAGTCCACTGAAAGTGGTGTTATTACCACCTGCACTTCATTTCTGAAGCCTTTTGGGAATATTGGGCGAATAGGACGATCTATAAGCCTACATATTAAAATCGAATCACTTCCTGGCCTTCCTTCTCTTCTAAAGAATCCTCCGGGAATTTTCCCGCGTGCGTACATTCTTTCTGAAAATTCTACCGTTAAAGGGAAGAAGTCAACACCTTCCCTTGGGTCGCTCATAGTTGCTGTTACCAGTAACGAACAATCACCGTAGTTGACTAATACTGAACCATTTGCTTGTTTAGCTAAGGTTCCTGTTTGAAATTCGTAAGTATGCTTATCAAAATTGTGTGTGAATATAGAACTCATAAATAATTAATATCCTTTGGAAGTTATACGGCAATCAGGAGTAAGAGAATAAGTAGGGGGAATTAATAAATTGATGAAGGTGTTATCTTCTTATAGAAAGTTTATCAGTAATAGATTCATACTGAGATGTATCTTTATTATTAAGATAACGAAGAAGCTTTCTTCTTTTACCCACCAACGTTAATAGACCTCTCTTGCTAGACTGGTCGTGCTTGTGGTGTCTAAGATGCTCTGTAAGTCCATTTATTCTTGAGGTAAGTATGGCAATCTGTACCTCAGTAGATCCATTATCATTTTCATTGGATTTAAATTCTTTAGCTACTTTTAACTTATCCACTGCCATTAATATTTTTTTCCTTTTTATGTTTTTCGTATTCCATCATATCATATCTGGTTTAATTTACTCAACGGAATTGTAATTGGCATTTACGCTACTCAAATACGTATGATATACTTCTTCAGTCTGGTTTATAGAAATTCCTATATACGAGTTTTCAGACTATTTGCCTGAAAATGTTAAGAAAATTAAGGCGTGGTAATTAAATCATATGGTTCAAGAAACTGAAAAACAAAATGAAGTTGTAGAAAAAACCGAAAAGACTAATGTACGTACCAATGTATCGATGAAATCTTTGCTTGAGGCAGGGGTTCATTTTGGGCATCAGAGGAAATATTGGAATCCTAAAATGGATCAATATATATATTCCCACCGAAATGGCATCCACATTGTTGATTTGCAGAAAACCGTAAAGTGTTTAGAAACTGCTAGAGAATTTGTTAAAAGTGTTGCAGCTACTGGTAAAAAGGTACTGATGGTTGGAACTAAGAAGCAAGCTCAAGAAGCTATAGAGCAAGAAGCGACTCGCGCAGGGGCATTTTATATAACGACTAGATGGCTTGGTGGAACTTTAACAAATTTCAGAACTATACAGAAACGTATAGATTACCTCGTTGAACTTGAAACTAAAAAAGAAAAAGGGGAATTCGAAGTATTACCCAAAAAAGAAGCCCTTAAAATGGAAGAAAAAATTACGAAACTAAACAGGTTTTTTGGTGGTATTAAAGACATGACCGAATTACCTGGAGCATTGTTCGTAATTGATATAGGTAAAGAAGATATCGCAATATCCGAAGCAAGAAAAGTCGGGGTCCCAATTGTCGCATTAGTGGATACAAATTGTGACCCAAGTTTGACTGACTGGCCAATTCCAGGCAATGATGATGCTATGAGATCAGTAAAATTAGTTGTTTCTACTATAGCTGACTCGGTGATTGAAGGCGTGGCTGAGTTTAATAATGTAGAATCAACGATGAATGAAGGTTCTGATCAGCATATCTCCGAACCTGCAGGGGTAGTTTCTGAACAAATACAAACAACCGCTACTGGAAATGCTGGAGATACTGCTGCTGTTTCACAACAGTCAGAAGTGCAAAAACAAAATGAAACAGCACAAGCAGTTGATAAAATAGAAGCCTCCGCAGAGGTTGATGAACAAGTCGATACCGAAACTGCTGTAGAAACTCAACCAGAAAATTTAGAAAAACAAGATGAATCAACATCCGTAGATGAACCTTCAGATATTGATTCAAAAAATAGTTAACCAGATTTTTTGAGAAAAAGAATTGTGATGGAGAGTCTAACTTGGAACCTCAATTAAGTGATATAAAAGAACTACGTGAATTGACTAGTGCAGGTATCATGGATTGTAAAAGTGCTTTGGTTGAAGCCAATGGTGATATTGAGAAAGCGAAAGCAATTTTACATGAAAAGGGCCTAGCTTCAGTAGCAAAAAAGTCTTCTAGAGCAACTGAGGAAGGTATTGTTGCATCCTATATCCATGCAGGAGGTAGGATAGGGTCAATTGTAGAAGTTAATTGTGAAACTGATTTCGTCGCACGTACTGACGATTTTAAAAATCTTGCACATGATCTTGCGATGCAGGTAGCAGCGATGTCTCCCCAGTTTGTTTATTTAGATGATGATTCAGATAGTGGTGAGGGAGATAATGAAGATTTATGTTTAGTAGAACAAAATTTCATCAAAGACCAAAGTATCAAAGTAAAGGATGTGGTTAGTGAAGTTGCTGCACGCGTTGGCGAAAATATCAGAATAAAAAGATTTAGTAGATTTTCTATAGGTGAGTGATTTTCGTGCAAAGCGACCCCTCTAAATTTAAAAGAATACTTTTAAAATTGAGTGGCGAGTCATTTAAAGGCGATAAAGGATTTGGAATAGATCCAAACTCTGTAGGTTTTATGGCCGGAGAAATAAAAACCCTTGCAGATATGGGGATTGAAATTGGTGTTGTTGTTGGCGGAGGGAATATTTGGAGAGGTTCTGAAGCTGCTGCAAAAGGCATGGATAGAGCAACAGCAGATTATGCCGGTATGTTAGCCACCGTGATTAATGCTCTTGCTTTACAGGATTCATTAGAAAATCAGTTTAATGTTTTAACTCGTACCCAGACAGCAATTGATATACAGCAGGTTGCTGAACCATATATACGCAGGAAGGCCATGAGGCATTTAGAAAAAGGTAGAGTGGTTATATTTGCTGCAGGAATCGGCAATCCTTATGTTACAACTGACACAGCTGCGGCTTTAAAAGCGATAGAGATCGAAGCACAGATTTTGATTATGGCTAAGCACGAAGTAGATGGAGTTTATTCTTCTGACCCAAATTTAGATTCAAATGCTACTAAATATGAGTTTCTGACTTATAGAGATGTAATTGATAAAAGATTAGAAGTTATGGATACTACCGCTATTTCTTTATGTATGGATAATGAAGTACCTATAAAAGTATTTAATATGTTTGAAGCTGGAAATCTAAAGCGGCTAATCAATGGAGCACAAATAGGGTCGACGGTGGCTTCAAATAATCAGTAAATTTGCTAATTTTTGTTAATTTGATTAGTCTAGATTGAAATATTTTGGGCTATTTTATTCAATTGATTCTTTATAAGATAGATCATATAACGGAAGGTTTATAGTATGCCAGATAACCAAACACTTTTAACTCAAGCCAAAACAAACATGAATAAATCCTTAGAGGCATTCAATAGAGATTTGGGTTCTATCAGGACAGGACGTGCCACAACTCAATTGATTGATAATATTAGGGTGGATTATTACGGATCAATGTTGCCTGTTAACCAAGTCGCATCTGTATCTTTAGGTGATTCTCAAACTGTCATAATTGAACCTTGGGACAAACAAATCATTATAGATTTGGAAAAGGAAATATTGAAATCTGATTTGGGATTAAGCCCGCAAAATGACGGTTCCTTGATTAGGCTCACGGTGCCACCATTGACTGAAGAAAGACGAAGAGATTTGGTGAAAGTTTTGTCGAAGCGAGCTGAAGAAGGAAATGTAGCTATTCGTAATATTAGAAGATCAATCATCAATGAACTAAGGACTTTGGAGAAAGATAAAGAAATTTCTCAGGATGATATGAAAAGAGCTTCAAAAGACTTGCAGGATATAACAGACGAATTTATAGAAAAGATAAGTGAATTGTCCAAAGTTAAAGAAAAAGAAATAATGACCACTTGAAGTATAACTGGATCTTTATTGAGCTTTCAGACGATGTCAATTAATAACGCCGAAGATAATACAACAATTGAAAAGATACCTTCTCATGTAGCTATAATCATGGATGGTAATGGACGATGGGCTTCTCAAAAAGGGTTACCTAGGAATCAAGGCCATGAAGCTGGCACAAAAAATTTGAGACGGGTTATCAAGTGTTTTGCTAAATATAAAATCAAATACCTAACCCTTTACGCTTTTTCTACAGAGAATTGGTTGAGGCCTGAGACTGAAGTTAACATGCTTTTTGATTTACTTGCGCAATCTATTGTTGAAGAAACCCCTAAATTACATTCAGATGGAGTGCAGATTAGGCATATAGGTAGACTGGATTCAATTCCTAAGGAACTAGGCAAATCGATTGAAGAGTCGATTGAATTAACAAAATCAAACCAAAAAATGATTTTGACTATAGCATTTAATTACGGTGGAAGAACAGAAATAATTGATGCTATAAAGAATATTGTCAAGGAAAAAATTGACCCTGACAATATAAATGAAGGGACATTTTCGAACTACTTATATGATAAGAAATTACCTGATCCAGATCTGATAATTAGGACAGCCGGTGAAATGAGGATTAGTAATTTTTTGATTTGGCAATCAGCTTATTCTGAATATTATTCAAGCCCTGTTTTATGGCCGGATTTTGACGACATAGAAATAAAAAATGCTTTGTATTCTTATAGTAATAGACATAGGAAATATGGAACAATTTAGTTGGGAAATACTGGCTGGATATAGCATATGAAATCAAGAATAGCCACTGCTTCAATAGGAATACCAATCCTAGCTGGAGTTATTTTTGTTGGTGGGATATGGTTCTCAATATCAGTTTTGCTTTTGGCTGTAATTGGAACTTTAGAATTAAATAAATTATTGAACAACATAGGATTGAAGACTTCAAAGGTAATGTTTTTGATTTCCGTATGTTCGATAGTGATATTAAGTCATTTTCTTACAATCGAAAAATACGATGAATATCATTTACTCACCTTGATAATCGTATTGGTAACTATTCCCTTGGTGTGGCAAATTCAACGCTTTAAATCGGGAACAAGTATCGTAGATTGGGTTGCTACATACTTTATGGTTATTTGCTTTGGAGGTGGATTGGCGCATGGTATTTTGTTGATAAACCTTGATAATGGTGTTTACTTGGCTTGTTGGTTGGTATCGGTTGTAATGGCTTCAGATATGGCGGCGTTTTTTGTTGGTAGGAGGTTTGGTAAACATAAATTGGCACCGAATATTAGCCCAATGAAAACAGTAGAAGGTGCTATTGCTGGAGTTGTAGGAGCAATTTTAATCAGCTTAGCAATATACTATATCTTTACCAAACTAGAAATAATGGATTTGAATTTCTCGATTATTACTGCAGTAATAGGAGGATTATTGGTTGGGTCTATAGGGATAATTGGAGATTTAGGAGAATCTAAATTAAAGCGAATGGCTGGAGTTAAAGATGCAGGTACTGTTTTTCCTGGACATGGTGGAGTTTTGGATAGATTAGATTCAGTTTTATTTAATTTGCCAATCGCTTATTATGGGGTTGTGTGGATAAGTTAGTGAAAAATTTAGTCATCATAGGTTCAACCGGTTCAGTTGGGACTCAAACCTTGGATGTAGTACGTTCTTTTCCTGATGACTTCAGGGTAGTGGGGCTAATCGCAGGAAAGAATTTTGAATTATTGGAACAACAAGTTGTTGAATTTAAACCTAAATGGATTTATAGCAATTGTACCCAAAAGCAAAAACTCAAATTATATTCATATGGATGTTTTGAAAAACCGATAGAAGAGATTGTAGCTTTACCATCAGTTGATTTGATTGTTACTGCAACCTCAGGGGATATAGCTTTGGTGCCCACATTAATAGCTATAAACAATAAAAAAAATATTGCGTTGGCTAATAAAGAATCAATCGTTATAGCAGGCAAAGAACTTGTGTCAAAGGCGAAACAAAATAAAGTAGATATATTCCCTCTGGATAGCGAACCGAACGCTATATGGCAATGTTTAAAAGGTGAAGAAAAAGCAATTAGCAAGTTAATTATTACCGCTTCTGGCGGCGCACTTAGAGATTTTCCTTTGGAAACATTATCTGATGTAACGCCAGAGCAAGCGTTGAATCATCCAACTTGGAAAATGGGTGACAAAATCACTGTTGATTCGGCTACTTTAATGAATAAAGCTTTTGAAGTGATAGAAGCACATTATCTGTTTGATATACCATGGGAAGATATTGAGGTCCTAATCCATACAGAAAGTCTTATACATTCAATGGTTGAATTTGTTGATGGTTCGATTAAAGCAGAAATTGGTAAGCCCGATATGAGAATGCCAATCCAATATTCTTTGTTACATCCTATCCGTAAATTTAACCCGAAAGTTTCCAAAGTTAACTTAATTGATGTCGGTAAATTATCATTTGCAGAATTGGACTTGAATCGATATCCATGTTTTGTTTTAGGTATTGAATATGGAAAAAAAGGAGGTACTTGGCCAGCTGTATTATCAGGCGCAGATCAAATGGCAGTTGAATTATTTTTATCAGGAAAAATAAAGTACACTGAAATATGTGAGATTATAAGGAATGCTACTAAGAGCCACATAGCAGTATCAAACCCGGACGTTTATCAAGCCTTGGAAGCAGCAAATTGGGCAAAAAAACAGGTAGAGGATTTAGTTAAGTAATTATGTTTGAATTTATGAATTGGTTGATAATTATTCCTGTTTTGGCATTTTTGATTTTTGTACATGAATTAGGTCATTTTGCCACAGCAAAACTGTTTAAAATAAAAGTTTTAGAATTTGGATTTGGATTTCCTCCAAGAATATTTGGGTATACATATAAAGGTACTATTTATTCTGTAAACCTTATTCCAGTCGGAGGCTTTGTTAAAATGGCCGGGGAAAAAGAATTCGAAGGACCAGGTAGCTTCAGTTCTGCTAATCCTTTTCAGAGATTGGTTGTGTTGATAGCTGGTTCTTTCATGAATCTTGTTATTCCATTTTTGATATTTATGATTTCTTTTATGATGCCACATCAATCTTTGGCGGGAGGAGAAGTAATTATTAATGCTGTTGTACCAGGCTCTCCTGCTTTTGATGCCGGCATCGAAACTGGAGATGTAATTGTTAAAGTAAACGACGAGAGAATTAATGATTTAAACCAATTATTAAAAATAATTAATGACAATCTGGGGCAAGAAACAGACATTACATTGAAGAAAAATACCATGGTGGCAGGTTTGAATTCTGAAAGAAATGAAGGGATGGTATTAGAAAATATTAGTCTGATACCTAGAAAAAACCCTCCTGTACTTGATGTTGTTGAAGAAGTAACGGATCAGACCGCAAAATTTGTTGATTTAAATTCGGAATTTGAATTGAAATTGCAAAAAGATGGGTCTTTTAGTTATGATTCTTCTTCCAAAATAGCAGATAAAGCGTTAGTAGGAGACAAGCAAATATCAGTTAAAGCAGCTAAAACCTATGACGCTACTTTTGAAGCAGGAGATAAATTGAATCAAGGTTCTATTGGAATCTTGATAGGAATATCTAATCCAAGGTTTGTATCCCAACAATCATCATTTTTTGATTCAATCACTCAGTCTTATAGTACGATAACTGGTATATTTGTATTAACTTGGGAAAGTTTATCTCAGGCTGTTTCCTCTAGGTCCAACCCTGGTTTTGTAGGTCCCATTGGAATGGCACAAATAACTGCTGAGGGCGTTTCTAGAATGGGCCCCAGTTGGATTTTTCAACTAGCGGCATTTATTAGTTTGAATTTAGCGATTGTTAATATGTTGCCTATTCCAGCTTTAGATGGTGGAAGGGTTTTATTTATCATTGTAGAATTGGTGAGAGGTGGGAGAAAGGTATCTGAAAAAATTGAAAACGCAGCCCATATTGTAGGGTTTTTGGCTTTGATGGGGCTGATTTTATTAATGAGTTTTGTTGATATCACTAGGATTATAAGTGGGGAGAGTCTCTTTTAGATTGAAAATGTTCAAAAGGCGTGTAACTAGTCAAATAAAAATCGGGAATGTTTCAATAGGTGGTAATGCACCGATATCTGTTCAGTCAATGACTAAGACGGATACTCGTAATGTAAAGGCGACCGTAGAACAGATAGATGCTATTGCTGAAGCGGGTGGAGATATTGTTAGGTGTGCTGTTCCAGATATGGAAGCTGCTGTGGCGCTAAAAGACATAGTGAAACAAAGTAAATTACCCGTAGTCGCTGATATCCATTTCCATTATAAATTGGCTCTTGAATCCCTGAAAAATGGTGTTGATTGTTTGAGGTTAAATCCAGGAAACATAAGAGATAAATCTAAGGTTCAGGAAATAGTTAAAGAAGCAAAAATAAGGAAAGTGCCGATAAGAATAGGGGTGAATTTTGGTAGTCTCCCCCCAGTGGGTAAAATCGGTGTTTTTGGTGGTTTATCCCGACATACCGATAAGGTTAATGAGTTACCAAAGCCCTCTGAAGCTAAGGACGGAGAATATACTGTTGTAGACCATATGGTAGACACCGGATTATGGGAAATTGGGATTTTGGAAGATCTTGATTTTGACTTGATAAAAATATCTCTCAAAGCTTTTGATATTGATACAACCATACGGGCTTACAAGAAAATGGCTGAATTGGTCCCATATCCTTTTCATTTAGGTATTACAGAAGCTGGTACGGCTAAAGCAGGAAGTATACGAAGTGCTATTGGAATAGGAAGTCTGTTGTATCAAGGAATAGGAGATACAATTAGAGTATCATTAAGTGCGCCACCTGAAGAGGAAATTATAGTCGGTACCGAGATTCTTAAATCTTTGGACATGAAAAAAGATGGTGTGACTTTGATTGCTTGTCCTAGTTGTGGAAGAGCAGACGTAGACGTGGTAAAGCTTTCAAATCAGGTTGACGAGTTGTTGAAAAAAATTGATACGCCAATCAAAGTAGCTGTGATGGGTTGTGAAGTTAATGGCCCTGGTGAAGCCAAGGATGCTGATGTAGGTATTGCTGCTGGAGCGGGTAGAGCTATAATTTTCACGAAAGGTCAGAAATCAAAAATAGTGGATGAAAGTGAAATGCTTCCAGCATTGATGCAAGAAATCGATAAATTAGAAAAAGAATTGTCCAAATAAGTATGATGAGTTTGGACTAAATAAATTTGGATTAAGGTGGAGTAAAAAAATTAGAATTTCTAAATTGTTTGGTAAAACATTAAGAGACGATCCTTCAGAGGCTGAACTAGACAGTCACAGATTAATGTTGAAATCAGGATTCATTAGTCAAATAGGGTCAGGGGTGTACAGTTATTTGCCATTAGGTTGGAAATCTTTAAGAAAGATTGAGCAGATAATTAGAGAAGAATTAGATGCTATAGATGGACAAGAGTTGCGTATGCCTGCTTTGCAACCATCTGATTTGTGGGAAAAATCAGGTAGATTTCAGGTTTTTGGCGATACTTTATTCAACTTTAACGATAGGCGGGGCAATACTATGGTTATGGCTCCAACTCACGAAGAAGTACTTACCTCTATGGTTAAGGCTAATGTTTTCAGTTACAGAGATCTACCTTTGTTACTTTATCAAATACAGACTAAATTTCGTGATGAAGAGAGGCCTAGAGGCGGGCTATTGAGAGTACGAGAATTCGACATGAAAGACGCCTATAGTTTTCATGTTGATGAACAAGGCTTGGATAAAACATATAACGCAATGATTGGAGCGTATAAGCGGATATATGAAAGATGTGGGCTTGAGGTAATTATGGTTGAAGCGGATAGTGGAGCCATTGGTGGAAAAGCATCACATGAGTTTATGGCCCTTTCAGATGTGGGCGAAGATACTGTAATTATGTGTGAATCTTGTGATTATGCAGCTAATGAAGAGAAAGCTGCTTTTGATAAGTCCATAGAAAACATGTTTGCAAATGAATTTGTAGAAGAAATTCACACTCCTAATGTTAAAACTATAGAGGCATTGGGGGAATTTTTGAACATAAATTCTAGCCAGACACTGAAATCTGTAATGTATGATTCCGATGGGGAATTGGTTTTAGCTTGTTTGCGTGGGGATTTAGAAATTAATGAAACTAAACTCAAGAATTTTTTGAAATCTAATGAGTTGTTGGTTGCTAGTGATGACAGTCTTTCTAGGCATTCAATAGTTGCAGGATATGTGTCTCCTGTTGGACTACATGGGATAAAGATTGTTGTTGATGATTCTCTAGTAGAAACTGGAGGTTTCGTTGCTGGCGCTAATAAACCTGATTATCATATCAAGAATGTCGTTTTCAATCGCGATTTTAATTCTTCAAATATTGTAGATATAGCAAAAGCTAATGATGGATATAAATGCACCTGTGGGGGAGAATTAGAAACTCGAAGAGGTATTGAGGTCGGTCATGTTTTTAAATTAGGTAGCAAATATAGTGAAGTATTTGAGGCAAGTTTTCTTGATGAGGAAGGGAAGAGAGGTACAATCCAAATGGGATGTTATGGTATTGGAGTAGGGAGGTTGCTAGCAGCGGTAATTGAACAAAACAATGATGATTTTGGGATGGTTTTGCCTGTGTCCATTTCACCTTTTAAAGTGTGGCTGACTGCATTAAATATTGACGATGAACAGATAAATAAAACATCTTTTGAAGTTTATGGAAAATTGCGTAGCTTAAAGATTGAAGTTTTATTTGATGATAGAGATGAGTCAGCAGGAGTAAAATTCAAAGATGCTGATTTAGTTGGAGTGCCTTATCGTGTTGTAATAAGTACTCGTAATCTTAAAGAAGGTGTGGTGGAAATCAAGGAAAGGTCTAACCCTGATGCTGTTAAGATTCCAGTTGGAAAAATCCAACAATTTTTTGAAAATGAAATATGTGATTAAAGAAGTACTTAAAGGAGTGACATGAGTAAAACTGGAGGGGAAGCTTTAGTAGAAAGCATCAAAGCTAAAGGAGTTGAAGTAGTTTTTGGGATTCCTGGAGTCCAACTTTATCATTTAATGGATGCATTTTATAAGAATCCTGAAATAAAATTTATAGTAACTCGTCATGAACAGGGCGCGGCATATATGGCTGATGGATATGCTAGGGCCAGTGGAAAAGAAGGGGTTTGTGTGGTTGTTCCAGGGCCTGGATTGTTGAACGCTAGTGCGGCTATAGGTACTGCTTATTCGGCATCTTCTCCTGTATTAGTTTTAACTGGCCAAATAAATAAAGATTTCATTGGGCTTGAGGGCGGAGAATTACATGAAATCCATGAACAACTTGATGTGATGAAACCGATTACGAAATCTGCTGAAAGAGTGGTGGATGCATCTCAAATAGAAGCGGCAGTTGAGCGTGCTTTTTATCAATTAAGAACAGGTAGGCCTAGGCCGGTTGAAATTGAAGTTCCTCCTGATACATTTGCAGAAGAATTTGATGACTCAAATTTTAGTCCGGAAAATGAAGAATATCCTTTGCTTTACCCGAAGGAAGAAGATTTACTTGAAGCAGCAAAATTATTATCTGAATCAAAAAAAACTATAGTTTGGGCTGGTGGTGGGGTTATATCCTCAAAAGCCTCTGAATCATTGACTAAATTGGTTGATTATATCCAATCTCCGGTATTTACTACTCAATCAGGTAAGGGTGCTTTTTCAGATAGTCATCCTTTATGTATGGGTTCGAATGGATTTGGAACAAATGTGTTGGGAGATTTTACAAGTGGATATGATGTTGTATTAGCTGTAGGAACGAGATTTCATGGTGTTGGTCTAGAAGATAACGTGAAATTGATTCAAATTGATGTAGATGATGAAGAAATTGGACGTAATCACCCAGCTCAAGTTGGCATTAATGCTGATGCGAAAGTAGCTTTAGATTTGTTATATCCGATAGTGCAATCTTTAGTTCCCGGGAAAAATAGCAGACATCAGGAAGTTAGCGAACATAAGCAAAAAGTGTCTAAGCAGTTTAACTCGATTGAACCGCAGGCATCTTTTCTAAAAGCTATCAGAAATGCCGTGCCTGACGACGGTATAGTGGTGCAGGGTGTAACTCAAATAGGGTATTATTCGAGAGTTTATTACGAAGCTTATCAGCCAAGGTCATATATTACGTCTAATTATTTTGGTAATTTAGGGTATGTTTATCCAACTGCGCTTGGTGCAAAAGTGGCTTGTCCTGATAAAGCTGTAGTAGCAATTTCTGGTGATGGCGGTTTCTTGTTCAACTCACAAGAACTAGCAACAGCAGTTAAGTATGGCATAAATGCTGTGGTTTTGGTCTTTAATGATAATGCTTTCGGTAATGTCAAGAGAGACCAATCAAAAAGTTTTTCTGGCAACGTTATCGGATCTGAACTATTGAATCCGGATTTTGTAAAGTTGGCTGAATCTTATGGAGCACTGGGTATTCGTGTTTCAAATGCTTCAGAACTAGAAAAAGAATTGACTAGAGTTTTGGAGATTGAACGGAATAATCCAAGCCAGGCTCGACCTGTTTTGATTGAAATACCTGTTGGGCCTATGCCCCAACCTTGGTAAATTATATTTAGGAAAGAGATATATGGATAAACCTAAAAAGGTTCTTTGTTCCAAGTATTCTAGTGAAAATAAAGAGTCTATATCTGGAACTGCCCCTGATTGGGATACTTTAATTCTTGTTTCACTCAATACCCCTTGGCAACCTGATATTGAAGATTCAAATGATTTTCCTGCAGGCATTAATGACATAGTTAAATCCGCATCAAATATGAATAATAAAATCAGATTACAATGCATAATTCCTGATGAAGATTATGTTGGAACAGGCTTAACTAAAATAATAAAGTATTCTAAGCAATCAGATGAAGATTATTTCTCTAAATTTCAAAAGTTTGAGTTTGATGTATCTTCGGACAAAATTTATAGTGTGGTAAATGATTTGACCCTTAATGAAGACGAAGAGTTAATTGAGCAGGGGCTAGCAAACAATAAAGACGCCCGTGACATATTTGTTTGTACTCATGGGAGTAGAGATGTATGTTGCGCTTCTTTTGGTTTCCCGATTTATACGGAATTAAAGAATAGGTTCTCTGATACAAGTACTAGGGTTTGGAGAATAAGTCATATTGGAGGACACAGATATGCTCCTAATGTGATTGAAATGCCTAGTGGTAGACTTTGGTCTAGAGTAGAAGCGGATGACATAGAAGGGGTTTTTGAAAAACAATATTCAGCTAATGAAATTCAACCCTTCTACAGAGGGTTAATAGGTTTAAATTCTGCATATGAACAAATTATGGAAGCAAAATTGTTATTGCAAAACGGATGGGACTGGGAAAGTATTTTGTTTAAAAGTAAAATCATTGAATGTGAAGATGAAAGAGCTATAGTCCAATTTGAAACCTCCGGATCTGGTAATACTGAAAAATCCGTATATCAAGCAGCAATAGAGATTGATGGATATGTGCAGACGATTCAATGCAGAACTGGGATTGAATCGAAAAAAGAACCCCAATATAAAATGGTAGCGTTCGATAAATTAACGTGACAAAAATTATGGTGAGTTAATTTATTAAGGGAGGATACAAATGTCAGTAATATTTGATGCCCATGCTCATTGTTTTCCGCCATTAGGTTTGGATCGCGGGGATAAACAGTATTACGATATGTGTTCGGCCGAACATCAATATCACGTTCGTTTTCATCCTCAGGGCGTGAGACGTTCTAGCGACTCTTCTCTAATCTCCCTGCAAAAACAAAATTCTATATTAACTGGTGAACATGATGGGGTTTCTTGGTTGCCAGATATATCTTTTAGAATAGGTGAATTTGGAAGATTAGAATTTACCCATGAAGAACAAGATTATTATATGCAATGGATGCCTCCTTCTTTAACCAATATGGAAAGTTCTCCGGAACATTTAATTGCACAAATGGAATACGCTGGTGTAGATAGAGCTGTTTTGCAACATGATCGAGTCTACGGTCATTTAGACGAATTTTTGGGAGAGTGTGTGAAAAAATATCCAAATAAACTTGTTGGACTAGCGCAAGTTCAAGAATGGCGCGCCGGTGAGCCTGACCAACTTGATAGACTCAAGTATCAGGTTCTAGAACAAGGATTCAGAGGAGTATACTTTTCAACCGGTGGGTTTTTTCATGTAGATTTCAATATGAGCGTCAATGATTCATCTCTAGATCCGTTTTGGTCTTTAGTAGAAGAGTTGAATATACCAATACATTGGTATGCAGGAGAATATAGGAATCCAATGATGGAGGTTTATCTAAGAGAGCTTGAAGATTTTACTTTCTGGGCTGAATCTCATCAAAATATTCCCAGTGTTTTAACTCACGGACTCAACAATATAAGTATGCTGAAAGGTGAACCTGATATTATAAGGTATCAATTGCCTGAAGTTATGGTCAGATTACTTAAGTATGATAATTGGTCTATAGAATTGATGTTACATCTTATGGCAAGTGATTCACCATATCCGCCCTATAATCCACATTTAGAAAAAATTGTAGAAGATTTAATGAATGAAATTGGAATAGAGAAATTGATGTGGGGTTCAGATATGCCTTGTTGTGAAAGAACACTAAGTTATAAACAGTCATTGGTTCTATATAAAGAAAAATGTGAATTTCTGACTCAGGATCAAACTGACTTAATTATCGGAGGTAATCTAGAAAAACTTTACCCGTTGTGATTACTATCTGTTAGTTTTCATGTGTTTTTAAATCTATTAAGATTAATTTAAAAATATCTATCTACTAAATTGGAATCTTCAACCGAGTCGGGTAAAAAGAATTCGTATAAATCTGGTGACCGGTATTCGTGAATTAATTTAGATTTGAAATTTGGTTTCACTAAAGTACTTTTAACAACAATTTTGTTGAAATCACTTATTTCAGATGAGTTCAAATATTCTTGAAGTGGCATCCATTTGCATTCTTCTATTTCTTCAGTTTGAGGAGTGATCTTATTTGATAGTGGTTTCAGTAAAGCTACAAAATATATATCAGATTTTTGATACCTGTACTCATGGATATGTCTAAAAGATGATATTGAAACGAACTCTGTTTTGACTCCGGTTTCCTCTAATACTTCCCGTATTACTCCATCAACTAAATGCTCATCGGCATTTATTGCGCCTCCAGGTAATTTAAGTTGATTGATTTGACCTTTCCGAACATATTTTTCTCTTACTACTAAAATCTCATTTTTTGAATTAATTGCCACGCCACCAATACCTATGTAGTGAGATGCAAAAGGAGGGATAAATGCTTTTGATTTTAACCTATATACCAACATAAGCGATTGTTCAGAAGTGTGGTGGAAATTAAAACCTAAATTCACGGCTGGGTGTATCAGGTTTGACTGAGAAATCATAAGTTTCAACCATACGAGTTTTGAGTCAGTTGCTTGCCATCTATGAATTGATTCTTTTAAGTCATTAGCAAATACTTTCAGGTCTGTTGGTAAATTGTTTGGTTCCAATATGATTCCGCCAAACGGATCGGTTGTTGATTTTAGAATAGACATATTATTAATTTAAAAGACCAACATCAGTAAATATTTGTTTCAACTCTTTTATTTGGGTTTGATTAAATGGACGCATTCATATCTGAATTCCCTTATTTTAAATAGGATATTATGACAAAATAGAATTAATTAATAGTGTAAAATTTTTGTATCAAAGATAATATTACTGAAATCGATTTGAAAACCAATCTTGAGCAATATTTACTGGAGGCCTTTAGTGTCAAATATAGTTGAAACATATACAAACAAATTTGCGAAATCCAACGAATTGTATCAAAAAGTCAGACAGGTTATTCCTACTGGAGGACATTTGTCTAGAGACGTTAAGCCTTTTCCTGTTGCCGTGGAAGAAGCAACAGGTGTAATTAAAAAAGATTTGGATGGGAATCAATTAATTGACTATATGACCGGTTACGGTGCTCTTATATTAGGTAATTCACACCCAGAGGTTATTGAAGAAGTTAAGAAAAGATTGGTTACAGGGACTCATATGGGAACGATACATCCATTAGAGTTAGAGTGGGCGGAAATGGTCAAGAAATTAATTCCTTCGGCAGAACGGGTTAGATTTACTGGTACTGGTACCGAATCAACACTATTGGCTATGCGGTTAGCAAGAGCTTACACCGGTAAACACAAGATTGTAAAATTCAGGGAACATTTTCATGGATGGCATGACTATGCTTCTCCCGGAGCAGGTATTACCGAACAAACAGGTATACCAGCTGAGACCATGACAGGTACACTTGTAATTGAGCCTAATATTGATGAACTAAGTGGTGTTTTAGAATCAAGAGATGATATAGCAGCAGTTATATTAGAACCTACTGGTGGTCATTGGGGACAATATCCAATTCAAAACCCATATTTCTTATCTAATGTCCGGGAATTAACCAAAAAGCATAATGTGGTAATGATAATGGATGAAGTAATATGCGGATTCAGGATATCTAAAGGCGGAGCACAGGCTAAATTTTCTGTTACACCTGATTTAACAACTATGGCTAAAATAGTTGCTGGTGGGATGCCTGGTGGCGCCGTCGCTGGAAAAGCAGAGGTTATGGATCAATTATCTTTTGAACTTGGTTCTAATAGAGTTGATCACCATGGTACTTTTAATGCTAATCCTGCCACTGCTGCTGCGGGAATAGCTACCTTAAAGATATTAGACAGAGATCCCATAAACAGTCATGCTGATGCTATGTCGATAAGATTAAAAGCCGGATTAAATGAACAGTTATCAAAGTATGAAGTTAAAGGCCATGCTCACGGAGTAGCTTCTATCGTTCATATTTTGCTAGACGTTGAATGTTCATGTGATGGTTACATGTGTACTCTAGATCATTCCGAAATTGCGCGGTCATGTAAAACGTATAGTGGAGCTGTCAAAATGGCTATGCTTAATGAAGGTGTAGATATGATGGGTGGCATAGGATTTATGGTCTCAGGAGTTCATGATGAAAATACAATCGATAGTACATCTGAAGCTTTTGGAAATGCTCTTAAAGCTCTGAGAGCAGATGGCATTATAAGGTGATTTTAATGTGGATTATCAGTCTAGATAGTTGATAGGAATAATTTCAGCTCTTTTATAAAATCAACTGGATTATCCCCTACAACCAAATGGCTCGCATTTTTAATAGATACTAATTTAGATCCTTTAATAATTGACTGCATCTTGAGTGCGGTTGATTTTGTCAAAATGTTGCTATGAGCTGCGTGCATAATTAGTGTAGGACACTCGATTTTATTTACTGATGCCCACAATTGATTTTGAAGCTTTATTTCACTATCCTTGCTTGATATTCTATTTTTGATTCCAGGGTCATATTTCCATACCCATTTACCATTATCTAGTTGTTTTATGCTATTCATTATGCTGGCTCTAATACTTTCCATAGGTCTAGTGGAATTGTATTGCATTGTTTTTGATACCAACTCATCAACTGAAACGAAATCAGATTGTTGCTCAAGGAATTTCCTAACACTCTCGGTGCCTTTGGGATTACTCTCTGGTCCCGAATCCACTATCACCATGGCAGATAGCTGGTTACTGTGATTTTCAGCATAACTTAAGGCTATTTTCCCGCCCATTGAGAATCCTACCAGCACAAATTTATCAAGGTTGAGCTTGTCGATGATTTTTATAGTGTCTTCTAATAAAGTGTTATGGGAGTAATCTTGATTTGTGCTCCATCCCGAATCCCCATGACCTCTTTGGTCAATCGTAATGGATCTATAGTTATTGGATAAAGCTAATGCAACTAAGTCCCAAGTTCGACTAGTTTGGGCTAATCCATGAAGCATGAGTATTGGTGGGTTGTCCGATTTACCCCAATCTAAATAATGGAATTTTATTTGGTTTACGCTTATTTCTCGGTTTTGTACTGATACATTTTCAGGTACATCAATACCTAAATTTTCAGCATAATTTGATAATATTCGAATTTGGTTTTCGTTCATTACTAAGTAGTTACAAAGAAGGTTGCCTGATCCAGTCAGTTGCATTTTCAAAAGAAAGGCCAACGTCTAATAAACTTTGTTCTTTAAAATATGGAGCAACTAATTGAAGACCAATTGGTAATCCTGAGTTAGAAAATCCACATGGAAGAGAAATTGCTGGATGGCCGGATAGGTTAAATGGCCTAGTTAATCGAGACAAAAGAGGTAAAGGGTCTTCCTTTTTTCCTTTTATTAAAATTTCTTTTTCATCTAGCCCTGGGGCTAATACTGGCATGGATGGAGTCAATAATAAGTCGACTTTTTCGAATGTAGTATTGAGCCCCTTAATGAAAGCTGACCTAGCTCTCTGAGCTCTAAGATAATCCACCGCACTTACAAAATTACCAAGTTCTACTCTCCACCTGCTACCAGGGTCAAGTTCAATGGCATGGTTTTCCAAATCTTTTGAATGTATTTCTGATGCTTCAGCGTTAATTATTATAGTGGATATATCTAATGACTTTTCAATCAATTCTAGTTTAACCTCAAAAACTTCAGCTCCAAGAGATTTGAGTACCGCTGCTGCTTCAAATACAGCCTTTTTTACTTCTTCGTCAATAATGTCGAAAAAGAATGAGTCAGGAATTCCGATTCTAATATTATCAACTGAAGCTTTAAGATCTTTGTAATAATCAACAGGGGTAAATTTTGCGGAATTGTAATCTGAAGGGTCATGGTTGGCAATTGATTTCAGCATTATTGCACAATCAGTCACGTTTTGAGCCATTGGGCCGGGTGTGTCTTGTGACCAACTCATAGCAAATGACGCAGACCTACTGATTGTTCCAAAAGTTGGTTTTATTCCAACTATTCCGCAAAGAGCAGAAGGTATACGTACTGAACCTCCTGTATCACTCCCAATAGCGGCTTTAGATTGTCTAGATGCGACAGATGAGCCAGATCCTCCACTGGATCCTCCTGTCATCTTTGAATTATCCCAAGGATTTCTCGAAGGTCCGTAATGAGGGTTTAAACTGGTAGCACCCATGCCAAATTCGTGCATCTGGGTTTTGCCTATAGTAATAGCTCCGTCAGCTTTAAGTTGACTTACCATATAAGAGGTCTCCGTAGAGTAATCACTTCCATATATTTTACTACCAGCAGTAGTTTTGGTTTGAGCCTCATGAAAAAGGTCTTTGATTCCGATTGGCATACCATGAAGTGGACCTTTGTAATTACCTGAAGAGATTTCTTTTTCAGCAATTTTTGCTTCTTCTAAGCTTTTTTCAGATAAAACGGAGATAAAAGAATTTAGTTGCTTTTCAGTACTTTTAATCCTGTCTAGATGAGATTTAATTAAGTCAACAGGGGATATTTGTTTTGATTGAATTAACCT
>MDTE01026563.1_pt1 | contig 46261 bp, 35 predicted proteins | sample 811231 | NCBI WGS metagenome assembly MDTE01 (sample SAMN05326651, study PRJNA326480) | marine metagenome | isolation source: seawater | place: Indian Ocean: Red Sea | collected 2010 | reverse complement strand
ATGATATTATTTAAGCAATGCTTATCAATTCCCGGTCTAATTGCATTTTGATTTCCTGAGGACTTTATTTTGCTGTCGAAAACACACTATAATCGAATAAACCCATTAACTGGCTTTTCATTGAGTTGGTTTAATTATTCATGCGAGCACTAATTCAAAGAGTACAGGAAGCTACTGTTTCCATTGCAAAAGAGCCTCATAGCAGAATCGGAAAAGGCCTTCTTGTTTTACTTGGAATCGAGTCTGACGATACAGAAGAAGATGTGTCGTGGCTCACAGGCAAAGTCGCAAAGATAAGGATCTTTGATGACGGTTCGGGCCACATGAACCTTTCATTATCTGATATTGATGGTGAGATGCTAGTCGTGAGCCAATTCACGCTTCACGCAAATACCAAGAAAGGCAATCGTCCATCCTTCATCAGAGCAGCTCGGCCAGAGCATGCAATCCCTCTCTATGAAAAATTTATTTCCGCCCTGGAAATGGAAATAAGCAAACCAGTATCAACAGGTGAATTTGGTGCAGAAATGCAAATCTCTCTCACAAATGATGGGCCCGTAACAATATGGATCGATTCTAGGAACCGGGAATAGGGTTCGGATCTTCGGGTCCTTCCTCGGTCTCTTTCTTTTGTCGAGACTTTAAGCGTATTGCGGTTCCGCAATACATGCACCGCATCCATTTAAACAGAATGAGATGAAGGGCCTTCGCAAAACTATAACCTAATATTGGAAGTCTGTGAGCCAGCCGGTGCTTGTCACAGTCACGCATCCTGAAGAACTGGCAACTGCAGACACGGCACCTAGTTCTCAATGTCGCAGAAAAATGCATGAGCCCGATAATTACAAAGACCACCATGATTGGCAAAGCAACGGTCAGACCAAAGAATGTAGAATCAAAATATAATGCAAGCGGCAGAACTATCACTGTCGCCAATAAAACAAATCGGTTAATCAAAACCAACAAACTAGTGAAGACTAGTCTGCCCGGTTGTGGATAAGGCACCCCTCTCTCAACTGATCTAGGCAATCTCCCGTCAAGGAACTTTGGTTTTTCAGCAAAATTGTTGGCTCCGCGAACCCGTCCACCTGAAAGTGGGTCGACTCGACTCTTCCCTTCCCTATATTCTTCAAGACTAACAAGCTTGGATTTATCTATTGTCTCCTGCTGAGGCTCATCAACATAGGTCTGATTCTGAAAAGTGTTTCCCTCCAAAACCGAATCATCATCTGAAGTCACGGCACTGCCTGCATTCGTATTGATCAGCTCATCAGTCTGTATCATTTTTGACTGTAGCTCTACTGTCCCCTTCACGACCACCTCAGCCACTTCCTCGATTTCATCAGCAACATCAGCAGTAGCAGATTCCCAACTTAATGGCACATCATCAGCCACTGCTAACTGGTCCTTATCAGTACTAATTTCAGGAAGCTTATCAGGATTTTCTTTCTGAGTATCCACTCTGCCGGTAATTATTAATTTAGATTCCTTACATTAACACAATTAGAGAACGCAAGAGAGATTCTTTTACAGCGTTATGACAAATTCTGCAACATTTCGTTGAGCTGTTCTACTTTTTTTCTAAGGCCGTCTTTACGGTCAAGGTTTTCTTGAACAACTTCTGCAGGTGCCCTTTCCGTGAACTTGGGATTCGATAATTTGCCCCTGATTTGCTTTAGATCCTTCTCAGCCTTATCTATCTCTTTATTTATCCTTTTCTTTTCTGCTTCAATATCAACGAGTCCCTCAAGCGGCATATACATTTTTCCAATAGGCGTTAGGAAAGCAGGAGTGCCTGGACTTGGCTCATAAGATTCTGAAACAGAGATTTCTCCGGCCCCGCTTAAGATCTTCAAAGTCTCCAATTCATCAATTGCCCATTCAACTGAAGGTTGAAGAAAAAATTTCACATTGCGATTTGCGGCAAGATTATATTGAGCCTTTAAGTGCCTGGCACGGGTAGTGGCCTCATGAATTGCGTTGGTCCTTTCCTTGGCCCGCTCCACTATCTTCGAATCAAATCCCTTCATGACAGGATCCTCAGGAAGATGAGCGTTCATCAGAAGTGCTCCATCTACTGCAAAGCCAAGTTTTTCCCACAACTCTTCGGTAATATGAGGCATGTATGGATGAAGTTGCTGAAGGAACCGCGCGAACACAATGTCAACGACAATGAGAACCGTGTCCCTACGTTCTGAATCTGCATCTTCCCTGAAATATTGTTTGATAGATTCAAGGTACCAATCACAAAACTCACTCCAGAAAAAATCATACAGTTTATTTGCGATTTCCTGAAACTTATATGCTGAATAGGATGCACTTATATCGTCTCTGAGCTCATCGAGTTTTGAAAGTATATCGATATCATAAATCGATAAATTCTCTATGTGAGGCAACTGAGACAACCCTTCAGGACCACCCTGCATCTGACGAAAACGGGATGCATTCCACAGTTTATTGGCAAAATTTCGGCCCTCTTCAACTTGCGGGCATTCAGTGCCACTATCAGAATCTTTGCTTTTATTTTCTATGAACCGAACGTCCGTTCCGGTCGGTGCAATCCGCATAATTGAAAAACGCAAAGCGTCCGCTCCGTACTGAGCAATAAGATCAAGGGGGTCAGGAGAATTCCCAAGACTCTTGGACATCTTTCTCCCTTTCTTATCTCGAATGATGCTTGTGAAAAAGACATTCTCAAATGGTCTCTTCCCAGTAAATTCATATCCCGCCATTATCATTCGGGCGACCCAGAAAAATATGATATCAGGACCAGTGACCAAATCGGTAGTCGGATAAAATTTCCCTCTCGTCTTATCATCCATAGTTGCGAAGGGCCAGAGCCAAGAACTGAACCATGTATCAAGAACATCATCGTCCTGAATCCAATTTTCATGATCTGTAGGAGGTTCAAGTGAAACGTGCAAATCGTCACCGCAGGTCTCCTTGTCCAGTGACGGAGCTGATTTAAGTTCTTCGGCCCTATCCTTACGGTACCAGACAGGTATCCTGTGCCCCCACCATAGCTGGCGACTAATGCACCAGTCCTGTATGTTTTCCATCCAATGGGCATAAGTCTTTGCCCAGCGTTCAGGCCGAAACTTAATTTCACGATCAGAAACAGCAGCCGTCGATTCACTTACTTTCGGGTACTTAAGGAACCATTGCATTGAAATCCGCGGCTCTATAGGGACATCAGCTCTCTCACTGTAGCCAACATTATTTTCGTATTCCTCTACACGAATTAGTAAACCCATCTCATCGAGCTTCTCCGCGACAAGTTGACGGGCCTCGAACCTGTCAATGCCAGAAAACTCTTCTCCAGCTAAGGCATTGAGTGTCCCGTCAGGATTAAGCACATCAATTATTTCCAAGTCATTCTTAATTCCTATTTCAAAGTCGGCCTTGTCATGAGCCGGGGTCACTTTAAGGACTCCGGTTCCAAACTCTGGATCAATGTGTTCATCGGCAATTATTGGAATTTCGGCTCTGGGGAAAGGCCGAACCGCATTCTTGCCAATTAATTCTGAATACCTGTCATCATTTGGATTCACTGCCACTGCACTGTCTCCCATTAGTGTTTCAGGGCGTGTCGTTGCAATCTCTAAAAATTCTCCTTCCCGGTCGGCAATTTCATACCTCATGTAATAGAGTTTACTTTTCTGAGGTTTCATTATCACCTCCTCATCAGAAAGAGCCGTCAAAGATGAAGGGCACCAATTAACCATTCTTTTGCCGCGATAGATCTTTCCACTATTAAAAAAATGCACAAAACAACTCTGGACCTGTTTTGAGTAATCTTCGTCCATCGTAAATCGTTCACGATCCCAGTCACATGAACAGCCCAATTTCTTGAGTTGTTTAATAATTATACCTCCATGCTTTTCTTTCCATTCCCATGACCTTTCAAGGAAAGCCTCTCTCCCGATGTCACGTCTACCCTGTCCCTCCGAATCGCGTAAATGTTTTTCGACTTTGGACTGCGTCGCAATGCCAGCATGATCAGTCCCCGGAAGCCAAAGGACCTCTTTGCCCTCGGCCCGAGCACGCCTAGCGAGTATGTCCTGAATCGTATTATTTAAGACATGTCCGAGTGTAAGAACGCCTGTAACGTTAGGTGGCGGGATTACAATGCTGTAATGCTCATCCTCTGAAGATGGATTTGCATGAAAAGCCTGAGCGTTTATCCACTGGGAAAACCACTTTTCTTCAACTTGAGCAGGTTCGTAAGCCTTGGGTATTTCGACTGACATTGAAGGCGGAAATAACTTGATCGAAACCCAATTTGCAAAATTTAATTACTATTGAGTTAAAAATATTTAAATTGCAATACCGCTATAAAAGTACAGAAATTAACTATAAACCGTAATTTTGACCCTGTTTACTCTTTCAAATCAGTTAAAACAAAAAACAACGATCGTCTGGAAAATGATCGGCATTTTGTTCATTTATTCTTTAGTTGAGGAATCGCATGGCGCTGCCTGGCAAGTGATCAAACATAATGGTCGGGAATATGTCACTGCCCAAAACATCAAGGACTTTTACCGATTCAGTTCTCTGGAAATAAATAAAGGATCATTGAAATTCAGATCACCCAAAATCGAAATGCGTATAAAAAATGGCTCTGATAACCTCTACATTAATACTGTTCTTTTCCGTTTGAGCTATAAGGTCGTCCAGAAAAATAATAATTATCTATTTTCCCGAATTGATCTGGCAAAGCTTATTGATCCGGTACTAAGACCGAGCTACATCAAAACAGCTAAACGATTCAGAACAGTCATAATTGATCCGGGTCACGGGGGCACTGATCCCGGAAGCGTTAATAGTTACGGTAAAGAAAAAGACTTTAACTTGAAGCTGGCTAAAATATTAGTGCGCGATCTTGAGCGTAAGGGATTCCGCGTAAGGATGACAAGATCAACAGACACATTCCCTACACTTGGGCAGCGGGTCATATACGCTAACCGAATAAATGACTCTATTTTCGTCTCACTTCACTTTAATTCATTCAGTAGCAACACGGCCAAAGGAATCGAAACCTACGCTCTCAGCCCTCAAGGGTCAGGTACACATAACGAGAGAGGAATTAAAAATGATTTCCTCAGAGGCAACTCAAGAGACTCAGAAAACATTGCTCTGGCAACAGCAATACATGCGTCAGTAATAAAAAAAACCCAAGCAGATGATAGAGGAATAAAGCGAGACAGGTTCACGGTCCTGGCCGGACTTACAATGCCTGCTGTTCTTGTCGAAGGTGGCTTTTTAAGTAATCCACAGGATGCACGCAAAATTGCGAGCACCGCATACTTGGCCTTACTCTCAAATGGAATAACGAGCGGCATAGTTGCTTATCGTAATGCTTTACGTTAAGACATCATTCTGGAAACTCTTAACCTTTCAGTAGATATGATGGAGGATAAAGCTCTAAAATCCTCATCATGCTCACCGCTCACAATGCAATAGGTATAATCTCGCCATCTCTTAATTTCAGCCACTGCGGTCCTCATTCGCAATTGAAAGGTATCCTCATCCTCACTGCCCCTCCCCAGTAATCGTTTTTCAAGCTCAGCAGTGTCTGCAGTGGTAAGAAAAATATCAACTAGCGTATCAGATATGACAGAGTTCTCAGAATCTCGTACTTGATCTGCGCCCTGAACATCGATGTCCATAATGACATCCTTCCCGTCATCTAATAGATCAATTACCGTGTTAGCCAGTGTTCCGTACCGCCAATTGTGAACTTTTGCATGCTCAAGGAACTCATTATTTTCAATTTTTTCCGAAAACTCTTCATCACTAAGAAAATGGTAATGCTTCCCATCAGTTTCTCCTTCACGCGGTGAACGGGTCGTACAAGAGATTGAAAATGCCAGATTATTATCTTCATTCAAAGCCCGACGCAAAAGGGTAGACTTGCCGGAACCGGCAGGGCCCGATAATAAAAATAGAATTCCCCTGCGGGGTCCTTGAGTTTCTGGCAAATCCTCAGCGCTCATCTATTCAATGTTTTGTATTTGTTCTCTGATTTTTTCTAGCTCTGTCTTCGATTCAACTATGATCTGTGCAATCGAAGCATCATTCGCCTTACTTCCAATCGTGTTTATTTCACGCCCCATTTCTTGGACAAGAAAATCCAAGGGCCTGCCAACGGCTTGGTCGCTTTCAAAATATTTTTGACACTGCGCAAAATGACTTTCGAGCCGGGTAACTTCCTCAGAAATATCACAACGGTCAGCAAATATGCCAATCTCTTTAATGAGCCTCTCATCATCAAGATTAAGTTCGATGCCCGCCGCATCTAACCTCTTCATTAAGTTGTCCCTATACCTTTTAACAACGTTCGGAGCCTGCTCAGAGATCTTTTTCAGAAAGCCTTTTATTTTTGTAAGCCTTGATTCCAAATCTGACTTTAAATGAGCCCCCTCAGTAGAACGCATTTCTAATAATTTAGAAAGAGATTCTTTTAATGCCTCCTCCAGCAAGGGCCAAGCGTCCTCCGGGTCCGGGAGATTTTCTCCAAGCTGAATCACGCCAGAAGCGCGGCTAGGATCAAATCTTGAAACAAGCCCATCTAATCCAAGGTGCTCCTCAAGTTTTGCAATGGCTTCAGTGTACTCTTTAGCGAGTGGCAAGTTTATAGATAATGAACCACCTTTCGATTCTACAGATTTCAGAGAAACTCCAACATTTATCCGCCCCCTAGAGACTGTCTCACTGACTTGCTTTCTAATGCGAGAATCCAATGAATTCAATTCACGAGGAAGATTCACAACAATGTCAGCTTGCTTACGATTAACTGATGCAACCTCAACGCGATAAACGAGGCATTCATTCGAGGCCTCTCCACAGCCAAATCCAGTCATGCTCTTCATATATAAGAAAGGAAAGAGCGAAGATCGCTTGATGACAAACTGAATCTCACAAAAGAGACTATATTCTCAGATTAAGGGCTCGGTCCTGTCAGGCCGCAAAAATTCAGAAATACAATTATTACTGATTATTATGAATAATTCACCCTCAAGAGTTCTTATATAGCGGTAGAATTGACTTCACGGCACGAGGTCGTATCTTCCCTCTCGATATAAGAAATGACTGCGTTAAAAATAAAGCGTGAACTAAAAACCAGAAATTATTTATCTGGAGCGCAGATTCTTTTACTGCTCGGCCTTTAGGCCAAAAATTAAATTCCTCCCATTCCGTACTCCCTCGCTTTAAGGGTGAAATGTATCCAAAATCAAAATGAATCCATCAAACTTGAAAAAATACAGGCCTTTCAGCCCAGTAGAACTTTCAGACCGTAAATGGCCAGACAAGGCAATCACGGAAGCACCGTCATGGTGTAGCGTGGATTTAAGAGATGGCAATCAGGCACTTGCTGTTCCAATGAACGTTTCTCAAAAGCTTGAACTTTTTGAGTTGCTTGTAAGTATCGGATTTAAAGAAATTGAAATTGGGTTTCCTTCAGCCTCAGATACTGAATTTGATTTTATACGAAAGCTCGTTGAAGAGAAACTGATACCTGATGATGTGAAGCTCCAGTGCCTTGTCCAGGCAAGAGAACATTTGATACGCCGAACCTTTGAAGCAATAGAGGGTGTTCCCAAGGCAATTATTCACATATACAACTCCACTTCTCCATTGCAGAGAAAAATTACCTTCGGTGGCGCGAGCCGGGAGAAAATTAAGCAAATCGCTGTGGAAGGAACTGCTCTGATAAAGGACCTAGTGGATACTGTACCTGAAACTCAGGTAGATCTAGAATATTCTCCCGAAAGCTTTTCGGATACTGAACTTGACTTTGCTCTTGAGGTTTGTCACGGCGTCATGGACGTATGGAGCCCATCCTCGACAGACCCTATCATACTAAATCTCCCTGCCACGGTTGAATGGACTACCCCAAACGTACACGCAGATCAGATCGAATGGTTCTGCCGCAACCTTCAGGACCGTGAATCAGTTAGAGTCAGCCTTCATACCCACAATGATAGGGGCACAGGAACTGCCGCCACAGAACTGGGTCTAATGGCCGGAGCTGATCGTGTCGAGGGAACACTCTTTGGTAATGGTGAACGTACCGGAAACTTAGATATTGCAACTGTGGCACTGAATTTGAACAGTCATGGCATTGAAACTGGATTGGACTTTTCAGACATACCTAAGGCCAGAGAAATCTACGAACGCTGCACACAAATGAAAGTGCCTGATCGCCATCCATATGCTGGTGATTTAGTTTTTACAGCTTTCTCCGGAAGCCATCAGGATGCCATTAAGAAAGGAATGGATCTTATCGAAGATGATGATTCTCACTGGGCCGTCCCTTATTTAACTATCGATCCTACCGATATTGGTAGAAATTATGAAGCAATTATCCGTATTAATAGTCAGTCAGGGAAGGGAGGAATCGCTTATATTCTGGACAGGGAATACGGTTTTGATGTGCCTAAAGCAATGCAGCCTCATGTCGGAAAAACGATTTATGATATGGCGGATTCTTTAGGAAGAGAACTCACTAATCAGGAAATTTTTGATGCTTTCAAAGAGCGATTTGTGAATGTCTCTAACAAAATGTCACTCATGGAATACGAACTCTTTCACAACGATGTGGGCCCGGGCCAGGTACGCTGTGAATCAAAGATTACCATCGATGGAGCCGATTATGATGTGACTGGCGTCGGGAACGGCCCGATCAATGCTTTCGTGCATGCCCTTGAAACAATTGAACAAAAAGATTTCAAACTCAAAGATTACCGTTCCCATGCAGTTATGGGAGGATCAGACGCTGATTCAGCTGCATATATTTTACTTCACTCGGATGACGGTAAAGAGGCATGGGGATGTGGCGTTGATCCCTCAATTGAAATCGCAGGAGTAAGGGCGCTCGTTAGTGCCTGCAATCTTCTTAAGGATTAATTAACAGGCTCCAAGAAAAACTAATATATCACTTCGACTAGGTAGAGGCCCTCTCCAGTGGCACAGTACTGACACTTAGCAGTTCCTGGACTCTCAAGCATCCCCTCAAGCCAGGAAATCTCTTCTCTTTCTTCAGCAACACGCACTGCAGCACCCACTAACAAGCGAACCATTTTGTATAGAAATCCATTACCGCAAAAAGTAATGGTCAATCCATCGGAACACTCTGCAACTTCAATAGAATTAATTGTTCTGACAGTATTGATATCCTTTCCATCCTTACGATTCGCCGCAAATGAAGCAAAATCGTGTTCCCCAATATATACTGAACAAGCACGGCGGAGTATTTCACAGTTGATTTTTTCTGGGTGATGCCATGCCCTAGATACACGCAAAGGGTTGAGAACTGGACCAATATCAATTTCATATCGATACGTTTTTTCTTTTGCTCCAAATCGGGCATGAAAATCATCCTCAACCATTGATGCCTTAATTATTCGGATCGTGGGCGGTAAATTCACATTGATTGCGCGGTTCCATTCGCCAGCATTCATGCTACTTGATTCTGGCACATCAAAATGAGCAACCTGGCCAATGGCATGGACCCCCGTATCAGTTCGTCCGGAACCAGTAATACGCAAGGCTTCTCCGGAAACTTTTAGAAGGGCCGCCTCAATATTGTCTTGAATTGTGTTTCCCTCTGGTTGGCTCTGCCATCCCTTAAAAGAACTACCATCATAAGCCACCGTAAGTCTGATTCGGCTCATTCTTTAATATATTTTTTTAGGTCAGGGGGTAATCTTGTTGGCTTTGCTTCTGGCATTTTTACCAAAGCAAGCTCCTGCTTAGAAGCGACCAAGATCTGATTGTCATCGGCGCGGAAAATTTCAAATCCACACCAAAATTTTACTCTTTTGACCGAATCTAACCATCCGCGCACTTTTAAATTATCTCCCAACAGGCCAGGCCTTCGATAATCAATCTCTATACGAATAACTGCTCCGTAAATACCTGAAGTCGCCATTTCTTTATAATTAAGGCCCAATTCGGATGCCAACAATGTACGATTTTTTTCAATAAATCTTAGGTACGCAATGTTGTGTACCACTCCAGCAGCATCCGTGTCATAAAACATGACTTGTTCGTGGGTCTCAATGCACGTTCCTTTCACAAGCAAGAAAAATACCCTCAGTCATTATAGTCTTCCAGAAAAGAATCCAGCAAAGCTTGATTATTGAGAATAAAGTGATACCTCCAAGTATATGTTAGAAATAGTTAGCTATGCTAACTAGTTTGATATGTAACTTATTTCCTATTAGTTAGTTATTAGACCCATATGTTTGAAGTCCGGGAAAAACCGCAACTCGTCGAAAAGGCCTTACTTGTAGGTGTTTATTATGACAAATCAGAAGCGGATGAAGCTGCGAGTCTTCTTCAAGAATTGCGCGAGCTTGTTGAAACCTTAAATATAGGGATTGGTAAAACTACTCTTGTAAAGGTCCGTGAAACTTATCCTTCGCACCTGATGGGAAAAGGCAAAATGGCTGAAACGATTCAGACGGCCAAAGAGTTAGGTTGTGACTGTATTATTTTCGATAATGAATTGTCCCCAAATCAACAGAGGAACTGGGAGAATGATTCCGATATTTTAGTCATTGATCGCCACGAAGTGATTCTTGATATCTTTTCAATGCGAGCCCGATCGAAAGAGGCCCGCCTTCAGGTACAACTGGCAAGAATGCAATATACGCTACCAAGGATGGCCAGAATGTGGAGTCACTTAGACCGTCAAGGTGGAGGATCAGGAGGTGGAAAAGGTGGAGGAGGAGCGGCCAGGGGAGAAGGAGAAAAGCAAATCGAAGTTGACCGCAGGCTGGCTCGGAAAAAAATAGACCGTGTAAAAGCAGAATTGGAAAAAGTAAAAAAACAACGGCGGACACAACGTAAGGAGCGGAACCGTGCCAACTTGCCTCATGCTGCCATTGTTGGTTATACGAATGCCGGTAAGTCTTCATTGTTGAACTGCCTCACTGAAAGCACAGTCCTTGCGGAAGATAAACTTTTCGCGACTCTAGACACTACTACAAGAAAACTTGATTTGGAAGATGGCCAAACGATTCTTTTAACTGACACTGTTGGGTTTGTGAGGAGACTTCCCCATGACTTAGTGGAAAGCTTCAAAGCCACCCTCGAAGAAGCAGTCCTTGCCAACTTTCTCATTCATGTGATGGACGGAAGTTCTAAAGACATTCTAGATCACCATGATACAACACTAAATGTGTTAAAGGAGCTCGGAGCGGACGAAAAAAAAATCATCTCAGTAGTGAATAAGACTGATCTGATTGATGAGCAGAGACTAGGGGATCTTAAAACCGAATTCCCTGAAGCAATTTTTATTTCGGTTAAAAATTCCCATCAAATTAGCAGTTTGATGGACAAAATGGCAGATATGTTGTTACAAAATATTGTCCGTCACAGCTTGAAAATACCTCAATCCAGACAGGATTTAGTGGCACTTTTACACCGGGAAGGTAAGATTTTAAGCCAAGATTATGTTGAGAACGACATCATCTTAACTGCAACTTATTCGAAACGTTTTCTTGCGAAGTTTGCGGAATTCGTTATGGCTGAAACTATGAAGGGTCCCGCTACGGGTAAATAAATAATAATTAACTGAATTATATGAAGAAAATTTGGTCCCGACTCGAAGGTGAATTAACATCAAAAGCAAACGCAATTCTAGAATCACTTAATCCAGGAGCTGATGAAGTGGAAGTAGAAGCGCTGGAAGAATTTATTGGTCAGGAACTGCCAACTGACTATAGAGACTTTGTCGTCATGCATAATGGTCAGAGTCAGGAAAGTAATCCTGGATTCTTTGATATGTTCAGCCTAATGCCAATTGATCTGGTGCAGGAATCATGGGAAGAACTGGAAGGCCTCAGGGATGACGCCGGAGAAGATGAAACGTGCCCCGGGGATTGGCTGCCGTTTGCTGAAGACGGATCAGGGGACATGCTCTGCGTTGAATTAGAAAGTGGATCGATAAGTAAATATGTCAGTAATGATGAAAATGAAGAAATAGCTGATTCGTTTGAAAGCTGGTTAGCTGACATTCATGCTGCTCTCAAAAATGGTGAGTACAATTTTGACCCGGCCAGTGGATTTGGAATTGAGCCTAAGGGACCGGAAGATCATGAGGAGGAGGAAGATCATGGAGTCGGTGAAGATGATGATGATGTCGTAATGGACAGTGATGACGATGATGGTGAAACTGCAATGACATATAATTTCACTGCAAAGATGATAGAATTATATGAAGATGAAGAAAAAGTAGGAACAGTGCCATGGGGGGACATTGTCAGAGTACGCGTATCATCATATGCCGGCGATCCTCTAATTTCTCTCAATTTACCAGATGGAAGTGATCATGAAGAAATAGAAATTCCAACGAGTATAGCCAATTCAGACAAACTATTTAAGTATTTAGGCAAACTCAAAGGTTGGGATCCAGACGCTTTCAAAGAAGCATTAGCCAATACTGACAAAGACGGTGAAATCGTCGTGTGGGGATAGATTTGATTAATCCTTATCCTCTAACATTAATTAGGGTGCCTTTAAAGCTTCTGCACGCGCATCCTCATAAGCTTTCTTGGCCATATCAAATTGCTTCTGAACACGATCAGGTACTACTTTAGCGGCTTTTTTGTCCCCTTCCTTCTTTGCAGGTTTTGCTTTGGCTGCGGTGTCCCGCTTCGATGCTGAATAGTTAGCTATCTCTTTAAGATAGAGTTGTCCTGATGCAAGTACAGGAACAGCGCTAGGGTGAATCTTAGGTTGAATCTCCTTCATTGTATTAGAAAGGTCCCTGACATATTTGCGCAATTCACGGTCCACAAACTTATCCAAAGAGTTTCCTCTTGCTGTTATGATCTGCTTATTGATATGGGAAAGGCACCGATCTAATGAATAAGTTTTTGCTACTTTCCTTGTCTTTAAACGTGCATAAGCATAAGCCGTCTTATTATTTTTGCTGGCCCTTCCGGCACCAACAACCCTGCTCCATACCTGAGCATTTGACAGCATGCGTATTGATCTTTCACGAAGAACTTTCTGAGCAGCGCTTAAATCATTAATAGATTTGCCTGTCCCTGATCCTTCTGAAAGTTCCCTCGTAAGGTTCAAAGCAACATCAATATTCTCACAGGATATGATCTGAGTAGAATTAATTACGTCCCAATGGTCATCTAAAATCAAATCATCCAGGATCCCGTCATCCACGTTACTAGTTAATAAATAGAAGCTTTGATTTACTACTGGCGCTTTTTTGCCTAACGCGCTGGGTGTCGTGAAATTGCTCTTGAGCTTACCTTCATCCGGATCAACTCCAGCCTTTTGCGCTGCCTCGGCAGTCAATTTTATTGCTTCCCCAATTGAAGCGTCTGAACGCTTCTTATCAGTGGTGTAATTCAATGCCCCTCCTGCACCCATTCCTCCAAAGAGGACCAGATTCTCGGGGACCTTGATGCCTTTTAATAGACACTCAATAAGAAAAGCAGCGGCAAAATTCGGAGGGATACTGTCTGCCTGAATTTCATCAACTACAAAATGAACAGCCTTGTTTCTGGGCCATCCCTGACTGAAATATTTTTTGGGAAGATAAGTCATAACCGAAACCATGGGCTTATTTGTAATCTTTGGCTTAGATTCGAAACTCGCCTGCATTGGTCCGCCTTCCTCAGCATCAATAATTTCAGCCTTCACCTCAGAAACGACCATCGTGGGCACCTCCGTGGCATACATGGCCAAAATGACCTTTACCTTTGCCTCAGTTGCCATTGGTAATAGATTCTCTTTGCCCGGCTTCACAGGAAGAATGGCTCCAGGAGAAACGGGTTCAAAAGTTTTTGGTCCATCCTTTCCCGGTTTATTTGTAGGAGCCTTTAATTTGGTAACTTCATCCAAGCTCGTTGCCATTTGGTCCGGAGAAGTGAGGTTAATTTGAATGAATGCTCCTGACCGGATCACTTTTCCATGAACGAAAATCTGTTTTTCAATGATCTCGTCAATTCCCCACCCTTCTTTTGAATCAAAAATGTCCGATTTAATTAAGAGGCGAAAACCGCTATCAGAGAACCAGATTCGAATATCTGAAGTCTTAGGTGAACTGTCCGAATGCCTCACCTTTCCAGTGACCATTATAGCCTTACCTATTGAATTGGTAATAGCATCCTCATCAGTAACATCAATGACATCAGCAACGCCATCAGCTGCGGTATCATCTTCCTGAGCCGGCAATAGAAAAGTACCAGTTAAACTTATCAGAATTCCTAGTAAGTAATGCTTCATAATTGATTTGGGTGTTAATTCACAATTTGGAAAGCTTAAATCATTATCCAAACACATCCTCTCCAAAAATTGCCTTTGCGGCCTGAGCCACGTCCTTGTCTCCTCTCCCTGAGCAGTTACATATTATCAATGCATCCTTTCCGAGTTGAGGCGCAATCTTACGTACACCGGCGAGCCCATGAGCCGTTTCCAGAGCGGGTATTATGCCCTCAACCTTGGAAACCTCCTGAAATGCCTCCAGCGCCTCATCATCAGTGGCATAAGTATACTCAGCCCGTCCAATATCTTTGAGGTTTGCGTGTTCAGGACCAATCGCAGCATAATCTAGACCCGCGGAAACTGAATGAGTTAACTCTATCTGCCCATCATCGTCAGCTAAGAGCCAAGTCTTGGTGCCTTGAAGAACACCTAATTTTCCACCCTGAAACCGGGCAGCATGCTCGCCCTTGCGAATGCCGCGCCCGCCCGCTTCAACCCCAAGCATCTTCACGGATTCGTCTCCAAGGAAAGGATGAAACAGCCCAATAGCATTACTTCCTCCGCCAACACAAGCAACGAGATAATCAGGTAATCTCTCCTCCCTCTCCAGTATCTGTTTACGAGCCTCTTCACCTATCACACGATGAAAATCACGAACCATCATAGGGTAAGGGTGTGACCCTAGGGCCGAGCCTAAGATATAGTGTGTGTTCCTGACATTAGTGACCCAATCCCTCATCGCTTCATTGACAGCCTCTTTGAGTGTTCTTTGGCCTGCAGTGACTCCACGGACTTCGGCTCCCAAGAATCGCATGCGCGCAACGTTCAGTGCTTGCCTCTCCATGTCGACCTCTCCCATATATATCACGCAATCAAAACCGAACCTTGCACAGACCGTGGCTGTCGCTACTCCATGTTGGCCGGCGCCCGTCTCAGCGATGATTCGATTCTTGCCTAACCTTCGGGCCAATAAAATTTGTCCCATTGCATTATTGATTTTGTGGGCACCTGTATGAAGAAGGTCTTCCCTTTTTAAATATATTTTGGCTCCGCCGAGAATTTCGCTCCATCTCTCAGCAAATGTAAGGGGAGTCGGTCTTCCCACATACTCTCTTAACATTTCGTCAAGTTCCTGACGAAATTGTGGGTCAGATTTTGCATTAGTGTATTCGACAGATAGCTCCTCAAGAGCAGACATCAATGTCTCCGGAACAAACATTCCTCCATATGTACCGAAATGACCGGCCGAATCCGGAAGTTCTTCTATGAGTGGTTCTGACATTATATTAAGACAATAACATTAATCCCTGACGGGTTCCGTATCAAATGTCTATGAGGCCTAAGAATCAAGGAAATCTGCTATTGATCGTGACTAGGCCTTAAGTAAAGGCTAGATTGAAAAGATGAAAAATGAGGTTTTCCATATTCTTCTGAAAATTGGGCTATTTACAGCCGCACTGGGGATAAGTTCGGCTCAAGAATGGACCCAGTTCCGCGGCCCGGGGACTTCTGGGCATTCTCCAGAAAAAGGAATCCCTCAAACAATCGAAAAGGGCAATATTAAATGGTCCATTAAATTACCGGGAAGTGGGCATTCATCCCCAGTATTATGGGGTGATACAATATTTTTAACAGTCACTGACAAAGATTCATCAGGCCTCAGATACATCATTGCTTTTTCCTCAAAGGACGGGAAAGAAAAATGGAGAAGCAAGCAAACCTATCAAGTTTATAGGCAGCATCGCTTTAATGATTTTTCCGCCTCAACGCCATGTTGCGATGCGGACAGAATCTATGTTTCCTGGACCTCTCCGGAAGGAGTCCAAGCTCTTGCACTTGACCATGATGGCAAAGAAATATGGAAAAAGAAGCTTGGTAATTTTTATGCAAAGCATGGCAGCTCCGCCTCACCTGTCTTGGTCAGCAATACTCTGGTAATAGGTAGTCACGGTGAGCAAGGGAAAAGTTACATTGTCGGTCTAGATCCTACTGACGGTAAGGAAAAATGGCGAATTGAAAGAGAATCAAATGATAAGGGAGCTTACAGTACTCCGGTCGCTCGAAAAGCAGATGATGGAACAGAAGAGCTCATTTTCAGTAGCACGGCACATGGCATCACCGCAATTGATGCTTCTAACGGAACGGTCCGCTGGGAACATGATGCTGGATTTTCCCAACGCTGTGTCAGTGGCCCTGTAATCTCAGGAAACACAATTTTCGTGTCCGCAGGTTCAGGTTCCGGAGGAAAAGAATCAGCTGTCGTCAGAATCAAAGGAAACAAAGCCTCAGTGGCTTGGGAAGCCGGACTCAAAGGTCTTCCTTATGTCCCTACGGGCCTTTCATATAATGGCATGATTTTTTTACTTAATGATGGTGGTGTCATGACATGCCGGAAAGCATCTGACGGTAAAGTGTTATGGCAGGAACGAGTTGTAGGAGCCCCTTACAGTTCACCGATACTTATAAATGATAAAATTTACTGCTTCAGTAAGGAAGGGGAAATGTCGGTCATTGCTGCTTCAGCTAATCTTAAGACCTTAGGTTCATTCAAATTCCCTGAAGGTATTTATGCATCGCCTGCGGTCGCAGGTGGTAAGTTGTTTGTGAGGACTTTCTCTAATCTTTACTGCATTAGTAAATAGAATATATTAATGCATAAGTTATTGGCGTTCATGTAGTTTTGCCAATCTTTCAATGCTTTCAATATATTGTTCCAAGGACCTGTGAGGTTCAATGTCTTGAGCATTTTTCAAGGCATCCAAGGCCCCATTATAGTCTCCTCTGAGAGCTAAGATTTCCCCGCGGCGACGCTGAGCCTGAGCTACAAATTCATCAATGGATGCGGCACGCTCGAGAAGCATCAGTGCCTTTTCAACTTCTTTGTTTTCTATAAAATGTTCTGATAATATAGTTAGGATAAGACCATCAAGAGGATCCTTTTTTAACAATGACTCGAGCCTAGAAGCGCCTAATTCAGGGTCTCCTAATTGTATCTCTATCATTGCTGCCGCACGCTCAAATTGGTGAGCCACTTTGGTCTCGTCTTTGATTTGCTCTTCATAACTTTCCACTTGTTTGATTTCCTTAACAAATTGACGTGCCTCGTTCCATAACTGATACCTTACAAGGTAATCAACCGCGTCAACGAATTTTTGCAGAGGCAAGGGGACTGGCTCTTTCAGTGCTTCTCGGTAACAACTCATTGCCTTTTCGATGAGTGTTTCGTTCAGGTAAAGGTGCCCCAGAGAAAGGACTGCAGAAGCGTCAAGAGCATTTAACCGTCTTGCAACTTCCAAATCAGCAATGGCCAACAGTCGGTTCCCCTGCCTGATGCGCACATCCGCCAAGTTCACCCAAACAGCAACTCTTTTCGGAGACACCTTTAAAACGTACTCATAAATTGATGCGGCCTCTTCAAGTTCATTAAGATCCATGAGTGCCGTTGCTTCGCCTAACTGCCACTGCACTTCATTTGGCATGGTAAGTTTCGCCATCCTATAAGCCTGTAGTGCATCATGTGACCTCCCGGATTGGCTCAGACAATAACCTAGGAGCCCCATCGTAAGGCCATCTTGTGAACCCAGCTCTATTGCTCTTCTCAGGCTAGGTTCCGCTGCTTTATAATCACCTGCCTGAACATAGGCAATTGCCAGGTTCCTATGAGCATCTCTAAAATTAGGCTGTATTTTTAGTGCTTTTCGGAGATTACTCATAGCTTGATTCGATTTGCCCTCTTCGAATTGAAGACTCCCCAAATTGAAGAGCATTGCCGGGCTCTTCTCCAAAAGTGGACTCTTTATCATCAATGCTATGGCCCCTGGCCGGTCACCCGAAGCCATCTTCTTAACGACCAGATCGAGTTGTTCTTTTTCTTCCGGGCTCAGTTTGGGTTCTATGCGTGAATCCACACCATAACTCGCAGTGAAAGCTTTGCGGAATGAATCTGTGCTCCACATTGGATCAATTGGTAGAGGAGCAGCACCTGCAAAACAGATGCAAATAAACATTAATATTAATTGTAATTTTACCATCATTTGGGTGGTTGCAATGTCATCGGCCAACGGTAAATAGCGTTAACGGGTTGCCCGTCTTTTCTAGGAACGGAAAAGCGGGCCCTCGAAGCGAAAGAAGTTGCCATTTTAGTTAGTTCAGGGTGAGAACTTGAAAGTACCTTGCGGACATTGACTCTGCCATTCATGGAAATACCTACCTCAAGGACTACATTTCCACTACGAATACCACGGCGAAGTAAAGCGCTCGGGTATCTTGTAGAGGGTCTATTCATCAATCGAGGCCTTGAGTCCAAATCACCAACAGATACGAGACCTTGGACTGTTGGCCTTGAAACCGGTGCAGGTGATGGTTTTGCAGGTTTTAGTGACTTTATGGGGGCAGGAGATGGTGTGATTTCAGGATTTGATTCTAACTCAAAATCTGCAGTCCTCATCGTAAGGTCAATTTTAGAATCAATAGTCGCAACTAACGGAGGAGCCACATTTTCAATCTGCAAGTCAAGTTTGGGTAAGGGAGGCGGGGGCGGGGGCGGAGGAGTTTCTTCTTGAATTTCTAAGGGAGGCGGAGGCGGAGGGGCCATTTCGGGAACAGTTTCCATTGTCCTGATCGTTCGTTCCGGGATCTTCTTGGCATCCAATAGACGCATCATTATGAGAAATAAAAGCAATAAGATTACCAAGAAAAAGCCACCCGCAAGTCTACCTATCAGACTCGTGAATAAATGAATTGGATTTCTTTTTCTGATTAATTGCATTTTATATTTTAAATCATCTGATCAACTCCCATTCAATGTTGATACAAAGACCCTAATTGCGCCGGCCAGCTTCGCTTCATCCAAAACTTGAACTGTTTTTTCAGTGGCTGTCCTGCGGTCAGCCTGTATTACAACAGGAAGATCATCTCCCTTAAGGAGTCTGCCAACTACTGCCCGGACCCCTCCGATCCCAATTTCCCTGCCTCCGTGGTAGACACCACCTTCGGCAGTGATACCAATGAGAATACTGTTCTGGTCCAATTCCTGTTGAGAGGCGGCCCTTGGCTTCTCCACTTCGACACCGGTCTCGTCCACAAAGACCGTCGTCACAATAAAGAAAATCAAAAGGATAAATACGACATCAATGAGTGGTGATATATTGATCTCACCGGATCCTCCGCTCTGTTTTTGTCTGAATCTCTGGAAATTCTTAGCCATGATCTAGAATTTATCTTGGAGGGCTGTGCCGATCTGATGAAATCCATGCCTCAACTGTTCATATCTGACTTTCAGCGCATTATGAATAAAGTAAGCAGGTACACTAATGACGAGCCCTGTTTGTGTTGTTATAAGAGCCTCAGAAACACCTTTTGAAATGACTGAAGCGGGGCCCGTAGCAGAAGGTGCGCTCATCCCGTCAAAGGTAGTAAACATTCCGCTCACCGTTCCCAGCAAACCCACTAAAGGGGCTGTAGTGATAAGGACAAAAGCAAATGGGATCCGCCTCTCGGCCGTTGAAAACATTTCCTCCTCTATCTGGTTCATCTGACCCTCTAATTTCTTTTCTCCGATTTTGCGTGACAGTAATGTCAATATTTCTGAAGAGCGTGACCCTTGTAACAATAGGCATTTCCAATCTGAACTTTTAAGAATTGGAGCCCTTGGCAATCGTAGCAGTTTCCATATGGATAGTAATGAATATGCTATTCCGAAAGCGAGTCCCAATAGGCACCAAAATACCCATCCTCCCTCAGAACCGAGGACGCTCAATTCTTCACCTATTAATTTAATCATCTTAGGACTTTTTCTTCGGTTTCTGATTGGCTTTCAGACCATTCACATAGGCAATACTCGCCATTTCTGTAGAGGATAGAATTCCACTTATTTTCCTCGAAAGCAAAGCGTGCATGATCAAAGCGGGAATGGCAACGACTAGGCCGAATTCAGTAGTGACGAGGGCCTCTGAAATTCCAGAAGATAGGGACTTCGCATCGCCGGTACCGAACACATTAATCAACTTAAAGGTATGAATCATACCGGTCACGGTTCCTAAGAGTCCAAGTAATGGGGCTGTGGCAGCTGCAATGGCAATCCATGAAAGGCCCCTTTCCAATTTTGGCTGTGCGCGCAAATATTCCTCATAGAGAGCCTCTTCAATATCTTCAGGTGATTTTTCATTACCGATTTCAATGGCCCTTCTCAATGCCTTATAAGCTGGGTGAGATCTGTGACCAATTTGAGACTTCGCCTCATCCAAATTACCTTTGGTTACCTCATCAATTACTTTCCTCAAAACAGATGGTCGTACGGCTCTTATTCCCAATAGCTGAAGCCATTTGAAAAGAGCTGCAAGAGTCGCAACCAAAGCAATGATCAGGATCGGATAAATCCAGAAGCCTCCTTTCTTTATATGATCAATAACGGATCCGTCCCCTGTATTTAGGGCACTGGCCATGCCCATTGTCGGATCAAAGAGCATGGTGGCACTCTTGCCCTCAGCAAGTTCGAGAATAGAAGAGGCCGATGAAGTCTCTTCGATGACCTGAGGCCTAAGATCCTTATTTTCAGTGATAAGACCTGCAGTACTTTTATCATCTGCAACGAACCAGCTGATGGGACCAGCCTCAACAAATGTACCAGATCTCTGCACCCCTTCAGCGTCCAGTGCTTTTCCTTTTAGAGATCTTGGTGCCGTCATAGGGCCAAGCCTTGAGATTGCCTTCTCAAGAAGATCGAGCCGAGCCTCCAATCCCTCTCCTGTGCCCTGCTGATCAGCAGTGAGAAGCAGGGACCTAATCGATTCGGCCTCAGTCACACTCATCTGCATTTCAAGATTCTTCCTAAAATCACTAAGCAAATTTTCGATGTAAACAGATTCGTCCCTCCAGGAACGCACCTCAGAGGATAAGCTCGTTAAGTCATGAATGAGTGCATCTCTTTCCTGCCCGGCCAATTGTGAACGTCTCCTCTTATCACGGAGTTCGGCGGCAATTCTTTCAGTTTCTTCAGCAATTTCAGGCCTTTCCTTTGCAATTTTTTCTCGTAGCTCAGCAAGGGCCTGTAACTCCATTTTCAGATCAGAATCAATTGATTTGGCCGCTAGCTCATAATCAGGATCCTGAGCCTTCAGTATGCAACTAAAGGAAAAGATAACAAAAAGGGTGTACCAAATTCTCATGCTTATTGGTCCTCCTTTCCGGTAAAATTAATCCTCACATAATCTGGAGCACGCTCCTTGCGATACATCTCAATGGCGGTCTTCAAAGGACCAGCCACTGACTTATCCTCAGTCCACTTCCAGCCGCCCTTATCGGCCTGACCATAACCTGCCACTTTTCCGGCCCTGCCAACGTACCAAGCGCCTGAAAAGCCCAGATATAAAACTTCAACCTCAATCTGATCTTCGCCATCGGCGCGGATCTGATTATGAATGGTCATGGACTGGCCAAATTCCAAAGCCGCACTCATTACAGCAACAAGATCACGTAACCTGTCCTGAAGTGATCCACTTGGCTCTGTCTGCCGCAACCTTTCAACCTCATCATTGATTTTGTTCAATAAAGGCTCAGGAAAAATTCCCAGCTGCCCGCGTAAAGCCGTCTCTAGTCTCTCGACCCGTTTCAGAATAATTAAACGTTTGTTCCTTAATGATTCCTGTTCAGCGAGAAGCTCATCGCGCCTCTTGGTCGCATCACTGAGTCTTTTACCCGCAGCTTCTATCAGAGAATCGATCTGCTCAATTTCTTTGGTTCTGATAGCATTCAGAGCTGCCATCTCTTGTTTCTGCTCTGACCAGTCCGCTCGTTCCCTAGAACGGATTTTCTGAGCATCTACCCACTGGCGAACTTTTTCCTGTAAAACAAAAGACGGTGACACCTTTTGGGTGTCACCGTCAGCAATCTTTTCCTGAGTGTGAGCTGCTGTTGCGGTAAACAACAACAATAAAACAGTAAGGATTAGATCATGTGTGTTTTGTTTGTTTGTAATACTAAGTATATGTTTTTTTACCATTGCAGCTCAAACCCGATATAGAATTCCCTAGGAGCATTTGCCCTAGGCCCGTCTGGAAGTCTACTCACAGTGAGAACTTCGTCGAGCACATTGTGAACGCCCCCGATGATTCGGGTCGTATCACTGAGCTTATAATGCGCAGATAAATCAAGAATAAAACCTCCGTCGACCTTACCTTCACGGCCATTAGACGCCTCAAGGTTCTTCGCAGAAGCGTACATGTCAGATCTGTATGACCCGATAGCATTGAGTCCCCAGTTCTCGGCAGAAAGTCCTGCACCGACTGAGAATTTCCATTCTGGAATGTAAGGAATTGTAGCGCCTGGCTCATCAGCAGCGAGAATATCGCCTTCACCACCCTCAGAAAGAGCTTCTGTGAGTGTAGCGTCAGTATAAGTTGCGCTGATAAATAGAGGGATAGCTACTGAACTGTCTGCATTAGCAGTCCAAGCCTGAAGGAATTCAATTCCCTTAACTTCAGCCTCACCTGCATTGGTACCGTCAAGCATACTGTCAAAAGCAAGTCCGCCAAGACCAGCATTAGATCCAGTCAGCTCATCAAAGTCAGTCAAGAATGCAGCGATCTCTGTCGCTGAGCCATCTTTCTGAGTTCTGACACCAAGCTCATAGCCAATGCTCTCCTCAATTCTAGTTCCGCTCTTGAGGAAACCACGAGGAGAAGGAGTTGAGATTCCCTTATAGACTCCACCAAATGCGTTAGTTGAATCAGAGAGCGCATAAGTCATTCCAATTCCAGGAACAACAGCGTCAATATCACCAGTAGCGCTCTTGGAAACAGTGTTAGTTGCATCACTCGCATAATCTGTCCAGTCACCGTCGATCTGCTCATAGCGGATACCTGGGCTCAGAGTGAGGGCTCCAAGATCGATATTGTCTTCGATCCAGACAGCAAAGGAATCAGCTTCCTGCCAACGGTTACCACCGGATCCCGGTGCTCCTTCGACAACGACAGGAGCGCCATTAGAAAGATCAATCGTGTCCTGCTGCTGGAATCGGCGAATCGAATCTGTGTGAAAACGGGCTCCACCAGTGAAGTTGTGCTCGGTACCAGCGATTGTAGTATCATAGTCAAAATTGAACTGAACACCCTTGGACTCATAAGCACGTGAATTGTGCTTGATTCCTAGGCTTCCAGTACCAAGGAGGCGAAGATCATCAAATGCAGCGGCGTACGTGATAGGATCAGCAACGACTTTGGAGACGCTCTGTCCACCGGCCTTGTTAATCTTGTACCAGTCACGCTCAAATTCATTGTAATAAGCTGCAACCTGAAGGGTCAAGTTATCTGCAGGCTCTACCAAGTACTTCAAGTATGTGCGTGTGTGCTCAGTCTGGATGTTGTCAAGGAAAGTACCAGCATAACGTCTGTAGGGGTTAGATGCTATATCAGACTCGGTCAGTCCAGCATATGTCTCGTCAGCATCGAACTCAGTGTATCCGTACTTGAATTCCCAGCGCTGATAAACATCGCTGTTAGGCTCCCAATAGAGCTTGATCATTGGCTCCATTAAGTCAAAGCCAGTCTTATCAGATCCGCCATAACCGTTACCGGCATCAATGGTACGGTATCCGTCAGTTTGGCGGTAATAAATTTCAGTTAACAGACCAACGTTACCAAAGTCTCCTTCAGACGTATCTGACCAGTAACCGTGAATATCAAAGGCACTGTTTGATCCGTAAGTCGAACGCAGGTAAAAGCTATGGTCAGTTGGAAATTGAGTTGAAAGATAGTTCACAACACCACCTGTAGTGTGTGGTCCATGAGCAATCTGGGAAGATCCTTTGAGGACCTCAATTCCACCCATACGAGCTGCGTTTGGTGAATAATAAGCTGAAGGTGCAGAATAGGCTGCCGGAGCAGTCAGAATTCCATCCTCCATGACTGTCACATTATCACTACGTGTACCTTCACCGCCCCGGATTGAAATATTAGGGAAGTTACCATAACCGTCTTCTTCGCGGTAATATACACCAGGAATGCGATTAAGGATGCTATGTACGTTGTAGTAATTTTGTGAACGTAGTTCTTCCGTGTCTATGACGTAACCAGAACCGGGAAGATCAAAAACATCTCCACCTCCAATTACAAGACTAGGATCCAATGCGTCGGCTGCTTCTTCATCTTGCGCGACAGCATTGGAAACAATCAGCGCAAATGATGCAAAAATTCCAAGTATAGTTGGGAATCGGTTGGTTTTGTTTTTTAACATTGTTACTTAGTAGTATTTTTATTTTGTTTTTTGCAGTTTTCCGACACCCGAGCACCTACTTAGGTGATTCATTTTAAGGGTCAAAAAACCTTTTAATTTCTCTCTTTTTGATAATGAGAGTGATTCTTATTAGCAAGGATTCAGCAAGAGTCAAACTTTATTGATAATAATTCTCATTACTATTAAGAAAACTTAATTACAATAGGCAATTTTCCAATCAAACGGAGCAATTGAACACTAAAAGGGCCTTCTAAATCTCTAGATATGGACCGCATGCCCGGTAGAAGCACCGACCGCTTCATGCACCATTTCACTTAGAGTAGGATGAGCATGAATCGTATTTTCAATTTCCTCATAAGTTAATTCAGATTCAATGGCCAGTCCAAGTTCAGCAATGAGTTCAGTCGCTTCAGAACCTATGATATGTGCTCCCAGAATTTCTCCATGCGGCTCTCCTATCAATAATTTAATGAATCCGTCTGTCTCACCCGCGGCCTGTGCCTTTCCACTGGCCTGATAGGGAAATTTACCAACTTTGAAAGAAAGGCCCTTATCCTCGGCCGCTTGTTCAGTCAGACCGACGCTGGCAACTTGGGGCTGACAATAGGTGCACCCGGGAAAGGTTTCGACTTTCTTTGGTTGGGTCCCACTGAAAAGACCGTTAACGCACTGAGTCGCTTCAAAGCTAGCGACATGAGCGAGCCACGGCGGCCCTATAATATCCCCGACTGCATAAATCCCAGGAACGTTAGTCTGATAATTTTCATCCGTAACAATGTAGCCCCTATCCAATTCAAGATCGAAATCGGCGGGAAGAACAGGCTCAACTCCAATCGCTATGAGTGCGACCTCCGCGCCTATTGTGCTGGACTCTGATCCTTCCTTTTCAACATCAATTTCAATACGGTTACCAAGGTCCCGGGTACCCGTGACTTTTGTTGAGCTGAGAATCTTAATGCCGCTCTTCTTAAAACTCTTTTCGAGTTCAGCGCTCACTTCCCGATCCTCAACTGGTAAAATATTGGGCATCATTTCAACGATGGTGACCTTGGTTCCAAATGCATTGAAAAAATATGCAAATTCAACACCAATTGCACCTGCCCCGATAATGACAATGTCCTCCGGCTGTTTCTCCATGATCATAGCCTCAGCACTTCCGACAACGGAACGGCCATTGATGGGCAAATCAGGAAACGCTCTGGTCTTGCAACCTGTAGCAACAAGAATGTGTTCAGATTCTAGAACATTCTGTTTTCCAGAAGAATCCGTGACTTGAACTTTACCAGGTTCAAGTATTTGTCCTGTCCCAAGGACATAATCGATTTTATTTTTCTTAAATAGAAATTCAATTCCACCGGCCAGCCTGTCCGATACTTTGCGGCTCCTGGATATGACCTTCGACCAATCGTAGGATAAATTATCAAAACTTAAACCAAACTCGTCAGCGTGATTCTGCATCAAACGATATAACTCGGCATTACGCAGAAGTGACTTCGTGGGAATGCATCCCCAATTCAGACAAGTTCCACCTGCACGCTCCTTTTCGACACAAGCGACTCTCTTCCCAAGCTGAGCGGCACGAATGGCTCCGACGTAGCCGGCAGGCCCGCCCCCGATAACAATGAGGTCATACTTAGACATTTCTTGATTCAGTAGCTTTCAGCCACAGCATTTCAACTCAGAATTACTTAAATTATTCAATGGCTGAGGCTGTATTATCGATGCATGGCTATGAATTGGCAAAGCTTAACTACTAGAACTGTTGCTTTACCATGATGAGTATCAACGACCAGATTGACACCTCCTTCAATATGAACAACTCTTTCTTAGGGCAGTGGCCCAGATTCATTGAACAATTTGAAAGATCAATTCCTTCTAGATCCTGAAGTAGCTTACTTAAATCATGGCGCTTACGGAGCCTGTCCAAGGCAGGTATTTGAAGCTTATCAGCGCTATCAGTGTGAACTCGAGAGAGAGCCAGCTACCCTGCTTTACAGGGACTTTACAAAAAGAATGCAAGAAACGAGGGCATGGCTTTCCCAGTTCCTTAATTGTGAATCTGATCAAATCGCTTTTGTCCGTAACGTTACATACGGACTAAATATGGTAGCACAGTCTCTGATCATTAATGAAGGCGATAAGATACTGGCAACTGAACACGAATATGGAGCCGTTGACAGAATGTGGGAAACCATATGCAAGGAAAGAGGCGCTCAATTAATCAGAGTAAAGATGCCACTCCCACTCGAATCTGCCTCTTCGATAGTGGATCAATTGAAAGTAAGCATCGACCCCTCAGTGAAAATTATCACATTCCCGCACATTGCCCCCGAAGTAGCACAGCTCTTTCCAATTGAAGAGCTGACTAAAATTGCCAGAGACGCTGGTGCAGTTTCTGTCGTCGATGGCGCGCATGCCCCTGGACAAATCAAAGTAGACCTTAAAAAAATCGACGCGGATTTTTATGTGGGCAACTGCCACAAATGGATGCTCTCACCTAAAGGTGCCGGCTTTGTCTATGCTTCTCGGGAATATGAAAATAAAATCCGGCCGCCCGCGATTAGCTGGGGAAACATTTCAGAGGGCAACTCGTCACTACTTATGGAAAATGACTGGCAAGGAACAACGGACATTTCCTCCATTCTAGCAGTTCAAGATTCTATTGAATTTCTTAATCAGCACGAATGGTTCGAAACCATTATTCCGCGTTCTGCCCAGCTCATATCTGAATTTAATGATAAGGTTTTGAATGTCACAGGCATGGATGATCTCTATGTTTGCAATGATTTACGTCCCCCTCAAATGCGAACCTATCTTTTACCCGAAGGGGACCATTCGTCCCTCCATACTGAACTCTTTCAGCATTTCAAAGTGGATGTGCCTGTATTTTTACACCCCGAGGGAAACATGTTCAGAATCTCAGTTCAGGCATATAATAATGAATCTGATCTCGATAGATTAGTCGCCGCTCTGCGAGAACTTCTCTGATTCTGCTTCATTAATTCAAATACTCTCAAGATAATCAATCAGTAAACGGACTCCTACGCCGGTCCCCTGATCTCCGCCCTGATAGTCTCTCTGCGCTGACCCCCAAGCACTGCCCGCAATGTCCAGATGCGCCCAAGGCGTTTCTCCAACAAAGTATGATAGGAAGGCACCGCCCGTTGAAGATCCGGCTCCCGTTGCAGGTCCACTAATATTCCTCAAATCACCTACAGTTCCTTTCATTTCCTCTTTGTGAAGATCAATGATTGGCAATGGCCAGACCATTTCTGAGGTCCTTTTTCCAGCTTCTACGAGTGCCTGAGTTAGATTTTCATCATTCCCCATGACGCCTGTAATTTCGTGGCCAAGAGCAACGACAACAGCGCCTGTCAGAGTAGCCAGATCTATCATCGCGTCTGGCCGGATCTTTTTAGCGGCATAAGCCAAAGCATCTGCAAGAATTAACCGCCCTTCAGCATCAGTATTTAAAACCTCAATCTTTAACCCGTTACAGGCAGTCACCAAATCCCCGGGCTTTGTAGCCTTACCGTCAGGAAGATTTTCGGATGCAGGAATCAGTCCATGCACCTCCACGTCCGAGCTAATTGCAGAGAGGGCGTCAAAGACCCCTAGGACCGCTGCTCCACCAGACATGTCATATTTCATCTCGTGCATCTTCCCTGATGGTTTAAGACTGATGCCGCCGGAATCAAAAGTAAGACCCTTTCCCACAAAACATACCTTCTTGCCAGTCTTTACCTTCGGCCGATGAATTAAGTGGATTAAATAAGCAGGCTCCGATGAACCCTCGGAAACTGAAAGCAGAGATCCCATGCGCATCTTTTTCATGGCTGTTTCATCAAAAACTTTTACAGAAATACTGACAGAATTTTTCGCAATTTTACGAGCCTCTCTGACCAAATCACGAGGCCTCATTTTATTTGCAGGTGTATCCTGTAGCCGTCTCGCGAGACAATTGCCATTTCCTATCGCAATGCCACGCTTGGCACCTCTTTTAATAATCTCAGCTGTATGAAATGTAATTTTTTTCAAATCCGACGTCCCTTTTTTAAATGAGTCTAACCGATAGGCGCCCATCACAGCACCTTCCGCAAGGGCCTGCCCAAAAAGGCCCGCATCAAAACCATAACTTTTCGCAACCCAATAGGTAATTGATCCCAGTTTATTTCTCATCGCTTCTTTAGCAGCGACAGCGGCAGCGCGACGGATATTTTCTGCATCTATTTTTTTAGATTCTCCTAGCCCAATAATTAGCACCTGCTGAAAGGAGCCCTTGATCGAATCGGTTATTCTTTTGTGGCCAGAACCGCAATTGAAAGACTCTAGCGCACTGGCCGGGACCTTGACTCCCTGAGGCAACTTGATCTTTTTATCATTACAGCCAAATACAATAAGTAGATCAGATTTGGTCAATTTGGCATTGAGAGATTTTTGCAGAAATTTCATATGATAATGATTAGTTTAAACTGACCAGAATCTGCAGCACAAGGACCTTTAAAAAGAGAGAAGTCCTTAACTGTTACTTATATCCAGTTAAATTGCATAAATGTATCAAGTCATCTCAATTGATCATCATAATAGGACAAGTGAGCGGTAGCGAGTCCCCTCTCCATCATCTCTGGTTAAATTGTGTCCCAATACGCAAATCAAATCGGTTCTGCCCTCTCTGATGAGTGCTGGCAATTAATGCTTGAACCTGAGCTATGCGGGGAATTCCTCTCTGAACTCCCTCACTGTCGTATAAGAATTCTAAACTCAGGTCCCTTTGCCGACACCAACAGCGACTAGGTTGCCTGACGCATTCCTCGTGTAAATAATAGCATTTGAGAGAACAGGAACTGTCCAGCACCGTCCTCGATTAACTTGTTCGCGTGCCAAACTTTCAAATTTCTTAGACGATGCCACTCCAACTACTAGTTCTCCACGTTCACTGAAGACTATGAGCTTGCCATCAGCAGCGGTCAATGTTCCACACCCAAAGCCCCCCTCTTTCCACTTCACCTTGCCTGTTTCAAATTCCATGCACACCAGTTCTTTCTTTTCCGCGCCGTGCGTATTACCGCTGATTCCATAAAGATGTTTATCAATTACAACACAGTTCGCCATGTGGTTACTGATAGATTTATTGTTATAAATTTCCTTTAAGTTATTGCCATCAAAAACATAAAGCCCACATCCACGGCCATAACCAGTCGAAATAAATACTTTGTTTCCGATAACTATTGGTGTAGTCGCATTCGTGCTAAACCGAGTCTCCCACTCCTTCACAGTGACTGTCTTCCCGGTACGGGCTTCGAGAATGACAAGGCCCTCCGTTTTCAATGTGATGAGCAGATCTTTACCTTCAAAATTGAATAAAACGGGACTAGCATATGCCGGCTTGAAACGCTCACTTTTCCAGATCAATTCACCTCCATCTAATGAATAAGCAATGGTATGGGCAGCCTCTACTACTATCATTTCACCAACTACAAGAGGAGAACCAGCAAATCCCCAGGCAGCAGGCTTGTTCATGGATGAATCTTTGAGTAAATCTCTCTCCCAGAGTTTTTTTCCACTTTTAGCATTGTATGATTTAAATTTTCCATCCTTTCCCAGGGTGTAGACTTTGCCCATGTGTACTGTCGGAGTAGCTGCCGGACCACCCTCGTGTAAATTTGGCAACAATTGCGCCTTATAAGTATCTGACCATATTTTTTTACCGGTTTTAGCATCAAGGCAATGAACTGTTTCGGATCCATCCCTCCTCTTACCGTCATGGCCCATTGTGTAAAGCATCCCTTCGGAAACAGAGACCCCAGCAAATCCAACACCGACCTGAGCCTTCCATATCACATTGCCTATATTGTCCGGAGCCCATTCAGTCTCAGATGAAATGCCATTGTAATTTGGGCCTTGCCAATTAGGCCAATCCGCAGCATTCAGCGAATAAATGAAACCAACAAGTACAAATGTTAGGGAAATCTTCATGCCCAAATATAGTCATGGGCACGTGCCCGATGCAACTTGCACATGATTGTATTTTCTTCGACAAAGTGATCATTAACATGTGATAATCTGAGACTTGTGCCAATCGAGGAAATTAATCTAAAAATCGAGGAAAAAAAGCTCCCTGAAAAAGTAAACGCCTACCTAAAGGAAGCCAATCAGCGAATCGATGAACTCTTTGAAACTGAAAGGAACCGTAAAGTTCCTCGTTTCATCCCGTGCAATGATAAATTGCTCTACCAGTGGCTCTCTGCAATCAAAGACAGTGATTTGTGTCTGGGCAAAGTGTACTGCGAGTGGGGCAGTGGCTATGGTGTCGGCGCTTGTCTAGCTGCCCTACTAGGGTTCGAATCATATGGTATAGAAATAGAACCTTCACTCATTGAAGAATCCAGAAAACTCGCCAAAGACTCAAATATACCGGTCACCATCATCGAACGTGATTACATGCCTGAAGGCTTTGAATGTTATGAAGGATCTGGTGGAGCCGAACTTATCAGACCTGAAAACTACACCTACCAAGACAGAAGCGGATTAAGACCAAGTTATGAAGGAATGGAGGCTGACCTTGACGAAGTGGATATTTTCTTTATTTATCCGTGGCCTGGCGAGCAGGAATTTGTGCTCGAATTTTTCCAGGCAGTTGCAGCTGACGGAGCGCTTTGTTTGATCTACCTAGGCGATGATGAGTTTGGCCTGTACCAGAAAACTGCCGCCCCATTCGATTAGATAATCATTCTTAGAGAGGAGATGCTTTGAAAACAACTTTATAATCCTTAGTAGGATCACAGGACTTGGGATTGGGTATTAGGATAAAATCATCGGTCAAAACCGGTTCCAATTCGCTACCCTCAAGAATCTCAAAATCTCCAATCCTTTTGGAGAAATAGTGCACGATCGGACGCCAACCTCTCTGAGAGCCGTTCGTATTAATGGGTTCAAAAGATTTCTTGCCTCTTATTGGGGTTATTTTGAAAGTATATATGGAATCTTTTTTGTTTAATGACTGCTCATAGGCACGTTCTCCCTTGGCCAGTTTTGCATCCCAGCCAGGATCTCCATAGAAAACAACTGAGTCTCTATCAAAGAGAAGGCCCGCGGCATCTTGAGCGCGAAGACCCGCCTGTTTGGCTGCCTTGCTTAGCTTAACCTTTGATCCAATGGCAGTGGCCTGATTAGGATCTGTCATTTTCTTACCCGCAAGACCAGGAAAAAATGTTTCCAAACGATGAATTAAGGCATGTTGATTGGCAAAGAACGATTCCGCAAAACTGTATCTTCCTGGCTGCTCAACAAAATAATCCAAACAGCCCCAGCCTGCATACCCGTACCATGTCGGGACCGTGTACCCGAGCATCTGCCTCACTCCTCCGCTCTTTAACCATGCCAGTGCCATGGCCTGCTGGTCGTCAATGTGGCCCATCAGACAATTGCCAATGGGCATATAAACTTTTGGATTTGGCGAATTGATTGCAATTTTTTTTCCTTTAGTGTCATGACCAAAGAGGTTGCCATTCTTGCTCTTAAAGTAACCGTTCCGGTAAGAGAAGCCGATCTGCCAGCCTCTCTCAGTCGCATGACCAGATGTGACAAAGAGTTGGGCTTGGTATTCTGTAAGCGTTTTTGCCAGAGCCTCAGTACTATCGGCTGGTCCCTTCAGTTCAATGGGATTCTGATTTCTATTTTTCCTAACAATCTTTCCCTTCTTTAATTCACAGTGCCATACTCCCTCCAAACAATGATCAAGGGCAACCTCGGTTCCAGAAGCAACACGTTCAATGGTCAAAGGCTCACGTGTCTTTGCTATACTCAAAGCATTCTCAGAATCATACCCTGTAAGAATGCCCCAGATAGTATCAGTATAAGGATCATCATCAATTGATCTGGTAAGTTGATGAATCTTTGTAACCATGGCTCTCGTCACCTCAGGGTGCTTAGCCACAAAGCACGTGTAACGTGGTCTTATTTTCCTTATTTTTTCGAGCACTGCTTCAGGACTCCCGTCCGGAAAACGTATTACCTTAGAAGATTCGTATTTAGACTCTAATGCATTGATTACTTTTACCCATTCAGGGTCAGAGCCGGTACTCTCAGAGCTAAGAACCAGATAATTGGCAGAATCTGCTTGAACAATTTTGATTAAAAAAATCCAAGCCAAAAAGAAGGAAGCAAACCTCATAATAAGAGATTCTTGCTCGTTTCTTCACGGTGATCAATAAAAAGGATTTCCGTTCCTAGTCTAATTTCCCATCAATTAAACTAAAAAGTCATCGAAGCTCCAAAAACAAAGTTGATCCCGGGCTCATTCTGACCCGATCCGTGAATACGATATTCCTCGTCAGTGACATTTTCTAAAGCCAGAGTCAGGAGCAGTTCTTCACTTAACTGGTAACCATACCTTAAATTAAAGACAGCATATCCTGGAGTCCCTCCTGGAGGTATTCTCTGAGTATCACCCCTGTCCCTCGTATTCAGATTGTCCTGTTTAGCTGAAATGAAACTGCTCAGCTCAAGCCATTGGGAATCGGATAAATTACATCTCAAGCCCAGGACACCTGAAGGTGCAAGGAGCCGGCTAATTGGTTCACTGCGTGATGATACTGATGAGTTCGGAAAAGTATCTGCCATCCCATCATTAAATGCGAAGGAACCAAAGGCGCTGAAACGGTCATTTATCTTAAATGAAGCATCCAGTTCAATGCCATAAACGTAACCCTCTGATCCATTCTTTTTGATTACCTCTAACTCATCCTCAATGATCCTGCCGGTAGGAGTACGCACAATCATATCGCGAATGTCCGTATAAAAAACGGAGATGCCCGCACTGAATCTATTGTCATCATAACGCGATCCTAATTCGTAGGATAGAAATTTTTCAGGGTCGAGGTCCGGAGAAGGTGTCTCAATTTCATTGGATCTTGCGGAATCCAATCTTGAAAGATCAGAAAAATTAGGAGCTCGAAAGCCTTGGGATGCTCCGCCAAAAAAATTTAATTTTCCACTACTGCCTGCCTTATAGACTCCCCTTAGGCTACTGGACAGGTTATCCCAGTCATCCTTCATTGAGCCGGAATTCTTTGAGACTGGGTCCTCGAACTTGCCGATGTCGGCCATGACATGAGTGAACCTGCTACCAAAATTGATATCAAAATGATCCGTCACATTGATTTGATCCTGAATAAAAAGACCAAACTGTTCGTAAATTGAATCATCACCGAAGGGGCCTTGAATCCTTTCCTTTATAATATTGCCCCCCTGATCGAGATCATATCGGAACGTGTCTGCCTGATCCCGATAATAACTTGCCCCATAACTTAACTTACCTATTCCCGTTTTGCTTTCTAACTGCAACCAAGTTCCAAAACTGTCCAAATCAAATCCTTGTGAATCCGCTTTCCCACTGGATTTAATCCGGTAACGGCTCTCTTCATGATTGTGCCATGAGAGGTTAGCATGGATTTTCTGGAACGGTCCATTCAGATCGTCAGCTTTGATTTGCGCATATGCCAATCTGCGCGACTGGTCCCCTGAACGGCGTAGCTCCTTGCCCACTGAAGTGCCTTCCCAGGAACGTCCGTGTATGGTTTTGTGAACTCGCCACAAATCGTTCTGATCAAATTGTTGATAAGCAAAAGTGCCTTTCACATTTTCACTGAAGTAATGATCCATTCTCAGATCAAAGCCCATCTCATCAAAACCCGTATGAGGAAGCTCTCCGAGGCCAGAAGCTCTAATGTTGCCAATGCTCCGGTCCGTGTACCCAAGAACGACTCCCGTGCTCTGACCCAGACCGACTATAGCCTCTGCCCTTCCAGTATGGCTCTGCTCCGCAGAAGAGCCTCTATAAAGAATCCTTCCTTCGCTAAATAATTGATCTTTCCCATATGCTAGAGGGTCAGATCCTTTAGTAATCACATTCACTGTTCCACCAATAGCATCGCTACCATAAAGTACCGATCCCTGACCCTTAATGAGTTCAATTCTAGATACGCTGAGTGGATCAACCGTTGCCCAGTACTGATTAGGTCCTTCACGAAAGGCCGCGTGATTGAGTCTAATTCCATCAATTAAAAGTAAATTTCTGAAACCTGTAAATCCACGTATAAAAGGAGAACCTTTACCGTTCGCTGTTTTCTGAACGAGTACACCAGGATTTGAACGGAACGTCTCCGGCAGGCTCCGCGGCATATCTTCAAGAATATCAATCTCATCAATGAAGTGAACGTCATGAGGAACGTCGTTCACCAACTCATTGAACCTTGTTGCCGTGACAGTGATAGGTTCAAGTTCCTCTGCATTTTCTAAAATTTCTGCAGATAATTGATAGGTACAAATATAAAGAATGGGAATAAAGTAGCGCATGATATCAGTGCAACTTCTGTATAACTGAAATAGCTTATTCTTATTAGGAAAAAGACCGATTAATTATTTTTTAACTAATATTATTGCTGAAACCAAAACTACTTAGCTTTAGCTGATTTCTTGTCGAAGGAATTCCTATTGGACTTAACCGCAAAGGTCTTATCATTTTCTGTTAGGAAACGGGTTACGATCTGCACATCATGAGGAGCAACTCCTCGCCAAAGTTGAAATCTTCTTGTGGAATTGTTCCAATAAACCCATTTTTTATTTGGTGGGGGAGTGTCCGCTGTGACGGCTATGAACCGTCTTTCTCGAGGTTGAAATAATCTCGGAAGACCAAAGTCACCATGAGCCATCGCTAATCGGGTAAGGATTAATTTTGCATCATCGGTTTCGCTGAACCAGCCTCCTGCTAATTGGTAGCGATAAACAATCAAATTTAATTCCTCCACGTCAGACACAAGGTCTCGGGAAATTTTCAGATCCTCTTCAGTTGCGCTGAGTTTGAAGTCGCTGGTTCCAATGAAGACAAGCAATAAGGCAAAGAGACCCGGTCTAAGATAATAAGTCACTGCATGGAGTCTTTCCTTCATAATGGAGTCGAGGAATATGCAGTCTTAACTAAGTACAATCAAATATATTACAGAAAATGAGTCTCAATTAACGCTTTTTTTCTCATAATTGAGAATTTTAAGGCCTGCTATTCTATGAATTATTAATTGAAGATTCTATCGCCTCTTCTTTGCAGGAGCTTTAGTCTTTCGATTTGACCCTTTGGAAGCCCTCTTCAACTTGGCCGCTTTCTTTCTTGCACTGCTCCACTTCGGTTTCCTTTTTCGACGCGCCTCCTGAGTTTCTCCTGGCCTAGCTTTTTTGGGTCCTCTTGGTTCTCTCTTTTTTGAATCAAATTCCCTCTTGGACTTTTTACGGACCTTCTTAATCTTTGGCTCCCTTTCCTCACTATTCGTTCTGGCACTCTCGGATCTTTTCCGGTTTGTATTTCTACGACCCCTCTCAGGTCGAGATCTCGTTCTAGATCCACTCCTGACCGGACGCTTACGTGATCCTTTTCTTGTTCGACCCTTTTGAGATGAAAATCCCCCTTCTATTGATTCTCCTTCAAATCCGGCAACTTCAGATCTTTTGATCTGCTTTCCAAGGAGTTCCTCTACAGCGGCAAGTTTGTTCCTTTCTGCTTTGCAAACCAATGAATGAGCGTCTCCCATTTCTTTGGCACGGCCCGTCCGGCCAATCCGATGAACATAATCTTCAGCCACATCAGGTAATTCATAATTAACTACACGTGGTAATTGTCTGATATCCAGACCCCGAGAAGCAACGTCAGTTGCGACTAGGACTCTTACGGAGCCCTTCTTGAACCGAGCCAGTGCTCGGGTCCTTTGCGCCTGAGACTTGTCACCATGAATTGCCACTGAATCAACTCCGGCCTTGGACAGGTACCTCGAAAGCTTCTCCGCACCGTGCCTTGTCCTGGCAAATACCAAGACCTGATTCCAGTCTCCAGAATTGATCAGTTCCACAAGTAATTCACGCTTGCGGCTCTGTTCGACTGGATGCAGGATCTGTCGGACCTGTTCAGCTGCTGTGTTTCGTCTCGCAACCTCTATCTTTTCAGGATCATTCAGAAGCTTCTTTGATAATCTGCGGATCTCATCAGAATAAGTTGCAGAAAAGAGAAGGTTTTGCCGGGACTCTGGGAGTAGTCCTATGATCTTTCGGATGTCGGGCATGAAACCCATGTCAAGCATCCGGTCCGCTTCATCGAGTACGAATGTTTGAATACGAGAAAGCCTGATTGTGCCTCCTTGTGCGTGATCCAATAAGCGGCCAGGCGTGGCAACAACGATGCCCACGCCTCTTTTCAATAGACTAACCTGCGGCCCCATTTTGACACCTCCGTAAATGGCGCAGGAATAAACCCCTAAGCCTTTGCCGTAATCGCTGACAAAACGTTCGACCTGCGCAGCGAGCTCACGCGTTGGGGCCAGTATCAATGCTCTTGGAGAACGGTCCTTTGTCCGTTTCTGAAATTGTTGCTGCAATATTGGTAATGCGAAAGCGGCTGTCTTACCTGTGCCTGTCTGTGCTCCACCAATCACATCTCTACCCGATAAGATTGCAGGGATTGCTTTGGCCTGTATGGGAGTGGGCACCTTATAGCCTTTCTTCTGAACTGCTTTCAAAAGTTGCGGAATGAGGCCTAGCGAATCAAAGGATGCCATCTGTCTCATCCCAGTACGCCAGTTTTACCAATGATGATAACTAAATCGCCAAGAATCTGCGCCTTTCGATTTCAATTAGCCTCATAAGAGCCATTAGGCGCTTAATGAAGACAGGCAATAAAAGTAGTGTCAGTTACTTTTAATTGGAATTCATGATTTCCTCGATTTCATCCACTTCGACAGGAATCGTTGCCATTAGATCAATGTTTTCATCTTTTCCAATGAAATAGTTGTTTTCCAGACGGCACCCAAAATTCTCTTCCCGGATATAGATGCCAGGCTCAATAGTAAATACCATGCCTTCACATACCGGTTTCCAATTATCTCCCACATCATGAACATCCAAACCAATGTGGTGACTGGTTCCATGCATGAAATATTTCTTGTAAGCTGGTTTGTCGGGGTCCTGATCATCAATGTCCTTTTGTGTAATGAGCTCCAATTCTAAGAGCTCCGATTGTACTAACTTTCCTACCTCTTCCTGATAATCTTTGAGAATCATTCCTGGACGAAGCATCTCATTGCATGCTCTCATTGTTCTCAGAACAGCCTCATAGACAGATCGTTGCCTGTCAGTGAAACGGCCATTGACCGGCACGGTCCTGGTCAGGTCAGAATTATAGTTTGCATAGCGTGAGGCAACGTCCATCAGTACCATTTGTCCATCTTCACATGTATCGTGATTCTCAAGATAATGAAGAACACATGCATTTTTTCCTGCGCCAATGATGGGATCATACGCAAAACCATCGGATCCATGACTCAGGTACTCGTGAATGAGCTCAGCTTCAATTTCGTACTCTTTGACTCCCGGCTTAATAAATTTAAGTACCCGTCTAAATCCAGACTCAGTAATCTCGCAAGCCTTCTTGATCAGGTCCACTTCCAGATCACTCTTGATGATGCGAAGCTCGCCCATGACTGGAGCAAGGCGCCGATAATCATGCAAAGGGTATTGCCGCATTGTCTCACGAATGAAGCGTAAATCACGGGTCTCAACGCGGTCCGTTGCTCTGGCATGTTCATTAGTGTTAAGAAACACGTGCTCGGCCTGAGTCATTAGCATTCTTAGAGTTCCTGGAAACGCATCTAACCAATGTACATTCTGAATTCCTGAAGTTTCTCTTGCTGACTCCTTAGTATGTTTGTCTCCCTCCCATATCGCAATCAATTCTGATGTTTCTTTTGTGAATAACATTTCTCTTTGCTTTTCATCAGGAGCATCAGGGAAAAGAACAAGGATCGTCTCTTCCTGATGAATACCGCTAAGATAGAAAATGTCTGAATTCTGACGCAAGAGCATGGACCCGTCAGCATTCGTCGGAAGAATATCATTAGAGTTAAGAATAACTAATGAGTTCTTGGGGAGCCTCTGTCTTAGACGCTCGCGGTTCTGTTCAAAAAGTTTTGGATCAATTTTCTGATAACGCATGGGACATTCTGAATAAGCTATTCATCAGCATGAGTCGAGCTCATAACCTAAAGCCTCTTAAATTTTTCTTATTTTCTCCGGTATTATCTCAAATGAAGCAAATAAAATGCTGAAAAATGGATTTCGGACCTAAGAGCTTTGGATGAGACCTCTAATATAACCGGCCGCGTAAAGCCGTCCCTGCATTTCATAACCTGGATTTTCGTTAGAATCTCCTAGCATCGAAGGGACATGGTCAGGTCGAATAGTTCCATCATACCCTATGTCCTTTAACGCATTGACAATCGCAGCTAAATCCAAATCACCATTATCATGCCAAGTCTCTCTGAATGAATTGGCATCCCCGATCGTGTTTCTTAAATGAACAAAATGAATGTGTTCCTTGAGACTCCTAACGCTAGAGACCAGATCCTCTCCGGTCGGTCCCAATGAGCCGGTACAAAAACAAATTCCATTGCTTGGGCTAGGAACAAGAGCCGTGACTCGTTCCATGGCCGCGGTACTGGTTATGATTTGCTCATTTCCCCAAAACTTAGGAAGAGGAGGATCATCAGGATGTATGGCAAGCTTAACTTTAGCCTCTTCAGCCACAGGAATAACCTGTTCGAGGAACCATTCAAGGTTTGCCCAGAGTTCATTTGCTGAGGTTTTAATTTCAGGAGCACCATCCGCATCAGTGACTGTTCGTTGACCTGCCAGATCATCAAACCCGGTCGTATAGGACCCTCCACGCTCAGGATTCGATTTTGTTGTCCTGCACCAGTCCTCACTGGGCATCCAGTTGTAACATAAAACCTCAAGGCCAAGTTCTCCCATGTCCCTAATAAGAGACTTTATCTTTTCAGCCTGACCTTCGCGACCGGACAAGTTATGAACGATCTGGTCATGTGGGAGCTTCCTTTCAATGTGTGTTAATCTCATGCCAAATGAATCCACCATTCTTTTAGCCTGTATTAGAGAATTTTTCTGAGGGCCCGGATAGACCAGAACAATTTCTTCGACACCGATCTGTGCAGCGAGTTGAAGGGTTTCTCCAGAAAATGGAGTCAATATCATCGAAAGGCGCATAACTAGTGGCTCTACAATTAATAATGAAAGGATAAAACAATGAATTTGAGACAAAGGCAAACACTGCCTATTAATAATGGAGTGAGTCCGTTAATTAATTGATGCACTTTAAGTTTCTATTCCTGTTTCTGGCAGCCCTGCTTTTATGCTCAGCATGTAATAAAAAGCAGGGCAAGGACCTTGATGGCCCTGAAACAAAGGTACGAACGGCTCAACATCAACGACCGACAATAAAAGAAAGTGAACAATTAGCAGCGCAAATAGAAACTGAACTGATGCAATTTGCACAACGAATCGCCTCAGGAGATTTGCCAGATCCATTCACAAATGATGAACAATGGAGCCAATTATCTGGTCGTCTCACTAATTCATCCAAAGAGAGCCATAAAGTTAAGGTGTCAATTTTTGAAATCAGTCATGATAAAAACATCATCCAAGCCTCAGCGAATATGGAAATTAAAGCTCGTTTGGATAACCAAAATTATTTCGGTCAGATTACAAGATTCAAATCCTCATGGTCAGAGAATGCGGATGGAAAACTAAAGGTGCTGGAAATCAGCGCTCCTTTACAAACGGTTGTAAATGAAAGCCCTGCCCTATGGTTCAGTGATGAAACGGAGCGCCTAACATCGAACGAGCCAGCGTTCGAGGAGCATCTTTCAAAGGGCCTCGATTTCTGGCTCAAGAGAATCGAATCCATTCATGGGATAGATGCTTTTATAAACAATGGCATGGCCGTTGGTGACTTTGATGGGGACGGGAGGGATGACATTTATGTTTGTCAGCCAGGCGGACTACCTAATCGTCTCTTTCTGCACCGAGCAAATCACACCATTACTGAAGCTCCGGAAAAGACCGGTGCCAATTTTCTTGATCATACGAGCGCTGCCCTCTTCATAGATATTGATAATGATGGAGATCAGGACCTGACATTAGCCACACCGTCAGGAATTGTTCTACTTGAAAATGATAAGCATCAATCCCTCACCGCACGGGGCATTTTACAAACAGACGAAGTGGATTGCCATTCCCTGACAGCTACGGATTTCGATCTGGACGGGAACCTGGACCTTCTCATCACTTTTGCTTTAGGTTCACGGTCATTGGATGATGATTCTTCATTTCGTTTTGATGACGCTAGGGACGGAGGCTCTAATCAGCTCTTCAGAGGGGACGGTAACTGGTCCTTTTCCGAAGTGACGGCATTGAGTGGGCTCTCGGAGGGAAATGACAGACATAGTCTGGCGGCTTCGTGGCACGATTATGATCTGGACGGTGATCCGGACCTATATATTGCCAATGATTATGGCCCGAATCAGCTCTACAGAAACGATATTCGAAACGGAACCAGATTCTTTACTGAAATTGCAAAGGAGACTGGAACCGAGGACCGTGGAGCGGGAATGTCTGTGAGCTGGGCCGATTATAATAGGGACGGCTTACCAGATCTGTACGTTGGAAACATGTATTCCAATGCGGGTAAAAGGATCACTGGTCTGAACGGATTCTTACCGAAAAATAAAGCAAAACTCACGAAGCATTATCGGAGGTTTGCAAAAGGAAATACATTATTCATGCAAAAAAAAGACGGGAAATTCATTGATGCGGGTACTGCCACAACGATGGGCAGGTGGGCATGGAGTAGTGTCTTTGCTGATCTGGACAATGATGGGTGGGAGGACCTGATCGTTGCCAATGGATATATTTCTGGGCCACGTCCCGATGACTTGTGAAGCTTCTTCTGGCGGCAAGTTGTGCCGCTCGGAAATTCTGGAATCGGGCCCGGCCTGGATGGGTCTGACCCGGCGCGACAGCTTCAGGAATATGTGCGAAGAGGTGCCTCTTTTTCCGGTAATGAAGCACATGTTATATATAATAATAAAGAAGGTTCCTTCAAAAATGTTTCGAGTATCACTGGTCTCGATTCAAATGATGATGGCCGCTCAGTTTGCTTCACTGACTGGGATCTTGATGGAGATCTGGACATCTGGATAAGCAATCGCAATGGGCCCCAGATCAGATTCTTTCAGAATTCTAATCCTGCAGGCGGCCAGGGAATCAATATCCATTTGAGTGGTAAAACATGCAACAAAGATGCTATAGGTGCACGGGTAGTTCTTAATACTAGGAACAAATCACCCCAGTCTAGAACAGTCACGGCCGGGTCAGGGTTTTTGGCACAATCCTCTAAGGGTCTTCATTTCGGGCTCGCTAAAGAAGATATCATCGAGAACATTGAAATTCATTGGCCCGGCAATAAAACACAAATAATCTCCAACATTGTTCCCGGAAATTATCATATTGAAGAGGGCTCAGACCCCATCGAATTCAAAGTAAGTTCAAATGAGGTTACTAGAGAACCTAATGCCGTGTCCGGTACTTTTACTGATAGAACCTTTCTCTCACAGAGACTGCCTCTGGCTGCTTTTTTCCAACGCCCTGCGGAGGCCGAGAATAAACCGCTCCTCATATGCATAGACGTTGAGGATTGCCAGGTCTGCATCAATCAAAAAAAAGAATGGGAAAATTCACCTCCTCCGGGTGTCTATTTACAATTCATCAGGGATTCAGATCTGGAACAGAATGATCCTGAGAAACTGCGGATCATTCAATTAACTTATGATCATTTCTTTGACGTTTCGGAACGGGCAATCCCAACTCCAATCTCTTTCCTGATCGATCAAGAAAATAAGCTATGTGCGATTTATAGAGGCCACATTGATCGGGACGTATTGTCAGAGGATTGCAAGAATATTAATATTCAGGCTTCTCAACTCAGATCGCATTCTGTTCCTTTCAGCGGGCTATGGGCTTCAAAACAAATACCGTCAGCAAGACCCCTGAACTTTGTTGAGGATTTACTCGATGCTGGCCTCATTGATTCTGCCGCTAAATACATTGATAAACACATCAGCTCATTAAGAGAAGATGAGCTCTTTCCAATGCTATTGAAAAGGCTCGAAGCACTAAGATCTGATCCTGACGTTCCTTAATTTTGCACAAAAAAAAGGTGATCTAAAAGACCACCCTTTTTTGTTTGAGGGGATCCGAGGCGGATCCAAATATAATTGATCTGTCCTATTTCTTTGCCGCTTCGCGTGCCTGAACATCTTCAATGACCTTGTCGGCGATGTTCTTAGGACAAGCCGCATAGTGGGAAAATTCCATTGAGAATTGTCCTCTTCCTGATGTCATGGTACGCAAATCGCCGATGTAACCAAACATCTCACTGAGTGGAGCTTCGCCCTTGACGCGAATACCTGTCGGCGTGGTGTCTTGGGAGGAAATCATTCCTCGGCGACGGTTAAGATCACCAATGACATCCCCAACATTATCTTCTGGAGTGAACACATCCAGCTTCATTATCGGTTCCAATAACTGGGCCCCTGCCTTTGGCATTGACTGTCGGTAAGCTGCCTTGGAAGCAATCTCAAAGGCCACTGCTGACGAGTCCACTGCGTGATATCCACCATCGATCAGTGTCACTTTAAAATCCAAACATGGGAAACCTGCAAGGACCCCCTTTTCTGTAGATAATTTCCAGCCCTTTTCGACGGCCGGAATATATTCCTTAGGCACATTGCCTCCAACGATCTTGGATTCGAATTGGAAGCCTGATGCCGGCTCAAGCGGTTCGATGATATAATCAATCTTAGCGAACTGACCGGCTCCACCTGACTGCTTCTTATGCGTATAAGAATCTTCGAGCTGAGTTGTTACAGTCTCACGATAAGCCACCTGAGGAGCCCCAGCATCAACTTCGACGCCGTGAGTCCGCTTCAATATATCAATCTTAATATCCAAGTGAAGTTCGCCCATTCCCTTAAGAATAGTTTCTCCAGAGTCCTGGTCAGTTTCAACATGGAATGAAGGATCCTCCTTGACCATTTTACCTATGGCCACGCCAAGCTTCTCCGCGGCAGCCTTATCCTTAGGAGCTATGGCCATTGAAATAACAGGGTCTGGAAATACCATTGGTTCCAAAGTAGCCGGATTCTTAGGGTCACAAAGAGTATGACCGGTTTGAACATTCTTTAGACCGACCAGAGCAACGATGTCCCCTGCCTGCGCCTCATCAAGATCCTCTCTAGAGTCTGCGTGCATCTCAACGATCCTGCCGACCCTTTCTTCTTTGCCTGTGAAAGTATTAAGAATATTAACCCCCTTCGCCAATACTCCAGAATAAACGCGGGTAAATGTCAGAGCACCGTACTGATCATCCATGATCTTAAAGGCCAATGCACGTAAAGGATTTGCTCTATCAACGACAGCAAATTCACCAGTCTCGTTTCCTTCTAGATCAACTTCGGGTTGAGGTTTTACCTCGGTAGGCGAAGGCAGATAATCAATGACTGCATTAAGTATGAGCTGGATTCCTTTATTCTTAAAAGCCGATCCGCAATAAGTTGGGAAAAAATCCAGATTGATGGTGCCCTTTCGAATGCATTTTTTTATCGTATCAATGTCAGGCTCTTCTCCCTCAAGATACTTTTCCATGGCCTCATCGTCCTGTTCGATCGCGGTTTCAATTAGTTCAGTACGATACTGCTCAGCTTTTTCTTTGAGATCATCCGGTATGTCCTGAATTTCATAATTCTCAGGTTGTCCAGATTCATCCCAAACATAAGCTTTCTGGCTAAGGATATCGACAACGCCAACAAAACTGTCCTCAAATCCTATAGGAATTGTCATGACGAGTGGCTTAGCTGCAAGGATATTCTTGATTTGATCAACGACTCGGTAGAAGTCAGCACCAAGGCGATCAAGTTTATTTACAAAAATTAAACGGGCAACGCCAGACTCGTTCGCATATCTCCAGTTAGTTTCCGACTGAGGCTCAACGCCACCGGATCCACAGAAAACTCCGACACCACCATCAAGAACCTTCAATGAACGGTACACTTCGATTGTAAAATCAACGTGCCCGGGAGTATCAATAATGTTAAAACGATGGTCGTCCCAGAAACATGTCGTTGCTGCAGACTGAATGGTAATTCCACGTTCTTGCTCCTGCTCCATGAAATCTGTAGTAGCAGCTCCATCATGGACCTCACCGAGTTTATGAATTTTTCCAGTTAGCTTCAAAATACGCTCAGTTGTCGTGGTCTTTCCAGCGTCCACGTGAGCGAAGATTCCAATGTTTCGATATTTTGCGAGATCAGCCATATTTTTTAAAAAAACGAGCGCGCCCGATAACCCATTTTTTGGCATAATTCAACGGATAATTGCTATTAATGCACTATTTGACTTATTTTATAGTGCCATTTTTTTTATAATTTATCAATTCGGTCAAAAGAAGGCTATGACCAGAATCGATAATAAGCTCTCAATTTGAAGCCAGTTCCTTACCCAAATAGGACAACAGATCTGCGAAATTCTGCAAAGACAGCCCGGCTTCCAAGCCCTCAGGCATGATGGACTTTCCGGTACCCTTGAGCGTTAAAATGTCTTTACGGTTAAGGGCTCTTTTAGTCCCGTCAATTAACCGCATGATGATGCTATTTGATGTTTCTGCCTCGACTAGCCCATAAATATTCTCATCTTTGGTGTCAATACTGTAAGCGAGGTATCTGGGTTCAATCGAATCGCTCGGAGCCAATATCGATATTAGTAATGATTCAGGTGAACGGTCCGAAAGTGTCTTAAGGTCCGGACCAAAGTCTCGTCCGGTCTGACCTATTCTGTGACAACTCGAACAACGTGCAACGAATTGTAGTCTGCCATTTTCATAATTGCCCTGCATTGATAGCGAAGGTCTGAACCGGTCAATTACCTCATCGCGTGTTCCTATGATCGCCTCAGCTAATAGTTTCTTCGCCTTGTCCCGAATTTTAGCAGAGGAATGTTTTTGAATTCTCTCAAGGGAACTCGGACTCAACTCGAAAGAATTAATACTTCCAGACTCTATCCTGCTCAAGAGATCATGGGCTCCCTGTTCTTTAGCTAAAAGTGCAGTCTCAGCAGCCTCTCTTCCGGCCGGACCAAGGGAAGACCAAGAATTTAGAATGCTGACAAAAGAACCTAGTGTTCCCAAATGCTTCAATGAAGCTAGCTGAATTTCTTTGGAATTCTCTGAGCCAAGTAATTCTATCAAGTCCTCTATGTTTTCTTTTCCCAGCAAACGGACAGCTGAGGCTCTTTCATCAGTCGAAAGTTCATTGTCATTGACCGCAATGACTGCCGCTGCACGGGCACGTTCCCTGAAACCCGAAGATGCAGAAGCTAGTAATCTCCACTTGTCTGGACCAGACCATTTCGCAAGTATCCCTTCCGATATCTTTTCCCCCATGCCTGGGAACCGGTGAGACATTTTTAAGAGCCCCTCAGTAATTGGAAAACTCAGTTCTTCAGACCCTGCCAATGTTCTTAAATGGTAATTTGCAGAGCTCAGGACCGCTGCCACAAAGTATGGATCGTCTCCATCACTTTGAGCAATTTTAGAGAGAGCCTGCCCCGCCTCATCAGATTTAAATTCTCCTAATGTATAAGCGGCCTGTAAGCGTACTTTCGGATCAGGATCATTGGCAAGATTGAGGACCTCAGGAATGATCTCAGTTAATTTTTCAGCTTTCCTTAGAGCAAATTTGCGGACCGAGCGTTCTTTCGAAATAAGGCCTTCCGTGATTTGTTTCCTGTTCCATACAATTGATTCACCTTTGCGAAAGGATTCCCTCAAAGCAATGTCACTAACGAT